>Ga0070697_100000003_pt1 | contig 322584 bp, 295 predicted proteins | sample KBSK1501metaG_FD_65475 | JGI IMG/M metagenome (GOLD analysis project Ga0070697, IMG submission 65475) | Corn, switchgrass and miscanthus rhizosphere microbial communities from Kellogg Biological Station, Michigan, USA - KBS K1-50-1 metaG | ecosystem: Host-associated > Plants > Roots >...
CGAAATGCGACCAAGCAGTCCGTGACGTCGGACTTCCGTCTTCGGCTGATGGTCATCGGCGTGGCCGCGTGGGCGGCCTTCCAGACCATCAGACTGGTCGGCTTTCCCCTGGCGCAGGATGCCTTGGCGGGACGCGCGTCGCCTGCATGGCTCTACCCGGCGATCACGGACGTGGTCGTCGGGCTCATGGCTCCGATCGTGGCGTTCGCTGTCTGGCGGATGAAAGGTCTCGGGGTCTGGGTGTTCGCTATTGTCTTCTTCGCGATCTCGATCGTCGACCACTTGGACGCGGTGACCGCCGCCCTCACTACCCCGATCCCCGCTGCCCCCCTCCTATCCCCCTCGCCCGTGGCGACCGCATTCGAGCTCGTGGTCATATCCGTGATCGACGCCGTCGCCATCGCGGTGTTGGGGACCGCCAGGATGAGGTCTCATCTCCACGTCCCATGAGCAACGAAGAACTCGTCAGCCTCGCCTGAGTCGACCCGAGCGTATCTGAAGATCCGGAATCCGAAGGAGTCGCTAATGCCAACGAGGGATTCGAAAGTGTCTATTGAACGACCGGTTAGCAGCGTCGATCAAATTCGCTTGCGGAATATCGCTCCGTCGACAAGCCGCCGCTCCTTCCTTGCCGGCGCAGGCGGCGCCGCGGAAGCCCTGCTCGGTGGCCGGCTGGCTAGTCTCGACAATCCGCTGGTTGGTGACGCGCTTGCGGCGGAGCCGTAGCTGCGCAACCGTGTCATCCGTCCAGCTCCCGGCTCGGGAAAGACCCATGAACCAAGCGAATACGTTCCTAGATTCTCGCGGCTAAAGCGGCCTCCCGCGAACACTACCAACCCGCTGGCTGAGCCAGACGATTCAGGGCCTTCCTTTCATCCAGGCCATGCCTCACCAAAGCCTTGAGGACTTGCGCGAATCCGAGCGCCGAGTCTGGGGGCGTCCAAGACAGGCGAGCCTCGAGCCCGGGCCGCTTTATCACCTGACCGAGCGGGAACGCACGACTCCGGAGGAAGACCATCGTCCCTCGAGAGGACTTCCGACGGTGGCTGTTGGAATCGATGAGGGGCTTCTTCAAGTCTCGCGATCATCTGGACAAAGGTCGCGTTATGGTTCATGCGGGCGTGGTGGGTCCGGCTGGGCCGAGTACCTGGGCTAGGTGCGTGCGATTGAGCCGCCTGGGCGCCAGGCCCAGGCTTCGAGGAGGGGCCAGCTCGAGCATGACGTACGCTACGCCATGAGAAATCGCCGGGATTGGAGGGTCGATCGGGATTGGCGGTACGGCCTCGAATCAGCTACGCGCGAAGTCGTGACGGCGCGAGCCTGGCGTTCACCGTCTCGGGCCAGGGGCCGGTAGTGGTCTTTGCACCCTGGGTGCCTTTCAGCAATCTTCGTATGGAGTGGGAGAATCCACTCCTGGGGGACGCTTATGAGCAGTTGGGACGTCGCCTCACGCTGATCCAATACGACGGGAGGGGGACCGGTCACTCACAGCGGGATGTCACCGACCTGTCGCTTGAGGCGATGGTCTCGGATCTCGAGGCCGTCGTCGACCAGACGGGGCCGAAGGTCTTCGGCCTGATCGGCCAGTACACCGCATGCGATCATGTGTTGGCCTACGCCGCGCGCCATCCTGACCGTGTGAATCGAATCGTCCTATTCGGTGGGGCCGCGCGGCGCTGGGATGCCATGAGTGCCCCTGGGACCCAGGCCCTCCTGAGCCTGATCGAGCAGGATTGGAACCTGTTCGTGGACACCGCGGCGCACCAGTGGATGGGCTGGTCGGCAGTCGAGGTTGGGCGTGCCACCGCGGAGGCGTTTCGAGGCGCCGTCACCCCGCAATTGGCGCGCGCGACCCTTCGGGCCGCCAGCGCGGTAGATGTGACCGACATCCTTCCGAGTGTCAAGGCGGAGACACTGGTGCTGCACCGCCGGGGCGCCAGTCTTTACCCGATGGATGTCTCTCGCTCACTGGCGATGGACCTACCCCGAGGGCATCTCGTCGTCCTCGAGGGCTCTCAGCCGAGCTTGCTTCTGGAAGGCACGGAAGCAATGATCAAGCTGCTTCTCGACTTTTTCTGCGACGGCGTGGTACCGAGTGAGACATCGACCTCCGGCGCAGAGGCATTCCCGGCCTCGAGTCGGCAGGGCGTGCCGCTGGGGACGCTGAGCCGAAGGGAGATCGAGGTCCTGCGCTTGCTTGCGGCGGGCGAGTCGAACGCGCAGATCGCGCGACGTCTCGGGATCAGCGCGTACACGATCGAGCGCCACGTCGTCAACATCTATCGCAAAATCGAGGCGCGTGGCCGCGCCGATGCCACGGCCTACGCCTTGCGGCACGGTCTGGGTTGATGGCCGCTTAGTACAGGGTTTCCGCTACCGGAACGTACACGGTTCCGGGGAAGTCGCCAGCACCCCTCCAGCCACATGCTGAGGTCGAAGACAAATTCGACCATTTGGAGGAGATCAGTTTCATGGCTGATCGGACGACGACACTTCCCGCGCGCCCCGCATGGCTTCCGCAGCCGGCCTTTCCCTTCCAGAGTCGGTTCGTCGAAATCGAGGCCAAGCGGGTCCACTATGTCGACGAGGGCGCTGGCCCGGCGTTGCTGCTCGTCAGTGCCGGGCAGTGGTCCTTCATGTTCCGGGATGTGATCCTTCGCTTGCGCCACCAGTTCCGCTGCCTGACGCTCGACTTCCCCGGCAGTGGGGTATCCCCGTACGCAGAGGATCACGACCAGAGCGTGCGCGCCAACGCCTGGATCCTGGATGGCTTTATCGAGGGGCTCGACCTTCAGGACATCACGATGGTGGTCCACGACGCTGGTGGACCGATCGGGTTTCTGATCGCCACGATGCGCCCTGAACGATTCCGCGCCCTGGTGATCAGCAATACCTTCGGCTGGCCGCTTCGCGAGTACCCGTCGGTCCGACGGATGCTCAAAGTGATCGGCAACCCGCTGATCAGCGCGTTGAACATCAACACGAATGCGCTGGCGCGCCTGACCGCAACGTCGTACGGCGTCGGCCGCCACCTGACCAAGGCGGATCGACGCGCCTTCCTCGGACCCTGGCGATCCCGCGCTGCGCGCCACGCGACACAGCAGGTGCTGGCGGAGTTGCTCAGGATCGATCCGCTGATGAGCGAGCTCGAACTCGAACTGCAGACCAAGCTCGCCGACCTTCCCGTCCTGACGCTCTTCGGGTGCAAGAACGATCGGTTGGGCTGGCAGCGGCGCTTCGGACTGATGTTTCGCAACGTGACCGCGGTCGGAATCGCCGACGGCCATCACTTTCCATTCAACGACGACCCCGGTCGGTACACCGAGGCCATCGGTGACTGGTGGGCGAAGAAGGTCGCGGAAGCACACAGGCAATTTTGAGAAGGAGAAACACAAATGAGCACATCCACCAGCGGCATGAATAACGACCTACGACGACTAGCCCCCGAACAAGATGCCCTCCTCGTTGAAGCACGGCGCCGCTTGGCGGTGAGGGATCGGTTTGACGACAAGCGCCGCATCGCCCAGCGCCAGGCCCAACGACATCGGATCGAAGAACGAGTTGCCACCATCACGGTGACGCTATGAGCAGGGAGATCCGATCCTTGACGGAAGATCGATCTGCGCGCGCCGACCGCTGGATCCGGGAAGCACACCTTGGCATGACGATTGAGCCCGAATGGTGGCTCCGGATGGAGTGCGGCTGGCTGGCTGAAGAAACGCCGATCAGGCACGAGGCCGGTATCAGGCGGCTCTTCCGCCGAGCTCCAACCGAACGCAAGCACTTCCGGCGTCCGGGGCCGAACCCGACCGAGGCGAGCTGGCCTTCGTGGCTGCAACAGCGAAATCTGCCCTTCGAGCCGGCCTGGCGACATCTCGAGTGATCCGTCTGGTTTCGAAATTTCATTTGCAAGGAGGTAAGCCAATGGCAATCAACAACCTCGTAGCAGCCGAGGTGTTGTCCGGGTTGCTCGTGTTCGTCTTCGGAGTCCAAGCGGTTACCAAGCTGGTCCGCGCGAAGATCCAGGTGCAGACGGCCGAACGCCTGCGCATCCCCTGGCCGCGTTACCGGCTCATCTGGGTGCCCGAGGCGGCCGCGACGCTCGGCCTGCTCGCGGGCTTCGCAATCGCGCCGCTGGGCGCCGCCGCCGCAATCGGTCTGGTGCTGCTGATGGCAGGTGCGCTCACCTTTCGTGTTCGGGTGCACGACTCAGCGTCGCGCCTGTTGGGGGACGGTGTGGTCCTCGCACTCGCCGCTACGACTGCGGCGCTGCGCATCACGTCCGGATGACACCGAGGTGGTCCGAAGATGCCGGGGGAGCCGCGGCGGGTCGCACCGAGCCGTGCCCGGAAGATCACCACTTCCCACTGAGGGCGGGGGGACCGGGCTAGCCGCAATTTCTCACGCGGCTTTTGCCCCCCGCGCGCCGGCGATCTCACTCAGCACGTCGAGCGCCTCGTGAGCCGCCGAAAATCCCGCATAGCCGGCTGTCTGGAGCAGCGCCTCACGCAGCTCGTCCACGGTCCACCCGAGGTTCAGCGCGCCGCGCAGGTGCGCCTTGAGCTCCTCCCTGTGTCCGGTGGCGGCGAGCACCGACACCACCACCAGGCTGCGATATTTCAGCTCCAGACCGGGCCGATTCCAGAGTCCACCCCAGACGTGCTCGATCGCGGCCTCGAAGAACGGCGCCAGAAACGGATCGCCCTGTGCGGTCGGCTTCCCAACCACGCGCTCACGGATCGATGCGCCGCTCGGCCTTGCGTCCTGCGTCATAACCCGTCGGTCGTTCATCGCTTCGTTCCTCCTTATTGGACTGAATAGTCCAAAGGTACGCCGCCTGTAACTGGACTGTCAAGTCCAAATTCGGTTATCATTTGGGTCATGGCGAATGGGTACGCACACGCAACGGCGAAGGGGCGTGCGACGCGGGAGCGGTTCCTGCAGGCGGCGGCCGAGCTCGTTGCCAAGAAGGGCGCCGCCGGTATGAGCCTCGACGACGTCCGGGCACGCACCGGCGCAAGCCGCAGCCAGCTCTACCACTACTTCGAGGACCGCGACGACCTCATCCGGGCAGTCATCGGTGTCACGACAGACGCGGTCATCGACGCACAAGGCGACCTTCTCGACCACCTCGACTCGTGGGCCGGCATCGACCGGTGGTTCGACTCACACGTCCAGGTGCAGCTCGAACGGCACGCCGCCGGCGGCTGCCCGATCGGCAGCCTCGTCGGCCAACTCGCCGAACACGACGCCGCCGCCCGAGCGGCCATTGCCGCCGGCTTTGAACGCTGGGAAGCGCACCTCCGCGACGGCCTCACCCGCATGAAGACCCGAGGCAAGCTCCGGGAAGACGCGGACCCCGCCGCGCTTGCCACCGCGACGATGGCGAGCCTCCAAGGCGGCCTCCTTCTCACCCAAGTACGCCGCGACCCCCGCCAGCTCCGCATCGCCCTCAACGCAGCGCGCGCGAACCTCCGCCTCGCCGCCGCCTGACCAGGGGCGGGAGCGCAGTCGATATGGAGCCATGGGGAGGGGGGACAGCGTGACCGATCAAGACACCCGTGACCGCACCCTGGCCAGAATAAGGCCGGGGCGGAGATTGAGCACGGGAACCGACGCGGTCCGGCTGTCGTGCCGCCGGTCGCGTGCCCCACACAGCGCGCCGACGATCCCGCCGTAGACGGCACCGGCGTAGACGCCGCAGACCAGGAACACGACGGGCTCGAGTCCGACCATGATGGCGGCAAACAGGCCAAACAGCGTCCCACCGATTCCGCCACCAAGCGTCGCACCGCCGATCGCGCCTCGAACCATACGCTGAACCTCGCCTGTCATCGTGTCTACCTCCCGAATGGAATTGCGTTCTGATGCAGGTATGATGCGCCCGGCAACCTGTCAAAACCGTGACGCGAAACGCCGGATCCTTACGCGTTTCGCGCGCCGGATTCCTCGAGGCGAAAGCCGGAGCCCCGGACGGTGAGGATGCGGACGCCGGAGTTCACGAGCTTGGCACGGAGCCGGCTCATCTTCACATCGATGACATTCGACCCGAGCGGCTCGGTCTCATCGCGCCAGGCATGCTCGGCGATTGCCTTGCGATCGACGACGGCTGGAAAGCGCCGCATCAACAGCTCGAGGATGTAGAGTTCGGCGGTCGTCAGGTTCAGCCGCTTCCCGTTCAGGGTGACCTCGCGGCGCATTGGATCCAGGGAGAGCGCGCCACGGTTGAGGACCGGTGCGTCGACACCACGAGGCCGCCGCTGCAGGGCCCGTACTCGAGCGACGAGTTCCCCGAAGTCAAACGGTTTGACGAGGTAGTCATCCGCGCCCGCATCGAGGCCCTGGATGCGGTCAGGCGGGGTATCGCGCGCGGTCAGCATCAGGATGGCGGTCGGCCGGTCGTTGCGCCGGGCCCAGGACGCCACCTCGACACCGGGCACGCCGGGCATTCTCCAATCGAGGATCGCGACATCGTATTCATAGAACTTCAGCTGCTCGATGGCATCGTCGCCGCGGTCGACCGAATCGACGAGGTACCCCACGTCCTGCAGGCCCTGCACGAGGACCTCGCGCAGGCCGCGATCGTCCTCCGCCACCAGGATTCGCATCGCTAAGGCCCCTGCCGCGCCAGCACGAGCTGGAATTCCATGGTTGCATTGTCCTGCACGCTGACGAAGCCGCCGATGCTGGGAGGCGTCATCCCGAATTCGCTGAACGGGAAGGTGATGGAGCCGACCAGTTCGATCTTCGACCCTGTGAGCCGGGCGTCGATCGGGATGGTGACCGTTCGGGTCACCCCGTGGATGGTCAGCGCCCCGATCGCTGAAACGTGGATCGTCGGGCCGCTCGCGGTCTCGGCCGGCAACGCGATCGGGTTCGACAGCTGGAAGGTCGCGGTTGGGTAGCGGTCGCTTTCGAGTCCCTGGCTGTGGATCCGCTGATCCCGCATCGCCCGGTCGCTCGTGAGCGTGCTGACGTCGACGGCGAAGGAGGCGGCAGTCACGGCGTAGCCGCTGGCCGGCTGGGTCAGCGTGAGCGTGCCGGTGATCGACGACGTGCGTCCAACGGCGTCGCTCGGGGCGGCGAGGGAGGCGAGCTGCTCGCGGACGCGATAGCCGGCCACGGAGCCCGAGTCGACCGTCCAGGTGCCCGCTCCAGAGGTCGAGTCTGGGCTAGCCGTGGGTGCCGAGGTTGACGGCGTCGGCGAGCTCAGCGCCAGCCTCTGCGGCGCGGATCCCGCGAAAACCGCGGCGTACAAGAGGCCCCACCCGAGTGCGCCCAGGAGGAGCACGCCGGCGAGGGCCGCGCCGATCAGGTTACGTCGATGGCTGAAAAACATCTTCATTGGTGGAAGTTGGTGCGGGACGGCAGCCCCGCCGCGGGCCGCCGTCTCGCCCGCTGTCCTTTACATATTGGGACAGTTCGTGTGCGCCGGCGCCGGCGCTGTCGAGGGTGACGCGGCTGGTGACGGGGACGCCGTCGCGGCGTTTGCCATCACAAAGCCGCCGACGCCGGCCCCGGCCGCCAGGCTCAGGGCCAAGAGGACTCTGACCACCGGGCGCCGCAAAACGGCCAGCGCATCGCCGGCTGGCGCTGCCACCGGCTCAACGACCGGCGGTTGCGAATCTTGATCCATGCTGACTCCTTGGTAATACGCGGATTCGTGCTGCGGGCGCCGTTTCAGCGCATAGGCACCGCCTCCTTGCTGACATGCCTTGATGGTGACGGCGGTTACCTTTCAGTTGCATGACAGGCGGGAGGTCCCGCCACCCTGAGATGACAGGCGGGAAATCCCGCGACCCTGACAACCCGCGTTATGAGGCGACGGTAAGAACCGCGGCGCCCTCGAAGCGGCCGTGAGCGAGGTCGTCCAGGGCCCGATTCGCATCGGCCAGCGGATATGGATGGACTTCGGTCCGGACCGGAACTTTCGGCGCGATCTGGAGCAATTCCTCGCCGTCCCGCCGCGTCAGGTTGGCGACCGAGCGGATCTGCCGTTCCATCCACAAGAGGTCATAGGGAAACGACGGGATGTCGCTCATGTGAATGCCGGCACAGACGACAACCCCGCCTGGATCCAGGGCCTTGAGCGCGGCCGGCACCAGGGCACCGACCGGCGCGAAGATCAGGGCGGCATCGAGTGGTTCCGGCGGAGGCATCAGCGAGTCGCCCGCCCATTCGGCCCCGAGGCTTCGCGCGAACTCCTGCTTTTTGGTATCGCCCGGCGAGGTAAAGGCAAAAACCCGACGACCCTGGTAACGGGCGACCTGCGCGATGATGTGCGCCGAGCCGCCAAAGCCGTAGAGACCCACGCGCTGCGCATCGCCCGCGAGTCGCAGCGCCCGATAGCCGATCAAGCCGGCGCAGAGCAGCGGTGCGGCGTGCAAGTCCTCGTAACTCTCGGGTAGCGAAAAGCAAAAGCGTTCGTCGGCCACGCAGTACTCGGCATAGCCCCCATCGACGTGATAGCCGGTGAAGCGCGCGTTCACGCAAAGGTTCTCGAGGCCCCGACGGCAGAAGCGGCAGGTCTCGTCGACGTAGCCGAGCCAGGGAACGCCGATGCGCTCACCCGGCGCAAACTGGTGTGCCCCCTCACCGGCGGTCTCGACATGCCCGACGATCATGTGGCCGATCACCAGCGGCAGTTTCGGGTCCTTCAGCTCACCGCTCACGATGTGGAGGTCGGTCCGGCAGACGGCACAGACCGACACCCGGACCAGGACCCGTCCGGGACCCGGGTCGGGGATCGGGAGATCCTCGAGTTGCAGCTGCTCATGGGCCGCCCGGAGCACCATCGCCTTCATCGACCCCCCACCCCGACCCTCCCCCACAAGGGGGGAGGCCGACGCGCGTCGTTCCCTAGGCTGTGACACCGCTCTTGAGCGTCGCCTGCAGCGTGATGGGCGTCGCGGCGAGCGCCTTAGAGACCGGACAATTCTTCTTTGCGTCTTCCGCCAGGCGCTTGAATGCTGTCTCGTCGATGCCCGGGACGTTGCCTTCGGTCGCGAGGTCGATGCGGGTTATGCCCCACCCCTGGTCAGTCTTGTCGAAATGCACGGAGGCGGTCGTCCGAATTTCCTGCGGCTTGTGGCCGGCCTGCGAGAGTCCGTTCGCGAAGGCCATCGAAAAGCATCCGGCGTGCGCCGCGCCGATCAACTCTTCAGGATTTGTGCCGGCGCCGTTCTCCATCCGGCTTTTGAACGAATACGATCCTTCAAAGGCGCCGCTTCCCAGCCGCATCGTTCCCGATCCATCTTGCAGCGACCGTTGCCACCTGGCTTCCGCGGTACGTACAGGCATATCTGGGTCACCTCACTCTGGAATGTTGCCGTCCTGAACTGATGCTAGTCGACCGCGGCCATGGCTGCCGCGAGGATCTCGATGGTTCGCCGTCGCTCGTCCTGGGTCTTCCCTTGCACGGCCGCCAGCAGCAGCGTCACGCCTGCCGACGCCCAGGCCCGAAGGCGCTCGCGCACATAGGCGGGCGGTCCGCCGATCGTGATCGAGTCGACCAGCGCGTCGGGCACGCGATGGATCGCCTCGAGCCTCTTGCCGGTCAGGTAGAGGTCCTGGATGTCACGGGCGTCATCAGCGAAGCCGTACTGGTGCACGACCTCGTTGTAAAAGTTCTTCGCTCGCGATCCCATGCCGCCAACGTACAGGGCGACCCACGGCCGCATGGCGTCCCGCGCCCGCGAACGGTCATCATCGACAACTACCTGGACGTACGGCGCCAGCTCGAGCGAGTCGAGCGAGCGGCCGGCCACGCGGGCTCCGGCCTCGAGGTGCGGCCGGAACAGGTCGACGTGGTCGGGCGAGAAGAGGGTCGGGATCCACCCGTCGGCGACCTCCCCCGTCAGCCGAACGCCGCCGGGTGTCAGGGTCGCGAGAAAGATCGGCACCCGGTCGCGCACCGGCCGCACCAGCAGCTTCAGTCCCTGATCCAGCGTGAACACCTCGCCGTTGAAGCGCACGCGTTCCTGCCGCAGCACCCGTCGCACGATCTCGACGGTTTCCCGCATTCGCTGCAATGGCCGGTCGAACGGCATGCCGTGCCAGCCGGTGACGACCTGGTGCCCGCTGGTGCCGAGCCCGAGGATGAATCGTCCGTTGGAGATCAGATCGAGGGTGGCGGCCGTCTGCCCCAGCAGAGCCGGCGTGCGGCTGAAGACATTGACGATGCCGGTCCCCAATCGGATCCGCGCCGTCCGCGCGGCCAGCGCCCCGAGGATCGAGATGGCGTCGGTGCCCCACGCCTCCGGCACCCAGACCGAATCGAAGCCCAGCGCTTCGGCGCGCTGCGTCATCTCGAGCGCCTCAGGAAAGGCGAGACCGCCTTCGTAGGGAAGGACGAGTCCGAGCTTCATCGTGGCATCCTACCCCGACCAGCGCCTAGAGTTAGACGACAGCCGGCCACCAACGCGCCGCCCTTTCCACACCGGGGGCGGCTTTTCGTCCGAGGAGGACGCTATGGCAGAGCAGACGACCGGCACCATCAACGCCGCACTCGCGGGAACGATCGATATCGGCGGCGACCTCACCGTCAATCGCTTCGGGTTCGGGGCGATGCGGCTGACCGGACAGGGCATCTGGGGGGAACCGGACGACCCCGAGGAGTGCAAGCGTGTCCTGCGCCGCGCCCTCGAGCTGGGCATCAACCTGATCGATACGGCCGATTCGTACGGGCCGGAGGTCAGCGAGCGACTCATCGCCGAAGCACTCTATCCCTACCCTGACGAGCTGGTAATCGCCACCAAGGGGGGCCTCACCCGTCCCGGTCCCAACCAGTGGATCCCGAACGGACGCCCTGAGCATTTGCGCGCCGCCTGCGAGGGCAGCCTCAGGCGACTTCGACTCGACCGGATCGACGTCTACCAGTTCCACCGGCCGGACCCGCAGGTTCCGTTCGAGGAATCGGTGGGTGCCCTGGTGCAGCTGAAGAACGAGGGGAAGATCCGGCACATCGGTCTTTCGAATGTGACCCTCAACGAGCTGGAACGGGCGCAGAAAATCACGCCGATCGTCTCGGTACAAAATCGATACAGCCTGTTCGACCGCTCCTCCGAGCCGGTGCTCGAGGACTGCTCACAGGAAGGGGTGGCGTTCATCCCCTGGCGTCCGGTCGAAGGCGGCGAGGTGATCAGCGCCGGAGGTGTGCTTGGCCAGATCGCCATGCGGAACCGGGCCACGCCGACGCAGGTCGCGCTCGCCTGGTTGCTCGCGCATTCGCCGGTCATGCTGCCCATCCCGGGGACCTCGAAGGTTAAGCATCTGGAGGAAAACCTCGGCGCGGTGGCGCTGGAGCTGGCGCCGGCCGAACTGGCCGAGCTGGACCAGGTGGCGGTCGAGGGCTAGCCGGACGCGATGGGGACCGCCGACGGCGACGAGTACGACGCGCTGGACGAGGCCTTGATGGAAACCTTTCCGGCGAGCGATCCGATCGCGGTGTCGGAGCCGATCGCGCGGTCTCACGCGGCGAAGCGCGAGCCGGTCAGCGCCACCACGGGATCCGCGCCGCCGCGGCAGCCCTGACCACCGCGGGGTGTAGATCGTCTTCGAGCCGGGCGAGGTTTCCGGCCCACTCGCCGGCGATCACTACCGCCAACGCGCCGCGGCCCACCCGCTCATCGTTCCGCCAGCGGCGCAGGCAGTCGAGCGCGGCGCGTCGCAGCGTCTCGAGCGAGACGCGTTCCTGCGGGCCCGTCATCTCGGAAAGGCTGAGCTGGTCGGCGAGCCCGAGAAAGCCGTCGAGGAGCGTACGCACCTGCGCGTGCACGACGCGAGCTCCGTCCGGGCATCCGCCGGCCCGATAGCCCATGTCGTCAGAGACGACCTCTAAGAAATCGCCGACGAGCATCGCGTGGTTTCCCGACGAGAGGAGGAAGGCGGCGGTCTGCGGGTCGAGCATTGCGGCGGCACGCTCGTTGAGGAAGGCATCGAACGCCTCGCCCGCTCGGTCCCGCGCCTGCACGGCGGCTCGCAGCGGCGCGTCCACCCGCCGGGTACGCTCGTATGCGAGGATCCGGTCGAAGGCGAGGTCCAGGTAGGCGACGACCGCACGGTAAAAGCCGGCGACGGCCCGAGCCAGTTCCCGACGCGCGCCGCGCGGCCAGAGCAGCAGACCGACTATCAGGCTGATCCCCGCCCCAACGAGCAGATCCTCGATCCGGACCAGACCGATCTGCCAGCCGGCTGGCGAGATCAAGTTGAAGACGACGATCAGATTGATGGTGAACGCGGCCTGGCTCGCCCCGAACCCGATGGCCGTCGCGGCGTACGCCGCGCCGAAAATCACGATCGGCAGGGATGCCCACATGATCGCGGGGTGATTGCCCGCGAGGAACGCGAAGAGCCCGCCGATCACGACGCCGACCACGTTGCCGGCCAGGGCCGCGACGGTGCTGCGGCCGGTACTCAGCGCGGTCGATCGCAGCACCTGCACCGTTCCCAGCACCACCCAGAAGCTATGCGACAGTCCCAAGAGCCGCGCGACGAAGACCGCGAGGGCTAGCCCGACTCCGACCCGAAGGCTGTTCTGCATGACGGTGGAGGTCGGCGCCAGGTGCGTGCGGATCGTGCGCCGCACGCGGACGAGCACGCCACTGGCGCCCTCACGTCGAGGCGTCGAGGCTGGAAGCTTGACGGCAACATCCGGACGCCCTCCAGCGGCGATGATGGCATTAGTGCCGAGCGCAATCGCGAGGTAGGACACGACGCGCAGCGTGTGGTCGACGTCCAGGCCGTCGAGCACCTCGTCCGCCGGGCGCCCGGCCCGTAACTGGGCGGCGGCCCAGCGGTCGAGCGCCGCCCGGTGCTGGGCGCGCGCCTCCTCGACGGCGTGGAGGTCGGGGACCGCGCCGCCGGTGAGGACATCGGCACTGCCCCGGAATGCCGCGACCACCGAGGCGGCGAGCCGATCGCCTTCTTCGATGCCCGGGCGAACGCGCGGCTGCGCCTGGTTGAACGGCCGCTCGATGATGTCGACGGTCCGCTGCAGCTCGGTAAGCAGCTCGACGAAGGCGCGGTCGCGGCGGGCCGGGCCGGCCGGCCGTTTGGCGGTGGCGGCATACGTCTGCCGTGTCAGCTGCTCCGCCTGGCGAGCCGACGCGATCAGGCGCGGCAGCTCCCGGTCAGTGGTGCTCGAGCGCAGCCCCTCTACGAGGTTTGCGATCGCCAGGCACGCTTTCGCGGCGTGCTTGTGCAGCGCGACCCGCTCGAAGCGTGGCCAGAGGAAGACCCCGGCCAACGTCGAGATGATTCCGGCCAGCACCCAGCCGGCGACCCTGGCCGGGACCGCGGAGACGGCCGCGGGAATGGAAACGGCGATCACGAAGGAGAGCAGCATCCCGGTCTGTGCCGCCGTGATGTAACCACCGAAGACCCGCGCGAACGTGATCACAAAGCCGACCACGAGCATCACGGCGGCTGCCAGCAGTGCATTGGCCGATGCCAGCGTGCCGATCGCGACGAGCGCGGCTCCGACCAGCGTGGCCGTCAGATAGGCGAGGGCGCGCGCCGGGCGCTGGCCGCCAAAGTCGGACAGCACGATCAGCGCGAAGCAGCCGAAGACGATGAAGATGATGTTTTGCGCATCGTGAAGGCTAAAGAGCCCGAAGGCGAGGGCGACCGGGATGATGATCGCGGCACGGATGGCGCGACGGAACGCGGCTAATCCGGGATCCCGCGCCGCTCGCAGCGATAAGCGCGGCGGCCGCGGGGGCGCCGGGGTCCGGGTGGCGGCCGGTACGGTGTCTCGCGCGCTCATCGCTTATTCGTACACCACGAAAGCGGGTTCTGGTCGAGACTCGGTAAAGTCAGTAAGTGATCTCGACCAGCGTCCTCCCGGTCCTTATCACGACGTTTCTGGCCTCGGCAGTCGAGGCGACCGAGATGGTGACGATTGTGGTTGGGGTGGGGGCGACGCGAGGTTGGCGATCGACGATCATCGGGGCGGTCTCGGGCTTCGGGGTCCTGGCCGTCATCGTCGTGGTCCTGGGTGCGGCCCTGAGCCAGATCCCGATCGGGCCCTTGCGGCTGGTGATCGGCTTCCTACTCCTGGTATTCGGGCTGCAATGGTTTCGCAAGGGCATAACCCGGGTCGCCGCCCGGGGTCTGGCGGGAATGCCCGGCGAGGACCCGCATGAGACGGCCGAGCAGTGGACAGGTCCGGGGATCGATTGGACCGCCTGGCTGCTGGCCTTCAAAGGCGTCCTCCTCGAGGGACTGGAGGTGGCGTTCATCGTGGTTTCGTTCGGTGCGGGCGCTAACAACTATGGCGTGGCGATCATCGGCGGGGCCTCGGCGATCGTGATTTTTCTGGGCATCGGCTTTAGCATCCACCGCTCGGTTCGCCGGATTCCGCGCAGCTTCTTGCAGCTGATCGTGGGGACGTTGCTGACAACCTTCGGCACCTTCTGGTCTGCCGAAGGGCTCGGGGTCGAATGGCCGGCCAGCGATGGCACCATCGTGGCGCTCCTGCTCCTCAATGTGGCGGCGGCGGTGACCTACATCACGCTGCTACGACGCCGGGCGCCTCGCCTGCGGGAGGCCGCCTGATGGCACGGCTCTGGGGGTGGGTGGCCGGCTTTGGAAGATTCTGGTACGACTTCATCATCGGCGACGACTGGACGGTGGCGGCGGCCGTGCTGATCGGGCTGATCGGCACGGGCATCCTCAATGCCAACCACGTTGTGAGCTGGTGGCTGATGCCGATCGTCGTCGTCGTCATCACCGGCGTTAGCGTGCAACGGACGAGCGCTGGGCGATGAGCGTGATTGCCGTCGTCGGGCTGGCCACGATGGGCATGAACCTCGCCCGCAACCTCGCCCGCAATGGGTTTGGGGTTTCGGTCTACAACCGCACCACGTCGCGCGTCGACGACTTCATGAAGCAATATGGCAAGGAGGGGGCGTTCACGCCGGCGCACACGCCGCAGGAGCTGGTGGCGCAATTGGACAAGCCGCGCCGGATTCTGATGATGGTCAAGGCCGGGCCGCCGGTCGACGAGACCATCGACCACCTCGCGCCGTACCTCGAGGCGGGCGACATCCTGATCGACGGCGGCAACTCCTATTTCCTGGACACCGTGCGTCGTGGCAAGGCGCTGGAGGCTCGGGGCCTTCGCTTCATCGGCACCGGCGTATCCGGCGGCGAGGAAGGCGCGCTACTCGGGCCGAGCATCATGCCGGGAGGCGGGCGCGACGCGTATGCGGAAGTGGAGGGGATGCTGACGAAGATCAGCGCCCACGTCGACGGCGAACCGTGCTGCACCTACATCGGCCCTGGCGGTGCGGGCCATTACGTGAAGATGGTTCACAACGGCATCGAGTACGCGGACATCCAGCTGATCGCCGAAGCCTACGACCTGCTGAGCCACGCGCTCGACCTGGGCGCGGACGAGCTCTCGCGGATCTTTGCCGAGTGGAACAAGGGCGACCTCGAGTCCTACCTGATCCAGATCACGTCCGAGGTCCTGGCCAAGCGCGATCGCGCCACCGGCCGGCCACTGGTCGACGTCATCCTCGACGAGGCGGAGCAGAAAGGCACGGGCAAGTGGGCGTCGCAGTCGGCGCTCGACCTCGGGATCCCGGTGACCACCATCACCGAAGCCGTCTTTGCTCGATTCCTGTCGGCGCTCAAGGCGGACCGCCAGCTCGCCTCCCGGACGCTCGCCGGCCCCAACGGCGCCATGCCCGCGGCCGCGCCCGGATCGCTGGTCGACGACGTGCGCAGCGCGCTCTATGCCTCGAAGATGGTGGCCTACGCCCAGGGCTTCGAAGAGATGCAGGCCGCGTCCAACGAGAACTCCTGGGACTTGAAGCTGGGGGCCATCGCTCGGATCTGGCGTGGCGGATGCATCATCCGCGCGCGCTTCCTGAATCGGATCACGGATGCCTATGCGGCGGAGCCCGGCTTGAAGAACCTGTTGCTGGTGCCCTACTTCCGCGATGCGATGGCGTCGGCGCAGGATGCCTGGCGGCGAGTGATCACCGTTGCCGTCGCGCGGGGGATCCCGGTGCCGGCGTTCAGCTCGTCGCTTGCCTACTACGACGCCTATCGTCGCGAACGCCTGCCGGCGAACCTCGTGCAGGGCTTACGCGATTACTTCGGGGCTCACACCTACAAGCGGGTCGACCGGACGGGGTCCTTCCACACACGCTGGTCCCAGGATGGGGAGGAAGTGCCGGTCCGGTAGCGACGGCTAGCTGGCGGCGCGGAGCTGCTGGGCAGCGGCGACCCGATCAGGGCCGCCATGCCACACTAGCTGCGTGGCGGAGCAGGCACCGGCGCTCTTGTTCGACCTCGACGGGACGCTGGTCGACAGCGTGTACCAGCACGTGCTCGCCTGGCACGAGGTGCTGGGGAAGGCCGGCATGGAGCTGTCGGTCTGGCGGATCCACCGGCGCATCGGGATGAGCGGCGGCCTGTTCGTCAACGCGTTGCTGCGGGAGACGGGCAAGCGACTCGGTGCCGAGGACACGAAGCGTCTTCGCTCCCAACACGCCGAGGCTTTCGTCCGGCGATTAGGGGAAGTCCGCCCACTTCCCGGCGCGCACGAACTGCTGAGCCGGCTGACGCGGCAGCGCGTGCCGTGGGCGATCGCCACCAGCGGCAGCACCCAGACCGCCGGTCCCTCGATCAAGTTGCTCGGCGTCGAGCCCCAGGTCGTGATCACCCGGGAGGACGTCGCTCACGCGAAGCCTGACCCTGACCTGTTCCTCGCGGCCGCCGCCCGTCTGGGTGTCGACATCACCAACTCGATCGTTTTCGGCGACAGCGTCTGGGACCTGTTAGCTGCGCAGCGGGCGCGTGCGCTGGGCGTCGGGTTACTCTCGGGCGGCTACGGGCGGGAAGAGCTGCAGCAGGCCGGCGCCTACCGCGTCTACGAGGACCCGCGCGATCTGATGGAGCACCTCGATGAGGTTGGGGTGCGAGACTCACCGGGCTGAGACCGCAAGCGCCCAGCCCGCCGCCGCGCCTGTCCTCGCTCATCTACCTCGGTCCCTTCGCGACGATGGCGGATCGCTTCGCCGTCGCGCCGATGCTGATCCCGATCGCGGTCAGCTTCCATGTCTCGCTTACCACCGCGTCCGCGGCGGCCAGCCTCTATTACCTCGCCTACGGCTTGATGCCTCTGGCCTATGGGGTGCTGTCCGATCGCTTTGGACGCGTGCGGGTCATCCGGTCGGCGCTGGTTGGGACCGCGCTGGCCGACCTGTTCTCAGCGCTCTCACCGAGCCTCACCCTGCTACTCATCGCCCGATTCATCACCGGCGCTATCGCCTGCGGTGTCTTTCCCACGACACTGGTCTACCTGGGCGACCGCTTTCCCTTCGCGGTGCGGCAGCAGGCAGTCACCAACGTCCTGGTCTGGATCGCGTTGGGGACCGCGGCCGGCACGATCGGTGGCGGGCTCATCGCCCATCTGCTCACCTGGCGCGCCTTCTTCGTGATCCCGGCCGCCATCGCCGTCGCGGCGGCGATCGGCCTCCGCCGCGTGCCGGAATCGCTGACCGCGCGGTCGACTGAGAACCCGATACGGCAGGTCGCCAGCGTGCTCAGCCATGGTTCGGCGCTGTTCCTGCTCGGACTCGGCGTGCTCGACGGCGCGGTGATGTTCGGCTTCGTGACGTACCTGGCGCCGGCGCTTGAGGCTTCGGGATCGAGCCCGGCGATCGCGGGTGCGGTCGTCGCCGGCTACGGACTGTCCGTCCTCATTGCGACGCGTGCCTTCGGTCGGGTCGCCCGCCACGCGCCCGCCGCGCTCCTGCTCGCCGGCGGCGCCTTGATGCTGTCGGCGGGCTACCTGATCGCCGCCGCTGTCCAGACGGTCGCAACCATCCTGGCGGCCAGCCTGCTCGCCGGCGGCGCCTATGCGTTCATGCAGTCGACGTTTCAGACCTGGGCGACCGACGTCGTGCCGGAAGCTCGAGGCACCGCCACCTCGCTCTTCGCGACCGCCATCTTCGCCGGGGCGGCGCTCGCGACCGCAGGCGCGGCCGGCCTCGCGAGTGCGCACGACTACCAGACCCTGTTCCGGCTTGCCGCCGCCATCACGTTGCCGGTGCTGGTCGTAGGGAGCGTCGGGCGCTGGCGCTATCGAGGATCGGAGACGGTCGGTGATCCTCAGCCCGGCAGCCAGATCGGCTGATGGCGACGACTCTTCGAGCGGCACTGATTGAGACCGCGCACCGATTCGGCACGCCCTGGCCGCACACCGGGCGGAGGCGGTAGGCTCATCGGCGGGTGTTGAATTTCCTTGCGCGCAATCTTGACAGCCTGCTCGTGACCTATGGCTACCTGGCGGTCTTTCTCCTCGTCGGAACCGAAAGCATCGGCGTCCCGCTTCCGGGGGAGGCGATGCTGATCACGGCCTCGATCTATGCCGGGTCGACGCATCGGCTCTCGATCGCCCTCGTTATCGCGGCCGCGGCGGCGGGCGCGATCGTGGGTGACAACATCGGCTACGCGATCGGCCGCATCGGAGGGTACCCACTGGTGCGGCGCTATGGAACGCACATCCGCCTGAACGAGCGCCGGCTGAAGCTTGGGCAGTACCTCTTTCGCCGGCATGGCGCGAAGGTCGTCTTCTTCGGGCGCTTCGTCTCCATACTGCGCACCTTTGCCGCCTTCCTCTCCGGGGTGAACCTGATGCCCTGGCGCCGCTTCGTCGTCTTCAATGCCGCCGGTGGCATCACCTGGTCGACGATCTACGGCGTAGGCGCATACCTGCTCGGCGAGCAGATCATGAAGCTGTCTCGACCATTCGACATTTCCCTGGTGGTGATCGCCGTGGTGGTGGTGGTCGCGCTGCTCATCTTCCTTCGTCAGAACGAGGAAGGGCTCGAGGCCGAAGCGGAGCGGGCGATCCCCGGTCCGCTCGCCGCATCGCGGCGCGTCGGCGCGGCGAGGCAGAGGGATCAGGGGCGGGCGACGCGCTAGTGGGACCGGCGGGATTCGGCGTCGAAGATCTTGGCCAGCAGCGCCAGGAGCTCCTTCTGCTCCGCGGGCGTCAGGCGGTCGAGAAACTTCGGAGGCTGGGCGAGACGCTCTTCCAGCGTCGTCCGTAGCCGCACGCCCTCAGGCGTGAGGGCCAGTAGCCGGAACCGACGATCAGAGGCATCCGGCCGGCGCTCGAGCAGGCCGCGGGCCTCGAGTGAGTCGGCGAGCGCGGTGATGTTGGATGGGTCGTAGTGCAGTCGCCGGGCCAGCTCACGCTGCGACTGCGGCTGGTGAAGCTCCCGAATCAACTTACCCTGTGACATGGAGAGGCTGCATTCGGCCACCCGGGCCGTGAAATCGTCGCGCAGGCTGGCGAACGCGTCGTCCCGGAGCAGCTTCCAGAGCGCTTCGGCGGGCTTCCGCTCAACCTTGATTGCCATGCGTGGAATATACCCGCCTGGTCGATGGTTTATACATCATGTGAATGGTTCAATGACCGAGACAAGCATTGGAGGCGGAAGCATGAACTTTGTTCCCTACTGGATCGATCCCGCAACAGCCAGGCAAACCATCGAGTCCGGCCAGGCGATCGTCCTGGACGTGACCTCCCCGTTCATCGAGGGCGCTGTCAGGGGGAAGATTCCGGGAGCCGTCCGGGTGTCTCCGCGTGACATCCTCGACGTGAATCGGCACGCCGCCGACGTGGTCAAAGACCTGCCCGGCCTTTCCCATGACAAGACCATCATTGCCTACTGCACCTGCGCGGATGAGGATGCCAGTGCTCGGCTGACGCGCGTCTTGCGGGGCCAGGGCTATGACGCCTGGATGCTCGAGGGCGGTCTGCCGGCCTGGCGCGCCGCCGGCTACCCCATGGAGTTGAACCAGGCCGTCGCAGCGTAGAGCGACGACTACGACCAGTCGGTCGGTGCGATGATCCACTCCCGTGAGGCGACCGACGGTAAGCAACCCGGAGACCCGGCGCGCGCGGCCAGGATCATCATGGAGATCGTCCGCCTTGACGCGCCGCCGCCGCGCCTCCTGCTCGGCGCGTTCGCGGTCGAATCCGCCGAGAAAGCGTCGAAGGCCCGCGCCGCGGAAGCCGAGAAATGGGCCGCCGTGAGCCGGTCCGCCGACTCGGAGAGGATCCCCCGAGACAACGCGACCCCCGTCGAATCGAAGACGACCGCGACCGCCTGACCGATCCGAAGCCATAATCACGCTATGGCGAGGGCGGTGTGGTCGGGAACGATCAGCTTCGGGCTGGTCAGCGTTCCCGTCCGCCTGTACCCGGCGACACGCCGCCAGGACATTCGCTTCCACGAGATCGACCGATCGAGCGGACAGCGCATTCGACACCAGAAAGTGGTGGAGGATCTTCCGCACCAAGATGGAAGGAAGATAGCCGCCACGCTGCCCTCCCCGGCAAGCGGGGGAGGGGATGACTCGCCGGTAGGAGCCCGCCCCGCCGAGGGTGGAAAGAGAGCCGTGGCGGCGCCCGACGTCGTGAAGGGGTTCGAGGTGGCGAAAGATCGATACGTTACCGTCGCGCGCGAGGAGCTGGAGCAGCTCGCCCCCGAGCGGAGCCGGACGATCGACGTCGAGCAATTCGTCGACGACTCGGCGGTCGATCCCATCTACTACGAAACCAGCTACTACGCGGTGCCTGACCGCGGCTACGAACGCGCCTTCGGCCTGCTGGTCGACGCCATGCGCGAGACGAAGCGGATTGCCATCGCCTGGTTCGTGCTGCGACGCAAGCGCTATCTCGCCGCGCTCCGGCCGCACGGCCGCTTGATGATCGTGGCCCTGATGTTCCACGCCGACGAGGTCCTGCCGGCAGCGTCGCTCGAACCCGCAGCCCCAGCCGACCTGCGCAAGAAGGAGCGGGAGATGGCAGCGCTGTTGATCAACACGCTGACCGGGCCCTTCGAGCCCGAACGCTACCCGGACGACTACCGGAAACGCCTGAAAACGCTGATCGACGGCCGGGCGGCTACCGCGCGGCCGGCGACGCCCGAGGTCACAACCGGCAGCGGCGTCGATGACCTGATGGCGGCGCTGCGCGCGAGCGTCGAGCAGGCCCGTCGAGCCTCGAAAGGGCGTAGCAGCCCGGCCACGCGGCGGAAGCGGAAGACCGCCTGAGGCTCTTCACGCCGACCCTGGCTGGGGATTCACCCGCTTCACGGCGACCAGGAGGGTTCATGGGCCGCGTACGCATCGGAGGTTCTTCGCATGACGTTCGAGCGGCGGCCCGGTGGACGGAAGCGGATGCTTACATGCAGTCAGCCTTACGATCGCTGATCGGTTGACGCCGACGATCCAGCCAACGCGCTGTAGGAGACCCAGGCACCGCGTCGGCCCCCGTGGCGATCGTAGAAGCGCTGGGCGTCGTGATTGTCCGCGGCGGTGACCCAGTCGAGCCGGGCGTAACCGTGCTCCGTAGCGTAAGCCAGGCTGGCATTGTAGAGCGCCGCTCCAACGCCATGACTGCGAACGGACGGGTCGACAAAGAGGTCGTTCATGACCAGGATGCGATCGGCAAGCAGCGTGTCGAGACAGGCGTAGAGGCTGGCGAAGCCTTGAAGCCGGCCACCCTCATCGGCCACGAGTTGCACCCCGCGCCCCGGATCCTGCTCGAGGCGATCGAGGAAGCCCTCCATTTTCGGGTCGGCCGGGAAGACGGTTCGGTAGAAGGCGAAGTAGCCCTTGATCAACTCGACGAGCTGCGGGCGATCCTCGCATTCGGCCGGACGAACCACCACCGGACCAGCCTAGCATCACTCTCATGAGATCCAGGAAGGTGCCGCTCGGCCATGCACATCTCGCCGGCATGGCGACGGCGGTGCCGCCGATCACGGCGACGGTCGACCAGGTCTGGGACGCGCTCGGGCGGACGCGCGGCCGGCGGATGCCAAAGCTGCACGGTGATGAGGGGGCGCGGACCCGCTATTTCGCCGAGCCGCTGACCTCGCTGATGGAGCCGCGAACGCAGAGTCAGCAAACGGATGCCTACCTCGAACATGCCCGGCTGCTCGCCCGGCAAGTGTGCTGCACGGCGCTGGAACGAAGCGGCATCGCCCCCGCGGATATCGGCCTCGTGATCGGGGTGTCCTGCACCGGCGTCGTCCTGCCGTCGCTCGATGCCGAGCTGATCCCGGTGATGGGCCTGCGGCCGGACGTGGCCCGCCTGCCGATCACCGAGCTCGGATGTGGCGGCGGGGTGGCGGGCCTGGCGCGGGGGCTCGATTACCTGCGCGCCTACCCGGAGCGAAACGTGCTGCTCTTCGCGGTCGAGATCCCATCGCTGACCTTCCAACCAGACGATCATTCGGTCGATAACCTGGTGGCCGCGATGGTCTTCGCCGACGGCGCCGGGGCGGCGGTCCTGCGGCCCGGCGACGGGCAGACCGGCTGGACGCTCGAGCACTCCGGCACGGTCCTGGTGCCGGAAGGTGCCCGTCATCTCGGCTACGAGCTACGAGACGGTGGGCTTCGCGTTGTCTTGAGCCGCGAGCTGCCAGATGTGGTAGAGGCCCACCTGCGCGGAGCGGTCGAGCCGTTCCTCATGGAAGCGGGCCTCAGCCTGACGGATCTCGACGCGGTCGCCGCGCACCCGGGAGGTCCGCGTATCGTCGACGCGGTCGAACGCTCGCTGGGCCTCCATCCGGAGGCGCTCGCTACGTCGCGATCGGTCTTCGCCAGCCACGGCAACGCGTCGAGCGCGGGCATCTTCTTCGTGCTGGAAGCGGCGCGGGCACAGCACTCCGGCCAGGTGCTGGCGATCGCCTTTGGTCCGGGGCTGTCGATCGAGCTCGCCCTGATGCGGCTTCGCGCGTGACGGCCGGCGACTACGCGCGACTGCTGTTTGCCTTTGGGATGCAGCGTGGGCTCGAGCTGATCTACTCCACCAAAAACGAGCGCATCATCCAGCGCCAGCAGCCGGGCGCGCCCGAGGCGGGCCGATCGATCTTCAAGTGGATCGCGCTGGTCAACGTCGGTCTGGTCACCCTGCCCGCACTCGAGCGATGGCTGCGCCAGCGCCCACCGCCGCCGCTGGTCGCGGGACTCGGCTGGGCCGCGGCGCTTTCAGGCGTTGCCTTGCGGCTCAGCGTGCTCGTTAGCCTGCGCGGTTCATGGAATGTGCACGCGGTCGTGCCCAGCAATTTACGGGTCGTCGACCGCGGACCCTACCGATTCATCCGTCATCCGAACTACCTCGCGCTGGGGCTCGAGTTCCTCGGCCTTCCGCTGATCGGCGGCGCCTACCTGAGTGCGCTCGGCCTCGGCCTGGCCAATGCGGCGCTCCTGCGCCAACGCATCGTTGAAGAGGACGCGCTCCTGATGGCGATCCCAGATTACCGCGAACGGATGGTGGACAAGCCCCGCTTCCTGCCGCGCCTGTTCAGCGGCCGCTGAACATCCGGATCCACTCTCGCGGGGTGATGCGGTTGAAGCCCCAGTAGCCGAAGCCGATGCCGAGCAGCTTCGTCAGCGTCTGCGGGGAGCGCTGATGGGTGCGCATGCCGCGCTCGACCAGCGCGGGCGTGCGGCTGAGCCGGAGCAATAGCGCCGCCACGCGGCGCGGGTCCTTCGTCAGTCGCTGGTGTGCCTGCCGGTAGGCACGCTCGGGATTCGGGGTCTGGAGCGCGGCCACGAAGGCGCGCGCCTGGCGCAAGCCGGCGGCGACGCCCTCGGCGGTGATCGGGTCGGTGAAGCCCGCCGCGTCGCCGACCAGGAAGACGCGGCGCCGCGCGACCGTCGACGCACGGTACCAGAAGGGACCCACCGCCGACACCGAGCCAACCAGGTCGGCGTTGCGCAGTGCTGGGCGCAAGGATTGGGCGATTTCTCGATAACGCGACTCGAGCCGGCCGCCGAACTCGCGCATTCGATCCTGATAGCAGAGCAGTCCGACCATTCGCTGATTGCCCGCAACCGGGCCTTCATAGACCTCGAGGCGATCGTCGAAGGTGATCCGCACCCAGGGATCGACGGGCGCATCCATCATCCAGTGGGCCACGATGCCATAGCGGTGGGGTGGTCGCGGTCCAACGGTCCAGTGGAAGCGATGACGCAGCGCCGAGCGCAGACCGTCCGCCACGGCCACGAAGCGGGCTCGGACCTCGCCGGCCGTCGTGACAACGGCGGGCCGCCCGTCGGCGTCCATCCTGACGTCGCGCGCCTCGGTTCGCTGGCAGAACTGGATGCGGGGATGCCGACCCAGCGCGTCGGCGAGGCGGGCATCGAAGACGATCCGCCGGATCCCCAGGCCGGCCTGCTCGCCGCCGTGCTCGGGAAAGGGCGCTTCGACCGGTGGCTGCTCGGGAAGTCCGAACTGGATCCCTTTGAGCGGCGGCGCACCGCCCGATACGACGACTTCCTCGAGGCCCAGCTCGCGCAATGCCGGCCGGCCGCTTGGCATCAGGCCTTCCCCGCAGAGCTTGTCGCGGGGAAATGCCTGCTTGTCCAAGACGATCACCCGCTGCCCCGCTCGTGCGGCAAACAGCGCGGCGGCGGCCCCGGCCGGCCCGGCACCGATGACGGCGACGTCTGCGTCAACGGCGGCGCTGCCCGGCACGGCAATAACGATAGGCCCCGGATCCAGTTGCGGCCATTTGGCACACTGAGGCCATGTGCCGAAGCATCAAGACGCTCCGCCGCCGCGACGCGAAACCGACCGACCAGGAGATCCATGACGCCGCGCTCCAGTTCGTCCGGAAGATCAGCGGCTACCGGGCGCCATCGCGGGTCAACACGCCGGCGTTCGAGGCGGCCGTCCGAGAGGTTAGTGGGAGCTCGCGGCGCCTGCTGGAGGCGCTGGCCTAGCCGGCATCGGCGACCGGAGAACGACCGCGGCGCCGAGCACCATGGTGAGCGCCGCCACGATGAGCGTCGGTCGGATGCCGATCGCCTGGCCGAGGACGCCGCCGAAGACCGTGCCCAGCAGCGTTCCTCCGAGCACCGCAAGCCGGCTCCCGGCGTTGATCCGTCCCAGAAGCTGGGGTGGTGCGATCGCCTGGCGCAGGCTCGACTGATTGATCTCGTAGATCGTGGCTCCGCCGTCGCCCACCGTCTGCTGCGCGACGAGCAGGACCAGCGCGGCAAGCCCCGCGCCCCTGGCGAGCGGAAGGAACAGGATCCCCAGCGCGGCCAGCAACAGTCCACCGACCATCGTCGGACCGACACCAAAACGTCGGGTCAGGCGCCCGGCGAGCATCGCCGCGGTGAGCGAGCTGACGCCTCCGACCGCAAACACCAGGCCGAGCAGGCCTGGACGGAAACCAAGTTCTCGTAGCGCATACAGCGAGTACACGGTGCCGACCATGCCGAAGGCTCCGTACATCGCGCCAACGCTGAGGGTGATGGCGCGGAGTGAGCGGTCGCCGTTGAGCGCCTGGAGGCCGTCGAGCATCTCGCGCCACACGCCTCGCCGTTCGCCGGTGGCGATCGCCCGAAACTCGGCCGTTCGAATCGTGCCGGCCAGCCCGGCCGAGGCGATGAAGGAGAGGGCATCGATGGCGATCGCGACCGGCGCCGTGAAGAGTTGCACCAGCCAGCCGGCAATCCCGAAAGCGCCGACCTCCGCGATCGACTGGGTGGCCGCCAGCTTGCTGTTGGCGTCGACCAATCGGTCACGACCGACGACCGCGGGGATGTAGGACTGCTCGGCGACGTCGAAAAGGACGGTCAACATGCTGACCAGCACCGCCACGGCGTAGAGCTGCTCGATCCGAACGTGGCCGGTGACCGCCACCAGCGGGATCGATCCCAGCAGGAGGGCGCGACCGACGTCGGCGGCGATCATCACGGGGCGTCGCCGGAGCCGGTCGATCCAGACGCCGGCGACCAGGCCAATCAAAAAGCCCGGTACCAGGTCGGCCGCCAGCAAGACGGCAATCTGCCCGGCGCTGGCGTTCAAGACCAGGATCGCCATGAAGGGGAGCGCGGCTCGCGTGATCAGTGAGCCGAAGGTCGAAACGGTCTGCGCGCTCCACAGCTTGAGGAAATCGGCGTTCCTGACGAGGCTTGGGAGCGAGATCGCTGCGAAGCCGGCCTACGAGGCCGCGACCGGCAAGCGCAAGACGAAGGTTGAGCCCTTTTCGGGCCGGCTCGACTGCAATTGCAGCGATCCGCTCATCTGTTCGGCCAGGCCGCGACTCAGGTAGAGGCCGAGACCGGTCCCCGGTTTTTCGCCGACCAGTGGATCGCTCCCCCGAGCAAATCGTTGGAAGATCCGGCCCTGGTCCTCGGGTGAGACCCCGATGCCATCGTCGGTCACCGTGAGCGCCACCTGCGCGCCCTCGCGCCGCGCCCCTACCCGGATGGTCGGCGGGTGCCTCGTGTAGGTCAGCGCGTTGTTGAGCAAGTTGTCAAGGATCTTGCCCACCAGCGCCCCATCGGCGAGCATCACAACATCGTCGCCAATTTCCGTCTGCAAGGTTGCCCTGACGAGTTCGGCACGAGGACGCGCCCTGAGCAGGGCCTCCTGTACCGCGTGGTTCACGGAAACCGGGTTCGTCCTGGGCATCAGGACCTTGCCCTCGAGCCGCGCGACCGTCAGCAGTTCATCGGCCAGGTCCTTGGCCTCTTCGGTTTTTCGCTGTGCGGTTTCAAGGATCCCTCTGAGCGGCTTCGGCAGATCACCGAAGGCGCCCTCGAGCGCCAATGCCAGGTAGCCGCCAGTCACCGTGAGCGGTGCCCGAAGCTCGTGAACCGCGATACTCATGAACTCGCTCTTGGCTCGGTCCGCATCCTGGGCCTGTGCGATCAGACGGGCATTGCGAAGCAGGAGCGCCCCCAAGGTGGAGAACTGCTGCAGCGATTGAACCGCGGCCGGATCAAACGACTCATCCTTCTTACGGCCCATCGCCAGCAGCCCGATCGTTTCGCCGCCGACAACCAGCGGGGCAACCAGGAAACGGCGATACGGATGCACGATGGGCTCCAGGCCCTCGGGAGCACCGGTGTATTCGGTGGCGGTGAGCTCGACCGCCCGCCCCTTATCCACACCCGCGAGCACCTTGGGTGCGACTGGCCAGCGCGTCCCGATCGCCTCGCCGCTGGTGGTGGACTCGAGGACCATCTCGGCGCCCTCCAGTCTCGCGACTGAGGCGCCGTCCGCGCCGACCGAGGCGGCGGCGCGCTGCAGCAGGCGCCCCAGTACCTTCTCGAGCTGCACCGGAGCCGCCACATCTTCGGCGGCGTCGACGGCCGCTCGCCAGCGGGCCGCGGTCTCGTCGGCGCGCTGTCGCGCCGCCTCGCCTTCCTCATACAGCCGGGCGTTGCGCAGCGCCAGCCCAGAGATCGTTCCCAGCAGGGTCAACGCCGCCAGGTCGGCCGCGGTGAAGGCTCGGTCCTCGTAGCGGCTGAGGACCAGCAGGCCCATCGCGCGCCCGCCGTGGACCAGCGGCAGCACGGCAACGTGCCGCACGTTGGCGATCGCCTGACGGAACTCGGGTGCCGCCTCTTCCTCCGCCAGTCGACCGCCAGTCGTCGGTCGTAAGGTGTCGATAGCCTTCTGCACCAGTGGCTGCCCGGCAAAATAGTCGAGCGAGTAGCGTTGTCCCACCCAGGTCAGCTCGCCGGCCCGGCCGTAGGTCGCTTCGATCACGACGTAGTCGTCGACCAGGCTGGACAGGGTGGCCCGATCCGCCTGCATGGCGTGCGTCCCGCGCTCGAGGATGCGGGCGATGACCTCCCGTGGCTCGAGGGAGCCGGCGACGTCGAGCGCCATCTGGACCAGCTCGGCGAACTCCTCGTCGGGCTGGGCTGGGCGGCGCGACCTGGCTACCGCCGTGGCTGGCTCCGAGGCCATAACGGCACCATACAGCCCGAAAGATTACCGCAGACCCGCTCGGGGACGTGATTAGCAAGGATGGGTAATCACCCGGCCGATCCCCCGGCTGAGGGCTCATCGGCCAGGCTCGCCTCCACAAGAGGGAGCCCGGCCGAAGTTACTCGAAGGTGGATCCTACCGGGTCGCGAAGGCGAAGAGTGGGTTGCGCTTGCCGCTCTCGGCGTACTGCTTCAGTCGCTCGACGATCAAGCCCCAGGTGTAGTTGATGGAGCCGAGGTCGTCCTGCGACACGGAGGCCGACCACTCCGCGTGGCGAAAGAGGACGCCGGTCTCGCCGTTTTCGGCGGGGGAGAGGTCCCAGGTCACGGTCGTCCCGTCCCAGTTGGGGAAGTCCGCGAGCGCCGTCCACTTGACGCGCTTTCCCGGCGTCAACTCGTCGACCCGCATCCGCTGGGTCGGCCCGCCAAAACCGAAGCTGGCGATCGAGCCGACCTTCGTGTCGGCTGCGCTTTCCGAGGTCCAGAAGGCCGAGAGGCCCCTGGCGGTAGAAATGGCGTCGTAGATCGTCTTTTGAGTCGCCTTGACGTTTACCTGGTGCACGAGGGGAGCGGCCATGCTAGCATCCTCCTAAAGGAACAACTTAATTTAGCAGTAGCTTAAATAAGGTAGCCCCAGAATGCAAGCCCGAGCTCGAAATCATGCGGTCCCACTCGAGAGCGCCATGGAGGCAATCGCCAGCCGACGGCGCCGTAAGATCCTTCGGCTGGTGTGGGACGCCGAGCGCTCCGCCGGGGACATTGCGGCCGCCTTCGACATCAGTTGGCCGGCGGTCTCGCAGAACCTGCGCGTGCTGAAGGACACCGGCCTCATCCAGGAGCGACGCGCCGGGACGCATCGGTACTACCGGGCGGACCAGCGAGCGCTCGGCCCGCTCGAAGCGGTGCTGCGACAGATGTGGACGCGCGATCTGGGGCGGCTGCGCGACCTCGCCGAACAGGAAGCCCGGCCGAGGAGACCGCGGCATGATTGAGGACCTGACCGGCGCCATCGAGATCACCCAGCGGATCGAAGCACCGCCCGAGATCGTGTTCGCATACCTGACCGACAGCCGCCGCTTTGTGAAATGGATGGGCGTCGGCGCGGAGCTCGATGCACGCCCCGGCGGGCGCTACCGCATCGAGGTCGACGGCGAGCACATCGCGCGTGGCGAATACCAGGAGGTCGATCCGCCGCACCGGCTCGTGATGAGCTGGGGCTGGGAGGGCCATCCGACCGTGCCGCCCGGGTCGACCACGGTCGAGATCACGCTGACGCCGGAGCAGGGCGCGACCGTCCTCCGCCTTCGCCACCTCCGCCTCCCCGACGAGGGTGAGCGCCGCCAGCACACTGAGGGCTGGAAACTCTTGACGAGCCAGCTCGCCGCTGTCGTCGCGCCCTGACTGCGATCGGTCGAGACGGCTGAGGTCCGTCAGCGCATCGGCATGTGGACGTTGTCGGTGCTGAGCTTGCGTACGGCTTCACCCACACCACGGTAAAAGGTCGGGTACGCGTAGATCAGGTGCCGTAAGTCATCACTCGGGATCTTGTTCTTGATGGCCAGCTCGAAGATGCCGAGAATATCGCCGCCGCGCGGACCCATGCTGGTGGCCCCGACGAGCACGCCTCGGTCGGCATCTTCGACGACCTTGATCAGGCCGTCGTTGCCCGGGCCGTGGATCCATCCGCGTGAGGTGACGGATGCCTTCTGGACACCGGTGCGGACATTGATCCCCATCTTGCGCGCCTGCTCCTCGGTCAGACCGGCCGCGCCCACCTCGGGATCGGTGAACGTGACGCGCGGCTTTGCGGAGTAGTCAGCGCCGGCGCCCGGATTCCCCAGGATGTCGTTGATCGCGATGCCGGCCTGGTAGATCGCGATGTGCGTGAAGCCGCCGTTTGCCGTGACGTCGCCGACCGCCCACAGCCGCTCGCCCACCCGCAGCTGCTCGTCAGGGGTTAGCAACCGCGTCGCCGGATCCAGGCCGACCGTCTCCAGCGCGATCTCCCTCAGATTGGCACGGCGTCCGGTGGCGACCAGCAGCCGGTCGGCGCTCACCTCTCGACCGTTATCAAGGGTGACCGTGATCTTGTCGCCGCGCCGCTCGACTGATTGCGCCCGGGCGTTGAGGCAGAGCTCGATGCCCTCGCGCTGCAGCACCTCGGCGAGGACGGCGCTGGCCTCGGGCTCTTCCATGGCCAGCACCCGGTTCATCCCCTCGACGATTGAGACCTTCACCCCGAATCGGGCGAACGACTGCCCCAGCTCCAGTCCGATGGCGCCGCCGCCCAGGATGATCAGGGTCGCCGGCAGCTCCTCGAGCTTGACCGCCTCGCGGTTCGTCCAGTACTCGACCTCGCTCAACCCGGGGATGGGCGGCACGGCGGGGGACGTCCCGGTGGCGATGACCACCGCGCGCGTCGCCTCGTACAGGCTGCCGTTGACCGAGACCTTGCCCGGGCCGGCGAGCTTCCCGGCCCCGCGGACGAAGTGTCCGCCCTTCTTCTGAAACCGCTCGACCGCGACCCGATCGTCCCAGTCGTCGGTCGCCTCCGTGCGGATGCGCTGCGCCACCGGCCTCCAGTCGGGTCTCACGTTGGCTTCTCCAGCGAAACCCGGGATGCGCCGGCCCTCGGCGATCATGTCGTCGGCGCGGATCATCATCTTGGTGGGAATGCAGCCGTAGTACGGACACTCGCCGCCGACCAGGTTGCTCTCGATGCCGACCACCTTGAGGCCGTTCTCGGCAAGGCAACCGGCAACTTCCTCGCCGCCGACGCCCAGGCCAAGGACGACGGCATCCACCCGCTCAGCCATCGCGCAACGATGCGGGCACCGCTGTGGAATCCAGCGCGTAGGCGATCGTTTGCTCGAGGGTCAACGCCTCTCCGATTCGGCCCAGGCGTTTGCCGCCTCCTTTACAGGGCCTCCTGCGCGGGCTGTGCGGCGCCCGCCGCGACGTCACGCTCGACCGCCTTGCTCGGGTCCCGGATGCCGACCGCGTTCACGATGGCGCCCAGGATGAGGAGCGCGGCGCCGACCATCATCGCCAGGTGGAAGGAGGTGGTCGAGGCGTCACGCACGAGACTGGTCATGCCGGGTAGGCCGGAAGGGTTGAGCGGGCTGACCGCTTTGCGGAAGGCGGGATCGTTGACGTTGACATCGGCGCGCCGGACGGCGATGTAGCTGTAGAAGCTGGCGGTGATGAAAACGAAGACCAGGGCACCGGCGAGCTGCGGGCCGACTCGGGAGATCGCGTTGTTGATGGCGGACCCGAGCCCCGCATTGTGCGCCGGCACGGACCGCATCAGCGCGGTCGTCAGTGGGGCCACCAGCATGCAGAGCCCCAGGCCGAAGATGATCCCGGCGGGCAGCAGATCGATGACATACGACAATGGCGGCAGGAAGGTCGAGGGGTTCTGCGGCTCGAGGTGCCAGGCGACGCTGGTGGCCGGCATGCGCGCATACCACAGAACGCCGAGCGCCATGATCGCCGGGCCGACCGCCATGAACCAGCGCGACCCAATCCGGCCGGCGATGGCGCCGAACCGGGCCGAGAGGAAGGTCAGAAAGAGCGAGCCCGGGATGCCGGCCAGCCCGGCCGCGGCGGCCGTGTACCCGATCGTTCCCTGGATGAAGAGCGTGAGGTAATAGAAGGTCACGTAGAGAGAGCCGTAGATCACGAGGGTCGAGATGTTCGTGACGGTGAAGTTGCGCGAGCGGAAGAGCGACAGGGGAATGAGCGGATGCGGCGCCCGCGCCATGTAGAAGGGGAGGGCGATCGTACTGAGCGCGCCGACGGCCAGCGCAACGTAACCAACGGGATCCTGCCAGTCGCGTTGCTGGGCGTAGATGATGCCAAAGGCCAGCCCGCCGACAGCCAGGGCGACGATCGCGGACCCCGGCCAGTCGAAATGCGCGGTGGCGGTTTCGTCACGGCTTTCGGGGACGTGGACGTAGGTCGCCCAGAGCGCAATAAGGATCAGCGGCACGTTGATCAGGAAGGCGGCGCGCCAGGAGATGGTGTCGACCAGCAGGCCGCCCACGAAGGGACCGAGGATGGTGGTTGCGCCGGACGCGCCGGCCCAGAGGCCGAAGGCCCGGCCCTGGGCCTCGCCCTCGAAATTGGCGGTGATGAGCGCGAGCGATCCCGGCACCAGCACGGCGCCGGCGACGCCCTGGAAAATCCGAAAGAGTACGAGCAGCTCCATGTTGGGGGCAAGGCCGCAAAGGACCGACGTCACGCCGAAACCGATCAGGCCCCAGAGGAACATCCTCCGCCGGCCGTAGTAGTCGCTGAGCGCGCCGGCCAGAATCAGCAGCGCGCCGAGGGTGAGCAGGTAGGCGTTGTAGACATAGGATTGGCCCTCCAGCACGCCGAACCAGAGGCGCGGCAGGTCCCGGCCGATCCGCGGCAGGGCGACGTTGACCACGGTGGAGTCGAGGAAGACGATGCCGGACCCGAGCACGGCGGCAACCAGGATCCAGCGGCGCCGGTCAGTCATCGGTCCCTCCTCGGTGTGCGGTCTTGGCAGATTGTAGAACCGGCGTCTTGCCATCGGCGGGAACAGGTTGCAAGAGCATCAGCGCGACGATGGGGAAGGCGACCACGGAGAGCAGGCCGGCGCCCACCAGCGCCGCGCCGGTGGCCGGACCGATCAGGCCCAGCGCGAGCCCGATGGCGCTGGCCGCGACGATTAACGGCAGCGAGGTCGCCTGGAGCAGGCCCGCCGCGACGGCGCGACGGTTGCCAAGCTCGCGACGATAGAGAATCGCGGGCACGCCGCGCACCGCGAGCAACGCGATGAGGAAGATCGGCAGGCGCAGCAGGCTGGACGGGCTCGCGAACAGCGCCCGCAGGTCGAACTGCAGGCCGCTGCCGACGAAGAAGACCGGGATGAGGAAGCCGTACCCGATCGCCTCGAGCTTCACCGGAAAGTTGGGGTGGGTGGCGAACTGGTCCTGGTCGATGAGTCGCAGGCTCGCGCCGGCCAGGAAGGCGGCGAGGATGGTTTCGAGGCCGAGCGTCTGCGCCAGCGCCGTGAAGGCGACCAGCAGCAGGATGGAAGCCCTCACCCGGATCTCCGCCGTGGTGTCCTGCAAGCGGACCAGCACCGAAGAAAGCCGCATCGCCCGCTCGAGCCGCTTCACCCCCAGGACCACCAGGACGATTACGAGCGCGAAGCCGCCGAGCAGAATCAACTTGGCGACCGGCGAACTGGCCTCGCGCGAGAAGAAGAGGGAAAGAAGGATGACGGCGCCGAAATCAGCAATGGTCGCCGCCGCAATCACCAGCTGGCCAAAGGGCGTGGAAACTTCGCCGGCGTCCTTCAGGACCGGCACGATGAGTCCGAGCGAGGTGGCCAGTAGGATGATGCCGATCAGGATCGGGCTCCGCACCAGGCCGAGCGCAAACGCGCCGTAGCCGGCAACCAGTCCCAGCAGCGCCGACGCGAGAAAGCCCAGGCCGGCCAGCCGCGCCGCCCCGCCGCGCAACCGCTCGAGGTCGATCTCCATTCCGGCGAGGAAGAGGAGAAAGGCCAGCCCGAGCGTCGCGAGGATCTGCACCGGGAGGTCGGCTCGCACCCAGCCGAGAACCGCCGGCCCCACCAGGATGCCGGCCACGATTTCGAGGACGACGGCGGGGAGACGGATCCGGGGGAAAAGGCCGAGCAGGAAGGGGGCGGCGAAGGCGATGACCGCAACCCCCAGCAGGTTCGCGAGGGAGGTCGCCGGCATCAGCGCCGGACGGTGGCGGCTGCTGTAGCTCCTACCGCGATGTTGTCCAGCCGCACGCGTCCCCAGCCCTGGCCGAGATGCGGGTCGATCCGCAGGGCCCCTTTCACGACATCCAGGCCAAGCGCGGTCCGAAGCGCGAGCAGCGGCGCGCCGGCCGCCCAGGCCTGCGGTCGAGAGGCGGTCGGGTACTCGACGGGCGCCCCGGTCTCTTCACGCGGAAATCCGGCAAAGACCTCCGGCAGTCGGTATTCGAACGCCTCGGCGGCCTGGATCAGCATCAGCGCCAGGTGCGACGCCTGCTCCCGATGGCCGTAGCGGCGCATGCCCTCGGCCACGAAGGCGGTGTCGTGCGGCCAGACCGTGCCGTTGTGGTACTCGATCGGGTTGTAGCCCGCGTCGTTCGCCGACATCGTCCGGATGCCCCAGCCGGTGAACATCTCGGGTGACATCAGCCGATCGACCAGCATCGCCGCCCGGTCCTCAGGGACGATGCCGCTCCAGAGCAGGTGGCCGACGTTCGAGCCCATCGCATCGACCCGGCGCTTCTGGCCGTCCAGCGCAATCGCATAGTGGCCGCGGGCGTCGATCCAGTAGTCGCGATTGAAGCGCTCGCGCAGGGAGGCTGCGTCCCGTTCCAGTCGATCGGCCAGCGCCGGGTCATCCCAGACCTCCCGCGCCAGTCGGGCCATCCGGATGCGGGCGTCGTACGCGTAGCCCTGGATCTCACAGGTCGCGATCGGCCCCTTTGCCACGGTCCCGTCTTTGAAGAGGATGGAGTTCCATGAGTCCTTCCAGCACTGGTTGACGAGGCCTTCTTTGGAGCGCGTCTGGTACTCGAGGTAGCCGTCGCCGTCGGGATCGCCGTGTCGCTCGATCCATTGCAGCGCCTTCATCGCGGCTGGCTTCAGGCTGCGCACGAAATCGCGCTCGCCCGCCCAGCGCTCGTATTCATCGATCAGGATCAGGTACAGCGGGGTGGCATCGTGCGTGCCGTAGTACGGACTGTGCGGGCGTTCACCCAGCACGGTCAGCTCACCCAGCCGCAGCTCGTGCAGGATCTTCCCCGGCTCGGCATCGCGGAAGTCGTCAAAGTCGAGCGCCTGCCACGCCGTCAGCGCCTCGAGCGTAGTCCGTGCAAGGTGCGGCTGGAAGGGGAGTGCCTGGTATGCGGTGATCAAGCTGTCTCTGCCGAAGAGTGCCATGAACCAGGGAAGGCCGGCGGCCGGCAGCGAGAAGGAAAGAGCTTTGAGAGGGCGGAATCGCAGCGCCGCCAGGTCGATCAGGCTCTGGCGGTAGGTATGGCGCAGCACATCGTTGTCCGTCTCCAGCGTAGGCGCTTGCGCCATCCATTGCTCGAAGCTGGTTGGCATGTCCGGCTTGGGATTGCCGAAGGTGCGATCGCCGTGCTCCAGCCGCTTGAGCTCGCCGTCGACCACCGGAAAGACATCGATGCATGTTTGCCATTGGCCGCGCGGTTCCAGGTGCACGTCGAGGTGGGAGCGCTCCGGGCCGACCGCGAACGTCTCGCTGAATTCGATGACGGTGTCGCGCCGGTAGTGATCGCGTGTGTAGATCAGGGTCACCTGGCTCGGGCCCAGCTCCGTGCGCAGTTGCCCTCGCTTCGGGCTGCGGTCCTTCACCTCGAAGAGGTCCGCGAAATCACTGCCGTACGCGATCTCAATCGTTACCGCCTGCGCGCGGTCACTGTGGTTGTGGACGGTCAGGTCTTCGTGGACGCCGCGGGCGATGAAGCGGTCGCGCCGGATCGAGATGGGCGGGTTCTCGCCGACACTGACGGTCGGCAGCGTGCCAAACATCGACGCCGAATAGTAGTCAACGGTTCGGCTGGTCAGGACATGCACCGGCCGGCCGTTGACCAGCAGGCGCCAGCTGGAAAGATGTCGCATGTCGGCGTGGAAGAAGCCGTTGGCATCCTCCCCTGGCTCCACGTCGCCTGCCGCATCGGAGACAAAGAAGGTGTTCCCGTCGAGCACCGTCAGGTCGCCGGCCATCGACCTAGAGTACTCAGATGGCCACAATCAACGTTCGCGAACTCCAAACACCGATCCGTGAGCAGTACAGGCAGGACCCGCAGGCGGGACAGATCACGCTGAAGGTGCGCAGCGCTGAGAGCGACCTCGCCGATCCATTACACTGCGCCGTCCTGCCGGTATCCACCCCCGAGATCACCTGGTGGTCAGGCCCGCATCCGGCGGTCGGCGGCACAGGCGACGTGCCCTGCTCGGGCGTCATCCGCTCCGGGACAACTGTCCGGGTGCCCGGCGACGTTCGTCGGGAGCGCGCGGATCGGCTCCTCCGCAGCGCCGAGAAGTATTGTGTCGTACTCAATACGCTTCGAAACGGCGTCGCGGTCGAGTCAAGCTTCTCACTCGAGCAGGCTCCCAATGCCTGACAGGCGAACCCCGGAAGACCAGGTCTTCGAGCTGATCAATGGCTTTCGGGCCTCCCAACTGGTCGCTCTGGCCGCGGATCTCAACCTCGCTGACCTGATCGCCGAAGGGCCCAAGACGGCCGCCGTCCTGGCGCGGACGATCGGAACGCATGAACCGTCGCTCGAGCGCGTACTGGGCGGGTTGTGCGCGCTGGGTGTTTTCCGGGAGGACGATAATGGGCGATTTCACGAGACTCCGCTGTCAGCCTGCCTTCGTTCCGGGCGACGGGCGTATGCCCTGGCGCGCATGCTCCCGCGGGAAGGCGCAGCGGCCTTCGCCCAATTGGCCTACTCAGTGCGGACCGGGAAGCCCGCCTACGAGTTGGTCTATGGAAAGCCGCGCTTCGACCACCTGGCGGAGGATGCCGATGCATCGGCCCGGTTCAACGCCGCGATGGCCGTCCAGGCCGAGATCGATGCTCAGGCGCTTCCCGACGCGACCGATCTCTCAACGGTGTCGACCCTGGTCGATGTCGGCGGCGGCCGCGCCGCGCTGATGGCGACGGTCCTTGCCGCCAACCCGCGGATGCAGGGCGTTGTTGTCGACCTCCCTGCGGGATTGGACGGCGCCACAGTCCAACTGGAAGCGATCGGTGTCGCCGACCGGTGCCGTCTGGTGGAGGGCAGCTTCTTCGAGAGTGTGCCTGCCGGTGGCGACGCCTATGTCTTGCGCCACATCCTCCATGACTGGGACGATCAGCGGGCCGCCGAGATCGTTGCCGTCGTCGCCAGGGCGATGGCGCCTGGCGCCCGCCTTTTGATCATCGAGCGGCTGCGGCCCACCCGTTACCAGGCCAGCCCGGCCGACCTGCGGATCGCGATGGCCGACCTGCAGATGCTGGTCGTCCTTGGCGGACGCGAGCGCAGCGAGGAAGAATTCGGCGCCCTTCTGGCGCCCGCCGGCCTCAAACTGACGCGCAAAACGCCGCTGCCGAGCGGCACCTGGGTGCTCGAGGCTCAGGCGATCGGCTCGCCGGGCGTGACCAACCGCGATTCGTAGGCAGCGACGACGGCCTGCACCCGATTCTCGACGTGAAGCTTGTCGAGGATGTGCGCGACATGCGTCTTCACCGTTGCTTCGCTGACGAAGAGTTTTTCGCCGATCTCCTGGTTGCCCAGGCCGCGGGCGATCAGGCGCAGGACATCGGCCTCTCGCGGCGTCAGTTCTGAGACATCGCGTGTTAACCCGCTCGGCGCGTCGCGTAGGGCGTAGCGCTCGATCAGCCGGCGAGTGATCGATGGGGCGAGCAGTGCGTCACCGGCCGCCACCAGGCGAACGGCGGCGATCAGCTGCTCCGGCGTGACGTCCTTCAGCAGAAAACCGCACGCTCCGGCCCCGAGCGCCTTGTAGACGTACTCATCGAGGTCGAATGTCGTCAGCATCACGATTCGGCATCGACTGGCGCTGTTCTCGACGATCTGGCGGGTCGCTTCAAGGCCGTCGAGACGTGGCATCCGGATATCCATCAGCACCACGTCGGGATGATGGCGCTGCGCCAGGGCAACCGCCTCCGCACCATCCCGAGCTTCGGCGACGACCTCGAGGTCGGGTTGCGACTCGAGAATCAAGCGAAAGCCGGCTCGCACCAACGACTGGTCATCGGCGATCAGGACGCTCGTGCTCACGTTGGCTGGTCGAGCGGCAACCGAACTCGGACCGCATATCCGCGCTCCGGTCGCTTGCCGGCCTCGATCGTTCCATAGAAGAGGGCAACGCGCTCCCGCATGCCGAGAAGGCCTCGCCCCACGCCGTCCGACGGTGTGGTCGCGACTCCCTCATCGACGACCTCCAACTCGATGGCGTTCGGCGCGTACCGGACGACCGCTTCCGTCGGAGCGCCACCAGCGTATTTCAGCGCGTTGGTGAGGGCTTCCTGGAGGATCCGATAGGCGGCCACGTTGATTGCGGTCGGCAGCGGCTGCGCGTCGCCTTCGATGCGGAGCTCGACCGGTAGACCAGCGTCTCTGATGCGAGAAATCAAGACGTCAAGATTCTCCAGCCCCGGCTGCGGCCCGAGTGGGGCCTCGCTGCCGTCCTCGCCCAGCACGCCGAGGAGGCGGCGGAGCTCAGCCATCGCCTCGTGACCAGTCGTTTCAACCGCGAAAAGCGACTCGCGCGCGGCTTCCGGCTTTTCGTCCAGGACTTTTCGTGCCGCGCCTGCCTGGACGACCATAACGCTGACGCTGTGGGCCACCACATCGTGGAGCTCTCGGGCGAGGTGGCGTCGCTCGTCCTCCATCGCCACTTTGACTGCTGTCTCACGGTCACGCTCCAATCGAAGGGCATGCTCCCTCTGCTCATTGAGTTGCCGCTGCCGGCTCGCGATCTCCCGTCCCGCCAGGAAGGAGGCCCCGATCACGATGAGAGGCAGCACGGCGCCAGGAATCGGCAGCGTCGTTGTTGAGCCCCGTCCGAACTCCAGCGAGATGACCCCGGCGCTGGCCGCCACGATGAAGGGGGCGAGGTTCTGGTGACGCGTGTACAGCCCCAGTGAAACGGCGGCGGTCAGGCCGCCGAGCAATGCCGCAAAGTTGGTCGCGTTGCCGGCCAGCGTGAACCCCGCGATGGCGGCGAGGAGCACGGCGACCGGCCAGCGGCGCCGTACGACCAGCGGCGCGGTGCACAGAAGGACCGCCGGGGAGAAAGCCGAGGAATCCTGGCTGGACCCAGCTACCACGGCGAAGACGCTCAGAAACGCTGCCAGGAACACATCGCCCCAGCGGATTTCTAGGCGGCGCGCGAACGTGCCGAGCTGGCGCACGACACGACTGTAAACGTTCGTTCGCCCTGCATACATCAGCCGTCGGGATGATTCCCATTCGCCTCGCGGGATGAGTGGGATGTGCAATCGCTCGGTCGGACGAGCCGAATTCATCCCTGGGTTGGACGACGCGGGCGGCGACAGGCAATAGGCTCCGGGCATCACCCGTCAGGGGCCTGGGCGCCCCAAAGGAGAGGAACGACATGGCACAGCTTGTCCAACTGACTGACGTCAGCAAGGTCTACAACGGCGATCGACAGCACGCCGCCCTCGACTCGATCTCGATCGGAATTCTGCCTGGCCAGGTGACTGCGATCATGGGCCCGTCGGGCAGCGGGAAGTCCACGTTGCTGAATGTCATCGGTGGGCTCGATCGGCCCAGCGCCGGCACCGTTATCGTCGATGGGACGGTTCTCAGCCGGCTCAACGAGACGGCGCTCGCGCGCTTCCGCCGAACTCGTGTCGGCATCGTGTTCCAGTTCTTCAACCTGCTGAACAACCTCACGGCGTTGGACAACGTGACGATTCCGGCCCAGCTCGCGGGCGTCAAGCCGGCCGATGCTCGCCGGCGTGCCGATGACCTTCTGGAGCAACTCGGCATCGCCGCGCACCGCAACCATTACCCGGCGCGACTCAGCGGCGGCCAGCGGCAGCGCATCGCGATCGCGCGAGCCCTGATCAACAACCCGGCGCTGTTACTCGCCGACGAGCCCACAGGAGCGCTCGATTCGCACGCCGGCCAGCAGGTGATGTCGATCCTCGCCGACTTGAATCGGAGTGGCCAGACGATCGTGTTGGTCACCCACGACGAACGGTTGGCGCGTGCGAACGCCTCGCGCGTCGTCAGGCTGATCGACGGGGCGGTCGTGAGTGATCGCGATCAGCCCGCGCTCGAGATGGTGAAGGTCCAATGAACCCAGTGCTGCGAAAGACGCTTGCCGATATCCGCCGCCGCAAGGTGCAAACCGCCGTCGTCACGCTGGTCGTGTTCCTCTCGAGTCTCACGGCAACGCTTGCCCTCACCCTGCTCATCGAATCGGATGCGCCGTTCGATCGGGCCTTCAACCATGTCCAGGGTGCCCACCTCTTCGTCACCTTTGATGCGAGGTCGGTCAGCGAGAGCCAGGTCAGCGCAACCGGCTCATTACCGGCGGTGAGCGCCGTGGCCGGCCCATGGCTGGTGTATCCGGCGTCAATCGCGTTCCCGGGGGGGCGAACGCGCTTCATACCCGTTGCTGGTCGCGACCAGCCGGGCGGTGCCGTGGATCGCCTTACGCTCGATTCGGGCCGCTTCGTGCAGCGGCTCGGCGAGGTTGTCCTTTCCCGTCAACTGGCCGACGAGATGGCACTCGGCGTGGGGGACACGCTGACTCCCGCAAGCGACTCGCCGCTGCCGGCGCTCCATGTCGTGGGCGTAGCGACGGCGCTGGGCAACGACGCCGCGGCATGGGTCATGCCAGGTCAGCTGTCGAGGGTGAGGACAGCCCAGTACCTGATGGCCTACCGGCTGCATCACGCATCGACGGCATCCGAGATCGCCGCGGCTGTCGATGCCATCACCCAGAGCGTGCCCACCAATGCCGTCATCGACACGTCCAACTACCTCGACGCGAAGCTGAGTGCCGATCGGACGACCGCGGTGATGATCCCGTTCCTTCTCGCCTTCAGCGTCTTCGCGTTGCTGGCCTCCGCGCTCATCATCGCCAACCTCGTGAGTGGGGCGGTGATCGCCGGCACCCGCGAGATCGGCATCATGAAGTCGGTCGGGTTCACCCCTGCCCAGGTGGTGCGGGTCTTTGCGGGGCAGCTCCTGATTCCCGCCGGGCTGGGATGCCTACTCGGCTTACCGGCCGGCGTCCTGGTCAGCCAGCCGTTCCTGAGCGACACGGCACACGCCTTTGGTCTACCGAGGACGTTCGACATCGCGCTGTGGGTGGACCTGCTCGGCCTCGGGGTGATCCTCCTCGTGGTCGTCGCTACCGCCGTGCTGGCGTCGCTTCGGGCTGGCCACCAGAGCGCGGCCGCTGCCATCGCCGCCGGTAGCGCGCCGTCCGGCGGCAGCGGGTCGCAGTTGGCTGGGCTGGCGGGGCGGCTGCGCGCGCCTCGCGCGCTCACGTTCGGACTTGGCGAGTCCACCGCTCGACCGGTTCGCTCGACCATGACGGTGGTGGCGATCCTGATTGGCGTCGCGACGGTGACGTTCGCCCTCGGCCTGCACGAGTCGCTCACCAGGGTCGCATCGGCCCTCGCCCGTGATCGCCAGGTCCAGGTGCAGGTCTATCGCGAAGCCGTGGGAAAGTCGCAGCGAAGCGAGCTATCGGAACAGCAGGTTACCGCCCTGATCGCGTCCCAGCCGGGGACGGCCCGGTTTACCGGAGTGGGTCACGCAGACGCAACAGTGCCTGGCGCGGGTCACCCGGTCCCGACCTTCGCCTACCGGGGTGATGCGTCGTGGCTTGGTTACGTGCCGATCCGTGGTCGCTGGTTTGCGGCGAAGGGTGAGGCAGTCGCGCCCACGGCCTTTTTCACGCGCACTCGTCATCACGTTGGCGACTCGATAAGCGTCTTGTTCTACGGCCAGCCGACACAGCTCACCCTGGTGGGCGAGATCTTCGACCAGCAAGACGACAACGTCATCCTGCGTACCGGGATCGAGACGCTGCCCGGGCGGACCGCCGTTTGGAATTACGAGGTCCAGCTGCGGCCCGGTACCGACGCGTCAACCTACGCCGCCGCGCTCGAATCGGCGAGTCCAGGCCTGAGCGCGCGCATCAATCGGGAGAACGGCACCGACACCGCCTTCCTCCTCATCAACAGCGTGCTGGCCGGCCTGGCGCTCATCCTGGCGCTGATCGCGGCCTCGGGCGTATTCAACACGGTTGTCCTTAATACCCGCGAGAAAGCGCGCGATATCGCCATCCTGAAAGCGATCGGGATGACGCCTCGGCAGGTCGTCGCCATGATCCTGGCCTCGACCGCGGTGCTCGGCATCCTTGGAGCGGTCCTCGGAATCCCAGCCGGCATCGCGTTGCACCGCAACATCTTGATCGTGATGGGGCAGATCGCGTCGTCGACCGGCATCCCCGATCCATTCTTCCAGGTGTTCGGCGGGACGCTCACGATCCTGCTGCCGGCCGCAGGGATCGCAATCGCGATGCTGGGAGCCTTGCTTCCGGCACAGTGGGCGGCTCGCTCGAGGGTGACGGAGGTGCTCCAGACCGAATAACGGCTAGAAATGCGCTCGCAGCTCGGCGAACCGCTGCAAGATGAGGAGGCGTCCATCGGCCTGGACGACCTCCTCCTTTTCGAGGCCCCAGGTGTGCTCGTGAGGGATGAAGACCGCGTTGAGGCCGGCTCGAAGCGCCGGGTTGATGTCGGAGCGCGGTGAGTTGCCGATCATCCAGGTGCGAGCCGGATCGAGCTGCCGCTCCTGGACGATCGCCCGGTAGGTGTCTTCCGCTTTTTCACGAACGACCGCGGTCGCGGTGAATAGAGCCTCCAGTCCAGAGCGCTCGATCTTCAGCCGCTGCTCCTCCGGATGACCCTTCGTGAGCAGCATCAGGTCGTGCCGGCCGGCGAGGTCGCCCAGCGTCTCCGCCACCTCGGGGAGGAGCTGCACGGGCTGGCTCGCGATCCGCTGGCCGAGCTGCAGCACGTGCTCGATGTCTTGCGGAACGAGGTCGCGCTCAGACAGCCGCTCGTAGGTTTCCCGCAGGTTTTTCGTGAAGCTCGCCGATCCGTACCCGTGAACCCTGACATTCATCAGTTCGACCTCATCGAGTGCGGCGCGAACGTGCGCTCGGGTCATCGATGAGTGAGCCAGGAAATCGATGAACGCCTCGATCGCCTGCTCGAAGTAGACGTTGTTCTCCCAGAGCGTGTCGTCACCGTCGATCAGGAGGAATTGGCGGCTCGTGGCGGGTGCCATCCGTCTAGGCTACCGCCCGTTACCGTCGTCAATCAGTTGGCTGTCGCGCTAGCGGCATGGTCCGGCGATCACCGCGACATCCCCGAACGATGCAGCCAGCTGCGTCGGCAATCGAGCCACCTGCTGAAGGCCACGGCCGGGCTTCCACAGCCAAACGGCGCCCTGCACATCGCCAAACCAGACCCCGTGCGCGTCACCGAGCGCTGATCCTGGGTAGAACTTCATCGCCCGGGCGTCGCCGGTGATCTCGGTCTGGGTGTTGGGCGACGTGAGTAAGACATAGCGCTCTCGATCGCTGTCAAATGGCACGATCCGAAGGATGGGGTGTTGGTCCCCGTCGAAGCCCGTTGCCGTGACGAGCGCCGGGATCGTCTGGTCCCACCAGGTCACGGTCGCTCCGCTCCCGATGTCGGTTCGGACCACCGTCCAATGTTGCGGCGCCTTCGAGTCCGATGCGGGGCCGGTCAACTGGTTGCGGATGGCCCACGACCCGGAAGCATCAATTCCGACGATCTCCCCCGGCATTGGCGGGAGTGATCGTAGCGTCATGGTGGACGGGTCGACCAGCCAGTACTCATTATGGAAGTGCGGCGCGGCAACGACATGAACGAAGATGGCCCCGCCGGACGTCCAGCCGAGTGGGTAGGCCCTGCCGCTGCCGGTCCAGACCGTCCGGTCAGACCCGTGTCGATCGACCAGGTGGAGTGTCGCCGGCGCCGACAGTGTTGCTGACGCCAGAGGCGTCGCATAGACCCACCAGTTGCCGTCCAGCGAAGCCATGCGATAGTCGGCCGGAAGCCATTTGGCGGTCGCTGCATCGTAGCTCCACCAACCATCGACCGACTTCGCCTCCTGGATGAAGGGGTTTCCCGGCGCTTTGGTGAAGGCGTACCCCGGAACCGTGAGGAAGCCGCCGATGTTCGAGCTGCTCAGATACACCGGGAGCCGGCATGACGTGGGTTGCACACTGCCCGCTGGGTGTTGCCAGGGACGTTCCAGCGACAGGCCCGCCGCAGCGATCGTCAGTAGGCATCCCGCGGTCAGCGCCAGCCATCGCCAACTCATCGAGACGGACAACGCGGGCGCCGCTTGAGTCATGCTGCGGCGAGTGGAACCATCAACCTCGCCAGCTGGTATGAAGGGTTAGCAAATCGATCGGTGGAGGGCCGGCCACTGGACGACGCAGTTCTCGTCGAACGCGCACGGAACGGCGATGTCAACGCCTATGAAGCACTTGTCCAGCAGTACCAGCAGCTGGCGTTCCGGGTCGCCTACCAGGTCACCGGCGACGCCGCCGACGCGGAAGATGCCGCGCAAGAGGGGTTCGTGAACGCCTACTACGCGCTCGGCCGCTTTCGCCCGGGCGCGCCGTTCAAGCCCTGGCTGTGCCGGACCGTCGCCAACGAAGCGCGCAATCGCCGGCGGGCGGCTCATCGCCGGACCGCCCTGGCGGAGCGCGCCTTGGTCGCCCAACCCTCGGGGGACTCGGCCCCGTCCCCCGAGGCCGCGGCCAAGGCGGAGAAGTTTCGCTCGACCCTAGCTGACCGTCTCCGCCACGTTGGGCAAGAGCTGGACCGGCTGGCTCGCAATCCGCTGCCCGAGCTGCAGCACATGCTCGATGTCTTGCGGAATGAGGTCGCGCTCAGACAGCTGCTCGTAGGTTTCCCTTAAGTTTTTCGTGAAGCTGGCCGATCCGTAGCCATGAACGGTGACATTCATGCGCTCGATCTCATCGAGCGCGGCACGAACCTGCGCTCGGGTCATCGATGAGTGAGCCAGGAAATCGATGAATGCTTCGATCGCCTGCTCGAAGTAGACGTTGTTCTCCCAGAGCGTGTCGTCGCCGTCGATCAGGAGGAACCGGCGGCTCGGGGCGGATGCCATCCCGTCAAGGCTACCGCCCCTCGCCGATGTGGTTCAGTTGGTCAGGGCACTTGCACCTGATGCCAGTGCGCGCCGCCATCCGTTGTGCGCAGCAGGATGTTGGTGTTGTCCGGTCCGGTGATGGCGAATGCCCAGCCGTGCTCAGCATCGGTAAACGTCATCTGCAAGATGGTAGGGGCCGTTTTCGAATTGAACAGCTGCCAGGTCTTGCCCCCGTCGGTCGTACGCGCCACTGCAGGGCCCGCCTGAGTTACCGGTTCACCGGCTGAACGCGCATTGATCGCCGTGAACCACCAGTGCTTCGTGTCGAGGTAGAAGCTCTGCCATTGATAGCCAGTCGGCTGCACGCCGTTCGCATTCAGCGCCACTGGATTGGCCCATGTCGCGCCACCGTCAGCGCTGACGTAGATGAAGCGATGGTCGATGGAAAAGTTGTTCGGATCGGTTCGATGGCCGAAATACACCGGCAGCAGCGCGTGACCATTGGACAACAAGGCAGGGTAGCCGATCACGGCTTGCTCGCCAGCCATCGCGGTTGGCGGCTCGATTGTCACGCTGTGCCAGGTCGTCCCACCGTCTGTCGTCTCGAGTAATCCAGAGTTGCCTGCCCTGCTCTCGAGGCCCGTCGCCAACCAGCCGTGCTTCGCGTCCGCGAACTCGAGGTTGGTTTGGCCTACACCGTACGTGTACCCCCAGATGCCGCTCGACAGGGCCATGCCGTTCAGATCAGGCAGGTCACCAACCTTGGTCCAGCTGTTGCCCGCATCGGTCGTACGAAATAGCGCGGGAACGGTCGGGGTTTGTCCCTGTGTGTAGTCGACACGCGTAAGCGCCCAACCATTGGTCCCGCTGAAGTACGTCATCGTCATTGAACCGAAGGCACGTGATGGATGTTGCGTCCAGTGGAGGCCAGCGTCCGTTGTCGAATACACCGTTACGAGCTCGTTTGACGGCTGGTAGCAGGCGTTCGCCGCACCGCAGGGCCGGGTCGTGTCCTGGGTCCACACCACGCCGCTCCGACCGTCAACGCTCCAGCTCATGCCGTTATACGTGCCATCAAAGTGCAGCCGGTCTTGCCAGGTCTGGCCGCCGTCGGCGCTGTGATACAGCCCGTTGCGCGCCATTGCCGGTAGTCGGCCGGCGGTGCCGTAATCGATGCCGCGAACGACAACCCAATCGCCGCCCCCCTGTGTCCCGATTGAGAGCGCCGTCGTTTGTGGCGACGGACCTGGGCCCCGGCTCGCCGTGCCGTGCCCGCGCAAATACGCCACGCTCACCGCAAGACCCACGGCCAGGACGGCAATCGCCGTCGCCGCTACCAGCTGGCGTGCGGCTGACAGCCGGCGGTTGGACTCATTTCTGACGAGCCGAAGAATTCGATCTTCGAAGCCGACCCCTGGACGGTCGTCGGCGCGTTCCTCGAGATAGCGACGAAGGCGCGGCTCCAGCGGATCTCTATTCATCATGGGAAAGCTCCTGTCGGAAAGATGCGAGGGCTCGGGCGAGATGAGAGCGGGCGGTGCCCGGCCGGCAGCCCATCAGCGAGGCGCACTCGTCGAGCGAGTAGCCGTCGTGATAGTGCAGCCGGATCACCGCCCGCTGATGCCGGGACAATCGGTAAAAGGCGCGATCGAGGTCGGGGTCGGCGGTGGGGGAGGGTCGCGGGTCGCGATCGTGTTCGCTCAGCGGCAAGAGACCGAAGAGCCGGCGTTTGACCCGCAGGCAGCGGCGGACACAGATTTGCCTGAGCCAGGCGGTTCGGCGCTGGGGATCTCGCAACGACCGCCATGAGCGCCAGGCAAGCTCCATGGTTTCCTGTACGGCGTCTTCCGCCTCCTGCCGATCGCCGAGGATCGAACGGGCCAGGCTGTAGAGGGGCCGGCTCTGCGTCCGCACCGCCTGCTCGAACGCCGTCAGGTCGCCGACGATCGCCTCCGAAGCCATGGCCATACACAGTAGAGACCGGGAATGGGTGGCTGGTTTACCGCGACTGGAACCAGCGCCCTCTCCAACTGGTATGAAGGGTTAGCAAATCGATCGGTGGAGGGCCGGCCACTGGACGACATAGCTCTCGTCGAACGCGCACGGAACGGCGATGTCAACGCCTATGAAGCACTTGTCCAGCAGTACCAGCAGCTGGCGTTCCGGGTCGCCTACCAGGTTACCGGCGACGCCGCCGATGCGGAAGATGCCGCGCAAGAGGGATTCGTGAACGCCTACTACGCGCTCGGCCGCTTTCGCCCGGGCGCGCCGTTCAAGCCCTGGCTGTGCCGGATCGTCGCCAACGAAGCGCGCAATCGCCGGCTGGCGGCTCATCGCCGGACCGCCCTGGCGGAGCGCGCCCTGGTCGCCCAACCCTCGGGGGACTCGGCCCAGTCCCCCGAGGCCGCGGCCGAAGCCGAGGAGTTTCGCTCGACCCTCGTCGCCACGTTGCGGCGGCTGCGGGATGACGATCGCCTGATCCTGGCCTACCGCCTCTTTTTTGACCTCTCCGAGGCCGAGATGGCGGAGGCCCTCCACTGCCCGAAGGGCACCGTGAAGTCGCGCTTGTCGCGAGCCCTCGCCCGCCTGCGCGCGGCCTTGCCCGCCGAGGTCCACCTTGCCACGGGAGCGCCGAGCGATGGCTGATCTCGGGCGGCTGAGTGACATGGAACTGGAGCGGGCGCTCCGCGAGTTGGGACCGCGTTATCCGTATCCGCCCACGCCCAACCTGGCGATCGCCGTCCGCCGCCGGATCGTCGCTCAGCCCGCCGCCCCGGTTCGCCACCTTGCCCTCTGGCGCGATCCCCGACGGCTGGCCCTGGTCGCGGCCGTGCTGCTCGTCCTCGCGAGCGCCGCAGCACTTGTCAATCCCACCACGCGCGATGCGATCGCGCATTTCTTTCATGTGCCAGGCGTCATCGTGAACCGGGTGCCCTCGCCGCTTCCATCCTTGTCACCGGGGACACCGCTGGATCTCGGCCGACGCACCAGCATGGCCGACGCCCAATCGGCGATGAGCTTCAAAATCGCCGTCCCGGCCGAGCTCGGCGCGCCGGACGCCATCTATGTCGCCGGCGGGATTCCCGGTGGCGAGGTCGAGCTTGCGTACACGCCGCGCCCGGGCATCCCACTGGTCAGGCAAACCGGGTTAGGAGTGCTCATCACGGAGTTCCGCGGCGACCTCATCCCAGGCTTCATCACAAAAGTCGTTGAGCCGGGAACGACCCTCGAGGAAACGTCGGTGAACGGCGACCCCGGGTGGTGGATCGCGGGCGAGCCTCACATGGTCTTCGTTCAGGTTGCCGGCCAGGATCAGCCGGAGACGTTACGCATGGCCGCCAACACGCTGATCTGGGAGCATGGCGGCGTCACCTACCGGATCGAATCGGGCCTCTCAAAGGCCGAGGCGTTCGCGATCGCGGCGGGCCTTCCCTAAACGGTCGGAGTCGCGTCGGTGCCGGCGGCGACGTGGTCTCCGGGTCCCACGGCCGCCGGCTCCAAACGCGTGAGCGCATTGTGCCGGCGGTCTGCGACAGCTGTCCGTCGCGACCGTCCAACCTACAATCGTCCCGACGATGGGAGGGATGACCGCTTAGGGTGGCCTCAGCCGCTCGAATCGTCGTGCTTCCCGGCGACGGCATCGGCCCGGAGGTCACCGATGCGGCGCGCCGGGTTCTCAGCGCGGCCGCCAACCAGGCCGGTCTGCGCCTCGACTACGTCGACGACCTGGTCGGCGGTGCCGCGGTCGATGCCTTTGGCGTGTCGCTACGGCCGCAGACCCTGCGCCTCTGCAAGACCGCCGACGCCATCCTGTTCGGTGCGGTCGGTGGTCCCCGGTGGGACGATGCATCCCCCCAGAGCGCGGTGCGTCCGGGTGCGGCCTTGCTGGGGCTGCGCAAGGGACTCGGCCTTTTCGCCAACTTGCGCCCGGTTCGGGTCGACCCGGCGATGGTCGCCACCTCGGCGCTCCGGCCGGAGCGGGTCCGTGAGGTCGATCTCCTGGTCGTCCGCGAGCTGACCGGTGGCCTCTACTTCAGCAAGCCCAAGCGCCGCTACGAGACACCGCGCGGTGAGGCCGCGGTCGACACCATGCGCTACAGCACCCCCGAGATCGAGCGGGTCGCGGTCCGTGCGTTCGAGCTGGCGCGCATGCGTCGGCGTCGTCTCCTCTCGGTTGACAAGGCGAACGTGCTGGAGACCTCCCGGCTCTGGCGCACGGTCGTGACCCGGGTTGCGCAACGCTATTCGGAGGTCGACTGCAGCCATATGCTGGTCGACGCCTTCGCCATGGAACTGCTCCGCCGGCCGCAGGCCTTCGACGTCGTGGTGACCGAAAACCTCTTCGGTGACATCCTCACCGATGAGGCGTCGATGCTCGCGGGCGCGCTCGGCATGCTGCCCTCGGCGAGCCTCGGTGGCGGGACGCTCGGGTTGTACGAACCAATCCATGGATCGGCGCCGGACATCGCGGGCAAAGGGATCGCCAATCCGATCGGCGCCATCCTCAGCGCCGCGCTCCTGCTGCGCTGGTCGCTGAACAACGAGTCTGCCGCGCTGGCAATCGAGCGCGCCGTCTCACAGGTGCTCGCGGCCGGCCTGCGCACCGCCGACATTGCGGGCGCCGGCGAAGCCGCGGTGGGCACGAGCGCGATCACCGACGCCGTGGTCGAAGCGCTCTCGGCCTAGGCGGGCGCGCCTGCCAGGGTCGGCGCAGCCGTCCGCAGCCACTGCAGGCGCACCGAGTAGGTGACGATGCCGACCACAATGCTCCCGCCCATGATCGGCGTGAAGAGCTTCTCCAGGCCGCGCTGATCGGTAGCCAGGGTGAGGACGAAGCCGATCATGCCGCCGTTCATGCCCCAGAAAACCACCTGCTCGGCCCACGGCCAGAATCGCTCAGCCCCGCGGCTTGCCTGCTGGATCAGGCCGAAGAGCGAGTTCGACATCACCCCGATGAACATCGTGTGATCGAAGGCGAAGATCAGCCACAAGGGGATCAGCTCGATGCGGGCGTAGGCCTTGGTGACGACGCCGGTGATCAGCCAGATCAGCAAGCCGAGGTTCAGGACCAGGTAGGGAACGACCAGCCCGAAGTGGCGGTCGCTGGTCGGGGCGAGCCAATCGATGCGCCGGAGCTGTGGCCCGAGCCGGACAGAATAGATGATGACGGCGGCCAGCTCGGCCGGAATGAAGGCGCCGAGCAGTGCCTGGACGTTCAACAGGGCGCCGATCGTGATCAGGATGCCGCCGAGGAAGAGCAGGCCGACCTGGATGATGCCCGGCCAGGTGAGGCCGGGTGTGTTCTTCAGTCGCCACTCGCTGATCGCCATGCCGATCAGGACCAGGTAGCCGACCACCTGCGCGGTGACGTGCCCACCGATGGCGCCGTCAGGAAGAAACTGGGACTTGCTCGCGAGCTCGAGTTGGATCAGCACCCCGATGGTCGACCCGACCACCAGTGTGGTGATCGCGGCGAGCACGGCGAGTCGCGGCACGGTCATGGTCACCCGGGGGGCCCGGCCGACCAGCCAGATGAGGACGCCGACGATGGCGATCAAGACGGGAAATCCGAAGATGGCTCGGGTCAGCAGATTGCCGCTCAGGAAGGCGAGCACGTAGATCGGGATGCCGATGGCGGCCAGCAGGCTCAGCGACTGAACGGCCCGGGGGTTGCCGGCGACCGGCGCGTCCTCACCAAACAGCCAGAAGCACAGGGCGATCACGCCCAGCGTGATCCAGCCAAGCGTGCCGGCGTGAACATGGGTGAGCAGCACCTGCCGCGGCAGCGTGATGAAGTGAAAGCCGTTGAGGATGCCAATCGACACGGTGACCGTGAAGACCAGTAGCGCAGCTTGGAACAGCCAGCGAATCTCCGAGGAATACCTCGACTGGATCGGATTCGTCGCCTCTTCCATGGGCTCCCCAGCCACAGCCTAGCCGATGACGCCGCGTAGGGCCTTCAGGGTCGGCTCGACCGGTCGCGGAAGCCGGAGTCCACGCGTCAGGGCCTGCGGGTCTTTGAGGCCGTGGCCCGTCAGGACACAGACGATGGGCTCGTCCGGGCGCACGTATCCGGCCTGTGCGCGCCGCAGCAGCAAGGCGACCCCGGCGGCCGAGGCCGGCTCGACCAGCAGACCTTCCTCGCGCGCCAGCCGGCGATGCGCCGCCATGATTTCGGCGTCGCTCACGGCTTCGATCGATCCACCCGATTCATCGCGCGCCGCGATCGCGCTCTTCCACGAGGCAGGGTTTCCGATTCGAATCGCCGAGGCGACCGTTCTCGGGCGTGCCACCGGCTTGCCGCGCACCAGCGGTGCCGCGCCCTCCGCCTGGGCGCCGTGCAATTGCGGCCGCGACCGGCTCTGGCTGCGGGCGAGCTCGCAAAACCCGCGCCAGTACGCCGTGATGTTGCCGCCGTTCCCCACCGGGATGAAGAGCTGCGCCGGGACCGGGCGCAGCTGCTCGACGATCTCGAATGCCGCCGTCTTCTGGCCCTCGATCCGAAACGGATTCACCGAGTTCACCAGCGCCACGCCCGGTTGGTCCGCGAGCTGTCGCACGAGCTTCAAGGCGGCGTCGAACGAGCCCCTGACGATCAGGACGGTGGCGCCGTGGGCGAGCGCTTGCGCCAGCTTGCCCGCGGCCACGCCACCGGCCGGGACCACGACGACCGCGCGCAGACCACAGCGGGCGGCATAGGCCGAGGCGGACGCGCTCGTATTGCCCGTGGAGGCGCAGAGCAGCGTCGTCGCCCCGGCCTCGACGGCCTTCGCCGTGGCCAGCGCCATCCCCCGGTCCTTGAAGGACCCACTCGGGTTCAGCCCTTCGTATTTGAAATAGAGCTGGTGGAGCCCGATCGATGGGCCGATCCGCGAGGACCGAACCAGCGGGGTCGACCCCTCACCAAGGGTTATCCGCGGGGTCGCCGCCGTCACCGGCAGAGAGGCCGCGTAGCGCTCGATGATGCCGGCGGTCATGGCCGCTCATGCTAGCGTTCCGAAAATGCTGGCACCCTATCGGGTCGGCTTGCTCGGCCTGGGCAACGTCGGCGGCGCGCTGGCGAGGCGCCTGGTCGAGGACGCCGAAGCGGTGAGTCGCGCCGCGAACCGGCCGATCCGATTGGAAGCGATCGCGGTTGCCCATCCGCAGGGCCGAACCGCGCCGGCGCCACTCATGTCCGCAGAGCAGCTGCTCGCCTCTACGGGTCTGAATGGGATCGTCGAGCTCGTGGGCGGGCTCGAGCCGGCGCACACCTATATAAAGAGCGCCCTTGCCTGTGGTCTCGAGGTGATCACCGCGAACAAGCAGGTGATCGCCGCCGATGGTCCGGCGCTGGCCCGGCTCGGGCGGCTTCGTTTCGAAGCCTCGGTGGCGAGCGCCATCCCGATCGTCGAAACGCTGGCCGACACGCTCGCCGCTGATCGAATCCGCTCGATCGTGGGCATCCTGAACGGCACGACCAACTCGATCCTCGGGGCGATGGGTGCCGGCGCCAGCTACGCGGATGCGCTGGCCGACGCCCAACGGCGCGGGCTGGCCGAGGCCGATCCGAGCGCGGACGTCGGCGCCCACGACCCGGCCGCCAAGCTTGCCATCCTCGCGATGCTGGCCTTCCGCCGCCGCATCGACCCGTCGCACATCGAGCGGGTGGGGATTGACGGCCTGGAGCCGGCACAGCTGGAGGAGGCGCGCCGGCGCGGATTCGTCATCAAGCTGATCGCGGCGGCGACGACTCGCGACGGCGCCACCATCGGGGCCGACGTGCGCCCGCGACTGGTTCCCCATGATGCGCTGTTGGCGCGCGTCGAGGGTGCGATGAATGCGATCGTGCTTGACGCCGACTACGCCGGGTCGCTGGTTTTCGAAGGACCGGGCGCCGGCCCGGACGCGGCCGCGAGCGCGGTGCTGGCCGACCTGGTACGAGCCGCCAGGAGCATGCCCGCGTCAGCCGGCTCGCTCCTCGCCAGCCTGGCGAAGCAGCCGGCGGCGACGGTGGTGCCGCTCGGCCCCAAAAACCCGTATCCGGCAGCGTCATGACGGCGGGGGCCACATCTCCGTTTCGCTGACGCTCGACCAGGTCAAGGAACGCGCGCGGCGGGCGCAGCGCACCTGAGCAAGAATGTCACGTTGTGTGACGCGTCATGTGCAACCTGGTCAAAGACGCCGTCGGTTTTTTGGACGAGTCTCCGATGCTTTCACGAACTCGTTGCGTCAGACTGGGCGTCGTGGAAGAAATCCGCAAACTCTGGCATGCTGCTGGACGTCGCATCGCAGAGTCGTGGAATCATGGGCTGGATGAGCACGATGCGCGCCGCCAGATCGAAACCCGGGCGCGGCGCATCTTCAACGCCATCATGACGGACCGTTGCGGAGAATGTCTCGCGCCGATCGCGCTCTGTGGGCAGGCGCACTGATTGGGTCGAGATCGTAGCGATGGGCGGGTCCGCCGACGTGTTACGGTGGCGTGTGATCAGCTGTGAGAACAATTGGCAGCGGTTTGAGATCGATGCCGTCTTCTGATCGGCCGCGCCTGGCGATCATCGCGCACGATGGGAAGAAGGCCGACCTGGTGGCCTTCGCGACCTTCAACCGCCCGCGCCTTTCTCAATATGACTTGATCGCGACCGGCGCGACCGGAGACCTGCTGCGTGACAAGGTCGGCCTCAACGTCGAGAGTGTCACAGCGGGTCCCCTTGGCGGCGATGTGCAGATCGCCAGCCGGGTCGTGGAGGGTGAGGTCGACGCCGTCATCTTCCTGGTCGATCCGCTCGACAAGCATCCGCACGACCCGGACATCCAAACGCTGCTCCGGATCTGCAACGTACGCAACGTTCCGCTGGCCACCAACATTGCGACCGCCGACGTGCTGATCAGCTCGCCCCTTCTCGAAAGCCTGCGCGCCGCCAGCTAAACCGGCGAGCCGCTCCCGTTACGGCCGGCCGCGAGTCGTAGCGCTTCGGAGAGATCAAGACTTCCGTCGAGCAACGCTCGGCCAACGATCGCCCCTTCGGCGCCGGCGTCGCGCAGCGCCTCAAGGTCGGTAAGGCTGGCGATGCCGCCGGCGACGATGACGGGAACGCCGAGCGGCTCGAGCGTCTGCAGCCCGCCGAGGTCGACACCTTGCAGGGTTCCATCACGGCGGACATTCGTATGGATGAATCGGACCGCGCCCGCCGCGCGGAGGGCCTCCGCCACCGCCAGCAGGCCGCTGCCCGACTCAGCGGTCCAACCGCGCACGGCGAGGGTGTCGCCTCGGACATCGAGGCTGACCGCGAGGCGATGACCGAACCGGCGCGCCCACGGCTGAAATGTGGAAGGCGACTCGATCGCCGCCGTGCCCACCACCACGCGGGCGACGCCGACCTCTAGCGCCGCCTCCACGTCGCGCAGCTTGCGAGCGCCGCCGCCGGCCTGGACCGGCACCCGCACCGCCGACACGATCTGAGCGATGACCTCGAGATTGCCCCAGTGCCCGCTTCGCGCCCCATCGAGGTCGACCAGGTGCAGCCATGGCGCTCCATCGGCGGCGAAGCCGCGGGCCAACGCAACGGCGTCGTCACCGAAGCGGGTGACCTGGTCAAAGTCTCCTTGCCGGAGCCGCACCGGCCGACCGCCGAGCAGGTCGATGGCCGGGAGGATCAGCATGGCATTGTGTTAGCATGCTACCATGCTAAAGCGACGTCGACCCACGCCGGGCCTCGGTGCCGCCGGGTCGAAACGCGCCACGCCTGCCCCAGGCCCTCCTGGCAGCGGCTGGGTGACGCCGCAGCTCGTCGACCTGCTGGAGACGATCGTCGGCCTCAGGTCGGTCGACGACGCCGAGCGATTCTTTCGTGACCTCTGCACGATCCCGGAGCTGCAAACGCTGGCGGCACGGTGGGAGGTCGTCCGGTTGCTCGACCAGGGTGTGCATTACGCGGAGATCGCCCAGCGGACCGGGGCGAGCACGGCAACCATCACCCGGATCAATACCTGGCGGCGCTTTGGGACTGGTGGGTACCAGATGCAGCTGGCCCGGCGCAAGGCGCGCTCGCGATGAGCGTCGGGCGCGGCTTGCGAGACGGCCGGTTGCGGCTCGCCGTCCCGAACAAGGGGCGGCTGGCGGAGCCGGCGATTGCGCTGTTACGCGAGGCGGGCTATCGTTTCGAGTCCGACGATCGCCGCCTCTTCGCCCCCTGCGAGAACTTTCCGCTCGACCTGCTCTTCGTACGGGCGGAGGACATCCCCGAGTACACGGCCGACGGCGTTGTCGATGTGGGTATCACCGGCTCCAACCTGGTGGAGGAGCGCGGGAGCATGGTGGCGAGCTGCATGCCGCTCGGCTTCGGCCACTGCTCGCTGCAGGTCGCGGTTCCCGATGACCGGCCGCTCGCCCGAATCGAGGACCTCCGTGGCCGGCCGGTTGCGACCTCGCATCCGCGGACCACGGCGCGCTTCTTCGGCGAGCGCAAGGTTGCTGTGGAGCTGATCGAGATCAGCGGCGCCGTCGAGATCACCCCGCTGCTGGGCGTTGCGGACGCCATCGTCGACCTGGTGTCCACCGGGAGCACGCTCGCGGTCAACGGTCTGCGCGCCATCGACACCATCCTGGACTCCGAGGCCCAGCTGATCAGCCATCCCAACCTGAACGAGGAGAAGGCCCGCCGCCGCCAGCACCTGCAGACCATGCTGGCCAGCGTGATCGCCGCGCGCCGCAAGAAGTACGTGATGATGAACGCACCCGCGGATGCCCTTCATCTGATCAAGGGCGTCATCCCGGGCATGCGGTCGCCGACCGTCATGCCGCTGGCCGATCCGCGGATGATCGCGGTCCACGCCGTGGTCGACGCCGACGCGGTCTGGGCGTTGCTCGGTCCGCTGAAGGCGGTCGGCGCGACGTCCATCCTGGTGATGCCGATCGAGAAGCTGATCCCATGATGGCCGCGCGGTCGGCGGTCAGGCAGCGACGGACGAAAGAGACCAACGTCGCCGTGCGACTGGCGCTCGACGGCCGCGGCACCAGCGAGGTCGCAACCGGCCTGCCCTTCCTCGACCACCTGCTGCGGGCGGTCGCCGTCCATGCCCGCATCGATCTCGACGTCGAGGCATCGGGCGACCTCGATGTCGACGCCCATCACACGGTGGAGGATGTTGCGCTGGTGCTCGGTGAGGCGCTGGCGGAGGCGCTCGGTGACCGCCATGGAATTGCCCGTTTCGGCGACGCCACCGTGCCGCTCGATGAAGCCCGCGCCATGGTCGCCCTCGACTGCGGCGGTCGAGCCTACGCGATCGTCGAGCTGCCGCTTCGGGGCCCGCTCATCGGCTCGCTTCCGGCGACGCTGGTGCCGCACTTCCTCGAGACGTTTGCCGCTCGTGGCGGGCTGACCCTCCACGTCGTGGGCTCGGGTCGTGATGATCATCACGTCGCGGAAGCCAGCTTCAAGGCGCTGGGCCGCGCGCTGCGCGAGGGATGCGCCCTCGATGCGACCCTCGCCAACCGGATCGCGAGCACGAAATGATCGCGCTGGTTGACTACGGCGCGGGCAATCTGCGCAGCGTGCAGAATGCGCTCGACGCGCTCGAGGTCGAATCGGCGATCGCCTCGGAGCCCGAGGACCTGATGCGCGCGGACGCCATCATCTTTCCCGGTGTGGGCGCCGCCGCGCCGGCGATGGAGGCGCTCCGAACCCGCGGCCTGGACCGGGCCCTGGTCGACGCCGTCCATCGAGGCACGCCCTTCCTCGGAATCTGCCTCGGCCTGCAACTCCTGTTCGATTCGAGCGCGGAAGACGGGGCGAGCTGTCTGCGAATTTTTGGTGGAACCGTCGAACGGCTGCCCACCAGGGAAAAGCTACCCCACATCGGCTGGAACACGCTCGAGCGCATGGCGGACCACCCGGTGCTGAATGGAATGGAGGGGGAGGCCATGTACTTCGTCCATTCCTACGTTGGCGTTCCCCAAGACCGGCAGCTGGTGGCGGCGAAGACGACGCACGGCGTCCCCTTCGTCAGCGCGATCGCGGCCGGATCGATGGTTGCCGTGCAGTTCCATCCGGAGCGCAGTGGAACCGCCGGTTTGAAGCTACTCGAAAATTTCGTCGAGTTCGCTCGAGTGCAACGCCCCACCCCAAGCCCCTACCGGGCCCTCCCTCAGAGGGGGAGGCATGTTGCCGGCAAGGGGGGAGAGGGATAGAGAGCAGCGCATGTTGTTCAAGCGGATCATTCCCTGTCTCGACGTAGCCGGCGGCCGTGTGGTCAAGGGCACCCATTTCCGGGAGCTGCGTGACCAGGGCGACCCGGTCGCCATGGCGCGGACCTATTCGGAGCAGGGTGCCGACGAGCTCGTCTTCCTCGATATCGACGCCGCGCCGCAGCAGCGCGCCACCCTCATCGAAGTGGTCGAACGAACGGCTCGCGAGGTCTTCATCCCGTTCACGGTCGGCGGAGGCATTCGCGACGTCGACGAGATCCGCAGGTTGTTGCGCGCCGGCGCGGACAAGGTCTCGATCCAGACCGCCGCGGTCCAGCGTCCGGACTTGATCACCGAAGGTGCGCGACTGTTCGGATCGCAATGCATCGTCGTGGCCATCGACGCCAAGCGCGAAGCCGACGATCGATGGCAGGTCTATACCCACGGCGGACGGCAGCCGAGCGGTCTCGACGCCATCGAGTGGGCAAGAGCTGCGGAGCGGCGCGGGGGCGGCGAGATTCTGCTCACGAGCATCGACGCGGACGGGACGCGAAGCGGGTATGACCTCGCGCTGACGAGGGCCGTGGCTGAGGCCGTGCAGATCCCGGTCATCGCATCGGGCGGGGCCGGTCATCCACGCGACCTGGCCGCGGTCCTGACCGAAGGCCGCGCCGATGCCGCTCTGGCGGCCTCGATCTTCCATGAGGGCGCCTTTCCCCTCCGACAGACGAAGCAATATCTCAAAGATCATGGGGTCCCGGTTCGATGAGGAGCCCGGATCCGGCGACGCTCACGTTCGACCAACAGGGACTGATCGTCGCCGTGGCTCAGGACGTCGCGACGGGGACGGTCCTGATGGTGGCCTACATGGACCGCGATGCACTGGCGCGCACCGTCGAGGCCGGCGAAGCCCACTTCTGGAGTCGCAGCCGCCAAACGCTATGGCGGAAGGGCGAAACCTCCGGCAATGTCCTTCATCTCGAGGCGATCCAGGCCGACTGCGACGGCGATGCGCTGCTGCTGAGCGTTCATCCATCGGGCCCGGCCTGTCATACCGGCCGCCCCTCGTGCTTTGCGGAGCCAGCCATCCTCCTCGATCAACTGGGAGCGACGCTTCGCGAGCGGAAGGCGAAACGGCCGACCGGCTCCTATACCGCGACGCTCTTCACCAAGGGCCGGACGGCCATCCTGCGCAAGCTCGGCGAAGAAGCCGTGGAAGTTATCCTGGCCGGCGCGCAGGAAAGCGATGGGGCGCTGATCCATGAGGTTGCCGACCTTTGGTTCCACTCGCTGGTGCTCCTCGAGGAGCGCGGTCTCGATTCGGCCGCGGTGCTCGGCGAGCTGGCTGCGCGGTATGGGCGCCCCAGCGCGGTCGAGCCGAAGCCTTAACGGTCCCGACTGAGGTTGCTGACCGGTAGCGTGATGGCGCATGATTCGGCTGCCGTTATTCACGACAGAGGAGGTAGTGGGATGGCCGATTCGAAGCAGATCGCACGCCAGGCAATCGAGTGGTTCAACCAGGGCAAGCTCGATGAGTGGAGCAAAACCGTAGCTGAGGACGCGGAGCTTTTCACGCCAATGGCCGGCACCATCAAAGGCCGCGACGCGATCAAGGGCTACTTTGCACAGATGCGCGAGACCTTTCCCGACGCCAACGTCACCGTTCACAAGATGGTGGCGGAGGGCAATACGGTGTCAATCGAATACACCTTCACGGGTACACACAAAGGTCCGATGCTGACACCCACGGGCGAGACCATTCCGCCAACGAACCGAACCCTCACCGGGCCAGCGATGGATATCGCCGTTCTTGACGACAATGGAATGTTCACGTCGTTGCATCAGTACTTCGACACCGCCAGCGGGCTGCAGCAGCTTGGCCTGATGCCCGCGCCCGCCGCCGCGCGCGCTTAGGAGCCCCACCTGCCCTCCCATAGTGGGAGGGAATTTTGAGCACGCCTGACCCTCCCCCGCTTGCGGGGGAGGGAATTTACAGCTTGTCAGGGGACGGTCGGGCGCTGGCCCGCGTTCTCCTGCGCCTCGCGAGCGGCGCTTTCGCCCTGTTCATGCGTGGCGTTCTCGTTCGGGGTGAACTTCCCCGACCCGCCTCCAGGCCGCTGCCCGGAATTTTCCTGGGCTTCGACCGTGGCGCTCTCACCGGACTCATGGGTCGCGTTTTCGTTGGACTTGAACGTTCCGGCGCTGGCGCTTGGACTCGCCGATGCGGCGGCGGCCCGAATGCTCGTGCCGTTGTTCGCCGCGGTGGCCGCGAGCGGCCCCGCCAGGGTGGCGCCGATCACGCCGCCCGCGATCAGCGATCCGGCGATCCCGGCGACGGTCACGATTCGTTGGGTTTTGGTCAAGCTGCTCTCACCTCCTTCACATCTGGAATCGCAGGACTGGAGAATGTGCGTCTCCACGGCTGATCCGAGTGTGCAGCCGCCAACCTTTCAGAAGGATTACAGCTCAGGCCGCTGGATCCGGCGCTGACTAACGGAATCCTGCGTGCGGCGATGAAAGCCCGGGACGGATAAGTCGGACCGCTGCGCCGGTCGCGGCGACGGCGAGCGTCACCTGTGCTTGAGCTCGATTTGTGCTTCCATGACGGCCAAGGCCATCGATCGTTTCCATCAACGCCGCCGTCCTGCGGTTTTCAGGGTCGCACCCGCGGCCGCGGCCCTCAGGGTCGCCAGGTTGCCCTTGATTCCCCGTGAGCGGGCCGCTCTGGCCATGGCAGTGCCAACTTCCGCGAGGTTCCGGTCCGCGACCGCGATCACGCTGCCCCCGGCCCCGCTCAGGGCGGCGCCCAGCGCCCCGGCCGCGCGGGCCGCGGCGATGACGTCGTCCAGGTAGGGATAGGCGCGGGTGCGGCCTGGCTGATGCAGCCGGTCGTCCATCGCGCCGGCGACCAGGGAGCGATCCTTCCGCGAACAGGCGAGTACCCACTCGGCGATGCGGCCGAGGTTGAAGACCGCATCCTCGCGCGCCGGACGGCGAGGCACGAGGCGGCGGGCCTCATGGGTAGGGGAGACGTCGCTCGGAATGAAGAGAACCGCCCGCCAGCGAGAGGGCCAGTTCAGGCGATGCACGCGGACCCCTCCGTTTTCGGTCACGGCGATGCAGAACCCCCCGTGCAGGGACGCCGCCAGGTTGTCGCCGTGCCCTTCGAGTGGGAAGGCGAGCTCGAGGATCCGTGGCGCGGACATCCGAAGACCGCGCAAGTTCGCGCCGAGCATGATGCCGGCCACGATGGCGGCGGCGCTGCTGCCCAGCCCCCGACCGATTGAGATCTGATTCCTGACGCGAAGCTCGATTCCATCGAGTGGGCGGCTCCAACCGGCGAATGGCTCCTGGGCGGAGCGCACCAGCAGGTTTCGGCGGGTGAGCGGCACCTCGCTGGCGCCCTCGCCGATCCAATCGATTGATATTTTCGATGCTTCTCTCGCTTCAACCTCGAGGTGCAAGTCGAGCGCCAGGGCGAGTACATCGAAGCCCGGTCCCAGGTTGGCCGACGACGCCGGCACCCGGACCGTCGCGGCGTTCGGCACGGCTATAGCTTGAAGGCCTCGTGCAGTGCCGTCACGGCATCCTTGACCCGGTCCGCGTCGATGATGCAGGTGATGCGCACTTCCGACGTCGAGATCATCTCGATGTTGATCCCGTGGTCCGACAGCGTGCGAAACATCGTCGCCGCCACCCCCGGCTGGCCGCGGATGCCGCTACCGATGACCGAGACCTTGGCCAGGCCGTCTTGCGCCAGCACCGTTCGGGCGCTAATCGTCGTGGAAATGCTGTCCAGGATGCGTTTCGCCTCGCGGCCATCCGCCGATGAGACCGTGAATGACATATCCGTGACGCCTTCATGGCTCGCCGTCTGCACGATCACGTCGGCGGCGATGTCGGCCTCAGCGAGGGGCGCGAAGATGGCGGCGGCGATCCCCGGGCGATCGGGCACGCCGACAACCGAGAGCCGTGCCACGTGCTCCTCGTGCGCGATCCCGCGCACGCGATTTCGGTCCTCCATGATCGTCTCCTCCGAACAGATGATGGTACCGGGCCCGGCGTGAAAGCTCGACCGGACGTGCAGCTCCATGCCGTAGGCCTCCGCGATCTCGACCGCCCGCGGGTGCATCACCCGCGCGCCGGCGCTGGCGAGCTCGAGCATCTCGGGGTAGGCGATGTGGGTCAGCAATCGGGCGGAGGGGGTAAAGCGCGGGTCCGCGGTATAGATGCCGCGCACGTCAGTGAAGATCTCGCACGCCTGGGCCTTGAGCGCGGCGGCCAGCGCCACGGCGGTGGTGTCGGAGCCACCCCGCCCAAGGGTGGTGACCTCCATCTCATCGCCCATCCCCTGGAAGCCGGCCACCACCACGACCCGCCCGGCGGCGAGCTCCCGCTCGATCCGCCCCGGCGTGAGGCCGACGATGCGGGCCTTCGCGTGGCGCTGGTCGGTCTGGATGCCCGCCTGGAATCCGAGGAGCGAGACGGCGGGGACGCCGAGCTCCGTCAGTGCCATCGACATCAGCGGCGCCGAAACCCCTTCACCGGTCGAGAGCAGCAGGTCGAGCTCGCGCGCGGCCGGGTCTTTCGCCACGCGGGACGCCAGGCTGAGCAGCCGGTCGGTGGAGTCGCCCATCGCGCTGACCACCACGACGACGTCGTAGCCCGCCCGCTGGCTGGCAGCGACGCGCCGCGCGGCCCGCCTGATGCGGGCCGGGCTGCCGAGCGAGGTGCCGCCGAACTTCTGGACGAGGATCGGCCTGGGCGAACCTCTCAAACGCTCGGTCGGCACGACGAACCTCTCAAACGCTCGGCCGGCACTGAAGCGCCCCTCGCGTGGGGCGAGGCCCCGGCGCCCCTCGCGTGGGGCGACGCCCCCGCCTCAGGTATGGCGCTCAACATAGCCCTCCCGCGTCAGCCATTCCGCCAGGAGCACCGCGCCCTTGCCCGCACCGAGCTTGGTGTTGTGGGAGAGCACCACATACTTCACGCCCCGCAAGACCGGTTCGTCGCGGAGGCGTCCAACCGTTACCGTCATGCCACCGCCGGCGTCGCGGTCACGGCGCGGCTGGGGTCGAAAGGGATCCGCGTCCACGCGCAGCAGGCGATCGGGCGCCGACGGCAGACCCTTGAGCCCATCGATGCCGAAGGCGTCCATGGCGGCGGTTGCCGCGGCCGCATCCGCGGGACGCTCGGTGCCGACCGCCACCGCCTCCAGATGGCCATCCTGGACGTTGACCCGGGTGCAGGTGCAGGACACGGCGAAGGTCGCCGGCTCGCCCCAGTGACCGAGGATCTTCCTGGTCTCGCGCTCGACCTTCTCTTCCTCGCCGGGGATGAAGGGGATGACGTTGTCGATCACGTCGAGCGCGAGCACGCCCCCCTGGCGCCCGGCACCCGACACCGCCTGCAGCGAGGTCATCATCACGGTGCGGATGCCGAAGGCATCCTGCAGCGGCTTCAACGAGACCACCAATCCGGTCGTCGTGCAGTTCGGGATCGGGGCGATGAAGCCTCGCCAGTTGCGCTTGCGCCGCTGGTCGTGGAGCGCTTCGGCGTGGGCGTCGTTGACGCCGGGGATGAGGATGGGAACGTCCGGCTCATACCGGAAGGCCGACGCCGTACTGACGACCGGGATCCGTTCCGCAAAGCGCGGCTCCCATTCCTGGGCGACCTCTTTGGAGACCGCACTGAACAGGAGGTCGAGCTGCTGCGCGAGGAGTTGTTCATCGTTAAGGCAGGGGAGCGAAAGCAGCGAAGGATCGGGACGGCCCTCAGCAAACCAGCGGCTGCTCCCGGATGGGTCGCACAGCGCGTCGCCGAGCGATTTTCCGGCCGAGTTCTCGGACGCGCCAACCGCGGCCACTGTGAACCACGGGTGCCCCTCGAGCGCAGCCAGCACCTGCTGCCCAGCCAGTCCGGTGGCGCCGAGGACGCCGGCCCGCAAGCGTTCCGTCATGCCACCACAGCCGACCCCTGCTCCACCTCGGCCAGCGCCTGCACGAACTCCGACGCGCGCGCCTTTGCCAGGCGCAGCCGGTGACCGTCGCGCACATCGAAGAGCTCGGTCGTTTTCAAGCCATTGCCGGTAATGCAGACCACGACGGTTTCCTCGCGCCGAATGCGTCCCGTAGCGACCAGTTCTTTGAGTCCGGCCACCACGACGCCACCGGCGGGTTCACTCAGGATGCCCTCGGTCTCGGCGAGCAGCGCCATGCCTTCCTGCACCGCCGGTTCCAGGCAGGCCGTGCCCCAGCCTCCAGAGGCTAAAACGGCACGCGCCGCGTACCGTCCATCGGCCGGGTTGCCGATCGCGAGCGACTTGGCGATGCTGTTCGGCCGTACCGGCGTCACCTGGTCCAGGCCATGCTGGATCGCCGTGCTGACCGGCGCGCAACCCTGCGCCTGTGCGGCGTGGATCTGCGTCGCCGCCCGCTCCAGGAGACCGACGCCGACCAGTTCCTGGAACGCCTTCGCCGTCTTCGCCAGCAGCGATCCGGCGGCCACCGGGACGACGATGTGATCGGGCGCCCGCCAGCCGAGCTGCTCGACCACCTCGAAGGCCAGCGTCTTGCTCCCTTCGGAGTAGAAGGGTCGGAGGTTGACATTGACGAATGCCCAGCGGTACAGGTCGGCGAGCTCAGCGCAGAGCCGGCTCACGTCGTCGTAGTTGCCGTCGACCTCGACGATGGTCGCGCCGTACGCGCTCGCGGCGCCGACTTTGCCCGGCTCCAGACCGGCGGGGATGAAGACGAGGGCGCGCAGTCCGGCGCGTGCGGCGTAGGCGGCGACCGAGCCGGCCAGGTTCCCGGTCGACGAGCACGACAGGGTGTCGAAACCGTAGGAGAGGGCGAAGTTGGTGGCGACCGCGACATTGCGGTCCTTGAACGAGCCAGTTGGGTTGAGCGTGTCGTTTTTCAGGTAGAGATGATCGAGGCCGAGCTTCTCCCCGAGGTTGCGTGCCTTGACCAGCGGCGTGAAGCCCGTCCCCAGGTCGATCGGCTCACCGTTCGGGGCGGGCAGCAGCTCGCGATAGCGCCAGATCGTCTTGGGCCCCCTTGCGATCGACTCGCGGCTGACCCGCTCTCTGACGGCCGCCAGGTCGTAGGCGACCTCGAGTGGCCCGAAACAGTGCTCGCAGACGTAGGCGGGCTCGAACTCCCGCAGTCGTCCGCATTCTCGGCATCGCAGCCGCTTCACCGAATTCCTCCTCGACGCTTGATCACAAACAAAAAAGCCCCTGTGGCAGGGGCCGTCTTGTCCGTGACTGCATCATCTTTCAGACTCTCGTCTGACGGACTTTCCACCTTGCCGGAAACCCGGTAGGTTGGCAGGCTTCACAGGGCCGGCCCCTCAGCACACTCTTGATAATCGTCGCTATTCAGTTGTCCGAAAAGACTAACAGTCCCTGCCTTCGCCTTGCAACTCGACTACGTAATTCGCGGCATCCCGCCGTAGACCGGAGTGCACCATTGCCGGTAGCGGGGATCGTTGCCGCGGACGGCGCGGAAGTAGGCGTCCTGCAGGCCCAGCGTGATGGTCCCGGGCCGACCCGAGCCAATCGGGCGCCCGTCCACCTCGACGATCGGCGCCACCTGGACCCCGGTGCCGCAGAGGAAGGCTTCGTCCGCTTGGTAGACCTCGGTCCGGTCGACGCTGCGCTCGACGACGTCGAGCTCGAAGTCGAGCGCCAACCGCATCACGGCCGCTCGCGTGATGCCGACCAGGATGTCGTCCGTCACCGGCGGCGTCACGAGCGTCCGCCCTTGCACCATGAAAAAGTTGGCCGCGCTGCCCTCGGCGATGTGCCCGTCCTCCGTGAGCATCAGGCAATCGTCGTAGCCGGCCGCGTTGGCGTCTTCGGTGGCGAGCGCGGTGTTGATGTACGCGCCGGTGATCTTCGCCCGCGCCGGGATGCTGTTGTCGCTGACTCGCCGCCAGGAGGAAACCGTGACCCGCAGCCCATCGATCCGCGAGTAGGCGCCCATCGGCATCGCGAAGATGGCGACCGCGTCCTCAGCCGAATGCAGGTCCACCTTGATAATGGCCGAGGCCTTGTACGCGATCGGCCGAACGTAGACGTCGGTGTGGTAGCCGTCCCGCCGGACCACCTCGCGCGTCAGCTCGCAGAGCTGATCGACCGTTTCATCGAGCCTGATCTTGAGCAGCGCGGTCGACTTGAGGAAGCGCCGGTAATGCTCGGCGAGCTTGAGGAGATAAATTTCTTTGTGCTCGGGGTTCCAGTAGCCGCGGATGCCTTCGAAGCACGCCGTTCCATAGTTGAGGGCGTGGGTGCCGATGCTGACCTTGGCGTCCTCGAAGGGCACGATCGCGCCCTCGAAGTAGGCAAAGCCGTCGTAGACCGCTGTTGTTGGCGGCGGCGCGCCTTCCGGCGGGAGTAGGGGCTCGATCGCCATCAGACGGCGACCCCCACCCTGCCCTCTCCCCGCGGCGGAGGGACCGTCGACTGCACGGAGCGCACGATATCCTCCAGGTCTCGATCGAGGATGTCTTTCTTGCGGTCGGCCAGATCCAGGAACTGTTCCCAGGCTCGGCCAAAGGCGGCTTCCGGCAAGTGGTAGCCGAGTTCGGCCAGCCGGAACTGGAAGGCATGGCGCCCCGAGCGAGGCGAGAGCACGATGCGGCTCTGGCCCATTCCCACATCTTCGGGTCGCATGATCTCGTAGTTGAGTTTGTCCTTGAGCACGCCGTCCTGGTGGATGCCGGAGGCGTGGGCAAACGCGTTGCCGCCGACGACCGCCTTGTTCGGCTGCACGGGGATTCCGGTCTGACGTGCCACCAGCCCGCTGACCTCGGCGAGTCGGGTCGTGTCGATGCCGGTGCGCAGGCCGAGCGACTTCTCCCGGGTCCGCAGGATCATCACCACCTCTTCGAGCGAGGCGTTGCCGGCCCGTTCGCCGATGCCGTTGATCGTGCACTCCACCCGGCGGGCGCCGTTGAGCACGGCCGCGACGCTGTTCGCGGTCGACAGCCCCAGGTCGTTGTGGCAGTGGACGCTGATCAGCGCCTGCTCGATATTCCGGACGTTGGCACGGATCGACGCGATCAGCGCACCGAACTCGTTGGGCAGTGTGTAGCCCGTCGTGTCCGGGATGTTGACCACGGTCGCGCCGGCGTCGATGACGGCCTCGAGGGTCTCGAAGAGGTACTCCGGATCGGCCCGGCCCGCGTCTTCCGGGGAGTACTCGACCTCGTCGCAGAGAGAGCGTGCGTAGGCGACGGCTTCGGCGCCGCGGCGGAGTACATCGCGCCGGTTGGAACGCAGCTTCCGTTCGATGTGGATGTCGGACACGGAGAGCACCATGTGGATCTGCTTGCGACGCGCGTCCTGGACGGCCTGCCACACCGCATCGATGTCGGGGCGCGCCGCCCGCGCGAGTGCGGTGATCATGGGGCCCTCGACCTGCCGGGCGATTCGCTGCACCGCCTCGAAGTCGCCAGGGGATGACAGAGGAAAGCCGGCCTCGATGACATCGACGCCCAGGCGGGCCAACTGCCAGGCGATGGTCAGCTTCTGGTCCGGATTCAGCGATGCGCCCGGCGACTGCTCGCCGTCCCGGAGCGTGGTGTCGAAGATGAAGACCCGGTCGTCTGCTCGGTCCGGAGTGAGGGCCATCAATTCCGGGCCTTCCCGTCGGGTTTGAGCCACGGCATCATGGCGCGGAGCTCGGCACCGACCTTCTCGATCATGGAGGCTTTCTCTCGCTGACGGTAGGCGTTGAAGGCAGGCCGGCCGGCCTGGTTCTCGAGGATCCAGGTCCGGGCAAAGGTCCCATCCTGGATCTCACGAAGAATCTGCCGCATCTCCTCGCGAACCGCCGGGCTGATCACGCGCGGCCCGCTGACGTAGTCGCCGAACTCCGCGGTATCGCTGATGCTGTAGCGCATGTAGCTCATGCCGCCCTGATACATCAGGTCCACGATCAGCTTCATCTCGTGCAGGCACTCGAAGTAGGCCAGCTCCGGCTGGTAGCCCGCCTCGACCAGCGTCTCGAAGCCCGTCTTCACCAGCGAGGTGAGCCCGCCGCAGAGCACCGCCTGCTCGCCGAAGAGATCGGTCTCGGTCTCCTCTTTGAAGGTGGTCTCGAGCACGCCGGCCATCGTCGAGCCGATGCCCCGGGCGTAGGCGAGGGTGCGTGCCCGGGCGTCGCCGGTCGTGTCCTGGTGCACCGCGAAGAGGGCCGGGACCCCGACCCGTTCCTTGAAGAGTCGACGCACGATGTGGCCTGGACCCTTGGGCGCGACCATGGCGACATCGACCTCCGGCGGTGGAACGATCTGGCTGAAGTGGATGTTGAAGCCGTGGGCGAACATCAGCGCACTGCCCGGCTTCAGGTTCGGTTTGACCGCCTCGTCGTAGAGCCGCTTCTGCGTCTGGTCCGGCACCAGCATCATGACCAGGTTGCCGGCTTCGACCGCCTTCTCGACCGTCTCCACGCGCAGGTCTTCCTGCTCGGCGGCCCCCCACGACTTGCTGCCCTTGTAGAGGCCGACCACGACGTCGACCCCGCTGTCCTGCAGGTTGAGGGCGTGCGCGTGCCCCTGGCTGCCGTAGCCGATCACCGCGACCCGCTGTCCGGCGAGCGCCGACAGGTCCGCATCGGCGTCGTAATAAACCTTGGCCATCAGCTCACCACCTCGAGCTCGCGGTTCGCTCCCGTCGCGACGCCCAGCGTTTCGCTGCGGACCACCTCGGTGACGTCGAACCCGGCCAGACGGGCGAGAAAAAGCCCTCTTCCATCACAGGTACGTCGTGGTCGTGAGGTTGTTGAGGCGGGGGTTGAGCCCGATCACCTGGTCGGCATCGACCGGCACATCGATCACGATCGACTGCCCGGTCTGTTCGTAACAGGCATCCATGATCTCCGTCAGGTTGCTCAAATCCGGCTTGACCAAAAAACCCTCCCAGCCATGCGCCCGCGCCGCGCCCACGAAGTCGATCGGGGGCAGCGAGGCGTGATAACGGCGGCGCTCGACGTCGGGGATGACGACCTCCAACCCCTTGTCGACGATCCCGTAGACGCCGTTGTTGATGATGAAGAGGCGGAGGTCGAGGTTGGCGGCGTCGGCCAGCGCGCCGCCGAAGAGCCGCCAGCAGCCGTCGCCGGAGAAGACGAAGGTATGCAGGCTCGGGTCGGCGAGCTTTGCCCCGACGCCCAGCCCGAAGCCGCCGCCCATGGCGGACCCATCGTGGGTCGTGTGGAACGGAATGTCCGGGTGAGGCCGCTGGGTCACCCATTGCCGATCTTTGTAGGCGATGCAGACGTCGTCGAACCCGATGCTGTGTGGCCGCCAGGATTGGTGCAACGCCTCGTAGAAGGCGATGAAATCGACGGTGCCGTCACGGACGTCCCGGGAGATCTGCCGGGTGTTCAAGCGCTCGGGCAGATCGACCGGCGGCCGCCGGCCGACGCCCCGGTGGGCCAGCCTCGGAATGATCTCGCGCAGGACGGCGTCGAGGTCCCCGCGCACGATGTCGTAATCGCCGCGAACGCGGTGACGGAACTCGCCGGCGATATGGCCGTATTGCTCCGTCCATCCGGTGAAGTGCCAGACCTGTCCGGCGGGAATCATCGCCAGGTTGAGCGAGTATTCGCCGGGATCGAAGCCGAGCGCGATGACGCAGTCGTCGGGACCGACGCTCCGCCAGAGCTTCATCGCTTCGTCGTTGCCGCCGAACGAGATGTAGCCGAAGCCGTAGCCGTTATCGGGCGATACGGCATTCGCGCCGTTCACCGACCAGACGGTCGGGGCCTGCAACAGGTCGGACAGCTGGGTGGTGAGCGCGGGCATGCCCGGCCAGCGGGCGGCCTCGCTGCCGACGTAGATCACCACGCGGCGCCCGTCGGCGATCCGCGGAAACTCTTCGATGAAGCGCTCGATGTCCTGCGGGCGAAAGCCGCGCTCCCGCGGGCGGGATGGAACGTCGACCGTCGCCGGCTTCGACAGGACGTCGGGGTAGAAGGCGATGGCGACCGGCTTTGATTCCATCAAGATGGCCTGCGCCCGCTCCAGCTGCTCCTCCATGGTGTCGATGTCGTCGATGACGACGCAGCCGTCACCGAGCTCGGCCTGCAGCTGCGGCACGATGTTCATCCCGTGCACGGAGACGTCCTGCAGCGGAGCCAGGCCGATCGACATCGTCGAGTTGAGCGCGACCAGGTATACCGCCGGGATGTTGTGCAGCTTGGCGTCGGTGATGCCGCTCCCGCCCAGCTTGGTGGCGGCGCCGGTCGTGGTGATGCAGCCGGCAATGCGGCCGGAGGCGAGGTAATAGCCCAGCGGCACGAAGCCGGCGACGTACTCGCCCATGGTGAGCAGCCGGGGTGCGCCGTCGGTTGCCTCGGACGGGTCGCTCAGCGGCTCGATGTGCTTGGTGACATGGATCAGCCCGCCACCGTTGACGCCGGCATAGGTGGTGACGCCCCAGCGCCGCAGCGTCTCGATCAGCCAGAAGTTGCCGCTGGTGCGCTCGAGCGGCGCCGCCCGAAACGGCGCCGGATCCGGATCGATGAGATCAATCATTTGTGTGCTTATGGCTTGTCATCCGCTGAACATCCGGTTGATGTCATCGGTGACGTCATGGCCGAACCGGCCTGCCGTGGACGGACGCTGGGCGACCGCGGCGGTCAGCGCCTCGGTGCAGATGCCGGCCACGTCGATCTGGTGCCTCCGCTCCTGGATCTCGTGGTGCAACCCCTCGGGGATCTCGATCGTATAACTGGCCATCGGTACCCTCCTTGCAGCTGGCTTGGTCGAACGACATGCTCGGCTGCAAGGACGAGAGGACTTCCTCCCGCGGTACCACCCTGCTTGCGGCCTCCGGCCGCCGCTCTTGTCGAGCCAACCAACTCTGGGGGTGAGTAAGCCCCATCAACGCCGGTTGACTCAGGTTGAGACGGTAGCAGGCTCAGCCGCACCCGTCCATTGTGTAAACCGTCCAAAAGTTCTTGGTTCCTTTGGTGCTTCACGCCAGCCCGTCGTTGAGGCATACTAGTGCCTCCCATGGCGCTGACTGTCCGGGAAGCGATGGCGCTGGGGGGATTGAGGAGGGGAGAGGTGCTGGCCGGGGCCAGCGGCCTCGACCGCACCATCACCTGGGTGAAGGTCCTCGAATCTCCCGAAACGATCAGCTGGCTCGCTGAAGGCGAGCTCCTGCTGACGGTCGCGTTCGCCATCAAGGACGACCAGGCGGCCCAGCGCGACCTGATGCGCAACCTGGCCAGGGTCGGCTCCGCCGGGCTGGTCATCAAGCCAGAGCGCTACCTGCCCCGGATTCCGGACGACATGCTCGGTCAGGCGGACGAGTTCCAAATCCCCCTGATTCGGATCCCCTCCGACGTCTCCTACCTGGAGATCATGAACCCGATCCTGGAGCGGATCATCAACGCCCAGAACACGCAGCTCCGGCGTTCGATCGAGATCCACAAGCAGTTCACCCACCTGGCCCTCGACGGCCAGGGCCTGGACGCGATCGTCAAGACGCTGGGTGAGCTGGTCGAGAGCTCGATCGCGCTCGAGGACGTGAGCTTCCACCTGCTGGCGAGCCACGTGGTTCCGGGCGTCACCGACAAGCACCGGCAGCAAACACTGGCCCACCACGGCACCCCGCTCAAGGTCCGGCAGGCGGCCGCTATCAAGAGCATGCTGCAGGAGGTGGTGGAAGGCCGCGCGCCGCACAAGGTCCCGCCCTTCCCGGAGCTGGGGTTGACGGCGCCCCGAATCATCACCCCGGTGCTCGCCGGCCGCGAGAATCTCGGGTACCTCTCGATCATCGATCATCCGCAGCATCTCGAAGAGCTCGCGATGATGGCAATCGAGCACGCCGCGACCGTGATCGCGCTCGAGATGATCAAGCAGCGCGAGGTCGCCGAAGCCGAGGACCGGGTGCGCGGCGAGCTGGTCGATGACTTGCTGAACGGAACCTTCGGCGACCAGGCCAATGTTCAGCGCCGGGCGCGACATCTTCGCTATGACCTGTCGGTGCCGCACCGGCCGCTGGTGGTGGACGTCGATCACTTTCGACAGTTCATCAAGGAGCGACGCTACGAAGAGGGGCGCGTCATCGCGCTCAAGCACCAGGTCTTCCAGGTGGTGACCGGCGCGGTTCGCCGGCAGCATCCGCGGCACCTGGTCAGCGCCCACAGCGACAGCGTCATCGTGCTGGTGCCCCAACCCGCCGACTCGAAGGACCCGGACGGCGAGGCCCTCGCCGCGCGGATCCGCGAGGCGGTCGCCGAGTCAGAGCTCGGCATCACCGTGTCGGTCTCGATCGGCCGGCTCTGTCTGAAGCCAGACGACTTCAAGCCGGCGTTCGTGGAGGCGCAGCGGGCGCTTGACCTGATGGTGCGCTTCGGCAAGCGCGAGCAGGTCGTCAACTACGAGCGGCTGGGCGTCTACCGGTTGCTGGCCCAGGTCGAAGATCGCGCCGGCCTCGATGCCTTTGCCGGCCGCATGCTGGCGCCGCTGGTCGACTACGACCGGGCCCGCGGCACGCCGCTGCTGAGGACTCTCGAGGTCTACCTGCAGCGGCACGGCAACCTGCGGCAGTCGGCGCGCGACCTGCACATCCACCTGAACACACTCCATTACCGGCTACGGCGGATCGGCGAGGTGACCGGCCTCGACCTCAAGGACGCCGATGCCCGGCTCGACCTGCTGCTGGCGCTCCGGGTCCGCGCGCTGTCGGAGAGTAAGTAATGCCGGCGAGGACCATGGCGGCAAAGATCTGGGAGGACCATGTCGTGGTCGCGCACCCGGGTGAGCCGGACCTCCTCTACGTCGACCTGCACCTGGTGCATGAGGTGACCTCGCCGCAGGCGTTCGAGAGCCTGCGGCTGAACAACCGGCGGGTCCGCCGGCCTGACCTGACGCTGGCGACCATGGACCACGACGTACCGACCCTGGGCGGACGCGCCGCCGCCGACGAGATCGCGGAGCGGCAGATGGCGGCGCTCGAGGAGAACTGCCGGCGTGAGGGCATCCCGCTCTTCGGCATGGGCAGCTCGCGCCAGGGCATCGTCCACGTCATCGGGCCCGAGCTCGGGCTCACGCAGCCGGGGCTGCTGATCGTCTGCGGCGACTCACACACCTCGACCCACGGCGCCTTCGGAGCGCTCGCGTTCGGTATCGGAACCTCGGAGGTTGAGCATGTGCTCGCCACCCAGTGCTTGCGGCAGCGCCGGCCGAAGGTGATGGCGGTGACCGTCGAAGGAGAGCTGCCGGTGGGTGTTACGGCCAAGGATGTGGCGCTGGGCATCATCGGCCGCATCGGGGTCGACGGCGGCCGCGGGCACGTCATCGAGTACCGCGGCTCGACCATCCGCGGCCTGTCGATGGAGGGCCGCATGACGGTCTGCAACATGACGATCGAGGGCGGCGCGCGCGCCGGGATGATCGCGCCGGACGAAAAGACCTTTAAGTACCTGAAAGGGCGCGAGCATGCCCCGCGCGGTGAGCAATGGGATGAGGCCATCTCGCGCTGGAGCGCGCTCGCGACCGATGCCGACGCCCTCTTTGACCGCGAGGTCTCGATCGATGCGGCCCGGCTCGAACCCTACGTAACCTGGGGGACCAATCCGGGTCAGTCCGTGCCCGTGACCGGGAGGGTCCCGGATCCGACAAGCGAGACCGACCAGCGCGCGCTACGGTACATGGCCCTCGAGCCTGGCACCGCGATCGAGTCGATCCCGATCGACCGGGTGTTCATCGGCTCGTGCACCAATGCGCGCCTGGAAGATCTTCGAATCGCCGCCACAGTGGTGCGCGGCCACACCGTGCACCCGAAGGTGCGGGCGATGGTCGTACCAGGATCCGCGAGCGTCAAACGCCAGGCAGAAGTAGAAGGGCTCGATGCCGTCTTCCGCGAGGCCGGTTTCGAGTGGCGCGACGCCGGTTGCTCGATGTGCCTCGGCATGAACCCAGACATCCTCGGGCCGGGCGAACGCTGCGCCTCGACCAGCAACCGCAACTTCGAGGGCCGGCAGGGGAGTGGTGGTCGAACCCACCTGGTCAGCCCGCCGATGGCCGCCGCCGCCGCCATCGCCGGCCACCTCGTCGACGTTCGCGAGTTCAACTGATGGAACCCTTCATCCGTGTCAGCGGCGTGCTGGCTCCGCTCGATCGAGCCAACGTCGACACCGACCAGATCATCCCCAAGCAATTCCTGAAACGCATCGAGCGCTCGGGTTACGGACCGTTCCTCTTTTATGACTGGCGACGCCAGGGCGACTTCATCCTCGATCGAGCCGAATATCGCGGCGCCGCCGTCCTCGTCACCGGTGCCAACTTCGGTTGCGGATCGTCGCGTGAGCACGCGCCATGGTCGTTGCTCGACGCCGGCTTCCGCGCCGTCATCGCGCCCTCGTTCGCCGACATCTTCAAGAGCAACAGCCTCCGCTGCGGCCTGCTCCCAGTCGAATTGCCTGAATCCGTAGTGCGCCAGCTCATCGATCTGGCGATGGAGGAACCAGGCATGGAGGCCACCGTCGACCTTGAAACCCAGGTAGTTTCCCTCCCGCCTCGCGGGGAAGGGTCAGGGTGGGGGGTTAATTTCTCGATCGACCCATTCTTCCGCGACTGCCTCCTCAGCGGCCTGGACGAGATTGCGCTAACCCTGCGTGAGGAAGCCCAAATCGCGCGCTTCGAGGCCACTCGTCCTGCCTGGCTGCCGGCAGCGGTCTAAACACAGCTAGCCGCGAAAGCTGCCTGCTGGAACGGAGCAGCTGGTCCGTTCCATGAATGGCAGTGAGTAGCTGGAAGTGCATGGCTGTCGCCGGACTATCGCTACTCGTGGTCGGATGTGGCAACCAGCCCAACCTGCCGCAGCGACCCAATCCGGCCGAGCTGGCCGCCGCCAAAGCCGATCTCGACTTCTCGGGAGCGCTCACCGGCCACGTGAGTGAGGTTCGGAACGCCCAATGTGCATCAAAGAAAGCTGGTACTCAGGCCGACTTCTACGCCTCAGTCTATTTCCGGTTGTCGGGGACCTGGTACTCACTCGAGATGGTGACCCTCAATCGGTTCCCTCCCTCTGCCAACGAAGGCTACTCGGGACCAGGTACATATTTTGCCAGTGCGCTCCTTCGCGATGTCGTGGTCCTCTCGTCCGCTACACTCCACGGCGCCCACGCCTGGGGAGCGAACCCCGACTACCTGACAACGCTTCAGGTCAGCAGTCAACCAACCTCACTGCAGGTGGGTAGTGTTCAAGGTGACCTCATGCACCGGACCTCCAGTAAAGAGATCGTTCTTTGGCCGATGCGATCGGACCAGAGCGGACCGGCTCCCTATCCACGGCCCGACGACTCGGCCATGGTCCACGTCGTCGGGTCATGGAGCTGTTCTGCGGCAAGTCAGCCAACCTCTTAACAGCTTTCCCTTGACATCGCCGGTGCCGTGCGTACTCGCGCGCATTGGCAGTCGGCGCCATGGGCCGAGCTAAGGCGTTACCAGCTGGTGGCGATGTACTTGGTTTCGAGGAACTCCAGCAGTCCCTCGTGCGAGCCTTCGCGGCCCACGCCGCTCTGCTTGACGCCGCCGAACGGCGCTGCCGGGTCGGAGATGAAGCCGCGATTCAAGCCGACCATGCCGGACTCGATCGCCTCGGCGATCGCCAGCCCTTTGGCCAGGTCGCGTGTATAGACGTAGGACGCAAGCCCGCGGTCGGTCTTGTTCGCGAACTCGATGGCTTCATTGACCTCGCGGAACGTGACAACCGGCGCGATCGGCCCGAAGATCTCTTCCTTGAGGATGTGCTCATCCGGCGGCACCTCGCTCAAGACCGTCGGCGGGACGAAGTAGCCGGGCCGGTTCGGCGCCTTGCCGCCGGTCAGCACCCGAGCGCCGTGGCCCGCCGCCTCCTCGACCAACCCGAGCATCTTCTGGCGGGCCGGATCATTGATCACTGGGCCGACCTTGACGTTCGGGTCCAGCCCCGATCCCACCGGCAGCGCACCCATGGCGCCCGCCAGCATGCTCGAAAACTTCTCGGCGACCGGCACCTGCGCGTAGAACCGATTCGCGGCAATGCAGGACTGGCCGGTGTTGCGCATCTTGGCGACCATCGCGCCCTCGAGCGCGGCGTCGAGGTCGGCGTCCGCCAGCACGATGAACGGCGCATTGCCGCCCAGCTCCATGGAGCAGCTGATCACGTTCTCCGCCGCCTGCGCCAGCAGGATGCGGCCGACCTCGGTCGAGCCGGTGAACGACAGCTTGCGCACCCTCGGATCTTTCAGCATTGCCTTGACCGCCTCCGACGATCGCTTCGAGGGGACGACATTCACCACGCCCTCGGGCACGCCGGCCTGCTCCAGCAGGTCGGCCACCGCGAGCGCCGAGAGCGGAGTCTCGGAGGCGGGCTTGAGGACCACGGTGCAGCCGGCGGCGAGCGCCGGTCCGATCTTCCGGGTCGCCATGGCGGCCGGGAAGTTCCAGGGCGTGACCAGCACCGAGACGCCGATCGGCTGGTGCTCGACCAGGATCCGGTTGGCGCCGCTGGGCGCGATCGACACCGAGCCGATGTTGCGCACCGCCTCTTCGGAAAACCAGCGGAAGAACTCGGCCGCGTAGGCAACCTCACCGCGCGCCTCGGCCAGCGGCTTGCCGTTCTCACGCACCATCAATTCCGCGAGCTTGTCCCGGTCGCGGATCATCAGCTCGAACGCCTTGCGGAGGATTTCGGCGCGCTCGCGTGGCGGCCGGGCGGCCCAGCCGCGGAACGCCTGGCCGGCGGCTGCCACGGCCTCGAGCCCGTCCTGCACCGACGCGCTCGCCACCGTCGAGATCACCTCGCCGGTCGCCGGGTCCGTCACCTCGATCCGCTGGCCGTCCGACGCCGGACGCCAGGACCCGTCGATGTAGAGGTCGGTGTGACGAACGGAGATCAGCTCACTGACGGGAGTCATCGCATTGATTTTCGCACGGTCTCGACAATCCGGTCGACGGACGGCATGGCCGCATCTTCGAGCACGTCGGCCGCGGGCAGGGGCACATGCGGGGTCGTGATCCGGACGATCGGGCCGTCTAGGTCATCGAAGCACTCGTCGGCCACGATCGACGCGATCTCGGCGCCCCAGCCGCAAAGCCGCGGGTTCTCCTCGACCGTGAAGAGCCGGCCGGTTCTCTTGACCTCACCCAGGATGGTCCGGGTGTCGAGTGGCACCAGGCTGCGGACGTCGATCACGCTCGCCTCGATGTCCATCTTCTGGAGTTTTTCCGCCGCTTGCATCGCTTTGGGGACCATCGCCGCCAGCGCGACGATGGTGCAATCCTTGCCATCCGCAAGCACGTTCGCGGTGCCGAGTCGATCGACGAGCTCGCCGTCGGGCACCTCACCCTTGATGCCGTAAAGGGATTTCTGCTCGAAGAAGAGCACCGGGTCAGGATCCCGAATGGCGGCCGCCAGCAAGCCCTTGGCGTCGGCGGGGTTCGATGGCGCCACGACTTTCAAGCCCGGGACGGCCATCCCCCAGTTCTCCAGGCTCTGCGAATGCTGGGCGCCGAAGCGGGTGCCGCCGCCGTTGGCGGTGCGGATCACGAGCGGCAGCGAGACCTGGCCATCGGTCATGTAGCGCGTCTTGGCTACCTGGTTGGCGACCATATCCCAGCAGGTCGCGAGAAAGTCCGAGAACATGATCTCCGCGATCGGCCGCAGCCCGGTCATCGCCGCGCCCATCACGGCGCCGATGATCGCCTGCTCCGAGATCGGCGTATCGCGCACGCGCTCAGGTCCAAAGCGTTCGAAGAGCCCGACCGTCGCCTTGAAGACGCCGCCGGCCGCCCCGATGTCTTCGCCGATGCAGTAGACCATCGGGTCGCGCGCCATCTCCTGCGCGATGCCGGCCGCGATCGCCTCCCTGAAGCTCAGTTCCGCCATGCGGCGCCTCCGTCGCTCCACACCTCGCGCTCGACCTCGTCGATGGGAGGGGGCGCGCCGTTACGCGCCTCTTCCGTGGCCGCATCCACTTTCTGCTGCGCCCGAGTCTCGATCTCCTTCAGCTCACCGTCGCCGATACCACCGGAGAGCAGTCGCTCGCGGTAGCGTTTCACCGGGTCGCGGCTCAACCAGTCCGCCACCTCGGCGACCGGCCGGTAGCTGGCCGGGTCCGCGCGCGAGTGCCCGCCGTGGCGATAGGTGAGCGCCTCGACCAGCGATGGCCCGTCCCCGTCACGGGCTTTGCCGATGGTCTTGCGCGCGATCTCGTACATGACGTCGGCATCGTTGCCGTCCACCAGGATCGACTCGAGCCCATACGCCGACGCCCGGTCGGCGGCGGGATGCTCGACGGCGGTGACTGATCGAATCGGCGTGTACTCCATGTACTGGTTGTTTTCGCAGACGAAGACCACGGGCAGCTTCCAGACGACGGCCAGGTTGAGCGCCTCGTGGAACGCCCCGATGTTGGTCGTTCCGTCGCCGAAGAAGCAGACCGCGACCTGTCCCGACTTGCGGACCTGCGCCGACCAGGCGGCACCGGCCGCGATCGGCAGGTGCGCGCCCACGATCGCGTAGGAGCCCATCGCGCCGTGCGTGACGTCGGTCAGGTGCATCGACCCGCCCTTGCCATGGAGCATGCCGTTGCCGCGCCCGAGCAGTTCCGCCATCGCGGCCGCCATCGACGCGCCTCGGGCGAGCGTGTGGTCGTGGCCGCGATAGGTGCAGAAGGTGTAGTCGTCCGGTCGCATCGCCACGGCATACCCGGCCGCGATCGCCTCCTGACCGAGCGCGAGGTGACTCGTGCCGCGCACCAGGTTCTCGAGGAACAGCTCGTAGGCGCGCTGCTCGAAGTCGCGCAACTCGACCATCAATTGATAGAGGCGCAGGCGCGTCGGGCGGTCGACCTCCCCCGTGGCCGGCGTCTCGACCTGGGTGCTCAATAGGCGTTCGCGATGACGAGCTCCTCGGCGGGGAAGAGGGTGATCACCTCGTGCCCCGTGGCCGTCACCACGACTTCCTCCTCGATGCGGGCCGCCGAATGACCGTCTGACGCCGGGCAATAGGTTTCGAGCGCGAACACCATCCCCTCCTTCAGCTCGACCGGGTGTTCCAGTGAGTTGAGCCGGCTGATGATCGGCCGTTCGTGCAACGCCAGGCCCAGGCCGTGCCCGAACTGCAGGCCGAAGGCCTCCATCTCGCTGTCGAAACCGAAGTCCTGCGCCCGGGGCCAGGCTTTGGCGATCAGGTCGGTGGTGAGCCCGGGCTTCACCATGTCGATGCCGGCGTCGATCCACTCGCGCGCCTTCCTGTAGGCGTCGCGCTGGCTTTCGGTGGCGCGCCCAACGTTGAAGGTCCGGTAGTAGCAGGTGCGATAGCCGTTGTAGGCCTGGATGATGTCGAAGAAGGCCTGGTCACCAGGCCGGATCAGCCGATCGGAGAAGACGTGCGGATGCGGGCTGCAGCGCTCACCCGAGACGGCATTGATCGCTTCGACATCGTCGGACCCCATGTCGTAGAGCTGCTTGTTGGCGATCGCGACGATCTCGTTCTCACGGATCCCGGGCTTGAGCGCCTCGTAGATCGTCTGGTACACACCGTCCACCAGGGCGGCCGAGATACTCAACAGCGTGATCTCATCTTTCGACTTGATCTGGCGCGCGTCGAGCATCGCCTGCTGCGCATCGACGACGGTGATGCCGCAGTGCTGCAGCGCGAAGATCATCGGCAGCTCCGCGATGTCCACGCCGAGCGGCTCGCCGGTCAGGCCCTGTTCACGCATCAGGTCCTTCACGGTTCTGGCGACATCATCCGACAGGCCGGCCTCCGGCGCGACGGACCCACGCAAGCCGGTCATCCCAGCCCGCGAATTTTCCGGCCGCAGCCACGGCGCGTGCAACCGATGCGCCTTGGCCGCCGAGCCGAAGTCCCACAGGATGGGGTCGCCGGTGCGCGTCAGCAGCGCGAAGCGCGCCACCTTGTCCCGGGCCCACTCGCCGATGGTGGTGCTCGTGAGGTAGCGGATGTTGTTCATGTCGAACACCAGCACCCCACCCAGGCCCGCACTCGCGATCGCGTCGCGGGCGCGCCCCAGGCGGTACTCATGGAGGCGGCGGAAGTCGACCCGCTCTTCCCAATCCACCGCCATCCGGCCGGGCGCCGGCACCGACGTGACGGTGAACTCAGCCTTCGTAGGTGCCATCGGCGCCTTTAGAGTAGCGTGCCCGTCCCGCACAAGTTGATTGGCGTGCGCGTCAACGCGGCGCGGTGGACTCCCGGACCACCAGCGTCGGTGCGAGGCGATGCCATTGCGGCGGCGGCTGACCGTCGAGCATGCCGACCGTCATCTCCGCGGCGGTTCGGCCCAGTTCCTCCTGCGGTTGCCGGACCGTCGTCAGTGGCGGCGTGATCCGGTCGACCTGGGGTAGGTCGTGATAGCCGATCAATGACATGTCTCCGGGGCATGTCAGGCCGCGTTCCTTCAAGACGGCGAGCGCTCCGAGGGCCATGAGGTCGTTATGCGCGAAGACGGCGGTTGGAAGGGGGCGCTTGCTGTCGAAGAGGTGGCGCATCAAACGGCTGCCTTCTTCGGCCGTGGGAGTGACCCCGGTCGACGGCGGCGGATTGACCTCGACGGCCCCAGCCGCCGCGACGGCTTTGCTGAAACCCTCGGCGCGCTGCACGCACGAGTAGATATCCGTCGGTCCCCGCAGTTGGGCCACCAGCCGGTGGCCGAGTGCGAGCAGGTGGCGGGCGGCCAGCGTCCCGCCGAGCACTTCATCGTTGGTACAGGCCGGCAATCGGATGCCTGGAACGTTGCGGACCGCCAGCACCAGGGGCACGCCCTGCCGTTTGAGCCTTCGGAGCACCGGGCGATCGCCGACTCTGGCCGCCGTCAGGATGATCGCGTCAACCCGGCGGCTGAGCAGATGCTGGAGGATCCGCTCGAGGCGCGCCGGGTCATCCTGTGTCTCCCCGACCAGCGACATCAGGCCGGCCGACTCGAGCCGGTTGGCGATCCCCCGCAGGACCGGAGCGATGAAGGGGTTGCCCAGGTCCGCGACCACCACGGCCACGGTGTGGGTCCGCCCTCGTTTCAGTCCGCTGGCCACCATGTCTCTCTGGTAGCCCATTCGTTTCGCGACCGCCTGGACGCGTTTTCCGGTCACGACGTTGACCCGCCAGGCGGTGGTCGGATCGAGGGCTCGGGAGACGGTCGAATAATGCACGCCTGCGGCGCGGGCGACGTCCTCCAGGGTCACGATCGTCCGCTCCCCGCGATTTTCGCGCCCGCCCGCCGCTTCACCCCTCGGTTGCATCGCCCAGGCGGTTTGCCACCTGACCACCACGTTAACCCCTTGTTAACAAGGTGCGCCACCGCAAACGTTTGGCATTGGTCCTGGGCATCCCGTCCTTCACTTTCGGTCAAACGTTTGCAAACCTTTGACAGGGCGCCGCGCGATGACTAGATTCAAGGCAGGCGGGGCGGCGGTGCCGAAGCTGGCGCAGACCGCGGAGGCCACGTCGCTCCGCTTGCGCGTCGACCGCGGCCCGGCGGCCGCCCCGCCGCGCCGGCTCAGCCCTGTCGGCGGGGCTCGTCCATCGCTTCGAGGCCGTCGGACACATCGCGGCGCTCGGGCCGCAGCGTGTGGTTCGCCCCGCGGGCCTCGAGCTCCAGCAGCGCCGCGAAGTCGATGTCGCCCAGGCCCTGGCCGATCAGGCTCACCACGATCTGGTGGGTGAGGGCCGCCACCGGGAGTGGCACATCGAGCTGGCGGGCGGCGTCCAGCCCGAGCTCGAAATCCTTTCGGAGCAGGTTGCCGGTGAAGGTTGGCGTGAAGTCGAGGTTGACGAATGCGGGCGTCTTGTAGCGGGTGAACGTCGACCCCATCACGCTGCCGTTGACGAACTCCAGGTAATCGGCCCGGGCGATGCCGCCGCGTTCGGCCAGCATGGTCGTCTCGGCAAGGATCTGGGTGACAACGCCCAGCACCAGGTTGTGGCAGATCTTGACCAGCCGGGCCGCCTCGCCCTCACCGACGTAGGTCACGCTCTTGCCGAGCATGCGTAAGTAGGGAAGCGCCTGCTCGAACGCCTGGCGCGGTCCCGACACCGCCAGGCTCAGCTGGCCGGCGCGCGCGACCCTGGGGTTGCCGCTGACCGGCGCCGCGAGCAGCGCCGACCCCAGCTCGGCCGCCTTCTCCCGGATCTCGCGCGAGACGTCCATCGAGACGGTCGAAGTGTCGATCACCATCGAGGGCACCCGCTTGCCGTTCGCCAGCAGACCCTGCGGCCCGGTCATCACCTCGGCGAAGTCCCTGGATCCGGCGACCGAGGTGATGACGATGTCGCGATCGCTGAGGTCTGCCGGCCGGTCGACGAGGCGCGCGCCCCGTTTCGCGAGCGGCTCGGCCTTCGCCCGGGTGCGGTTGTAGACCGCGAGGTCGCAGCCCTGATCCAGCAGTCGCGAGGCGAGCACGGATCCCATGCGTCCGGTCCCGATCCAGCCGACGGTGCGGCGGTCAAGTTTCGCTACTGGCATCGCGTTCCCCTCCGATCGCCCTCACGCCGCGTGAACAAACGTTTGTTTACGATAGCAGTCTCCCGTCATTCGGTGGCAAACGCCGGCGCGGCCTGGAGGCTCGCCTGGCGGCCGGCGCCGGCGACGGTCGATCCGCGGACGATCAGCTCCGGGTTGAACACCACCCGCCGCCGGGTGGGCTCGCCGGTCTCGATCTGCTGCAGCAGCAGCCGCGCGGCCGCGGAGCCGAAATCGTGGATCGGCACGTGAACCGTGGTCAGTGCCGGGACCATCCGGCTGGCCAGGGGGATGTCGTTGTAACCGACGATCGCCACCTCCTCCGGGATGCGCAAACCCATCCGGCGAGCCGCGCCCAGGGCGCCGACGGCGGTCATGTCGGTCACCGCAAAGATCGCGGTCGGGCGATCCTCGAGCGCGAGCAGGCGCTCGGCCGCCCGTACGCCACCCTCCTCCGTGTAGCCGGACTCGATGACGAGTCGCGGATCCGGGGTCAGTCCGCCCTCCGTAAGCGCCGCCAGGTAGCCCCGCCGTCGCATCACTCCGGTGCTGACGGTCGGCTTGCCGGCGAGGTGGCCGATGCGCCGGTGGCCGAGCTGGACGAGGTGCGCCGTCGCGATCCGGGCGCCAACCAGGTCGTCCGATCCGACGAATGGATCACGGTCCTCGTCGCTGAACCGATTCACCAGGACATAGGGAATGCCCTGGTGCCGCAGCCAGCGAACCGTTGGATCCTTGAGGAAGCTGCTGGCGAGGATGACGCCGTCGACTCGGCGGGCGTGCAGACTCTGCACGTGCGAGCGCTGCCGCTCCGGACTGCCGTCGGTGTTGCAGAGCAGGACGTTGTAGCCTCTGGGCGAGGCGCCATCCTCGACGCCGCGAAAGAGGGCGGCGAAAAAGGGGTTCGTGATGTCGGGGATGACCACCGCCAGGACGAAGGTCTGCCGCAGCTTCAGCCCGCGCGCGACGCCGTTGGGGCGGTATTCGGTTTCGCGCAGCAGCGCCTCGATTCGCTGCCGGGTGACGGCGGCAATCCGCAGGCTGGGGTCGTGGTTCGCAACGCGCGAGATGGTGGAGGGGTGGACGCGGGCGCGGGCGGCCAGCTGCTTCAACGTGACCGGCATGCTGGCGTCCTCCTCATTGACAAGGGTTTGACCCGTGCCTAACATAGAACAATCGTTTGTTCAACGCAAGGAACAAACGGGCCAGCCAAACAGCGACCGAGTCGAATCGGCAGGAAGGGAGGGAGCATGCGCAAGCCCGTGTCGATGATCGCGGCGGGATTCGCCCTGGCACTTTCGGCGTGTGGCACATCGGGAAGCACGAGCGGATCTCCGCAGGCCGCGGCACCGATCACGATCGGGGTCTCCGTCTCACTCAGCGGCGACTTCTCGGGCGACGGGAAGGCTCTGCAGCAGGGTTACGACCTTTGGGCCCAGGACATCAACGCCAAGGGCGGGCTGCTCGGGCACAAAGTCACGATGAAGTACGCCGACGACGCCAGCAGCACGCAGCAGGTCGTGACCAACTATCAAACTCTCATCACCCAGGACAAGGTCGCGCTGGTCTTCGGGCCGTTCAGCAGCAAACTCACCATCCCGGCCTCCGCCGTCGTCGATCGTTACGGATACGCCTTTCCCGAGCCGGCCGGCGGTGGGCCGGCTGTCTTCCAGCAGGGACTTCACTCCATCTTCTTCGTCCAGCCCGCCGCGGTCGAGGACAACCTCGTCAGCTACGCCAACTGGGTCAAGTCGCTAAGTCCGAAACCCAATACGGTCGCCTATGCGACCGAGGATGATCCGTTCACGCAGCCGCAGGTCGACAAGGCGAAGAGCCTCCTCGAGGCGGCCGGGTTGCACACCGTCTACTACCACGTCTACAGCTCAGAGCCGATCGACTGGTCGCCCTTCGCGCTGGCGGTCGCGCACTCCAACGCCGACGTCGTCATCCTTGGCACGCAGTTGCCGGATGCGCTGGCGTTCGTCAAGACGTTCGCCCAACAGCATTACAACCCGAAGACCCTCGTCGAGACGACCGGTCCCGACCAGGGATCGCAGTTCTCGGATCCGTTGGGCAAGAACACCGAGGGCATCATGGTGCCGGCCGGTTGGACCCCCGACGCCAAGGCCTATGGCAACGAAAAGTTTGCCATTGAGTTCGTCGCAAAGTACGGCGGGCAGTTCGCCGACATCAGCGCCGACTCGGCCGAGGCCTACAGTGTTGGCCAGGTGGTGGAGCAGGCAGCGAACAAGGCGAACAGCATCGACAATAAAGCCCTGATCAACGCCTTGCATAACGGCACCTACCAGACCATCCAGGGTCCGATGTCGTTCGACAGCGTGGGCAAACCGCAAGGCGGCGTCGGCGTCTACATCGAACAATGGCAGTCCGGGCAGGCCATCTTTGTCTTCCCGTCGAATGTTGCCGCGGCGAAACCCGAGTATCCCAAGGCGAACTGGCAGCAGTAGAGGCAGGCGGCGCCCGGTGAAACGGTGAGCCTGGTCCTTCAGGCGGCGATACTGGGCGTCCTGACCGGCGGCGTCTACGCCCTGATGGCGTCTGGCCTGACCCTGATCTTTGGCGTGATGCGCATCATCAACGTCGGACAGGGAGCGCTGGTGATCCTCGGCGCCTACCTGAGCTTCGTGCTCTTCCACAATTGGCACATCGACCCGTTCGTCGGGCTGCTACTGACCATGCCGGTGATGTTTCTCATCGGCGCCGTCCTGGAGGTCGCGTTCATACGGCCGCTGAAGACCGACCGGGAGGCCCTATCGGTTCTTGTCACTTACGCACTGGCGCTGGGCATCGAAGGGGTGCTCGGTTACATCTTCACCGCCAACTATCGCGAGCTCAGTGTCTGGTACGACACACAGTCGTTTCCGCTGTTCGGTTTCCGGATCACGTTGGTCTACATCTTTGGCTTCGTGCTGTGCCTGGCCATCCTGGCGACGCTGTTCTTGGTCCTCTACCGGACGGCGTTCGGCGCCGCGATCCGCGCCACCATGCTCAACCGGACCGCCGCGCAACTCGTCGGAGTCGACGTCGAGCGGGTCTCCGCCATGGCGTTCGGGATCGGCGTGGCCACGGCGGCGGCCGGCGGGGCGGTGTTCGGCATCACCAACGCCTTCAACCCTGGCAGTCACTATGACCTGATCTCGCGGCTGCTGACCATCATCGTGCTCGGCGGCTTGGGCAGCCTGCGGGGTGCCATCATCGCCGCGCTCATCATGCTCGTCACCACGGACGTCGCCTCGGTGATCATCTCGCCCGAGTGGTCCTCGTTCGTCTTCTTCGTGATTCTGGTCGGGGTCCTGATCGTCCGACCCCAGGGGCTGTACGGTGTTCGGGTCCGGGAGCGGATTTGAGCCCGACCGGTCTCGTCCGGTCAGCGAGCCTCATCCTGCTTGCCGTGGTGGCCCTGGCCTTTCCTCTGCTGGTGTCCGACCCGGCCTCGACGAACATCGGCGTGTTCACGCTGATGTATGTGGGTCTCGCGACGTCGTGGAACATCATGGGTGGTTACACCGGTTACATTTCCCTGGGCCACGCCGGCTTCTTCGGATTCGGCTGCTACGCGCTTGGCCTGCCACTCGCTCACCTCCATGTCGGTGGCGGCTACGCCCCTTTCTTCCTGGTTCCGCTCGCCGGCCTGCTCACCGCGCTGTTCGCGATTCCGGTCGGCTGGATCGCGCTTCGGACCCGCGCGGCAACCTTCGTCATCGTCACGATCGCGGTGATGTTCATGCTGCAGCTGGCGGCTTCGAACCTGATCGGGCTCACCGGAGGAACGGGCGGCCTTCGCTTCCCGAACCCCGGATGGAGCGGCGACGTCTTCAACGATCCCTTCTACTACGCGATGCTCGGGCTGGCGGTCGCGGCCATTGCCGCCTCCTGGTGGATCCGCCGCTCGAAGTTCGGGCTGGGCCTGTTGGCGATTCGCGACGACGAGGACAAAGCGACGGCGGTGGGTGTTCCGACCCGTGCCTTCAAGCTGACCGCGTTCGTGATCAGCGCCGCGCTCGTCGGCATGATGGGCGGCGTGTACGGCTACTACGTGACCTACGTTTACCCCGAGTTCGTCATCGACCCGACGATCGGCATCTCGATGGTGCTCATGGCGTTCCTCGGTGGTCTCGGCACCGTGACCGGCCCGGTGCTGGGCGCCCTCCTTCTTGAGCCGGCCCAGCTGTGGCTGGCTTACCATTTTGGCGCGATCCGCCTCTACCTTGTCTTCTTCGCGGCGACCTTTCTGCTGGTGATCCTCGTGCTGCCGCGCGGCATCGTGCCGTCGCTTGCGGTGCTCCTCCGTCGGAGGCTTGCCCTGACGTGAGCCTGCTGGAAGTCGAGCAGCTCTCGAAGCGGTTCGGTGGCATCGTCGCGCTCGACGATTGCACGCTGTCGGTGCCTGAAGGGAGCATCACGGGGCTGATCGGTCCAAACGGCTCGGGAAAGACGACCCTCTTCAACCTGGTGACCGGCTTCATTCCTCGGGATGGCGGCGAGGTGCGATTCAAATCGAAGTCGATCGCGGGCTTCGGCCCCGATCGCATCTACGGGCTGGGTATCGGGCGGACTTTCCAGCTGGCGCGTATCTTTCCCAGGCTGACGACGCTCGAGAACATGCTGGTGCCGGTGCGCCGGGCCGGGCTCCGGGCGCTTCTCTCGCATGGACAGTGGGGAGCGGAGAAGGCGCGGGCCATGAAGATGCTGGCGTCCATGGACATCAGCGAGGTCGCCGGGACGCTCGGCGGCGCGCTGTCGTACGGGCAGCGCAAGCTGCTGGAGCTCGCGGCAGTGATGATGGCCCGACCGGAGCTGGTGCTGCTCGATGAGCCCGGCGGCGGGGTCAACCCGGCCCTCTTGGAGCGGATCGCCGGGCACATCCAGCAGCTCAACCGTCAGGGCGTGACCTTTCTGCTGGTGGAGCACAACCTGGGCTTCGTGATGAACCTCTGTCACGAGGTCGTTGTCCTGCACCAGGGCCGCGCGATCGCGAAGGGCACGCCGCGTGAGGTGCGCGAGAATCCCGCCGTGCTCGACGCCTACCTGGGGGCCTGAGGTGGGCGCGCTGCTCGAGCTGGAAGGGGTGACCGCCGGCTACGGTGGCGGCGACATCCTGCACGAGCTCGACCTCCGAGTCGAGCAGGGCGCGATCACCTGCATCGTCGGGCCCAACGGCGCCGGAAAGTCGACCGTCCTGCGCGTCGTGAGTGGATTGCTGCGGCCGCGTCTCGGCCGCATCCGCTTTCAGGGCGCATCGATCGTCGGGCTCAGCCCGCGGGCGATCCTGCGCCGCGGCATCGTCCAGGTGCCGCAGGAGCGAAGCCTCTTTTCCACCATGACGGTTTGGGAAAACGTGCGCATCGGCGCCTACACCGTGAGCGACCGGGCGCTGGTGGAGCGGCGGCTGCAGGCCGTTTGCGAAACCTTTCCCCTGGTGCGAGAGCGCCGTCACGAACCGGCTGCGTCTTTGTCCGGCGGGCAGCAGAAGATCGTGGAGTTCGCCCGGGCGTTGATGCTGGACCCGTCGCTGGTCGTGCTCGACGAACCGTCGATGGGCCTCGACCCGAAGACGCGCACCATCGTCTTCGACATGATCCGCGCCATGAACCAGGCGGGGCGAACCATGCTGCTGGTCGAGCAGAACGCGCGGTCCGGGCTCAGCCTGGCCAGTCACGGCGTGGTGATGGAGAGCGGGCGCGTCCGGCTGGAGGGGGTGGGCTCAGCCGTGCTCAGCAATCCCGAGATCGGCCGTCTCTACCTCGGAGCAACAGCGTGAGCCGTCTCTACCTGGGAGCAACGGCGTGAGTCAGTGGGACATCGTGGTCGCCGGCGCCGGCCACAACAGCCTGCTGACCGCCGCCTACGCGGCGAAGGCCGGCTTCAAGGTGCTGGTGCTGGAAGGCCAGGGTCGCATCGGCGGCGACACCACGTCGGAGGAGCTCACCCTGCCGGGCTTCATCCATGATCCCTGCTCCACGGCGCACAACCTGATCCAGAGCAACCCGCTGATGCGCAACGACGAGCTGCAGCTCGACCGCTACGAGCTGCGGTACCTCTATCCCGATCCGGTCTTCACCATGCCGTTTAAGGATGGCCGCAGCATCACGATGTGGCGCGACCGGGAGCGCACCTGCGCCGAGCTGGCCCGGTTCTCGGCGGCTGACGCGCAAGCGTACCGAGAGCTGCTTGATGATTGGCAGGCGATGGCGCCGATCGTCAACGACGAGCGCGAGAATCCGCCGCGGCCGCCGCAGGAGGTCGCGGCCCGTACCGCGGGGAGCCGGCTGGGCGAGCGGATGCAGACCATCCGCCGGTCGAGCGCCCTCGACATCATCACGCAACGTTTTACCGATGAGCACGTGCGCGCCTTCCTGGCCTGGATTGCGTTCATGACACTGCACCCGCTCGATGAGCCGGAGACCGGGCTGCTCGCCTTTTCCCTGGTTGCCGGACGGCAGCGCTTTTCCTGGATCCTCCCCGAGGGCGGTTCGATCCGTCTGCCGCGCGCGCTGGCCAACGTGATCGAGGAAAACGGTGGCCAGGTGCTGACCTCCAAGCCGGTGACCCGGATCGTGGTCGAGGGCGGGCGAGCGACCGGGGTTGAGACCGCCGACGGCTCGACCTACTCCGCGTCGAAAGCGGTGGTCTCGACCATCCACATCGCGCATCTCCCGGGCATTGTCGGGGAGCAAAATCTGACGGCCGACTACCGAGACGGCATTGCCCGCTGGAAGCCCAGCCTTACGATGTTCGCCGCCCACTTCGCGCTGAACGAGGCGCCTCGTTTCAGGGCCGAGGGCGGTCCGATGGAAAGCGTGACCATGGGCGGCATGGAATCGCTGGGTTCGTTGCGTCGAATGCTGCGGGCCTACCGGGCCGGGCAGCTCGACCTGGACGACCCGGTCGTGCTGGCGATCACCCCAACTGTGATCGATCCGTCCCGCGCGCCGGCGCAGAAGCACACCTTCAAGCTGATCAGCTTCCTGCCCTATGAGCTGGCCGAAGGGCCGGAACACTGGGACGGGATCAAGGAGGAGGTGGCGACGCGCCTGTTCGAGCGCCTGGCGCCGCTGACGACGAATCTCTCGGAGCGCATCGTGCTGGCGCGCCACGTCGACAGCCCGCTGGATCTGGAGCGTCGGAACCCCGCCAACTGGCGCGGCTCGTGTCACGGCGGCGCCGGCACGCCGGACCAGAGCGGCTACTTCCGCCCGGTCGAAGGCTGGTCGACCTATCGAACGCCGGTGCAGGGGCTTTACCAGACCGGCGCCTGCACGCACCCCGGGGGCTCGGTGTCTGGCCTGCCCGGGCGGAACTGCGCGGCCATCCTCCTCCAGGACCTCGGCTCGAGCCTGGACGATGCCATACATCTAAAGGAGACGGTCAGATGACGGTGGAAGCCAACCCCCCACCCCGACCCGAACGTCTCAAACGCTCGCGTGGCACTAAAGCGCCGCTCGCGTGGGCCGACGGGCCCGCCCCCGCAAAGGGGGAGGGAGATTTCCCACGACCCGAACGTCTCAAACGCTCGCGTGGCACTAAAGCGCCGCTCGCGTGGGCCGACGGGCCCGCCCCTGCAAGGGGGGAGGGAGATTTACCGAGTAACCGGGTCCAGGTCGCCGCGCATCACTGGCGCGCCCGCTTCGTGGCCAACGGCATCGACGTCAACGATTTCGACACGACGGTGGAAAAGACCACCGAGTGGAGGGACTGGGGACCGAACTGGCGGGCGACGGGTGAGGTCCACGAGGCGCTCGGCCGCGAGGCGGAGGCGCTCGATCGCACCGTGTCGGCGACCGCGGCCTACCAGCGGGCGGCCTGGTGCTACCACCTGGGGAAGTTCCTCTGGTTCGAGGATCTCGAACTCCACCGCGAACTGCGCGACCGCGCCGTCACCGTCTATCAAAAGACGCTGCCGCACCTCGATCCGCCGGCCGAGCGTCTCGAGATCCCGTTCGAGGGTCATGTCATTCCCGGGCATCTGCGCCGCCCCAGCGGGCTCAACCGGGCGCCGCTCATCCTGCTGGTCCCAGGGTTGGACTCGTCCAAGGAAGAGCTCTTCGCCATCGAAGAGGAATTTTTGCGTCGCGGTCTGGCTACCCTGACGATCGACGGCCCGGGGCAGTCCGAGAACGCGGTGCACTTCCCGATCCGCGTCAACTGGGAATCCGTCATCACCCCGTTGATCGATGAGCTCGAGCGCCGGGATCCGGGGGTCGACCTCAAACGGATCGGGCTGATGGGCATGAGCATGGGTGCCATCTATGGTCCCCGGGCGGCGGCCTACGAGAAACGCCTGCGAGCCGTGGTCGGGCTCGCCGGACCCTACAACCTCGGCGACTGCTGGGACGCGTTGAATCCGCTGACGAAGGGCGGCTACATCTTCTACACGAAGTCTCACGACGAGGCGGAGGCGAAGCGTAAGGCGTACACCCTCAACCTCGAGGGCGTTCTCGGCAAGGTCGACCAACCGTTGCTGGTGATCCACGGCGCCCGCGACCGGCTCTTCCCACCAGCGCAGGCGGAGCGGATCGCGCGCGAGGCGCCCAACGCGACGCTCGTCATGTACCCGGACGGCAACCACGTCTGCAACAACATCGCCTACAAGTACCGGCCACTCATGGCAGATTGGCTCAAGGAGCGGCTCGCCTAGCTTCACGCCGGGGTTCTCAACCAATGAATGGGAGCGACGGCGCCGAGTCGTCGACCAGCTCTGCGCCGATCGGCGTCTCGACGTCCTCGTGGTCTTCGGCAGGTCGGCCAATGCCAGGCAGGGGCAGGCGCAGGTCCATTTCCTGACGGGATTCCTCGGCCACCAGGACACCTACGTGGTGTGGGCGCCCGGACGCGACCCGGTGTTGTTCGTCCAGTACTACAACCACGTCCCGCACGCTCGGCGCGTTGCCCATGCCGACGTCCGGTGGGGCGGAGCACGCTCGGTCGAGGCGGTTGCCGATGAGCTCGCTGGTCTTCCGCGTGCCCTTCGGGTGGGGCTGGTCGGGCCGGTGCCGTACCGCGAGCACCAGCGGCTGATCGATCGCCTGGGCGACCGGACCTTCGTCGATACGACGGCAGAGTTCCTCGGATTGCGGCTGGTCAAGAGTGAGGAAGAGCTCGAGTGGATGACGCGCGCCGCGGCGATCACCGACCGGGCGTTGCGCGCGCTGGTTCAGGCGGCTGTGCCGGGCGCATCCGAGCTGGAGTTGCAGGCAGCGGCCGCCGCCGCGGCGATCCGCTCCGGCGGGCAGCCGCATTTCCTTTATTTGAGCTCGACGCCGATGGTCAATCCCGACCGGATCGTGCCGCAGCAGGATCTCACGGATCGTCGACTGCAACCTGGCGACGCGATCATCCTCGAGTTGAGCGCGGCCTGCACCGCCTACTCGGGTCAGATTCTCCGGACGGTGACCGTCGAGGCCGAGCTGACGGATGACTATCGGCGACTCCACGACGCGGCCTGGCAGGCATTTCACGAGGTCTCCCGCACCATCGCCCCCGGGGTCTCTGCCGCGGCGGTCGTCCAGGCCGCGTCGCTGATCGATACGCAGGGCCTGACGATCTGCGACGACCTCGTCCACGGCTACGGTGGTGGCTATCTCCCGCCGGTCCTGCGCACTCCTGGCAGCAGCCATGGGCCGGTGCCGGATTTCGTCTTCGAGCGGAACATGACGTTGGTCATCCAGCCGAATGTCGTGACGGTCGACCAGCGGGCCAGCGTCCAGGTCGGCGAGCTGGTTCGGGTGACGGACGACGGCGTGGTCAGCCTGCACGGGATCCCGCAGCGTGCGCTGCGCGGCGGTGAAATCCTGGCGGACAGCTCGCGATAGCGCAACAGCTGAGCCCGCCGGCCCCCCTGCCCTCCCGGAGGGGGAGGGAGATGATGGCAAAGCTCAGCCCGCTGATCACTTGTGTGGAACGTACGATGGCTGCCTGTCCTTTTCGTGTAATCGCCTGTGGCGCGAAGGGGTGGTTACCGATACGGTGATAATCTCGTGCGCCACGCGGGCCTGTACGACTCTCGTTTCGAGCACGACGCCTGCGGGATCGGTTTCGTCGCTGACGCTGGAGGGCGAGCCAGCCGAGGGATCGTCGATGCCGCGCTCGCCGCGCTTGGTCGTGTCCGCCATCGGGGGGCGGTGGCCGCGGATCACCGTTCGGGCGATGGCGCTGGTCTCTTGCTGGCTCTCCCTGAAGCGTTCTTTCGCGAGTGGACGCAGCGAGCCGCCATCAATGTCGATCCGGCAATCCGGCTCGGCGTCGCCGTCGTCCTCCTGCCCAACGCGCCAGGCGAGGACAGTGATCGCGAACGACGCCTCACTCGCCGGCTCCTCGATGCGGCGTGTCGCGCCGAGCAGCTCGACCTCATTGGCTGGCGGCCGGTGCCGGTGCAGCCCGGTGCGCTCGGCGATCTAGCCCGCTCCAGCGCCCCGCGGATCGAGCAGGCCATCATTGCCCGCGAGGCGTCGATGTCGAGCGCTGATGCCGAGGCCCGATCCTATCGGGCCCGGAAGCGCGTCGAGCGCGCCGTCACGGCCGCGGGGTTACGCGCCTACGTCGCGTCGATGTCGTTTCGCACCCTGACCTACAAAGCGATGTGCGCCGCCGACCAGCTGGCGCCTTTCTACCCCGACCTCCGCGATCCGCTATTCATCGCCCCCTTCGCCATCTTCCACCAGCGCTACAGCACGAACACCGCCCCCTCGTGGGAGCGGGCCCAGCCGTTCCGGATGCTCTGCCACAACGGTGAGATCAACACCATCCAGGGCAACGTCAACCGGATGCGCGCCCGCGAGGGGCGTCTGGGCACCGACCAGCTGGCTGACGAAGGCCTGCTGGTGCCCGTCATCGATGAGCGCGGCTCCGACTCGGCGATGCTCGACAACGCGCTCGAGCTGCTGGTCCGGGGAGGCCGCGACATCCGACAGGCGCTGGCGATGCTCGTGCCGGAAGCCTGGGAAGGCTTCGACGTCGACCCGGCGGTCCGTGATTTCTATCGCTACCACGCCTGCCTCATGGAACCGTGGGATGGGCCCGCCGGGCTGGTCTTCACGGACGGGACACGGGTCGGCGCCGCCCTGGACCGCAACGGCCTGCGGCCGCTGCGCTACGCGGTGTGCGAGGACGGACTGATCGCCTGCGCCTCCGAGGCCGGCGCGGTCGAGCTGGGCGGTCATGGACGGGTGCGCCGCGGAAAGCTCGGGCCCGGTCAGATGCTGTGCGTCGATGCGGAGCGTGGCGGGCTGGAGGAAGACGAGGCCATCAAGGCGCGGCTCGCCGCGCAACAGCCGTACGGATCGTGGCTGGACGACCAGCTACAGTCGATCGGCACGGGCGCGCCGGACCAGCATGTTCCGCCTGATCTGGTGGCGCGCCAGGCGGCGTTCGGGTACACGAAGGAAGAATTCACGTTCGTGCTGCGCCCGATGGCGACCCAGGGCCATGAACCGGTCTTCTCCATGGGCGATGACACCGCGCCCTCCGTGCTCGCCCGGCAGCCGCGGATGCTCTATTCCTACTTCAAACAGCGATTCGCCCAGGTCACGAATCCGCCGATCGATCACCTGCGCGAGCGGCTGGTCATGTCCTTTCGCACGATGCTCGGGCCGCCGGCACCCCTCCTCCGCGAAGGCCCGGCCGCGGCCAGGCGCTTGCAGCTGGATTCTTTTGTGCTCTTTCCCTCGGGCCTGGCTGAATTGCGGCGCCTTCGCCAGCCGTTCCAGGTCGCCGAGCTCGACGCGACCTTCCCCGTCGCCGAGGGTGCGGCGGGCGTGAAGCGCGCATGCGATCGTTTGGCCGGCGCCGCCGAAACGGCAGTGGCGGCAGACGCGCCCATCCTGATCATTTCGGACAGCGCCGCGGACCGAGACCGTGCCCCCGTTCCGGCATTGCTCGCCGTCGGCAGCGTGCACCACCACCTGATGCGCGCCGGGCTGCGCAGCCGGGTGAGCCTGGTGGTCGAGACCGACGAAGCCCGCGACATCCATCACGTGGTTTGCCTCCTCGGGTACGGGGCGCAGGCGGTCTGCCTGCGCCTCGCCCTGCAGTCGATTGCGAACCTCGCCATCCTCGGAGGGGCGTCCGGCGAGGCGGGCGGACGTCAGGTCTCCCAGGAGCGTTTCCTTCGGGCCATCGAGGAGGGCACCCTGAAAGTCCTCGCCAAGATGGGAATCTCAACCATCGACAGCTACCAGGGGGCGCAGATCTTCGAGATCATCGGCCTCGACGACGAGCTGGTCGACGCTTGCTTTACCGGAACACCATCGCCGGTCGGCGGCGCGACATTTGCCGACATTGGGGAGGAGGTCCTCGCTCGCCATGCGGCCGGCTTTCTCCAGTCAGCCCCCGCGCTGGCAAGCCCCGGTTTCTTCAAGCATCGCAAGACGGGAACCGAGTACCACGCCACCAACCCCGATGTGGTCGACGCGCTGCACGAGGCGGCATCGACCAGGGAGCTGGTCGCCGCCTCGCCGCGGGAAATGGCCGCGGCACACGCCCTCCACCGCGCGGTCACAACCGGACCCGATGGCGACGGCGCGGCCTCATACGAACGATTCGCCCGGCTGGTCAACGACCGGCCGGCCACCTTCATCCGCGATCTGCTGACGACGCGGCCCGCCGGGCCGCCCGTTCCGCTGGACGAGGTCGAACCGATCGAGCCCATCCTGCGGCGGTTCTCGACCGGCGCGATGTCACACGGGTCGATCGGCGCCGAGGCTCACGAAACGATCGCGATTGCGATGAACCGGTTGGGCGGCAAGAGCAACACCGGCGAGGGAGGGGAGGACCCCGCTCGCTTTCGCACGAAACGCCTGCCGAACGATCGGAATTCCCGCATCAAGCAGGTGGCGTCGGGGCGTTTCGGGGTGACGCCCGAGTATTGCGTCTTCGCGGACGAGCTCCAGATCAAGATGGCGCAGGGCTCGAAGCCGGGTGAGGGTGGCCAGCTACCGGGTCACAAGGCCACCGACGAGATCGCGCGGCTCCGGCACACCCAGGCGGGGATCGCGTTGATCTCGCCACCGCCGCATCACGACATCTATTCCATCGAGGACCTGGCCCAGCTGATCCATGACCTCAAGCAGGTCAATCCCCTGGCGGCCGTCTCCGTCAAGCTGGTCGCCGAGGCCGGCGTCGGGACGATCGCCGCCGGAGTGGTCAAGGGCCTGGCTGACATCGTGCATATCGCCGGCGCCGACGGCGGGACGGGCGCCAGTCCGCTGTCCTCCATCAAGAACGCGGGCATGCCGTGGGAGATCGGCCTGGCCGAAACCCAGCAGACGCTCCGCATCAACGGACTGCGCGGGCGGGTTCGCCTGCGGGTCGACGGTGGCATCAAGTCCGGTCGCGACGTCGTCATCGCCGCCTTGCTGGGCGCCGACGAGTATAGCTTCGGAACCGCGGCGCTGCTCGCCGAAGGCTGCATCATGGTGCGCACCTGTCACCTGGACACGTGTCCGGTCGGGATCGCCACCCAGCGACCAGAGCTCCGGGCCAAATTCGCCGGCACGCCGGAGATGCTCGAGGCCTACCTGACGCATGTCGCGCATGAAATTCGCCACCTGCTCGCCGGACTCGGCCTTCGCAGCCTCGATGAGGCGATCGGCCGCACCGACTTGCTGGTCCGGCGGATGACCGGCGACGCGCGGACCGATCGGTTGGACCTCTCGAGGTTGCTGGCGGATGACGGCCCAGAACCTCGCCGTTTCGTAAGGGCATTGCCGTTGCAGCGGCCGACGTCGCCATTGGGGGATCGCGTTTGCCTCGATGCACTCTGGTCGGTCCAGTCGGGCGATGTGGTCGAGTGCAGTTACGCAATTGAAAACGCCGATCGCTCTGTCGGAGCGCGGTTGAGCGGGGCGCTCGCCCTGCAGTTCGGCGCCTGCGCACCGCCGGGTTCCGCGCGCATGATCTTCACCGGTGAAGCTGGACAGAGCTTTGGCGCGTTCCTGACCGAGGGGATCGAATTCGTCCTGGTCGGCGAGGCCAACGATTACGTGGGCAAGGGGATGGGCGGAGGGCGGATCATCGTGCGGCCGCCGTTAAACGACGCCGGCGATCCGTACCTTCTCGGCAACACCGTCCTCTACGGCGCGACCGGCGGCGAGCTGTTCTGTGCCGGCAAAGCCGGTGAGCGGTTCGCGGTGCGCAACAGCGGAGCCTCGGCGGTCGTCGAGGGAGTGGGGGAGCACGCCGCAGAGTACATGACCGGTGGCACCGTCGTCGTCCTCGGGCCGGTTGGGCACAACCTGGGCGCAGGCATGACAGGCGGCGAGGTCTTCGTGCACGACCCCGGTATCAGCGTACCGGCGATGGTGAATCCTGAGCTCGTCGATGTGCACCGGCTCGGCGGCGAGCACCATCTGCTGGCAGAGCAGGGCCTACGGTTGCGCGCGTTGGTCGAGCAGCACGCGACCCACACCCGCTCGCCAACCGCCCGCGCCATCCTGAACGACTGGCATGTGGCGCTGCATCGGTTCTGGCGGGTCGCGCCCAAGGCGGACGTGGCGCGGATCGAAAGCCAGCACGAGGGCACGGTCGCGGCCCGAGCCTAAACCGAGCGGCCGCCACCCCGACCCTTCCCCGGAGGGAGAGGGAGATCCGTTCAGGTTGGCGCTGCGTAGATCGGCTCGGCGAGCGGCGAATCCATCGGGGCCTGCCGGTCGCCACGAAGCTGCTCGACGAATCGGCGGGCGGCCTCGACCGGATCCGGGACGTCGGCGGCGCGCGCGAGTCCCGGTGGGCGAGGCGGCACGGTCAGCACTTCGCCCTCTGCGGTACGCACCAGTTGCCAGCCGCCCTCGTGCGCCATCCAGTGGTGCCGGTGACACAACAACACCATGTTCGCGAGGTCGGTTTCTCCGCCCTTGGTCCAGTGCACCACGTGGTGGGCATCGCTCCAGGACGCCGGCCGATCGCAACGCGGCCACTTGCAGTGACCATCGCGGGCGTTGAGAGCACGACGTGCCGGACCGGCGACCACGCGACGCGCGCGCCCGACGTCGATCACGACCGACTCCGGTCCGAGGACCACCCGGGTGATGGTGCCGTCGCACGCCAGCCGCTGCACCGTCGCGGCCGAAACGGGGAGCGAGTACTCCATGTCACCGGCGGGCGATCCGGCAAGTCCGCGCAGGGTGTCGAGCGAGGCCGTGACCTGAAGGTGGGGCCGCTGCGGCAGCGAGCCGGCGTCCTGCGCATGGGTCACGATCTCGACGAGCGCATCGGCGTTGCGGCGCTCTCGGCAGCGCTCATCGTGGTCGCCATGCGGGAGCGCCAGCGGTTCGAGCGCGCTGCGGAGCGCGGCCCCGCCGATCGTGTCCAGCCAGCCCTCGAGGAGCAGCGTGCCATCCTCGCAGGGGCTCAGCTTCAGGCTGCGCGCCTCGGTGGCCCGGTTCTGCTCGGCGGCAAAGCCCTCGGGGTCCATGGCGTGCCGCAGGTGATGGCAGAAGTGCCAGAGGCGGCCAACGCTGAACTCGCGCGCCTTCTCGAGGAGCTCCGTTTCCTCGAATGGCGCCGCAGTCGCCGACCCTTCCAGCGCATTGGCGGTTCGGGCCATCAGCGCCAGGTGAGCGTAGCCGATCTCGCCGCTTTCGACAGCCTCGACGCTCCGCGACAATTCGTCCAGGTGCTGGCCGACCGCCATGCTGCCCCAGACGGCGGAGCTCGACATCCGGCAGTGGTGACGGATCCAATCGATGGCGCTCACCGACCCCTGCTCCTCGTATTCCTCCGTCTTGCCGAACTGGGCGGTGGTCTCGGAGAAGTCCAGCTCCAGCAGGTCCTGGCCATGCCGGATTCCCCTCAGCTCGGCGGCGAGCTCCGCCGGCTGCCGGTTGCCTTTCGGGCGCTGGCGGAACCGATCGATGGCGACGAGAAGGTCCGCCACGTAGGGGCTCGGCATTCGGATCGCGTGCTCTTCTACCACAGATTTGTAGTCCTCATGATACGAACATACGTTCGCAATGTCAAGCGGTCCGGCATAGGCCCTTCCAGACCCTCCGCAGAGGCGGAGGGAAATTACCAGACCTCCCCCAGGCGGACGGAATTACGAGGACCTAGCTGAAGAGGGTGATGACGCCAGCCGCCAGCAGGGTCACCGTCCAGAGCAGGTCCACGTTGAGCCAGGCCCGACGCAAGAAGCCGACGCCGACCCGCTCATAGACGACGATTGCCACCAGCGCCATCACCACCAGCAACGCCACCGTATGGAGCGTTGCCGCAGCCAGCCCCTCCCAGGGGGAGAAAGTGGCGGTGTACGCGATCAAGGCAGTGTCCTGGCCGCCGCCACTGGTCGACGACAGCTTCAACAGGATCGGCACCAGCATCAGCCCGGCACCGTGTGCCGAGGACATCAAGAAGGACCAGCCGAACAGGCCGCGCGGCCCGATCCGCATGCCGAAGCCGCGCGGATGCGCGTGCTTGCGCCAGAGCCGGTAGAGCGCGAACGTGAAAAGCACGACCGCGCCCGCAATGCGTAGCACCTGCGGCGCGATCAGGAATTGCACCCCCGCCACGAGGACGACGATGACGGCGATCGCCGCCTCGTGGCCGACGGCAATCGGGAGAAACGACTCCCAGACAGCGGACCGCCGGCGTTCCTGCAGTCCGCGCGCGACGGCGAACAGCCAGCCCATGCCGGGGTTCAGGCCGTGGTAGGCCCCGAGAAGGATCAGCACGTCCCACGGCCACCACGCGCTCATGACGATCGAATGCGACTCAGGAGAAGCAGTACGAGTCGGATGATGCGTCGCCGCCTTCGAGGTGGACCTGGTGGAATCGCTGCTCCGACTGCACGAAGAACTTGCGGTCGAACTCGATGCCGCCGTTCTCACCCGCATCGAGCTTCGCGACCCAGCCCTTCAACCCGTCGGGATAGAACTGATCGTCCCAGGCCTTGTACAGCCCGTTGGAAACGTAGATGCGCTTGCCATCGCGGCTGACCTCCACCATCTGCGGCCCACCGTTGAGCGGGCCAGTGTTCGGATGCGCGGCGCGGCGGACGATCCCGCCGAGGTGCACCGAGCCGGTCTTTACGGGGCTGAACGGATCGGAGACGTCGTACTGTAGGAACTCGCCGGTGCCCCAGCACGAGACATAGAGGAAGCGGTCGTCGAGGGAGAGGTTGATGTCGCTGACCAGCGGCGGCACCGCCTTGAATCCTTTGAGCAGCGGCGGGAGATCGTCGGGATCGGCCGGCTCGGCCGGGATCTCGATCACCTTGCGCGCCTTCCACGTGTTGCCGTCGAGCTGCCAGGCCCAGACGGAGGCGCTGAGGTCCTTCAGGCTGGTGACCACGCCGACGAAGCCGTACGCCTTGCTGGGATCGTGTGCCGGGCGCAATTCGAGCACCATCTGCTGTTCGGCGCCGAGGTCGATCACCTGGCGATGCCGGCGCTTCGGCAGATCCCAGATGTGCAATTGATGGCCGTAGCCGCCCTTCAACAGGATCTCTGGGTTTACGCCGTTCTCGATCATCCTTGGCGTGCCCCATTCGCTGCTGATCATGGTGTCGTAACCGAGGTGCCACCAGAAGTCGTACGCAAGGTACTGCGGCCCGCGGTCGAGCTCCCAGCGGCCGCGCACCTCGAAGGTGTCGTGATCGATGATGAAGATGCCGCCCGGTCCGTCGCCGGTGGGGGAGCCGAGCGCGCTGACGTAGATGCCGTCGGGTCCGCAGTGGCTGGTATGCGGGCGGCTGTAGCCGGCGCGGTTCGCGATTTCCTCCGGCTCGATCGTCTTGACGATGCGCGGGGTCCGCGGATCCGGCTTGGTGTCGACGACGTAGATCCGGGACGAGCGGATGCCCGGCGCCAGCAGGTAGCGGCGCTCGACATGGGGATGGGCGGCATAGGGGCAGAGGGAGGAGCTGCAGGCGTTCCAACCGAAGTGGTGGAGCTCGTCGCCAGCATGCGTCGTCGCCAGCGTGTTGAGCACTGTGCCGTAGGTCTTCGAGCTTCGATCCGCGTCCAGGGTGGCCAGGCCGTCGGGGCCCTCGCCGGGGTTGACGATGATCACGTACGCCAAAGTTTCTGGAGGCGCCTGCATTGCCAATCGGGGAGAGGCGTAAAATGTCGGATCGGCTCTCAGCAATGTCGCCATGTGCTTCCCTTCCTCCTTCGGCTCCAAGGACGATTCTTGACTAACTGGATCGACTAAGTCATGAATTTGGTTGAGGGAAAACTCTAGCGGAACGGAGGCAAGCCGTCAATTTTCACCGTTCGACCGGATTCGAGACCCGGCAGCGACATCACTAGAATCCGCAAATGAGTCCGCTCCGAGGATCGACTCTCGGCGTGATCGGCGCTGGGGTGATGGCCGAGGCGATCATCGCCGGCGTCCTGGAGCGCAAGCTGGTTGACGCCGGGTCCATCGTCGCGAGCCACCCCCGCGCCGACCGCCGGCATGCGCTGGGCGAAAAGTACGGAATCCAGGTGACCGCCGACAACGCCGAGGCGGCCCGCCGTGGTGATGTGCTGGTGCTCGGGATCAAGCCCCAGGTCATGCCCGGCGTCCTGGCCGAACTTCGGGGATGCCTCGCGCCCGAGAAGCTCGTGATCTCGATCATCGCCGGGGCGACCACGAAGACACTGGGCAAAGGCCTCGACCACGCTGCGTTGGTCCGCGTGATGCCGAACACACCGGCCCAGATCGGCCAAGGGGTGAACATCTGGTATGCGACGCCGGAGGCGACCGAGGCGCATCGCGAGCAGGCCCGTGCGTTGCTCGGCGCCCTGGGCCACGAGCTGCAGGTTGCCGACGAGCGATTCGTCGCGATGGCGACCGCCGTCAGCGGCACCGGTCCGACCTATGTCTTCCTGGTGATGGAGGCGCTGATCGACAGCGCCGTGCACCTCGGATTTCCTCGCCATCTCGCGCACGACCTGGTACTGGAAACGATCAAGGGTTCGGTCGCCTTCGCCGAGCGGACCCAGAAGCATCCGGCGCAGCTGCGGGACATGGTGACGTCCCCAGGCGGCACATCCGCAGCAGCCCTGCACGAGCTGGAGCGCGGACGCCTGCGCACGGTGCTGGCCGATGCGGTCTGGGCGGCCTATCGCCGCACGATGTCGTTGTCCGACAGCCTCAGTGCCGGAAAAGACCCCGAACCGATGCCGCCCCGCTCGGATACCTAGCGTCCCGAGTCTGACTCGGGACACTCGCGCGACGTCATCTGCTACGCTCCCATGCGTCTGCATCGGGTCGAAGCGTTCAGGAAGGAGCAGGTGTGGTAGGACAGCAGGTGATTCCTCAGATTGACGCGGTGATCTCCGGCCGGCGCCTCCTCGCGCATCCGTTTTATCAGCGATGGCTCGCCGGCGACTTGACGCTCGACGACTTGCGTGCCTACGCGGGTCAGTACTGCAAATTCGAAGCCGCCTTCCCGGGATACCTGACGAAGGTGCTGGCCAAGCTCGACACGGCGGCGGACCGGAAGGTGCTGCTGCAGAACCTGGTCGATGAGGAGGGCGGCGCCGAATCGCACCTCGAGATGTTCGCCCGCTTCGGGCGAGCGCTCGGCCTGACGCGCGACCAGCTGGAGAGCGCACCGGCGAAGGACTCGACCCGGATCCTTCTCGATACCTTTGCGATCGCGACCGCCAACGGCTCGCCGGCTGAGGGTCTGGTCACGCTCTACGCCTACGAGTCGCAGGCCGCCGAGGTCGCCGCCAGCAAGACAAAGTCGCTGATGAGCCACTACGGACTGCAGACGCGCGACGGGACCGATTTCTGGGCGGTGCACGCACAGGCCGACGAGCTGCACAGCGCCTGGGAGCGCGAGCTCCTGGAGCGACTCATTCAGGACCCGGATCCAGTCGTCGCCGCGGCCGGGCGTGCCAGCGATGCGCTCTGGCGATTCCTCGATGGTTGTTCGAAGGTTGCCTAAACGCCTCGTTCCAGTGGCCGCCTAGCGGTCATCGTCGCGCTTGCGCTCGTCCTTATGGTGGGCCTGCTGGACGTCACAACCTATTACTGGGTGCAGATTCCCTTCTTGAAGTTCACGCTTCAGGCGGGGCAGTGCAAGTGGGGCCCGCCACTCGCCGGCGTCTACCTGTCCGGCCGCCTTCGCCTGCTCGATCGCTGCCGGACGGTGAGCGGCACGGTCGACTGCACCAAGGTCGAGCCAGACGGTGACGTCCATGTCCGCCTTCGGCTGGACCCACAATATGCCGGCCTCCTGAAGCCCGCCAACGAGTTGCAAACCTGTTCCGGACACGCCGGCCCGCATTTGGTGGTCGAAATCATTCCCCAGCACCCTCAGGGCATCCTGTTCCGGACCAACAACGCCGACGCCGGCGGCTTCAATGACCCGCCCACGCCGGTGGCGGGAGACCACATCACCGTGAGCGGACCGTACGTGATCGATACCAACAGCCTCCACCGCATCCTCTACCAGGGCCGGGCCGCGGAAAACTGGGCCGAGATCCACCCGGTCTGGGCGATCACGGTGGAGCACCCCGCGACGCCAGGGCAGCCAAACGAGTTCGGTCCAGAATTCGGCGAGTCCGGCTGATCCGGCCGGCGGTACGCAGACAATAGTGAGCTAATGCTGCGGATTGGAACCGTTGTCATGGGGGTCGGTGACCTGCAGCGAGCGCTTGAGTTCTGGCGCCAGGCGCTTGGCTACGTGCCCCGAAGCGGCGAAGTCGGGCCGGACGACGACTTCGTCGTGCTGGTGCCCGCAAACGGCCCGGGAACCGCGCTCGCGCTCGGCACCAGCGTCTCGCCGGTACAGGAACACCCGCGGGTCCACCTGGACCTTTACGTCGATGGCGCCGATGCGCAGGCGGCCGAAGTCGAGCGACTGGTGTCCCTCGGTGCGGAGCGAGTCGACTGGGACCTCTATCCGGAGGATCCGGACTTCATCGTGCTCGCCGACACGGAGGGCAACCGATTCTGTGTAGTCGACACTCGCCACTTCATGAGTGCGGCGGCCGGGTGATCGCTCCCTCACTGGCCGACGAGACCAGGGCGGCGTATTTCGCGAACACGCCCGTTGCGTAACGGGGTACCGGCGGCTTCCAGTCCTCTAATCGCCGACTGATCTCGCCGTCGGGCAATTCGGCATTGAGCTGGCGCTTGCTGACATCCACGACGACGGTGTCGCCATCGCGCAACGCAGCGATCGGACCGCCGCGCGCGGCCTCCGGCGCGATATGGCCCACCATGAGCCCGTGTGTCGCGCCGGAAAAGCGGCCGTCGGTGATCAGCGCGACGGCATCGCCGAGGCCTTCGCCGACGAGCGCGCCGGTCACGCCCAGCATCTCGCGCATCCCTGGGCCGCCGACCGGTCCCTCGTAGCGAATCACCATCACGTCGCCGGCCTTGATCTGTCGAGCCCGAACCGCGGCGAACGCCGCTTCCTCGCTGTCGAAGACGCGAGCCGGGCCGCGATGCATCAGGCGTTCGTGGCCGGCGAGCTTCACGACGCATCCCTCGGGTGCGAGGTTTCCGCGCAGGATCGCCAGCCCGCCTGTTGGCTTCAGCGGCCGGGACAACAGCGTGACAACCTTCTGGCCCGGCGTCTCCCTGGCGGCTTCGGCCACCTGGGCCATCGTCCGTCCATCCACCGTTCGGGCCGCGCCGTTGAGCAGCCCGCCTTCGGCCAGCCGTTGCGCCACGAGCGCAATCCCGCCGGCATCGTGAAGGTCTTTCGCGACGTACTCGCCGCCCGGCTTGAGGCTGGCGACGACCGGGGTGCGCGATGCGACTCGTTCGAAGTCATCGATGCTCAAGGGCACGCCGGCTTCGCGGGCGATGGCGAGCAGGTGCAGGACCCCGTTCGTCGATCCGCCCGTCGCGGCGACGGAGGCGATCGCGTTCTCGAGGGCTGCCCGCGTGATGATCTGCCGTGGCCGAACGTCCTTCGCCACCAGTTCCATCACGAGCCGGCCGGCTCGCTCGGCGACATCATCTTTACCGGGGTCCAGCGCGGGGACGTCATTCGCCCCCGCGGGACTGATGCCCAGGAATTCGATCGCCGTCGACATCGTGTTGGCGGTGAACTGGCCGCCGCAGGCGCCCGCGCCGGGACAGGCGCTGTCCTCGATCTCACGCAACTCGGCCGGGCTCATCTTGCCGGCGGCGACCGCGCCCACCGCTTCGAAAACGTCCATCAGCGTGATGTCGCGGCCGCGATGGCGCCCCGCAGCGATCGTGCCGCTGTAGAGCGCGAGGCCCGGGATGTTCAGGCGGGCCAGCGCCATCACGGCCGCGGGAATCGTCTTGTCGCAGCCGACAATCACCAGCAGGCCGTCGAAGAGGTGCCCGCGCGCTACCAGCTCGATCGAATCGGCGATCACCTCGCGGCTCACGAGCGAGGCCTTCATGCCTTCGGTGCCCATCGAGACGCCGTCGGAGACGGCGATGGTGTTGAACTCCATCGGCGTGCCGCCGGCGGCGCGGATCCCAGCCTTGACCTTTTCCGTGAGGTGGCGGTGGTTGAAGTTGCAGGGCATCGTTTCGATCCAGCTGTGTCCGACGCCGATCAGCGGCTTCCCCAGGTCCTCGCGACTGAACCCGATGGCGCGCAGCATTGCACGGGCGGGCGCACGGTCGTCGCCCTCGGTCAGTCGCGCGCTCTGCCGCTTCAGCGGGGACGCGCCGTTCGGATCCGGCATGGCTTCACCCTCCTCGAAGCCCCGATTCTACCGCCCGGTACGATGCGACGACCCCGGAGGGAGGACGACGCTATCCATGAGCGCCAGCATGACCGAGGCAACCCTGGTTGAGGCCGGCCCGGCGATCCACGCCGCGCCGCCCACCTGCAGGCGGTGCTGCGTACGATCAACGGCATCGCGGCCGGTTTGCAGAACACGGGGTGATCTATGGCTCGGCCGGGGAGCGCCGCTTCCTGCTGCGCCGGCGTTTCGGTGGAGCGGCGAGCGGAAGCGCCCGCGCGTAGGTCCCCAGGACCTGCAGGAAAGTGGTGACGCGTCGCGCCGCTCGCAGCGAGGCGGCGACCGGCTTCTCGGATCGGCCGCCATCGAGGTCCAGGTAAAAGAGGTATTCCCAGGGCGGGTCGCGACGCGGCCGCGACTCCAGCTTGCTCAGGTTGATCCCGAACTCGTTGAAGCACGCGAGCAAGCGGTACAGCGCGCCCGCCTCGTTGGGAACGGCGCAGACGAGCGAGGTCTTCTTCCCGTATCGCGGTCGCTTGATGCGGGGCGGCTTAGGCCGGCGCGGTCCGCGCCGGGTGATCAGGAAGAAGCGAGTGATGTTCTCCTGCACCGTCTGGATGCGCTCGGCGAGGATTTCCAGACCGTAGAGCTCGGCCGCACGCCGCCCGGCGATAGCCGCCTGATCGGGGCGGGCTTCGTGCTGCACCTGGCGCGCCCCGCCGGCCGTGTCGTAAATCGGCACCGGCTCCAGGCCTTCGCGCACGATGAACGCCTCGCACTGGGCCAGTGCCTGTGGATGGGAGAGAACGCGTTTCAACTGAGCCCGGGTCGTCCCCGGCAGTGCCAGCAGGCAGTGATCGACCTGCAAGGCAACCTCGGCCACCACCAGGGCCCGGTACTCGAGCAACAGGTCGTAGGTCTCGAGCACGCTGCCAGCCTGCGAGTTTTCCACCGGGACGAGCGCGAAGTCGACGGTCTGATCGGCGACCCGATGGAACGCGTGGCGCAACGTTCGAAAGGCCTGCGCGGTCGCCGTCGGGAAGGTGGCGTGTAGCGCCTCTTCGGAGTAGGCACCCGGTTCCCCCTGATAGCCGATCGTGATCTCGCTGACGATGCTCGCCACTTTAATAATTCGCTTCCCTTTGCCGACGAGGCCCAGGCTGGGGGTCGGCGACTAGCCTGTTGGTATGAGCCAGGTCAATGTGCTCGTCATCCACGTGCGAGCTAAGCAGGCGGCGGAGTACGAGAAACTGTTTGCGGAGCGCCAGCTTCCCCGGTGGCGCGACTACCACGCCCGCGGCAAATTCATCAACGCCCGGTTCTTTCGCTCTCAATTTGGCTCGGACGAGCGCCGTGCCGTGGTCAAATACGTCATCGTCGTCGAAGTCCCCAGCATGGCCGAGCATCATGAGCACGATCAGGACCCCGACTTCCAGGAGTTCGATCGATTGGCCGACGAATTCCAGCCCGAAGGCCCACTCGTCTTCGGCGGTGATCTGATCCACTCGGTCGGTTGATCAGTCGAGTGACTTGAGCTTGGGCCACACCTGGTCGAGCGGCATCAGGGGATCTCGACACACCCAGATCGGCCGGCCGGATTCCTCGTTGCGCACGCCGTAGGAGTTCGTGATCGTGCCCGCCAGCTCAACATTTCCGAAGAACGTGGCCAGGTATTCGCGGGGGTAGCCGAGCACGATGACAGTGGAGGGAGCCATGTGCGCCGGCGCCCAGTAGTAGTAGGTAAGGTGCGCCGACACGACGGGCGGTAAACCACGTCCATAGAGGTCGAGGGCGCCGGCCTCGCCATAATTGCCCGCCACGATCATCACCGACTGCCGGTTTGACAGCGGCAGCCGGGTATAGACGGCCGTGACCTCCTGTACCAGGTCGGGCCAGCCGTACATGTCGGCGAAATCCTTGCGCGCCTTCCAGATTCCGGAGTCCGCCATCGCTTTCGCCGGGAGGACGGGTAGCCCGATGGGGAGCAGCACGAGGGTGACCGCCACCGCTCCGGCCACGGCCAGCCGGCGGACCCAACGCAGGCGGATGGCATCGACAAACCAGATGCTGCCCGCGGCATAGGCGAGCGGGTAGATCGGCGCCGGGTAATAGGCCTTTCCGCCGGCGAGAAAGAAGAGCAGCTCGACCGCGATGACGGCGACGGCGGCCGCTTGGAAGCGCTCATCCCGCCAGAGCCAGAACACACCGCCCACGACGATCGGCAGGAGCTGCGGACCGGCGATCAGGAGCTGCTGCACCCAGTAGAAGACCGGTCCGTCGGTATTGCCGTGATGGTTGAGCGTGTAGGCGATGCTGTCCCAGTTGTGACCCGCCTGCCAGGCAAGGTTCGGTAACAGGAGAAGGACCGCGAGGCCCAAACCCAGCCAGGGCCAACGGCTCGCCAGGTGCCGACGCGCCGGCGTGGCGAGGAGGGCGACGAGCATCGCCACGCCCAGGCCGATGATGGTGTACTTGGTCTCGAGACCGATCCCGAAGACGAGCCCGAGTAACACCCACTCGCGCGGATCGGTGCCGCGCAGCAGGCGAACGAAAACCAGGCAGGCCAACGCCCAGGCGAGCTGGTCAAAGCTCACCGTCTGAAACAGGATGTTGGCTCCGACGAACAGGGGAGAGATCAACACCGCAAGCCCGGCGAGCATCTGCGCCAGGCGGCCGCCGCCGAGTTCCCTGGCGATCAGGGCCGCGATCACGATGACGGCCGCGCCGGCGAGCACGGTCAGCAGACGGAGACCGGGGAGCGACCCAGGAAAGATCGCCTGGTCGAGCCGGGCAAGGAGCGGCGTGATCGGTGGATAGTCGACATAGCCCAGCGACAGGTGACGGCTAGCCGCCAGGTAATAGAGCTCGTCCCGATGCCAGCCGTATCGGTCGGCGACGGCCATGGTGATGCCAATCTTCGCCGCCACCAGCATGGCGAGCACGGCCCAGGGCGGTCGGGTCCGCCTCTCCTCTTCGCGCATGCCGTCTGCAAGCTAGCACAGGCGAACGCGTAACCTTCCCCGCATAGATCTCTTATGAATGCCGAGCAGCGACCCACGGTGACACCGGACGATGACGCGTTTGTCGCCGCCTTTCACGCCGGGCAGCTTGCGAACCAGGCTTTCCGTCACCGAGACCACCTCCGCCTCGCGTGGGTCCAGATCCGACGTCTCGGACTCGAGCGCGCGTCCGAAGCCGTGACAAGAGGCATCCAACACTTTGCCGCCCACCACGGCGGTGCCGACCGCTACAACGACACGATGACGAGGTTCTGGGTGCGCGTGATCGGTCTTGGCATCAGCCGCCACCCGGAGCTGGCGTTCGAGGAATTGCTGGCGGCGGAGCCGCATCTGCTCGATAAGGGCCTGCCCTTCCGGCACTGGTCGCGTGAGCGGATGGGCAGCGATGCAGCGAAGCAGCAGTGGGTCGAACCCGACCTGCGAACCGTCCCCGCGTCATAAGTTCGCAAGTGAGCGAGCTGAGCCACGCCGTTCAGGCGCTCCGAAAATTTGCGCTGCGGTATCCGGAGGCGAAGGAAGACTTCCCCTGGGGTGACCGGACCATCAAGGTGCGCGGCAAGATCTTCGCTTTTCTCGGGCAAGGTGACGGCACGCTGAACCTGACTGTCAAACTCCCGCAGAGCGCCGATGCGGCGCTGGGCCTTCCGTTCACTTCGCCAACCCGCTACCGCCTGGGCCGGAGCGGTTGGGTCTCAGCGAGATTTCCAGCGGGTTCGGCAATCCCGCTCGACATGTTTTTTGACTGGATCGACGAGAGCTACCGGGCCGTTGCGCCAGCTGCGCTAGTCCGCAAGCTGGCAAAAGCGACTGGTGCGCCTCACCGCTCACAGGATGAGGCAGAGGTCCCCGAATTCATGCCAGAGGTATCGAGCGTCGATGGCCTCCCGGTAAGCCCGCTCCAGGAGCGGCTCGTCGAGGAAGGCGCGCAGCAAGTCGAAGTGACCGGCCTGCGGTTCGTGAAAGCCGGTCAGCAGCGCGTCGACCGCGCGAAGCGGAGACCTAGCCCCTAAACGCAACCGGGTCCAACCCTGAATCGGATGTATCCGCCGATCGTCGCCCACCGCGGTCTCCAGCGCTCGGACCACCGTGGTGCCGACAGCGATCACGCGTCTCGCACGGTTGACCGCGTCGACCGCGTCCGAGCCGACGACAAACCACTCTTCGAACAGCGGATGTTCGGCGTCGACGGCATCATCCTGGAGTGAGCTCAAGCCGGTGTGCAGCAGGATGTCCGCCAGCTCGATCCCGCTGCGTCGTAACGCAAGCAGGAGTTCCCAGCTGAAGGACCGTCCGGCGGACGGCGTTTCTGCTGAGCCGGGCTCCGTCGCGTAGACCGTCTGGTAATACAACAGCGGCACCGGTTCCGGGACGTACGAATATCGGATCGGTTCACCGCTGGCGAGGATGCGCTCGAGCCCGTTTGGCAGGGCGTCGATGCGCCACAACAGTGGAAGATCGGCGCGGCGCCCCCGCACGACGGTGGGCACACTGTCAACCTGTAGCCGCTCGCCGGTCCGCAGCGCCACATTGGCATGGGGCGGCACCGGCTGCAGGCAAAGGACGTGCCACTCATCGGCATGCCGGACACAGACGCGGAGTTGCACCGCGTCACCACTCTCGCGCCCCGCCGGGATGGCGGCCGGGATCGTTCGGCTTCGGTTGAGCACCAGCAGGTCGCCGGCGTTGAGGAACGTGCCCAGCTCGGTGAATCGCGAATGCCGGATCGTTCGAGCGGCCCGATCGATCACCATCAGGCGAACGCCATCGCGGCGTAGCCCGCGCAACTCGGCCGGGAGGTGGGCGCGAAGCTCCGCGGGGAGCGCCGGCAACCGAGTGACGGGACTACTGACCAAGCGTGGCCGCCTCCAGCCGCCGTCCGGCAATGGCGGGTTCGGTCGATGTCACCAGCTCGACGAACGCGCGCGCCACGTCCTCGGGCCGTTTCAGCTCTGATCGATCGGCGTCGGGCACCGCGGCCTGGTGCATCGCGGTGTCCATGTCTCCCGGGTCGATCGCGTAGATCCGGACGCCGGTTTTCGCCAGCTCCGCGGCCCAGGTTCGGGTCAGTCCTTCGAGCGCGGCCTTCGAAACCGCGTAGGCGCCCCACCCGGGATAGCCGGTCACCGCGGTGTCCGACGTAACGTTGATGATCACGCCGCGGTTGCGCAGCAGCATGCCGCCGATCAGCGCCTGCGTGAGCCGAAACGGCGCCGCGATATTGACCTGGAGCACATCGTCGAAGGCGGCCGGCGGATAGTCGGCGAGATAGGGGAGCGGCGTCGGGCCGAGCTCGGAGGCGTTGTTGACGAGGATATCGACGCGCCGAAACCGATCCAGCGTCAGCGCGACCAGGCGGTCCAGGTCGCGCGCCAAGCGCACGTCGGTCGGAACGGCGAGCACCTGGGTGCCCAAGGCGGCAACCTCACTCGCGACCTGCGCCAGCGCCTCCGCTCCGCGAGCGCAAAGGGCCAGCGCCGCCCCCTCGCGCGCGAACGCCAGCGCCACCGCCCGCCCGAGCCCGCGAGACGCTCCGGTGATCAGGGCGACCTTGCCCTCAAGCTGCATCGTCGAAGTCCCCCGCGGCGCAACAGTCTTCGGCTATCGCTGGGGCATCGACCTCGGCGTTCCATGCTAGCGACGCCCGTTGCAGCGCAGGAGCCCGGCGGCGTGCGAGCTCGGTTGCGATCAGGCGATACGTCGACTCTGGATCGTTCATGCTTCCATCCTGACGCGGTCCGCTCGCCACGCCATCGGGCGGTGGACCGAAGTCCACTTCCGTCGTTAGGCGGAGGCCGTCAATGGATCGTGCTATTGCACGAGCCCGCGCCGGACCGCGAGCAAGGCCGCCTGGGTGCGGTCGGCGACGCCCAGCTTCTGGAGGATGTTGCTGACGTGCGTCTTCACCGTTTTCTCCGAAAGCGAGAGGCGGCGGGCGATCTCTTTGTTCGCAAAGCCTTCGGCCAGCAGCCGCAGCACGTCTCGTTCACGGGGCGTGAAATCGGCAAAGCTCGATGGTTGGGCCGTGTGCTGAACCAGGCGCGCCGCCACCTTCGGGTGTAACGCCGGCTCGCCCAGGCGGACCTGGCGGATGGCGCGCACCAACTCGTCGGGTTGAACGTCCTTGAGGAGATACCCGGCGGCACCCGCCTCGAGGGCGGCGAAGACATGGACGTCGTCGAGGTAACTCGTCAGCACCAGGATGGCCAACTCGGAAAGCGCGGCGTGCAGCCGGCGGATGGTCGCGATGCCGTCGCCGCCCGGCATCACCAGGTCCATCAGCAGCACGTCGGGCCGAACCCTGATGGAAACCTCTTCCGCGCTTGGACTGTCGACGGCCTCGCCGACCACCTCAATGTCCGGCTGCAGCTCGAGGAAGGCCCGCAGGCCACGGCGCACGACCGCGTGATCGTCGACGATGACCACGCGAATGCGTCCCGTCACGTCGAGGCGCGCCGCCGCTTCGGCAGCGTGAGCCGAACGATGGAGCCGCGTCCTGACCGGCTCTCGATCGTCAGGTTGGCCCCGATCGCGTGCGCCCGCTCCCGCATCGCGTGCAGCCCAACGGTGCGCCGGGTTCTCGACATCGTCTTGACGGCGAAGCCGGGCCCCTCATCGCTGACGATCATTCGGGTGGCGTCGGGCGTATGGCGAAGGTCAAGCCGGATCGGCACCGGGCCTGCGTGTTTGATCGCGTTATGCAGCGCCTCCTGGGCGATGCGCAGCACCGCCAGCTGTTCGTCAGGCGCCAGCCGGTCGGCTTCATCGATTCGCGCCTCGATCGCCGCCTGGTGAATCCGGCGAAGCCCATCGACGTGGTCGCGGAGGGTCGCAGCCAATCCGTCGCGGTCGAGACTCTTGGGCTGCAGAGCGAGCACCAGGTTGCGCATCTCCTCGAGCGCACCCGCCGCCTGCTGCTGAACCTGCGACAGGTGCTCCGCGGCAGCGGCGGGATCCGTTCCGACCTGGTCAGCCGCGGCGCGGGCCTCATAGACCAGGCTAAAGAGTGTTTGAGATACGGCATCGTGCAATTCACGGGCGATGCGACCGCGCTCCTGTAGGATGGCCAGTTGCTGAGCGTCGGCGTAAAGCCGGGCGGTCGTGATCGCGACGCCCGCATGCGCGGCCAGCATCTCGACCAGCCGCTGGTCGACTGCGGTGAAGGTGCCGCGCCGCGTTCCGGAGAAAAAGAGATTGCCCAGCACCTCACCGCGGTGACGGATGGGTACCCCGAGGAACTCGACCATCTCCGGATGATGGGCGGGATACCACGAGAATCGGGGATGGCGGCGGATGTCGCGCGAGCGGATCGGCTTGCCCTCGGTGACGAGGGAACCCAGCACGCCGTGGACCCGCGGCAGCGCCCCGATTTTGTCCGCGCGCGCTTCAGAGATGCCGACCGAGATGAATCGTCCAAACCCACCCCGCCCATCCGGGATGCCGAGCGCTCCGTACCGGGCGCCGACCAGGCGGGCGGCCGTTCTAAGGATTTTCTCGAGCACCCGATCGAGGTCGAGGTCACCGGCGATCGCCAGGGCGGCATCATTCAAGGCGGCCAACCGGCGTTCATTCCCTCCTCCGTTCTTGCTCATCTAGGTTCGAGCGAGCGGAGTTTCCTTGAGGGGCGGCCGCGGAATGCGGCCGTGCACGATCTCGAATCCGGTGGTGTTGGACAGCACCTCAACCTGGTCCCGCTTGAGGCGCAGTTCGGTTGCGCCCTTGCCGGCGCGAAGATTTTTGAGCGTGAGGTCGGGCAGCCAATCCGGCAGGTCGGGATTGACATAGATCGTCCGGCTCTCGCCCGTGGTGTGGATCCCGCAGAGGATGGCGATCAGCCGGAAGACGGCAGCGGCGGACCACGCCTGCGGCACATTCGTGCCGAGATAGGGGACCGGATACGCCCCCGCCTCCCGCTCTACGCCGGCCCACAGCTCCGGCAGGCTGTAGTTTTCGAAACGCTCCGCGGCGGCGAAAATGCCCTCGGCGATCTGCTGCGCCTCGGTGTGCCGATCGGCCCGCCGAAACCCGCCGGCGATGGTGGCATTGTCGTGCGGCCAGACCGACCCCAGGTGATAGGAGTAGGGATTGTAGGAGGGATGCTTCGTCGAGAGCGTACGCACGCCCCAGCCGCTCCACATGTCGGGCTGCATGAGCCGGTCGACGACGCGGTTGGCGCGATCAGGCGGTACGATTCCGCTGGCCAGGCAATGTCCGGCGTTCGAGGCCACCGATCGGATGGGCCGCTTGTGCCCATCGAGGCCCAGGTAATAGGTGCCCTCTTCCTCCCACCAGAACCGGTCGTTGAACTCGTCGTACAGCCGGATGGCTCGCTGTCGCAGCTCCGCGGACCGCGTGGCATCGCCCCAGATCTGATAGGCCTCCGACATGCGCAGCAGCGCGTCGAAGGCATAACCCTGGAGCTCGCATAGCGCAATGGGCAGCGGGGCGATCGTGCCGTCCTCGTGCTGGATGGCGTCGTGCGAATCCTTCCAGCCCTGGTTATAAAAACCGACCGGCGAGCGGGTCTTGTATTCCTGGAAGCCGTCACTATCGCGGTCCCCGTACTCGAGCATCCACGTGAGCGCGGCTTCGGCATTCGGCCGGTAGCGGTCGAGGATCCCCTTGTCGCCCGACCACTGGTAGGCATAGGAGAAAACGATCAAGAAGAGCAACGTGGCATCCGCCGTGCCGTAGTAGGGCGTGAAGGGGAGGAGTCCGAGGCTGGCTAGCTCCCCGTAGCGCAGTTCGTGCGGGATCTTGCCCGGCTCTTTGTCCTGCTCGGGATTGTCGTCGGTCGCCTGCACCCGCGACAGCCGATCCAGCGCGCCGAAGGCAAAGTCCGGGAATCCGCTGATGCTTTCCATCGCGACCACCAGCGAGTCCCGACCGAAGAGCGTCACGTACCAGGGGATCCCGGCGGCAGGGATATAGACGCTGCGGCGCACCGCGAAGTCCGCCATCCGCAGGGCCTCCATGTCGGAGACCGCCTGGCGCCAGATGGCCGGCAGCGTCGAGTGGCTGGTGGTGATGTCAACCGCCGGCAGCACCCCGGTGGCCATCTCCGGATCGCGTTTCTGTACCGCATAGCAAGGGAGCACGCGGGCGCGCTTGCCGTCGATCACGGGCAACCATTCGACGCAGCTATGCCAGGCCTGCTTGGGCGCGAGGTTGATGACGAACTGCATTCGCCCGTTGGCGAACTCCGGGTGTGAGTCTTCGCGCTCGACGCAAACGATCAGCTCCCGCTTGAACGAGCCGTTGGTGTAGGTCGTCCGCAGCTCGCCGGTCTTCTCGTGCCAGGAGCTCTGCAGATCGCCGCGGCGTACCAGCCGCCGCCGTCGGACGTCGAAGATGTCGGCGAAGTCTGACTCGATGGCGACCTCCAGGACCAGACGCACCGGGTGCGGCGCAAAGCTGACCAGTTCATAGTCCTCGTGGACCCCCTCGAAAATCGTGCGGTCGAGGCGGAAGCCGATCGAGTGTTCCCTGAGGACGATGTCGTGCTCGGCGCCGTCCCGCGTCCCGGCCAGCGGAAGCTCGGGGCTGGTGAACTCGTGGCGTGCGGAAAAGTGGTCGATGGTGCTGGCGTCGAGCAGGAGCGGCACCCGCCCGTTGACGGTGACCGAGTAGCTCGACACGAAGCGCGTGTCCCGGGCGAAGAAGCCGACGCCGGCGGTTGGCACCATGGTCGCGTTCGGCTCGCTGACCATGAACTGGTGGTCGTGGTTGATGGTGATGGTCGGCCTGCCATGAGTGACCGGCATGTAGTCTCACGGCAATCTTAGGCAACGACATACCTGCCACACCCGGCCGCACCCTTGACAGCCAGGTGTCGCAAAGCAGGTGCAGCATGGGCGAACCATGGCCGACGACATCCGGCTCAGGCGGACCTAGCGCTACCGGCTTTATCCCACGGTCCGCCAGTGGCTCGCCCTCGAAGCGCAGCTTGGCTTCGCGTGCCAGCTCTACAACGCGGCGCTGGAGCAGCGGCGCTACGCCTGGCGGGGTCGGCACCGTTCGGTCTCCCTCTACGAACAGTTTCGGGAGCTGACAGATGTTCGCGCGGCGAGCATGGGGCCGGCCCACATGAGCTGCCGCCTATCGACCTGAAAGGTGGCGACGGCGGCCGCCTTTTTTTGTTGCGCTAGACCGGTTCCGGGCTTGACCGGATCCTGGCGAGGCGGTCGATCACGGCCTCCGCCTCGCGAACGACATCGCGCACGATCTCTCCGGCCGGCTTGATCAGATCCACCAGGCTGAATGACTGACCGGCCCAGAAGGGAAGGTATTCGAGGTCGCCGCTGCACTCGGGCGTCGCCAAGTCGCAGCTACCTGGCGCGAGGGATGATGGGCGTTAGTCCTCTTTGCGGGTTTCGGGAGCCACCTGCATGTCAATGTAGGACTGCGTCTGCACGATCTGATGCTTGACGAACTCAAAGCGGGCTGCGCTATCGCCGAGCCGGCATCGTCCGTAGTGGTGAGTGCCACCATCCCAGAAGGTGCCGATCCCAAGATTCGCGCACGACCTCAGCATCTGAGCCGGGACATCCGTTGATGGGGCCGCGTTGAAATCCACCGGCTCAAACGCGCTGCAGTCGGCAAACGCCTTCGGAAAGGGACGCGGATATGGACAGGCGTCGCGTGGTTGCTTCCCCATCTCCTCATGCGAACACCATAACGGCGTCTCTGTCAATGCGCCGAGATCGAAGATGGCCTAATTGCTGAGCTTGGTGAGTATGAGCGTGGCCGCGAGCACCTCGGGCCGCAGGATGGCATGGAGATGCTGGTCGTCCGGGTACTTCCCGGCTGAACAGTTCCGTGAGCAGCGCGACTTCATCGGCGCTCACCGGCGCCGCCGCAACGGCCACGCGCTCGCTGCCGGCCACGATGCTGGCATGGGATGAGAGATCAGCCGCCGATACCAGTTGCCCTTTTCGCCGCGAACGGAGCGGACGTAGCAGCAGCGTCGGCGAAAAGCCCGCAGCCATGCGGACACATTGTCGGGGAGGTGCCGGCCGGTCTGCGGCCTAGCTCTCAGACGAGCGATCGAACGACGCCACCGTCGCGGCCCGCGCGACCAGGTGATAGAGATGCTCCGGGCGTCCTGGCGAGCCGTAACGCATCACGACTTCGACACGGCCCAGCTGCACCAGGTGATCCACGTACCGCCGGGCCGTGACCCGGCTGAGATTGGCGAGCTCCGCCACCTCCACAGCGGTGAGGTCCCCTCCGGCCTCCTGCAGGATGCGGCTGACGAGCTCCAAGGTCGGCCGTGATAGGCCCTTTGGCAGCGTCTCGGCCGAGCCACCGTGCCGGAGGATGTGATAGAGCGTGTCGACCGCGTGCTGGTCCGCCTCGGCGAGTTGTTTGAGCCGCTGATGCATGGCGGCGTAGCTCTGTAGCTTCTCGTGCAGCGCGGCGAATCGAAACGGCTTGATCAGGTAATGGACGACGCCGCCGTGCATGGCTGCGCGCAGGCTCTCGACGTCGCGGGCGGCGGTGATGGCAATCACGTCAACGCGCGAGGCGCCAGCCTCACGAATCGTCCGCATCACCTCCAGCCCCGAGATGTCGGGCAGGTAGATGTCGAGCAGGACCAGATCCGGCTTGGCGGATGTGATCAGGCGCAGTGCCTCGGCGCCGGTCGCGGCCTCACCGACCACGGTAAAGGCCGGGACTTTCTCGACATACGCCCGATGCAACGAGGCGACCCGGAAGTCGTCGTCGACGATCAGGGTGCGGATCATGCCGTCGCCACTGGCACGGGCTTTAAGGCCAGTGGCAGCCGGACGCTAAAGAGCGCGCCGCCCTGGTTGATCACCGTCACCTCGCCGCCGCGACGCGCCGCTACCTGTTTGACCAGCGCCAGGCCGAGCCCACGACGTGAGCCCGGACCCGCCAGCTTCGTGGTGTAGCCCTCGGAAAAGATCCGCTCGGCCTCACCGACGCCAATGCCGGGGCCTGAGTCGTGCACCTTGATCACGACATCGCTCTCCTCCTTGCGGATCGAGACCTCGACCCAGCGCGGCCCGCCATTGGGTGACGTCGCCGCGGCATCGAGCGCGTTGTCGATCAGGTTGCCGACCACCGTGATCAAGTCGCGCGGGTGCCCCGCGTCGCCGTCGAGGCGGCTGTCGGGCGAGAGCCGGAACTTGATGCCTCGCTCGGCCGCCACCGCGGACTTGCCGAGCAGCAGCGCCCCCAGCACCGGGTCGCCGACGCGCTCCAGCAGTGACTCGGTGAGCTCCTGCGAAACCGACGACGACTCGGTGGTGAGCTGGATCGCTTCCTCGTGACGGCCCAGTTCGATCAAGCCGGCGATGGTGTGCAGCCGGTTGGAAAAATCGTGCGCCTGGGCCCGCAGGGCCTCGCTGACGCTGCGGGCGTTGTCCAGCTCGCGCAGCAGACTCTCGAGCTCGGTCCGATCGCGGAACGTCGCCACATAGCCGATGGTCCGGCCACGTACCGCCACCGGCATCCGGCTCACGACCAGTACCCGGTCGGCGGCCAGTACGACCTCATCGGCGCCGGTGACCTCCCCGATCAGGACGTCGCGCACGCGACCGGGCGGGAGCACATCGATGAGCCGCCGCCCGACCGCGTCAGTCGACAAGCGCAACAGGCGCCGCGCCTCGTCGTTGATCAGCGTGATCCGTCCGTCGACATCGGTCGCGATCGTGCCTTCGCGGATGCCGTGCAGGCTGGCCTCCCGTTGCTCGAGCAAGGTCGCGATCTCTGCCGGCTCGAGCCCGAAGGTCTGCCGCTTGAGCCGTCGCGCCAGCAGCAACGAGCCGATCACGCCCAGGGCCACCGCGACCAGGAGGTAGATCCCCAGCTGCGGTAGGTCGTCGACCAGCTGTTTCGATACCTGCTGCTCCAGGAATCCAACCGACACGATACCGATGACACGCCCCGTCCCGTCGAAGATCGGCGCCTTACCCCGGGCGGAGATTCCCATCGTTCCCTTTTGAATGCCCACGTAGGTGTGACCGGCCAGGACAGTCTGCGGGCTTTCGTCGATCGGCTTGCCGATCAATGCCGGATTTGGGTGCGAGTAGCGGATGCCATTGGCACCGGCGATGACGACGAAGCTGGCGCCGGCGGCCTTGCGCATCCCTTCGGCCAGCGGCTGGAGTGTGCGCGACGGATCGGAATCCCGCAGCGCTTCGCGCACGGACGGCATCCCCGCGACCGACTCAGCAACCGTCAACGCTCGCTGTTCGTACTGCGTGTTGAGCCGTTGCCGCTCGACGACGATCGAGACAACCGCGCCCACCAGCAACGCTCCCAGGATGATCGCGAGCTGGAAGGCCAGGATTCGTGACGCCAGGCTGAACCGTAGACGGCGCACCGACCTCATCGTATCCGGTCTCTGCGGTCGAGGGTGGCGACCACAACGACCAAAACGCTCGCAAACTCCGCAAGCCTTTTCAATGGCCGGTCGCCCGGTTTACGGTGCTGCTGATGGCCGGCCCGGCGATCGAGCTTCGTGGCGTTACCAAGCGGTTCGCCACCCCCAAAGGCGGCATCTACACCGCGCTCCACGACCTGACGATGGAGGTTGCACCGGGCGAGTTCTGCGCCGTCGTCGGGCCCACCGGCTGCGGCAAATCGACGACCCTGGCGCTGATCTCGGGGCTCGAGCGGGCGAGCGCCGGCGAGGTGGCGGTGATGGGCAAACCCGTCGACGGCATTCCAGACGGGATCGGCTATGTCTTCCAGACCGACGCGGTCTTTCCCTGGAAGACGGTGCTGGAGAATGTCGCCGCGGGGCCGCGGTACCACGGCGCGTCGACCAGTAACGCCCGGGCCCGAGCGCGCGACTGGATCGTGCGCGTCGGGCTGGCGGGCTTCGAAGATCGCTATCCGTATCAGCTTTCCGGCGGCATGCGCAAGCGTGTCAGCCTGGCGCAGAGCCTGATCAACGGACCACGCATCCTCCTCATGGACGAGCCGTTCTCCGCCCTCGACGTGCAGACCCGGACCCTGATGGAGAACGAGCTGCTAACGCTGTGGTCGTCGACGTCGGCCTCCGTGGTCTTCGTGACGCACGACCTCGAAGAGGCGATTGCGCTCGCCGATCGAGTCTTCCTCCTGACCGCCGGACCCGGAACGGTAAAGGGCACCTACGAGGTCGACCTGCCGAGGCCCCGAAACGTCGCGGAGATCCGCTTCCAACCGCGGTTCACGGAGATTTATGAGGCGATCTGGAGCCAACTACGCGACGAGGTCCTCGTGAGTTATGAGCGTCAGAAGCACGCTGCCGCTGGCTAGCGTGGGCGCGCAAGGCCCCCACCCTGACCCGCCGCCAAGGGGGGAGGGAAATCCGGTCGACGCCGACCTCGTTGCGCGCCGGGCACGAGCGGTGCGCCGGCGGCGCTACATGGTCTACGGCCTGCGTGTGCTGTTTGCGGTCGTCTGGATCGGCAGTTGGCAGGTGACCACCCAGCTCGGCTGGGTGGATCCATTCTTTTTCGGCATGCCGTCACGCATCGTCGCGCGCCTCTGGGAATGGGTCACGCAGGGAACGGCCCTGGGCCCGCTCTGGCTCCAGGTCGCCGTAACGATGGAGGAGACGGTTCTCGGGTTCATCGTCGGCGGGACGCTGGGCGTCGCGGTCGGCATCCTGCTCGGCCGTATTCATCTCCTGGCGGAGGTCCTTTCTCCGTACATCAAGGCCGCCAACTCGATCCCGCGGGTGGTGCTCGGGGCGCTCTTCGCGATCTCGCTCGGACTTGACATCAAGTCCAAGGTGGCCACGGCCTCCATCCTCGTGTTCTTCGTCGTCTTCTTCAACGCCTTCCAGGGCGTGCGGGAGGTCGACCGCAACCTGATCGCCAACGCTCGCATCCTCGGCGCTGACGAGCGCCGCCTTACGACCGAGATCATCATCCCGTCGGCACTCTCGTGGATCCTCGCGAGCTTGCACATCAGCTTTGGCCTCGCCCTGGTCGGAGCCGTCGTGGGTGAGCTGTTCGGCGCGACCGCCGGGGTCGGCGAGCTGATTTACAACGCTGACCACCTCTTTGATGCCGACGGCGTCTTTGCGGGCATGTTGCTGCTTGCTGCGGTGGCCATCGTGGCCGAATCCTTGATCACCGCACTCGAAAACCGGCTCATCAAATGGCGACCAAATCAAGTCAGCGGCGGAATACCAATTTAAGACAGGAGGTTCGTATGCAGTTAATCAGTCGTAAGGCGATTCTCGCGCTAGCAACGATGCTGATGCTCAGCGCATGCGGGGGAACGTCGACCGCATCGACGAGTGCCTCGGTGCAGCCCGTTTCGCTCAAAATCATGGTGGGTGGTCTCAACAAGCAGATCTACCTGCCGAACATGCTGGCCAAACAGCTTGGCTACTTCGAGGCCGAGAACATCGATGTCACGTTGATCGACGAGGCTTCCGGGCAGGACACGGAGGAGGAGGTGGTAGCGGGCAACGTGGACGCCGGGTCCGGCGCCTACAACCACACCATCCAGCTCCAGGCCAAGGGGAAGTTCATCGAGACGATCTGCCAATTCGGGATCGCGCCGGGCGAAGCCGAGATGGTGGCGTCAAAGAAGGCGGACTCGATCACATCGGCGGCTGACCTGAAGGGCAAGAACCTGGGCGTCACCGAGATCGGCTCGGGGACCCATACGATCACGATGGCGCTGCTCGGCAAGGCCGGGATCAGTCCCGACCAGGCGCACTTCATTCCGGTCGGCGCCGGCAACACCTTCATCGCGGCCATCAGGCAGGGGACCATCGACGCGGGCATGACGACCGAGCCCACCATCACCCGGCTCCTTCAGGCCGGGGATGCCAAGGTGCTGATCGATCTCCGCACCCCGGAGACGACGCGTGCTGCCCTGGGTGGCGATTATCCCTTCATCGGCATCTTCGCCAAGAACGATTGGGCCAATAGCCATAAGGACGCTGCCCAGCGGCTGGTCAACGTCTACGTCAAGACCCTGAAGTGGATGAAAGCCCACACCGCGGGCGAGATCGCCGACAAGATGCCGGCCGACTACCTCGTCCCCAGCCGGGACCTCTACGTCGCGGCACTCCAAAACCAGCTGTCCATCTTCGGCACTGACTGCAAAATGCCGTCAGCTGGTCCGCAGACCGTCCTCAGCGTGCTGCAGAACTACGTCTCGTCCTTCGGGAAGAGCACGACCATCGACCTCAGCAAGACCTACACGAACGAATTCGCCAACAAGGCGAGCTGACTCGCGCTAGCGAAGGGAGAACCGGACCGCTCGGGTCTCCCTCCGCTATTCCGCGACGTCGGGGAGGGAGAAACCGGCTGCCTACTTCAGGTCGTCGGGCGGTCCGAGCGCATCCTGCAGCGCGGGCAGATGTTCCACCAGGGCGGCGAAATCCTGCCGGGCCAGGCTCAACACGCTGGTATCGGTCAGCGTCCGCACGGTCGCAGTTCGCCGCCGGTTGCTCAGCGCCGCGATCTCGCCGAAATGATCGCCGGGTCCGAGCTTTCGAATCACCCGCTCCTCACCATCGACCCGCTGGAGCACCTCGACTTCGCCTGAGGTGATGACATAGAAGCGTCCGCTCATCTCGCCTTCGCGCACGATCGTCTCACCGGTGCCGAACCGCATCGGGATCACTGTGTTGCTCCGACCGATCGGGAGCGGCGTGAGGTGGTCGGGCAGCAGCGCGCTGCCCATCCAGTGGAGCGAAAGCGCGAAACGGCGGCGCCAGGTCGGCATGAAGGAAAGGAACAGCGTCCGCGAGACGAGCGACGCGGGCCACCCATGCAACGCGATCCGGCGGACCTGCGCGACGCCATACCGGCGGCTGAGCAGCGCCACCTCGCCGAATCGTGTCGGATGGCAGGGCTCGGGTGGCTGCCCGCGGACGTCGGCGAGGATGTTGCGCGCCGCCTGCCGGCCCTCCCCGAACGCCACCATCACCATCGCGCCGTAGGGCTGGCCGCTGCCGGGATCGGGAACCGCCGCGTTATCGCCCACGGCATACACGCCGGGCCAGCCCGGGACTCGGCAGAACGGATCGCAGGGAATGCGCCCGCGTTGCAGCTCGACCGGCAGCGCCCGCACCAGGGGGCTCGTTCCGATGCCGACCGTCGCGATGATGGTGCGAGTCTCGATCCGCGAGCCGTCGGCCAGCACGATCGCGCCCGCGGTCGCTTCTTTGATGCCGACGCCCAGCCGAAGCTCGATGCCGCGTTGCCGCATCCGGTCGAGGACGCGCTGGGCGAGCCGATCGTTGAAGGTGGGCAGGACCCGGCTGAGGATGTCGACCGTGATTACCCGCAGCTCCGCCGGCGAGATCATTGGATAGAACCGGAGGGAGGCTCGGAGGAACTCGTTCGCTTCGGACGCGATCTCCACACCCGCGTAGCCGGCGCCCGCGACGACGAAGGTCAGCCGGCGCTGCCGCTCGGCGGCATCGGTCGTCACGCTGGCCGCCTCCAGCATCTCGATCAGGTGATTGCGCAGGTGGATGAAGTCGCCGATCGTCTTGGTCTGCAAGGCGTGCTCGGTCAGGCCCGGAAAGCGCGAGAGGTCGGTCACCGACCCGAGCGCGATCACCAGGTAGTCGGCCTCGAGCGTGACCTCGTCACTCTCGCCGCCGAGACTGAGCACGGCCCGCCGGTGTACCGGGTCGATCGACTCGATCTCCCGCGTGTAGATCGTGACCCCGGGAAGGATCTCCCGCAGCGGGATGAGCACGTGCTGGGCCTGCAGCGCGCCGGAGACGATCTGCGGCATCAGGCCGTGCCAGACTTCGACGTTCTCGCGGCTGACGAGGGTGATATCGATCTCGTCGCGCGATCTCCGGTGTTTGATCAGCTCGCGGGCGCAGCGGACGCCGGCGTGCCCGCCGCCCAGGATCAGGACACGGCGCCGCGTCATGACCAGCGCGCCCGCCGCAGCGCTCTGCGCGCCGCGAACACGCCGCACATCCCGTGGACGCCTCCGCCCGGCGGCGTCGCCGCCGAACAGAGGTAGATGCCCCGGTCCGGCGTGGCATAGAGGCGCGGTGTCGGCCGGACGAAGAGCTGGCGCAGGTTCGCCAATCCGCAATTGATGTCGCCGCCCACGAAGTTCGGGTTGTGGCGCTGGACGTCGGCGGGGAACATGACATGGCGTGCCAGGATTCGGTTTCGGAAGCCGGGCGCGAACCGCTCCACCTGGGCCTCGATGCGCGCCGTCATGTCGACGGTCGATCCGTTCGGCACGTGGCAGTACGCCCAGCCGGTGTGCTTCCCGGCGGGTGACCGGGTTGGGTCGAACAGGCTCTGCTGGGCGAGGATGACGAAGGGCTGCTCCGCAACCTGGCCGTGGCCGACCGCGGCCTCGGCCGTTTCGAGCTCCGCGAGCGAGCCGGCCAGATGCACCGTCCCGGCGCGCGCGCAGGCCGGCGCTCGCCACGGGATTGGCGCGTCCAGCGCCCAGTCCAGCTTGAACACACCCGGGCCGTAGCGATACCGATCGAGCGCGCCGCGAAAACGCGCCGGGAAGCGATTGCCGGCGATCGTCACGAGTGACTTCGGAGCCACGTCGAAGAGCGCGACCGTGGCGTTTGCCAGACGGTCGATGGTCTCGACCCAGGTGCCGGTCTCGACCTGCCCGCCGAGCGATCGAAGGTGCGCCGCGAGTGCCTCAGCGATGTGTTTCGAGCCGCCCCTGGCGAGCGGCCAACCGTAAGCATGGGCCATCATCGCCAGCATCAGGGCGAACGCGCCGGTGCCGGCGCTCGTCGGGGGCAGCATCGAGTGGGCCGCCAGGCCGGCGAAGGCCGCTCGAGTGCCGTCGTCGTTGAAGCGGCCCCGTGCGAGGCTGTCGGCGGAGCGCAGCGCATGGAGACCAAAGCGCGCCATGATCACGAGATGCCGGCTCGGCCGCAATGGGCCGACGAATTCCCTCGTGAGGATCGCGTGCTGCCTGACCAGCGGGCTCATCAGCCTGGCATAGGCCGGGCCGTCCGAGCCGAGACCGGCGACGGTCCTCTCGACCGAGCGTTCCACGACAACCGCGCGGCCACCGTCCAGTGGGTGCGCCAGGGGGGCATCGGGCTGAATCAGTTCGAGACCCAGGCGGCCCAGGGGCAGTGTCTGAAAGAACGGCGAGCCCGCCGCCAGTGGATGAATGGCCGAGCAGACGTCGTGGAGGAAGCCCGGCAGGGTCAGCGCTTCCGTGCGGGTCCCACCGCCGATCGTTGGTTGGCCCTCGACGACCCGCACCGACTTGCCGGCGCGCGCCAGTGTGATGGCGGCGGCCAGACCATTGGGCCCGGAGCCGACGACAACGGCGTGGGTTCGGGCGTCAGCCAAGGTCGATGATGGTGCCCTCCGCAGCCGCCTCGACCGGGATCGGCCTGCCGCGGCAGCCGGCGAGGATCGCATCGATCTGGTCATCGGTGCGTGCCGGATCGTGATGAAAGAGCAGCAGCCGCTTCGCACCGGCCTCCTGCGCGAGGCCGACGGCGTACTCGACGGCGGAGTGCCCGTAGGGGGCCCGCTCCTTGAACTCCGCGCTGGTGATCTGAGCATCATGGATCAGCAGATCGACGGATCGCGCCAAGGCGACGGCGGCGGTATGATACGCGCCCAATCCATCGGGTCCCGGTCCAAAGGCGATCGGGCTGTGGTCGGAGAGGTAGGCGATCGTCGCGCCGTCGCCGGTGATCCGATAGCCGTAGGCGAGCCCGCCCTTGTGCGGGATCTCGCGCGCGACGACCTCAAAGCCTTCGACCAGCCTGGGCCCTTCCTGGATCCCGAGGAACCGCCATTTGCCCCGGAGCTCGGATGGCCGGATGGGGAAGTGGGGGGGCGACATGACTCGCGCCAGCACGTTGACGGGGTCACCTTGCGCCGGCATCAGCAGCGTGACTTCGGCGCCCTGACGGTCGCCCGACGCAAAGAACGGTATTCCGTGGGTATGGTCCCAGTGCAGGTGGCCCAGGAGGATCGAACCTTTGAATGGCGCCCCGTCCAGCAGCGGGCTCACCCTCTGCAGCCCGGTTCCCGCGTCGAGGAGCAGGCTTGGCGGCTGCCCGCCGTGGGCGAGCGCAACGCACGAGGTATTGCCGCCGTATCGCACGAACTCCGGTCCCGGCGACGGCGTCGATCCTCGTACACCGCAGACGAACAAGCGCACCGAGGGGGAGTTTACGGGTTGCGAGCCCACCGCTCCGAGGTGGTCAGTACGAACCGTAACCTCGTAGCTACCTCCCTTGACCAATTGGACTGCGGGCGGCTCAAATAGGGGGGATGCCCGATACCAAGATCTCCGTCTTCCTGGCCGACGACAACCTGATCGTCCGGGAAGGCGTTCGGGCGCTGATCGCCTCCGCCGGAGACATGGAGGTCGTCGGCGTTGCGGGAGACTATGACGGGCTTGTGGCCGGAGCCGAGCACGCCGCGCCGCAGGTGGTCGTCACCGACATCCGCATGCCGCCAACTTTCCAGCGCGAGGGCATCGAGGCGGCGAAGCAGGTGCGCAAGCGCCACCCGGGGACAGGGATCGTCGTGCTGTCGCAGTATGACGAACCGGACTACGCCATCTCGCTGCTGAGCGAGGGAGCGGCGGGCTACGCCTACCTCTTGAAGGACCGAGTGGCAGAAGGGGACCAGCTGTTCCGCGCCATCCGCGCCGTGACGACCGGGGGATCGATGCTGGACCCGCGGATCGTCGAGGCGCTGGTCCGTCCCGCGAGCCAGGGGACCGACCTGACGCCCGATGAAGAGGTGCTGCTCCAACTGCTCGCCGAAGGGCGCCCGATGAAGGCGATTGCCGCAGCCCACGGGACGACGCCCGCCGCTGTCGATGACGCCATCCAGAAGCTGTTCCTCAAACTGGCCCAGGCTGCCAGCAGCGGCGCGACCGGCGCGCTGCGGCGCCTGAAGCTGTTGCACCAGGCGATCGTGGATCGCGAGGAGCAGGGCGAAAGCCTGAGCCGGCTCCTACCCACCGGAATCGCCGAGAAACTTCGGCGTGAGGGTCGCAACATCGGTGGAACCGAAACCCTAACGGTCACGGTCCTGATGTCGGACATCCGTGGCTACTCGACGATCGCCGAAGACGCGGACCTGACCGTGCTCGCCCGTCAGCTGAACGAGCACCGCGCCGAGATGAACCGCGCCATCCTTAAGCAGGGCGGGACCGTGATGCAGTTCGTCGGCGATTCCGTGATGGCGGTTTTCGGGGCACCGCTGCCGGAGCCCGACCATGCGCAGCGCGCACTCAGCACGGCGCGCGCCATGCACGACGCCCAGGCGGCGGTCAATGCCCGGTGGTCAGCGGAGCGGCTGCCCGCGTTTCATCTCGGCATCGGATTGTCAACTGGCCAGGTTGCGGCCGCGCTGCTCGGCTCGGTGGAGCGCATCGAGTATTCGTTGGTCGGGGACAGCGTGAATCTCTGCCAGCGGCTGCAGCAGTTCGCGCGGGGAGGGGAGACGATTCTGAGCGAAGCGACCTATCGAGCGCTCGACGGATTGGTGGAGGCGGAGCCGCTGCCTCCGGCGCAGGTGAAGGGCCGGCACGCGTCGGTCCAGGCCTACCGCATCGCGGCGCTGGCGCCGGCCTGATGATGGTCACGCGGCCGAGATCCGTGCCATCCAGGCGAGAGCCGTCCTTTTACGTGGCGTCCGTGCTCTGGCTGCTGGTCCTGGTACTGACGGCGCTTTGGCTCCTCGCAATCCTGGCCGTCAACTGGCGTCAGGCGCGTGCGGATTTTCGCCCCGGGGGGTCAGATCTCGTCGGCGCGCTCCCAGTCATGGCCTTCGCGACCGTCGGCGCACTGATCGCGTGGCGCCAACCGCGAAACCGCATGGGATGGTTACTGCTGGCGACCGCCCTTGCGGCGACGTTCCTGACGTTGCCGAAGCTGTATGCCGGGATCGGGATCGACGTCAAACCAGGGTCATTGCCGGCGCCACTATTGGTCTACGCGATCAGTCAGGTCTTGCGGATCGTGCCCATTGAGCTGTTCCTGGTTTTCCTTCCGCTCCTTTTCCCGAACGGCCAGCTGCCCGGCCGCCGCTGGCGCATTGTCGTCTGGCTGGCCGGCCTGATGGCGGTGATCACCGTCGCGACGTTCCTCGATCCGAGCGCCGGCGGGAACGGGCTACGAAATCCGTCCGGCCTGAGCGCTCTGCGCGGCATCTCGAATGTGCTGAGGATCCCCTTTATGATTGGTTTTCCGATCACGTCGGCGCTGGCGATCGCCTCACTCGTCGTGCGCTATCGGCGTGGCGCCGATCGCGAGCGCCAACAACTGAAGTGGCTGGTCGTCGCGGTGATCCTCGTATTGGCTGCGTTCATGCTGCAGTTCTTCATTCCGCAACTTCAGAACGGTTTCCTCCTGCCACTGGTTGCGACGGCCCTCCCCATCGCGGTCGGGATCGCGGTGCTGCGCTATCGCCTCTACGACATCGACCTGATCATCAACAAGGCGCTCGTCTACGGCGGGCTTGCTGGTGTCATCACGGTGGTCTACATCCTGCTGGTGGTTGGTCTCGGAGCCATGATCGGCAGCAACCAGCGGTTCCTGCTCTCATTGGTCGCGACTGCCGTCATCGCGCTCGCCTTCCAACCGCTGCGAGACCGTGCACAGCGCCTGGCGAACCGCCTCGTTTACGGCAAACGCGCCACGCCTTACGAGGCCCTGTCACAGTTCAGCGAGCGCCTATCGGAAACCTATTCAAACGAAGACATCCTCGAGCGGATGTCGCGGATCCTGGCGCAGGGCACCGGCGCCGAGCGGGCCGAGGTCTGGGTGCGCGCGGGCTCCCGGCTCGTGCTCGCGTCATCATCGCCGCCGTCGAATGAGGCAGTGTCCGACCTCGCGTTGAAGAACGGCAAGCTGCCCGACCTGCAGCGGGACACCGTCGTCCCTGTCAGCCATCAGGGCGAGCTGCTGGGCGCGCTCGCGGTCGACAGGAAGCGCGGTGAGAGCCTGAACACCGTCGAGCAGAAGCTGGTCACTGACCTGGCAGGCCAGGCCGGCCTGGTGCTGAAGAACGTCGGACTGAACCGGGAGCTCCTCGCGAGGCTCGAGGATCTTCGAGCGTCCCGGCAGCGCCTCGTCACCGCCCAGGACGAGGAGCGCCGCCGGATCGAGCGCGACCTGCACGATGGGGCGCAGCAACACCTGGTTGCCCTCAGGGTGAAGCTCGGGCTTGCCCGGGCGGTGGCCGAGCCCGAAAGCAAGGTCTCGACCCTGATCGTGGAGCTGAAGCAGGACGCCGATGACGCCCTCGACACCTTGCGCGAGCTCGCCCGAGGCATCTATCCGCCGCTCCTGGCATCGGACGGCCTCGAGGCGGCACTGCGCGCCCAGATCCGTCGCATTCCAGTCCCGGTCGACTTGGAGCTCGACGACGTACCGCGGCAGCCGCGCGAGGTCGAAGGTGCCATCTACTTCTGTTGCCTAGAGGCGCTGCAGAACGTGGCCAAATACGCCGAGGCCACCCGGGTCTGCCTGTTGCTGCGCACCAAAGATGCCACGCTAGCCTTCCGCGTCGAGGACGACGGGAAGGGCTTTGATCCCGCGAGCGTTCCCTACGGGTCGGGCCTCCAGAACATACGCGACCGGCTCGAGGCTTTGGGCGGCGCGCTCGAGGTCACCAGCGCGCCGGGTCGGGGGACGGCGATCCAGGGGAGCGTTCCGGTACGGCTAGCCACCCCCTAATTCGGGGGCAGGCACGGGCGACGCCGGCGCCGTTGTAAGCCAGACTGCGACTACACGAATGCCCCAGCCAGCTATGGACAACCCGACAGCGGGCGGCTACCCTCTCGATACCGGCCGGGGAGGAAGGAAACCATGATCACAACCGAAGAGCCTGAGGTCTTGAGCGCCGACGCTGCAGACCAGGCGATCGTCACGGCCCGCCGTGTTCGGAAGGTGTACCGGAGCGGGACCGAGGTCGAGGCGCTCCGGGGCGTGGACTTCGAGGTGGGCCGCGGCGAGATGGTCGCCGTGGTCGGGCCGTCGGGATCGGGCAAGACGACCCTGCTGAACTGCCTCTCGGGCCTCGAGCGGATCGATGGCGGCCAGATCCTCGTCGACGGCTCGGACATGGAAAAGCTGTCGGATAACGCCCGCACGGGGTACCGCGCGCGCCACATGGGGTTCGTCTTTCAGGCATTCAACCTGCTGCCGGTCCTGACCGCGGTCGAAAACGTGGAGATTCCCCTCCTGCTGCTGGGGCAGCGGCCTCGACCGGCCCGGGAACAGGCGATGGCGATGCTCGAAACCCTTGGCCTCGCCGACCGCGCCAAGCACCGACCGGACATGCTGTCCGGCGGCGAGCAGCAGCGCGTCGCGGTGGCGCGGGCGCTGGTGCATCAGCCGGCCATCGTCTGGGCCGACGAGCCCACCGGCAATCTCGACACGGAAGGGACGGAGGTCGTCGTGGAGCTGTTGGTGCGCCTCAACAAGGAAGGACAGACGATGGTGCTGGTCACGCACAATCCGGCCGTCGCCGGCCGGGCGCAACGGACGGTCCGGATGCGCGACGGACGCATCGAGGCGCCGCCACCGCCGGCACGCTCGACGGGTCCGACCAGCTGATCCGATGAACGGGCTCCTCCTGTTCGGAGGATTGTTCGTGGTCGCGTACGGGAGCCTCCTCCTGATTGCGCTTCGCCGTCCGCTGTTTGCGCGCATTGCGATTCGTGAAGCGACCCGCCGGCCATGGCAATCGGCACTGGTGGTGGCCGGTCTGATGATCGGGTCGGGCGCCATCCTGGTCGCGGAGGCGATCCAGAACTCGACGGACGACTCGCTCGCGGCCGGGATGTTTCAGTCCTGGGGCCGGGTCGACCTGACGGTGACGGCGCCCGATAACAGCTCCTTCGATCCGATGGTCGCGCAAATGCTTGCGAACGATCCGCAGGTGCGACGTTCGGCAGCCGGTGTCCAGGCCGGCGTCGAGCTGGTCGGCTCGGTGGCGGACGTCGATCGCGGGTCGAGCAACGCATTCGTTCGCCTGATCGGCTTCGACCCTACGACGCAGGCCGCCTTCGGCAGGTTTCGCCTCGTTGACGGGGCACAGACATCAGGCGAAAACCTCCAGGCAGGACAGGCCCTCATCGGCCAATCGCTGGCCGTGGCACTCGGCGCCAAGGTTGGGGATCACCTTCGTGTCTCGATCGGACAAAGTACTGGTGACCCAAAGACCGGCGACGTCGCGGTGGCAGGCGTTCTCGCTCCCGTCGGACCGGGCTCGTACGGCCTTCGTCCGGCGGTCTTCGCCGCGCTCCAGACGATGGCCGCACTCACCGGCACAAGCGACATCAATATCGTCCGCATCGCCGCACGCGGCGACGGCCAGCCGGAGCTGGATGCTGGCCACCGGCTCGTCCCTACCGTGGCCGGCGCCTTGAGAACGTTACCGGAGGCGGCCCAGCTGCGGGTCAGAGAAGGGAAGGCGGATGACATCACCGCAGCGCGGCAGCAGCAGGATCCTGGCAACGCGACCGGCGGTTTCACGGACGTGTTGAGCATCATCGTGCTGCTTGCCGGCCTCGTCCTGGTGGTGAACCTGATGGCCACGCTTGTCGAGGAGCGACGGCCCCGGCTTGCTGTCCTCCGAGCGCTCGGCCTTTCACGGCTCGGCCTGATTGCGGCGCTCTGCACGGAGGGTGCGTTGTACACCCTCGTCGCCGCCGTGCTCGGAATCGTACCCGGGCTTCTGGTCAGCTGGGCGCTGGTCGCGAGCACGGTGCGGGGAAGCGGCGGCGTGGGAGCTGGGGGCGGCATCGGACTCGGCCGCGACCTGCCGGTCCAGTTGTCGGTTAGGCCCAGCGCGCTGGCGCTGGCGATCGCGGCGGGAGCCGTGGTCACACTGGCGGCCGCGGTCCTCGCCACAGTTCTCCGCTCCAACATGACGATCGCGGCCGCGATCCGCGATCTTCCGGACCCAACGAGTGTCAACCGCGGCGCGCTGTCGGCACGCCTGCGTTCCTTTGGACTGGCGATCGGCTCGCTGATCGCACTCTTCAATCCATTGCCACCGCTCCCAGGCGGGCCGTTGCGCCTCCTCGGCGGGACCGGGCTCATCGCGTTCGCGGCGCTCTCGATGCGGGGCCGCATGCCAGACCGAGCTCGCTTGACTGCCGCGGGGCTGGCCCTGGCCGCCTGGGCCCTGACCAGCTCGATCGTTTCCTTCTCGGCCGCCACGTCGCAGGCGGGAGGCATCGACCTATTCATTGCCATTCCCGTGACGGCCCTCGGCCTATCGCTTGTCATCGTCAGCAACCTGCGCCTCCTCGAGTGGGTCGCCTCAGTGACTGGAGCCGCATCAGGGCGGCTTCGCGCCACGCTGCGGCTGGCGCTCGCCTACCTGATTCGACGGCCGTTGCGAGCCAGCGTTACGGTTGCCACGCTGGCAATGCTGCTGTCGGTGATCGTGCTCTACAACATCCTGATCGCTGACTTCGCGAATCAGACCCGCCAGTCTGATGCCCGCGCCCCCTACGACATCAGCGTCTTCATGCCCACCCAGCAAACGATGGTTCTGCCGCCGGCCTTGCAATCTCAGGTGGCGACCTCGCTGTCCATCCCGACGCGTTCGTACCTTGGTCCGGTGCAGGTGAGCTCGCCGGTGGGGACGCCAGCACTCTGGCACCAGGAGCGCCTGTCCCTCTACGAGCTGACGCCGGAGCTGGTACGCAATCCCCCGATGGGGAGGGCCATGACCAATCGCGTGCGGCAATTTCCGAATGATGCTTCAGCCTGGCGCAGCGTGCAAAACGACCCAGGCTGGGTGTTCTGGACACGCTTCAACACCGACGTCCGGCTCACCTTCGCCGGTCCGGAAGGATTGGTGGCGAGGTCGGTGGCGGGCGATGTCGGCGACCCGATTCTCGACGGCATCATCGGCTCGCCCCAGGCTCTCGCGCCGTTCAGCTATCTTCCGCTCGGCACCACGGTCCTGGTCGAGGCGAGGCCGGGTGTGGACCCACACGCCCTGGCCGCGCAGATCCATCAGGCGCTCCTGCCGGATGGTGCCGACGTGACCGCCATCCGCGACCTTCTCAGGCAGCGAGATGTCGCTTTTGGACTCTTTGCGTCGGTCCCCGTCCTCTTCATGCGGATGGGCATGGTGATCGGCATTCTTTCCCTCGCCATCCTCGCGCTGAGAGGAGTGGTGCAGCGACGCCGTTCGATCGGCGTCCTGCGAGCGCTCGGGTATCGGCGCGGCGAGGTGATCGCCGGCGTCGTGACCGAAGCCACGCTGACGACGACCTGCGGGATTCTCGTTGGGACCGTCACCGGTCTCACGACTGGTTACCTCTATCTGAACGGAGCGATCGCGGCGACGCCTTTCGGCTTCGACGTCTTAAGCCTGGCCGTTACCCTGGCGTTGATGTACGCCGCCGTGCTGCTGGCCACTGTCGGTCCGGCGCTGGCGGCGGCGCGGACGCCGCCGGCCCAGGCGCTGCGGTTGCAGGAGTAGGCACCGGCCATGAACTTCCTTACGTTCCTGGTTGCGCTCTTCGTGCTGAGCTACGGCGCGCTGGCGCTGATCATCTGGCGCCGTCCGCTCGTCGGCAAAATCGCCGTCCGAGAAGCGGTCCGCCGGCCGGGCCAAACCGCGGTGGTCGTCAGCGGACTGATGATCGCCGGAGCGTCGATCTTTCTCATCCAGGTGATCGAGGACAGCATGTACCAGTCGAACCGAGCCGCAGCGTTTCGCAGTTGGGGCCGCGATGACATCGAGGTGACCGGCGGCGGAACCCTCTTTGATCCGGCCTTGACCAGTAGGCTCGCCGCCGACCCGTCGCTGAGCGCCGCGGCGGGCTTCCAGAGCACCCTGGTGATGACCGGCTCGGTGGTGGATCTGGACCGCAACCTCGGCAAGCCGGGCGTTGAGTTCACCGGCTTCGACCTGGGGATCCAGCGTCGTTTCGATCCGTTCACGCTCATCGACGGCCGGCCGACGTATGGTGACGAACTCACTGCCGGTGGCGTCTTTCTTACGCAGGCCCTGGCCGAGGAGCTCGGCGCCCGCGCCGGTGACCATCTCCGTGTCCAGGCGGGTGGGCCGTCACCCCAGTCGGCCACCGTCGTCGGGATCATCCAGCGCCAGGGCGCGGGCGCGTATGGCGACCCTCGATCGGTCTTCGGTTCGCTACGGACGATCCAGCAGCTGGTCGGAGCGGACCGCATCAACCTTGTCCGCGTGTCGGCGCCGGGTGAGGGCGATCGCGAGGTGGCGGCGGGCCACCAGCTAGCACCGTTCTTCCGTGCGGCCGTCGCCCGTGACGGCCTCCAGGTGCTGGAGCCCAAGCGCGGGGTGCTGGAGCTCGCCACAAAGCAGCGGGACGTGTCGAGGGGGTTCGTGACGGCGTTTGGGGTGATCGTGGCGCTGGCGGCGACCGCGATGGTCGCCAACCTGGCCGTCCTGCTCGCGGAGGAGCGGCGCCCGAGGCTGGCCGTGCTGCGGGCGCTGGGCCTGACCCGCGGCGGATTGATCCAGCTCTCGGTCACAGAAGGGGCGCTCTACAGCCTCGCCGGAGCGCTTCTGGGTCTACCGGTCGGTCTCGCCCTGGGAGCGCTCATCGTCGGCCACAGTTCCTTCACCCCGGATAGCTTCGGTCAGATCCTGTCCGTCGCGCCCGGGTCGCTCTTCGGCTCGGTCGCCGCGGCCTCTCTGATCAACCTGGCCACGGTGCTGATCGTGTCGATCGGCACGTCGTCGATGGCCATCTCGGCGGCGATCCGCGACCTTCCCGAGCCGCAGCGAGCGAAACGGTCGTCGCCTCGGCGGCTGGCCTTCCTGGCGCTGCTGGGGATCGGCGGCCTGGCGGCGGTGGCGTTCGGCAACCCGTTCCTGCGCGTGTCGGGCGGTGCGCTGTCGATCGTCGCGGCGTCTGGGCTGCTCCGTGGTCGCGTCTCCGACCGCGTCCGTTTCTCGGGCGCCGGCGTGGCGGCCGCGGCCTGGGCGATCGGGTACTGGTGGTACGTCAGCCGCACCATCTCGGCGGCGGCCTCGACCGGGCCATTCGCCGGGGCGCTGGTTATTTCCGTCGTAGGCCTTTCAGTGCTGGTGACATCGAACCTGGGGGTGCTGGAGGGCTTCGGCGGGCTCCTCGGCCGCCCCTCCGGCTGGCTACGGGCGACGCTGCGGCCTGCGCTCGCCTACTCGTCCCGCCGCCCGCTCCGAACAGGCCTGGTGATCGCGGCCTTCTCGATCGTGACCGCCGTACTGGTCATCGTCCAGACCTCGCTGAGCGTCGCTCGGCACGATCTGGCATCGGCGACGGGCGGGTGGGACGTTCGGGCAACCGTGGTGGGCACTGATCAGCTCACCCTACCGGCGCAACTCGCGTCGCATGTGGCACGGCAGGAGAGCCTGCCCAGCCGCACCTTCCTGGGACCGGTCAAGTGGGCCTATGCGGACTTCAGGGGCACCCTCGACTGGCAACAGGAATCGATCACTGTCTATGGGCTGAGCACGCAGCAGCTTGCCAGCGGGATCATGCCGCTTATCAGTCGGGATCCCAGCTTTCCGAACGACGCGGCGGCCTGGGCGGCCATCAGCCGCAATCCCGGATTGGTGGCGTCGTCACTCGGCGTTGGCTCGGTCGCCTACCTGGCGACGGGGCAGGGTACGGTGCCGTTCAAAGTCGTCGCGCAACTCCCGTCCCCAGGCGGCTCGTCCCCCGGGCTGCTTCCAGGACTGGTCGCTTCGCAGCCGGCGCTGGCGTCGCTGGTCGGATCCCCGCCGGGTGCGACCCTGCTGTTGAAGGCCGCCAACGGGACCGCGCCGAGGGCACTTGCCCGCGATCTCCAGCGGGCGGTGCTGGCGCAAGGTGGCGACGCCAGCACGGCGCTCCAGCTGATGCAGGAGCAGTACAACGCCAACCTGGGCCTCAACGATTTTCTTGTCGCGATGATGCGGATCGGCCTGGTTGTGGGCATCCTCGGCCTTGGGGCGGTCGCGCTGCGAGCGGTGATCGAGCGACGGCGAGCGATCGGTGTGCTGCGAGCCGTTGGCTTTTTGAGGGTGCAGGTTCTCGCCGGCATGCTGATCGAAACGGCACTGATCGCGACAGTCGGACTTGTCGTCGGCCTCGCGGTTGCCCTTGGGCTTGGCGGGCCGCTGCTGACCAGCCTCTCGCCCAAGAGTCAATTCAGCCTCGACTACGGCGACATCTTGCTGACGGTCGGGCTCGTCTACGCCGCCGTTCTCCTGGTTACAGCCCTGCCGGCTCTGCGCGCCGCCCGGCTCCGGCCCGCCGAGGCGCTCCGAGGGGTGGGCTGAGATGCCCCAGCTCGACACTGGGACCCTGCTCCTTGGGGCCATCCTAGCGGCGATGGCGGTCGCGACCGTGGCCTACGTCGCCGTCACCGCCATTCGTCGGCAGCGACGCGATGCCGCACGGCTAGGCGCGATCGGCTTTGTTCGAAGCAGCTTCGCCAGCCGGCTCGATCGCACGATGCCGCTGAACGAAGTCCTTCGCGATATGACCGAGTCCCTTCGACGCAACCTCGGCCTGGACGCGGCCGAGGTCTGGACCGCGTCCGGGGGCGGACTCGAACGCACGGTCTCCGACCCCGAGCGCGGACCGGCCCGGTTCCCGTTAACGGGATCCGACGAATCGATCGTCGCCCACGCGCCGGTGTCCGGGATCGCCTGGGCCAAAGTCTGGCTGCCGGCCCTGCTGGCTGAGCGAAACGGCGCAACGATTCGGATTGCGCCGGTGAGCCACACGGGGCACCTGCTCGGACTGATCGTGGCGGAACGGCGCGCGGGCGCGCCGGCGCTGCCGGCCGAGGCCGACGCCACGCTCAAAGAACTGGCTCGCGAGGTTGGGGTGGCGATCAATAACGCTCGCCTCGACTCGGCGCTCGAGGCGACGCTCGAAGACCTGCGACAGCATGCCGAGGCGCTGGAGGCGTCCCGGGCGCGCGTCGTGGCGGCGGCCGACGCCGAACGTCGACGCATCGAACGCGACATCCACGACGGCGTGCAACAATATCTCGTCGCGATCTCAGTCAAGGCGCGGCTGGCCCGCCAGATGAGCGACCGTGACCCAGTGCGGACGGCCCGGCTGCTGGAGGAGCTTGGCCAGGAGACCTCCAAGGCGCTCGACGAGCTGCGCACGCTGGCCCATGGCATCTACCCACCGCTGCTCGCCAGCGAAGGACTCGGGGCCGCTCTGGTTTCCGCGTCCCGCCGGGCGGTCATCCCGACGCAGGTGCATGCCGACGGTATTGGTCGCTACCCTCCCGAGCTGGAAGCAGCGGTGTACTTCTGCTGCCTGGAGGCGCTGCAGAATGCCGGTAAATATGCCGGCGAAGGGGCTGCGGGAACGGTTGCGATCCGGCAGGAGGGTGACACGCTGGTCTTCGAGGTCCAGGACAGCGGCGCGGGCTTCGACCTCACCTCGAAGGCGCACGGCGCCGGCATGACGAACATGATGGATCGAGTTGGCGCGGTGGGCGGCTCGCTCCGCATCGATTCTTCGCCGGGCCACGGCACAACGGTTTCCGGGACCATCCCGCTGAGAACAGCCGTTACGGAACCTTAATCGTTCCCTGCATGCCGCCCTGACGATGTCCGGGAATCCGGCAGTAGAAGGTGTAGGTGCCGGACGGTGCGGTGAAGGTGATGCGCCGATGACTGCCGACCGGCAGGGCCAGCTCAACCCCGAGCCGGTCGATCGTGACGGTGTGCCAGAAAAGGTCCTCGTTGGTCACGTAGAGCGTGACCTGGTGCGAGGTCGCGGTGATGGTCGTCGTGGAGTAGGCGGTGTTGTGGATCCGAAGCGCCAGATCGTTCGGCCCCTGGGTCTGCTCCTTGCCCCAACCGCTGACCGCGGCGGCACCCAGGCAGAGGATGAAGCTTGCGATCGCGGCGACCGTTACCATCGTCGCACCTTTGCGGGTCGCGCGATTGCGGCGGTCGACCAGCCCGCCAGCGACGCCGATGAGCCCGGCGGCCGAGGCGCAGGCAAGCGCTAGTGGCTCGACGATATAGAGGAGCTGTTCGTGATTGCGCACGTTGCTCCAGGTCGCTGTGATCATCCAGAAGGCGACGTCCGCGAAGAGAAGGCCGAGGATGACGAGCGTGGTCGTATAGGCGCGCCCTCCCTGTCGGACCCGTAGCAGAATGCCGACGCCAACCGCGAAGAGCACGGCGAAGGCGATCGCTTCCCGGTCGATGTGCGCGATGCCAACGATGGCCTGCAGGATCGCAACCGCGAGCCCGGCCGAAAGAATGAGGATGGACCACCCTGCGGGAGCCCCCACCCTGCCCTCCCCCGGAGGGGGAGGGGGATTCTTCGCCCGTACCCTACCCTCCCCCAAGGGGGAGGGAGATTTGCTAATGGTTCTCCTCGCGGCGATGGCCCGCGGCCAGCTCGGCGAGTGCGTCCGGCGAAATCTGGTCGGCGTTCGCCACCGCGACGCGAGCGGGGGTGAGGGCACGCAGCGTCGCGGTCCGTTTTCCGCCTTCGAGCAATGCCCTCTCACCCACGATGGCGCCCGGACCCACCTCGGCGAGCGCTTTTCCGTCGACCTCGACCGAGAGCGCGCCGTCGAGCAGCAGGAACAGCTCGTCGCCGGCTTCACCCTGCTCGACGAGCGTCTCGGCCGGCTTGAGTTTCCGCATCCTGGGTTTTGCGCCGCCGCGCATGATGGTCTGGGACAGCTCGCGTTCGAGCGCCGTCTCGACTTCCGTTACGAGGGCCGGGGAATCTTCCGATCCCCACGGCGTGCGCTCGCCGAAGATGTCGCCAGACCAGGCCTTGAAGTCGGTCACCGCGACCTTATTGACCAGTTGGCCTGAGTCGTCGTAGATCCAGTGACGCGGGAAGGGGCTGGCGCCGATGACCTCGCGCTTCGACGAACCGTCGGCGTTGATCGTCAGTGCAAGCGTGGTCCACACCAGCGGGGGCACGATCTGCACGAACGGTGGACGGTTCAGCTTGCGCGGCAGCGGCATGGCGACGCGTCCGCCACTGGTCTGGACAAAGCGCACGGATAGCTTGCCGGCTTCCGGCTCAGAGCGGATGTCCGGCATGCCGATCGCGGAAAAGAGGATCTTGCGCGAGCCGAATCCCAGCTTGGTCTTACCGATCCAGCCCCGGCCCGAATGCCCGTGACCGACGATCAAGCCGTTTTCGACCTCGACCCAGGCGCGCAGGTCGTTGATGAAGCGCACGGCGCCTGATCGGGACAACGTCGGGATGTCGAGAAGTCGGTCGCCCGGCGGATCGTCGTAGTGCACGGGACCGAGGTCGAACGGCAAACGCATCATTCCCGGAATCGCTTCTGACGGTATCCAGGAGACCGAGGTTGTCGACGATTCGTAGCGCATGGCCCACCTCCCGTTGCGATGCCTTTGTCAGTAGTGCAAGGCTAAACGGCGCGGAGAGCGCCGTCCATGGTGGAAGCAGGCGGCCGCGATGGGCGGGTACCACCAACCGGGTTTCGGATGGTCGCCCCCTATTCCAGCAGCCTGCCGGCGATTTGCGGTTCCTCGTCGGTCAGCTTCGCCTTCAACGCTGGCGGAGTGGCCGGCACCGGTTCGCTCCAAACCGTCAGGGGTGCGTCCCGCCGCTCCTGACGGGCATAGAAGTTGCGCTGCAAGCCCGGATCGGTGGCCGGGAAGTCGGACCGATTGTGGGCCCCCCGGCTCTCCCGGCGTTCCAGTGCGCAGCGGAGCGTGGCCTCTGCCGTTCTGATCCCGGCCCGCAGGTCGAGCACGTGCTCGAGCTCGACCCATCCTTCCTGCCCCGGGCGGATGTCCACCGTCTGGGCGGCCTGAGCGAGCTCGCCGAGTTTGCGCAAACCTTCGCGCATCCTGGCCTCATCGCGGACGACCCCGCAGTGCTCCCACATCAGATTGCGGAGCGCTCGCTGCAGGGGACGCGCCAGCTCGCTTCCCGGCTTGATCAGACTGTGCAGTTCGTCTTCCGCGTCGTGCACGGCCTTCTTGGAGCGACGCTGGCCTTCGGATTCTCGGGAATGGGCGGCGGCGGCCGCGCCGGCCCGCCGGCCGAAGATGACGGTCTCCGACAGCGAATTGCCCCCGAGGCGATTGGCGCCGTGCAAGCCTGAGGTGCATTCGCCGGCGGCATAGAGCCCGTCCACCTCCGTTGCATGCGTGTCGGGATCGACGGCGATGCCGCCCATCGAGTAATGCGCCGTCGGCGCCACCTCCATCGGCTGCTTCGAGATGTCGAGCATTTGATACTCGATGAACTGGCGATACATCCTCGGCAGTTTTTCGAGAATCTCCTCCTTGGGGCGATGGGAGATGTCGAGGAACACTCCACCATTGGGGCCGCCGCGGCCCTCGATGATCTCGGTGTAGATCGCGAGGGCGACGCGATCGCGGGCGCTCAACTCCATCCGAGCCGGGTCATAGCGCTGCATGAAGCGCTCGTGGTCGCGGTTGTAGAGATGACCGCCCTCACCGCGGACGGCCTCGGTGACGAGCGTGCCGGCGACCTCTTCCGGCATCACCATGCCGGTTGGATGGAATTGCACCAGCTCCATGTCCATCAGACGGCAGCCAGCCTCGAGCGAGAGAAACATGCCCTCGCCGTAGTTCTCGTCGCGCCGCGAGGAGCTGCGCCGCCAGAGCCGGGTGTGGCCGCCGGTGCAAAGGACGACCGCATCCGCCTCGAAGACGGTACGCTCGCCGGACACCAGGTCGAAACCGTAAGCGCCGAAGCACACGCCGTCGTTGACTAACAGGCGAGAAACGTATTGATCTTCGATCACCGGGATGCCGAGCTCCTGGGCCTTGCCGGCGAGCGTGTAGAGGATGGCCCGTCCGGTGTAGTCGCCGGCGTAACAGGTGCGGCGATAGGTATGGGCCCCGAAGAAGCGCTGATCCAACCGGCCGTCCTCGAGGCGAGCGAACTGACAGCCCCAGTCGGCGAGCTCGCGGACCGCCTCCGGCGCCTCGCGGGCCATGATCTCCACGACCCGTGGATGGCCGAGGAAGTAGCCCTCCCGCAGCGTGTCGGCGAAGTGCTGCTCCCACGAGTCCTGCGGATCGCGGGTGCCCAGCACCGCGTTGATGCCGCCCGCCGCCAGGACGGTGTGGGCATCGCGGCGGTCTCGCTTTCCCACCACCAGAACCTGGCTGCCTGCCTCGGTCGCCGCGATCGCCGCGCGCAGCCCGGCGGCGCCCGAGCCGATGACGAGCACGTTGCAGACCCGGCTGCGGGCCGATGGTCCAGGCATGACTATGCCTTCTCTTCAGACAGGTAGAGCAGCGCGGCTCTCACCCGCCGGTGCGTGTCCTTCTCCTCGGCCAGGCTGAGCTTGGAAAAGATCGAGTTGATGTGCTTCTCGACGGCGCGCTCGGTGAGGAAGAGCTTGGCCGCGATCGCGGCGTTGTTCTTTCCCTGGGCCATGAGCGCGAGGACCTCGTGCTCCCGCGGGGTGAGCTCGGCGAGCGGCGATTGTGGCTTGCGGGCCTTCGCCGCCACCAGGCTTTCGACCACCTTGGGATCGATGACGGATCCGCCATTGGCCACTTCACGGATGGCGTTCACGAGCTGCTCGATGTCCGACACGCGCTCTTTTAATAGGTATGCCCGGCCGCTGGCGCCCTTCTGCAGGAGCGCCAGGGCATAATCCGGGTCGCTGAACTGGCTCAGGATGACCACGCCGATCCGTGGGTGCTGCTGCCGCAGGCGCTCCGCGGCCCGGATCCCCTCGTCGGTTCCGGTGGGGGGCATGCGAATGTCCGTCACCACGACGTCCGGCCGATGCTGCTCAACGGCGGCCAGCAGCGAGTCGAAGTCTGTGCACACAGCGACAACATGGAGCTCCGGCTGGGTGCTGATCAGTTGTCGCACGCCCTCGCGGACCAGGTAATTGTCCTCGGCCAGCACCACCCGGATCGTCACCGCAACAGAATAGGGCTTCACGCGGGGTCCAGCCGGTCGAGTTGGCCGCCGGGTTCAGGTAGTGCTGGCACCCTTTTTGCGGCCGTGAAAAGCTGGCATTCTATATCTGGACACATGGCAGTGCGCGTGCTGATCGTCGACGATCAGGCGCCGTTCCGCCAGGCGGCGCGGGCGGTGGTGGAAGCCACCGACGGCTTTGAAGTGGTTGGAGAGGTGGAAACCGGCGAAGCCTCTGTCGAAGAGAGCGAGCGGCTGAAGCCGGACCTGGTCTTGATGGATGTCAACCTTCCTGGGATCAATGGCCTGGAAGCCACCCGCCGGATCCTGAAGAACTCGAACGGAACGGTGGTCGTCCTGCTGCTCTCGACGTATGAGGAGGAGGAATACGCGCCCCGCGCCGCGGAGTGCGGCGCCTCGACCTACATCTCGAAGTCCAAGTTCGAGCCGGATCGGCTCGCCGCCGCCTGGGAGGACGCCAAAAAGCACTAGCCCGAGTTGAACATCGACCTGGGCAGACGTCCGATTTCGGCTCGCGTGGCGATCTCATTCGCGGTTGCGGCGGTCGTCCTCGAGCTGGTCGCCGCTGGGATGTATTCGGCGGCGACCGGTTTCTCCCCGGGGCTGAGTGTCGAGCCATCGAAACTGCTCGCGTCAGGTCCGACGGGCGCCTCGCTGATTCGGTGGGGCAGTGTAATCGACATGCTTCACTACCTGAGCATCGTGCCGCTCGTTCTCTATCTGCGCTCTCGTTACGCCGCTGGGAGATACGCGGATGTCTTTGCGGCGGCCGGCCTGGCGGTCGTGGTCATCGGGTCGATCGGCGCGGCCTCGATGGCGACAGCAGCCCCGGCATTGATCAATGACTATGTCGCGGCGAGCGCGGCCCAAAAGCAGGCTGTGCTGCCAGCGTTCGCGACCCTGTACCGGGCCGTCGTCCTGGGAATGTGGCAGACGCTGGTGACGATCCTGGCGGCGGTCTGGCTCTTGGGCACCGCTGCCGGACCGAGGCGAGAGGGGCCGCGGTCCGTTTTTGTGATCCTCGTGGGTGCAGGAGTCGTCAACGCCGCGATCGCGGTTTACCGCATGGCAGTGGCGGGGTAGAGCCCGAGCGGTATCGAACCGCCCAAGGTGTTGCCGTCGAATTGCAGCGAGCCGCCAAGTGCCTCGACGCGGTCCTCCATCCGCTGCAACCGACCGTCGAGAGGTCCGCAGCCGCTGACCGAAAAATCGACGCCAGCATCGCGCCCGCCAAGCCACACAGCCGCCGGCCCGGTTACGCCCTGTAAGGCTTCGACACAGCAGAAGTAGATGGCGGCCTCGATCTCGGACGGATAACGGTCGATCGCGTCGCAGTCGATCGCTACTGAGGGGCTCAGCCTGCGGAGGTGGCTCCGGAGCGCGGCGGGTAATCCTTCGTCTTCAAGGACGGGCGGGTAAATCCCGCGAGCAACCTCGCGCAGCTCCTCGAGGACCGCCATTGCCTGCGCGGTCAACTGCTCAAGCACCACGACGACAGCTCCCGGATCGCTCGCCAATCCCAACTCGGCGGAGGTCAACACTTCTCTTATGCGACGAAGCTGCTCTTCACTACCGCGCCGTATCGTTTCCTCGAGGCGGCGGCGCTCTTCGTCCTGCGCCGCGACGATGCGCTGACGCGAGGTCCGCAGTTGAGCGGCCTGTGCTGAGATTTCGGCAAGGCGCCCTTGGAGTTCCACAGTCAAGCGCACGTTGTGCATCACCAGGCCGGCCTGGGCGGCGAGGTCAGTCAGCAGCTTGGCCTCCGCCGGTGTGATGGGCTCGCCCATCGATTTCGCGACCGCGATTTCGCCCATTGGGTCGCCGTGGTACGAAACGGGGAGGACTCGGTCGAAGTGGTCGGTCTCCGCCCCGACCGGCCAGCAAACGACGCGCTCCAGCCCATTCGGAAGGATGAGCCGGATCCGGCTGGCTTTCGCTCCGACACCTCGCGCCGCTGCCTCGGCCATTCCGGGCAACACCTCATCAGCGGAAAGGGCGCCGGACATCCGCTCGGAGAAATCGGCCATCACTTCATAGGGCGTTGCCCGCCTGCCGTAGACAAGCCGGTTGCCGATCCGCTGTACCCGCTCCCGCACCGGCTGGAACGCGATGGCGACGATCGCGGTCGCGACAATCGAGAGGGCCAGGTTGGATCTGCCCGCGCTGCCGACCAATATCCCGATCCCGACCACGATTCCGGCATAAACGGCGCTGATGAAAACCGCCAGGGTGCCGAACACCAGCGACTTGTTGATCACGAGATCGATGTCGTAGAGCCGGTATTTCAGCATCGCGATCCCGATGCTGATCGGAAGCGCCGGGAGGAAGAGCGCGAACAGCAGGTTCTGAATCTGCTGCGGAAGAGTGAAACCGTGCACCACGAAAGGGACCACGAACAAGACGCCGCCGTACAGAAACCACTTGAGTTGCTGGCGCTCCTGCCCTCTGGCACGTCTGAATCGGACCACGAGCGAACCGACCGCGCCCACGACCGCAATCATCAGGAGGGCGCCGCTCAGGTCGCCCAGTTTGTTCAGGAGGGCTGCCTGACCGGGAAGCCCGAGGGGGTTGCTGATGCTGGGAATGCTCGATAGCGGCCCGGGCATCAACGCATTGCTGATCCCTGCCAGCGCGATAAATGCGATCGCAAACCAGGCGGGGAAGCGCCATCGCGGAGACACGACGCGACCGGTCGGAAAGAGCAGCGGAACAAAGATGACGAGCAGCGCGCTGATCGGAATCCAGAGCCAGCCCGAGGTCAGCCAGGCGATCGCGAGGCCAGCGGGCAACGCTCCGTGCTTCCCGGAGTGCGCGAATGCGGCATAGACGGAGCCGGCGAAGTTGAAGGTGAGGAGCGCCCCAACGAGCGTGAAGACCCACCCCAACGCGTTTCCACACTGGCGCGAAACAACGAGCGCCCCGATCAATGAGAGGGACAACGCCCACACGACGGGAAAGCCATAGACAATCGACGTCTCCATCCGGAGCCCAGCCAACCGGTCAAGCACGAGACCCCCGATGCCCAGCGCGGCGGATAGCTCGGCGGCCGCCCAGGCGATCCGACTCGCGGTCCGTGCGCTCACGACACAGCCTCCGTAGCCCCAACTGGGACCCTGCCGCTGACGGTCGTACCTTGGTTGGGCTCCGACCGGATGACGAGCCGGCCGCCCATGCCTTCGATCCGATCGCGCATGTTTCGAAGTCCGGAGCCGCCGGCATCGTTCGCGACCTCAAAACCGGCCCCATCGTCGGTGACCTCGAAGGACAGCTCATGGGCGACGGAGCGCAGCGTGATCAGGACGCGCGAGGCCCGGGCGTGCTTAGTGACGTTCTGCAAAGCTTCCAGGCAGACGAAGTAAACGGCGGCCTCGACCTCAGGCGCGAATCGGTCGAGGTGGTCGACACGGACGGCGGCCGGCAGTGGCATTTTCGCGGCCTCGGCGCGAACCGCCACCGCCAATCCCTGCTCTCGAAGCAGCGGCGGGTAGATACCGCGCGCCAGTGCGCGGAGCGTCTCCAGCGCCCGATCGCTCTCAGCCGCCAGTTCCTTGACTGAAACTCGTGCGCGCTCAGGGTCACGCTTCGCCAGGGTGGTGGCGAGGCGCAGCTTGACCGTTAGGGCAACCAGGTTTTGCTGAGCGCCGTCATGGATGTTTCGTTCGAGCCGGCGTCGTTCAGCATCCTGGGCCGCCACGATTCGCTGCCGTGAAGCGCGCAATTCGGAGGCCTGCTTCGAAATCTCACCGAGCCTTGCGCGAAGCTCGGCCGTCAGCCCGACGTTGCGCAGCACCAGGCCCGCCTGCGCCGCCAGATTCTTGAGGAGGTCGTCTTCGACCGGCGTCACGGCTTCGCCCGGACGCTTGTTGATGCTGAGCGCCCCGAGCAGTTCACCCTGGTGTCGCACCGGAAGCACTCGAGTCAGGGTGGGCATCGGCGGCAGCAGCTGACCCGTCAGGGCGACACTTTCTGCTGCCGGCCCATCCTTCGCGGGCCACGACGCCGCTGATGCGATGTGGTCGCCCAAGCGCAACCAAACATCGGCCCGGGCCGCGCCGGTGCCCTCCGCCAGCACCTGCGCCATGCGCGGGAGCACCTCTTCGCTCGCGTAGCTGCTGGCAACGCGATCCGAGAACTGCGATAGCACTTCATAGGGGGTGGCCCGTTTGCCGTAGACCAGACGGTTGGCCAAGCGCTCCACGCGCTCTCGGACTGGCTGGAAGGCGACCGCGACGAGCGCCGTGGCCACGATCGACAGGGTGAGGTTCGGCCGGCCACCAGCCCCAATCAGGGCACCGAGCCCCGCGACGACGCCGACATAGACACCAGCGATGAAGAGCGCCAGGGCACCAAAGACCAGCGACCGATTGATGACGAGATCGATGTCGTACAGCCGGTATCTGAGGATTGCGATCGCCGTGGCCGCCGGGATGGCGACCGTGACCGCCAGTATGAAGGCGATAAAGCCTACGGCACCGATCGGGGAGGTGGTGGTGCCGCTTATGCCGGCTCGGTACGGAGCGAAGACCAAGATGATGGCGAGCGCGATCAGCAAACCGGCAAACGCCAGCCATTTGAGCTGCTGACGCTCGATGCCAGTGCTCCGCGACCAGCGCCGCAGGATCGCGAGGACGGCTCCCATGAGACCGATAAGGGAAGCGATGCCCACGGCGGTCGTTCGAATCGTATGAACGAAGTTCTGCAAGGCTGGGACGCCGATGGGATTGCCGGTAAGGAGCCCCACGGATCGAAGAGAGCCTCCGAACAGGTTTGGGTCGAGGAGCTCGAAGAGGCCCAGGATGGGAACGAGCAATGACACCGCGAGAACTGGCCGCCAGCGGGAGGATGGCAGTCGACCATCCGGAAAGAGGAGGAGCAGCAGGAGGATATCTGCGGGCCAGACGATCGCTGCACTAGCCGCGGAAGCCAGGGCGACCACCATCGGAGCCGGCAACGATCCCGGGGCCACATTGAACGCCCTGAGGTCGTACTCCGAGGCAAAAACGATAAACGCAGTGAGTATGCCGGCTCCGAAGAAGACCCATCCGATGCGATTCTCCGGCCGGCGGCCAACAATCAGCGCGCCGGTGGCGGAGTAGGTAAGAGCGATCGTCGACTGCAGGATGATCCAGGGAAGGTCACCCTTATCGATGGGGATCGGGTCGTTGGTGAGCAGCACGAGGTAGGCCGCCAGCAAAACGAGCGCAAAAGCAAGCCCTCCCCAGACCGCGACACGAAGCCTCATCAGACCGGCTCCAGGGCAGCCGCCGGCACCCGGCCAGTAATCGATGTGCCGGCGCCAACGGTCGCCGACACCATCAGGCGGCCGCCCAATGCTTCGATCCGGTCGGCCATGTTCTGCAAGCCAGAACCATTGGCGGCGGCGGTCGGGTCAAAGCCCTTGCCATCATCTGTCACCGAGAAGACGACGGCGCCATCCTGTTGCCCCAGGACCACGCGAACCCGGCGGGCGTCAGCGTGCTTCGAAACGTTCTGAAGGGCCTCGAGGACGGTGAAATAGATCGCGGCTTCGGTGTCAGGGTCATATCGCTTGAGGTCATTGGTCTGGAGGTCGACCGGAAGCTCCATCCGGCCGGCGTGAGCCTGGATCGCCGCGGCCAGTCCGTTGTCGCGCAGCGCTGCGGGATAGATGCCACGCGCAAGCTGCTGGATGGTATCCAGGGCCTCGCCGGTCTCTGCTGCCAGCGCCTGTACGGTTTGCATGGCCCGCTGTGAATCTCGTCTCGCTTGCGACGCCGCCAGACGCAGCTTCACTGTCAGTGCGACAAGGTGTTGCTGGGCGCCATCGTGAATGTTGCGTTCCAGGCGGTGCCGTTCCGCATCCTGCGCGGCGACGATTCGCTGGCGCGAGGCGCGCAGCTCATTCGCCTGCCCCGAAATCTCCTCGAGCCGTGCGCGAAGCTGGGTGGTCAACCGGACGTTTCGTAAGACAAGACCCGCTTGAGCTGCCAGGTCTTTCAGAAGCTTGTCTTCGACGGGCGTCAGCGTTTCCCCAGGGCGTTTGTTGATACTGAGGGCCCCCAGCAGCTCATCCTGGTGACGGACCGGTACCACCCGCGTCACTCCGGGAACGGTTGGCAGCACCTGACCATTGAGCGGGAGGCTCGTTCGCGCGGGCCCGCCGTCCGAAGGCCAGGATGCCGCTGATGCAATGTGGCCGCCGAGACGAATCCAGACATCAGCCCGGGCGGCCGCCGTACCCTCAGCCAACACTCGCGCCATTCGAGGCAGGATCTCCTCGCTGGCATAAGTTCCGGCTACGCGGTCGGAAAATTGAGCAAGGACTTCGTATGGCGTCGCGCGTTTGCCGTAGACAAGGCGATTAGCCAAGCGCTCGACCCGCTCACGTACGGTCTGGAAGGCAACGGCGACGATCGCGGTCGCGAGGATAGAGAGCGTGAGGTTTGGACGGTCGCCCGCGCCAATGATCACGCCAATGCCTGCGACCATCCCAACGTAAACGGCCGTGATGAATAGCGCCAGAGTCCCGAATACCAGCGACTTGTTGATAACGAAGTCGATGTCGTAGAGGTGGTACTTAAGGATGGCCACGGTCGCGGCGGCCGGGAACCCATAAACCACGGTGAGCGCGGCAAGTGCCCAGCCGATGTCGCCGACCCAGTGCGACTGAACAACGCGTCCCACCGCGACGTCAACCAGCCCAATCGCGCAGAAGACCCCCGTGGCGTAGGCAAGCCACTTTACCTGCTCTCGCTCTTCGGCTTTGCCTCGTCGCAACCGCCAGACCAGGCTCGCCAGCACCCCGACGGCGACGAGAAAGACTAGCAGACCATAGAGGCTTTGGAGCCTTGTCATCAGCCCAGCGAGTGCGCGCACCGCCGTCGGATTTGGCATCAACTTGAATTCGTGATAGATGCCTTGATTTCCAGCGCTGATTTCGCTGGGGCTCAGCAGCGATCCGACGGCGCCGAGAGCCATTGCGGCAACGATGATCCAGACGAGGGGGAGCCAGCGGGGCGTCGGTGGGCGACCGTCTGGGAACAGCAAAAGGAACAGGGTCAACAGGATCATCAGCGGCTGAAAGAGCCAGGGGCCGAGCCAGGCGAGTAGTCCGGCAAGAGGCAGGGAGCCCGGCGACGTGACGAAGCCGTAGAGGACGTATTGGAGCGAAAAGTTGTCCAGTGCCGCTGAGGCGCCAACGACAAGGAGAATCCAACCGACAATGTTGCGCGGCTGACGCCAGGCGATCAGCGCGCCAAGTGCAACGTAGACGAGCGTGGCCGACCTCGAGACAAAGAAAGGTACAAAGCTGAACCCGGTCTTCGGAATGTTTAACAGCAGCAACGGAAGGGAGACGGCGACGAGGAGCACCGAGAGGCCGAGGATGAACCAGGCCAGCCGTCCGAGAGCCCGTTCGCTCATCCAACGGGCTCCAACGTCCGGACCGGTATCCGCCCGCTCAGCTCACCGCTGTGAACGGCGACACTGCCGCCAAGCGCCTGGATCCTGTCTTCGATATCTTGCTGGCGTCCATCGAGGTCCAGACTCGAAGCTTGGATCCGGAATTCCACTGATCCGGGTGCCGCAGCCAGATGAATCGCGGCCTGCCCAGTCGCCGAGCGAATGGCTTCCAGGCACACGAAATAGATCGCGGCCTCTGCCTCCGACGGATAGCGACCCAGTCCCTCGGTGCTGATCTGTACCGAAGCTCGCATTTTCGCCACCTGTGCTTGGAGCGCAGCGGCCAGCCCGCGCTCACGCAGAAGCGGGGGATAGATCCCCCTGGCCAGGTCTCGCAAGTCCTCGAGGGTATCGTTCGCACGCCCCGTCAATTGCTCGAGAAGAGCGGCGGTGGAGAGAGGATCGGTGATCAGGATGTGCTCAGCTCGTTTGAGCTCAGCCTGAATGCTCACAAGCTGGGCCTCCGCTCCACCGTGAATCGTCTGCTCCAAGCGTCGACGCTCCGTGTCCCGTGCGGCGACGATGCGCCGACGCGACGCACGAATGGCAGCGGCCTGGGACGAGATCTCGTCGAGCCGCTGCTGCAGCTCGCGCGTGAGTCGAACATTGTGCAGCACCAGGCCCGCCTGCGCAGCCAGGTCGGTCAGCAATTTTCGTTCGGCGGGGAGCAGTGGTTCACCCGCCGGCTTCCCGACCGATATTTCGCCGATCGCGGCACCGAGATAGGCGACCGGAACGACGAAGTCAATTTCGCCTTTCAACAATCCTTCAGGCCAGATCGCTTCCTCCTTGGTACCGTCTGAAAAAAACAGCCGGACTCGCCCCTGGCTCGCGCCAACCCCGGTCGCGGCGGCCTCTGCCATTTTTGGGAGCACGTCCTCGACTGAGAGCGCGCCGGCCATATGCTCAGCGAAATCGGACATCACCTCGTAGGGTGTTGCGCGTTTGCCATAAACCAGGCGGTTGGCGATCCGTTGGATCCGCTCCCGGACCGGCTGAAACGCGACCGCGACGATGGCCGTCGCGAGAATCGATAGGACCAGATTTGGCCGGCCGCCGGCCCCGACGAGCGTGCCAATCCCGACGACGATGCCGACATAGACGGCGCTGATAAAGACGGCGAGCGCGCCGTAGGCCAGCGACGTGTTGATCACAAGGTCGATGTCGTAGAGGCGGTACTTCAAAACGGCGATCGCGGTCGCGGCAGGTAAGCCAAGGAAAAATCCGACGAGGACGACGGCAAAGGCAAAATCCTGCAGTCCCGGGCTGCTGCCCAGGACGATCATTCCCACGATGCCCAGCGTGATGGCCGATCCAACGTAGGCGACCCACTTCAGTTGCTGGCGCTCATCGCCACGAGCGCGAACAAGTCGTATGACCAGGCCGACCCCTGCGATCGGGATGAGCAGGAAGGCCCCGAGCCGGCCGCCCGCGTCAACCAGCCGCAGCGCTACGCCGATTGGGTTGATGCCGAATGGATTGTTGGTGCCGAAGCGGAGGCCCGGGCCACTCGCCGGCCGCAGCGCGTCCGAAAGAGCGCCGGGGTTAAACATCGAGCCGACGACCATCAGCAGCGCGCAAGTGACACTGACCCAGATCAGCGGCTGCCATTTCGGAGAAGCCGCGCGGCCAGTGGGGAAGAGCAGTAGCAGCAGGGCAATGCCTGCCGGAAAGACGAACCAGAGCGACCACTGCTCGAGCCATGCCATGAAGATGGCCCCAGGCAGAGAGCCGTGATGGGTCACCAAGCCGGCGATGGCGTACTGCTGGGCGTAGCCTGTCAGCTCGAAGAGAAGGCTTGTGGCACAGAACAGCCAACCGATGGGGTTTGCCGGCCTCCTCGAGGCGATAAAGACTCCGGTCGTGGACAGGGCAAGGCCGAATGTGACGAAAAAGGGGATGCCAGCGGCAATCCCAAGGAGGCCCAGTATTCCGGAAGTCGAGGACCATGACAGATTTGTCAGGCGCAGCGGTACGCTGGCCAGGCTCAAGCCGACGGCGATCGCCCATAGGGACCAGGCAAGCCAGGCGGCCGTCTTGGGGCTCAGTTTCGCGAGCATGCCCCGATCCTGATCCATATTCGGGGTTCCGTCGAGGGGGGAGTCACCCGTCCGGCCCTACGGTTAGCCCCCCTTTTCGTGGGGAGGCTGCACGGTTCTCAGCCAGGAGCCCAAGGCAATATGCTGACCGCAGGAGGTGAGGTGGCTCTTCCGATTCCGGCAGAGGTCGAGGCGGTTTTTCGGGAATTTCGCACCTGCGAGTTCTCGACCCTGGCGGCCGACGGCACCCCGATCACCTGGCCGATGCTGCCGTTTTTCCGGGCCTCGACCGGCCGGTTCATGACGACGACCTCGATCGGCCTGCCGGACAAGGCCTTCAACATCCGCCGCACCCCACGGGTTTCGCTGCTCTTCTCTGACCCGACGGGCAGCGGGCTGGTCGACCCGCCGGCTGTCCTGGTACAGGGCGACGCCGTCGCCCCGGACGAGGTCAAGACCTCGATCGGTGCTTTCGAGGACGAGGTCATGCTCGTCTACCGCCGCCAGCCCGCCGGCGCGATGTACACGAGTAACCCGGCGGTACGGTGGTTCTCCGACTGGTATTTCATGCGGCTCGAGATCACGATCACGCCTCGGCGCATCCTGTGGTGGGAGCACGGCGATGTATCCCGTGCGCCGACGGTCATTGAGGCGGTCCATGTGGGCTGAGATCCAGCGACACCTGCGTGGCTTTTCCAGCCCGGTCCTGACCGGGCTGGACGGCGACGGCTACCCCTTCAGCATTCGGTGCGCACCGGAGCCTGATGAGACACAGCAGGTCTTGCGTGTATCTCTCCCGGATTGGACGCGAATCCGAGAGGGGCCGGCCAGCCTGCTCTGCCATGGCCATAACGACCTGCTTTGGAACCTGCGCAGCTTCATGGTTCGCGGCACCCTCGAGCCGGCGGGCGGCGAGACCTGGCTCTTCCGGCCGGCGCGCTTCGTGCCCGGGGTTGGCATCGGCGGCCTGGCAGGGATGGTGCGGTTCGCCATCACGAAACGACGGGCTGCGGGACGCTACCTGGAGCGGCGAGGCCTGCAGCGACCTAGGATCGACTGGGCACAGCTGAAGGCGTTGCAGGCACGTGCTCGCCAGCAGCCGCAGCGGCCCCAGCCTGAGGCACCGGGATAGAACCCGTCACCCGCGTGCCGCCGCCGGGCGAGCTCTCGACTTCGAGTTTGCCGCCCAGGACCTCGATCCGGTCACGCATGTTTTGCATACCCGAGCCGGATCGCGCCCGCTCGGGATCCAGCCCGCGGCCATCATCGGTCACGGAGAACACCAGGCGGCCATCGCGTTGCTCGATGCTGACCGTCGCCTTTGTGGCGTTGGCGTGCTTCACCATATTTTGCAAGCCCTCCAGGACGCAGAAGTACACGCCCGCCTCCGTTTCCTGCGAGTAGCGGGGGAGGGGACCACCCGTTACCACGACCGGTACCGGCGTTCGACGGGCCTGCGCCTCAACGGCGGCGAGCAACCCGTCTTGCGCGAGGATCGGTGGATAGAGCCCGCGAGCCAACTCACGAAGCGTTTCGATCGCCTCGTTGGCGTCCTTCGTCAGGTCATCCAGGGCCGCCTGCGCACGCTGTGGATCGCTCGCCGCCAGGTTCTTCATGAGGGCGATCTTCAGCTTCAGGGCCACCAGGTTCTGTTGGGCGCCGTCATGAAGGTTGCGTTCCAGCCGGCGCCGCTCCGTGTCCTGGGCCGTAACGAGTCGTTGCCGGGACGCCTGCAGCTCGTCGAGCCGCTGAACCAGTTCTGCCGTGAGACGCGTGTTCTTCAGCACGAGTCCCGCCTCGCGCGAAAGGTCGGCGAGCAAGCGGCTCTCGGTGGCCGTCATCGGCTGCCGCTTCGAGACGGCCAGCGCCCCCAACAGCTCGCCCTGGTACCGGACGGGCACGGCTTCGGCAACCCCGGCGATCGACGGCAGCTCACCATTCGACAAGGGAAGGGTGCTCGGGCCGGCGGCGCCGGCGGGCCATGACGCCGCGCGACGAAGCTCATGCCCCACGCGCAGCCACACCGTGGCGCTGTCTGCCGTGGTGCCCTCGGCAAGCACCTGCGCCATGCGGATTGGCAGCTCGTCACTCGCGTACATTTCCGACACGCGTTTGCTGAACTGTGAGAGCACCTCGTACGGCGTGGCGCGCTTGCCGTAGACGAGGCGGTTGGCCAGCCGCTGGAGCCGGCGCCGCACCGGCTGAAAGAGGAGGGCGACGATGGCGCCCACGGCCACTCCCGCCGCGGGATCGTTCCGTGGCAGCTGTCCAACCCGGCTGCCGACGGTGACGACCGTCACGAAGTAGACGACGCTGATCAGGACGACGAGCGTGCCGTAGACGAGCGCCTGGCGGAGAAAGACGTCGATGTCGTAGAGGTGGTATTTGAGGACGGCGATTCCCATCGAGACCGCCAGCGCGGTGAACGCGAGCGGCGTCAGCACGTCGAAGATGGGATTGAAGACGACGGTGTTGTTGTGGTACACGAGCGAGCCAACGAGAATCCCGGAGACGGCAACGATGACCAGCAGCAGTCCGGCTAACGCAAACCAGCGGATCTGTTGCCGCTCGTCCGCACCGGCACGGCGGTAGCGGATGAGCAGGCTGGCATTGGCGAGCACTGAACCGGCCAGACCCATGAGCTGGCCCAAGTAGATCCCGAACATGGCGAGCCCGAAGCCCGCGAGGACCAGCGGGGCGAGCAGCCACCAGCGAGGGGAGACCGGTTTCCCGTCGGGAAAGAGTAGCGGCAGGAAAAACAACATCAAAACGACGGGCAGCGCCCATTCCCACGCCTCCAGCCACTGAACGAAGCCGAGCCCCGGCAGTGATCGGTAGACGTACGTCCCAAAGGTCTGGTACCCGAGACCGAACTCGTAAACGGCCGTCAGCAGTCCGATCCCGCACGCCACCCAACCAATCCGGTTTCCTGGCCGGCGGGCGACGATCAGCGCACCAACCAGCACGAAGGCCAGGGCGTAGAGCGGGCTGAGGCGAATCCACCAACCGTCGACGACTGCCAGATCCCGTGGCGAGATGAGTCGGTTGGGCGTTGCGCCCCGGAAGGCATTGCCGGCGATGAACAACGCCACCGTCGCGATGACGCTGGCTCCCGCCAACCGGTTCGCGCGCCGCCGCATCGCGATCAGCATGTGAGGCAGAGCTTAAACTTCGCCGGCGGCGATTCCAGCACGGCTGAGCTTCGTCACGCTCGGCGTCGCGGGACCTCGCCCGCGCCACGCAGTCCTATCAGGCGCTGGGCTGGCCGCTGTCGGCGTATTGGAAAATAGCACGGTGGGCATCCGGTTCCGCGTGGCTCGTAACCCGGATCATGAGAGTCGGCTGCCGTACCTCGTGTATCTCCCGATTGACGGTGGCGTTGTCCTCAAGGCGCGGGATGCATGGCCGCGCGCCGCGCGAGTTTACTGTGCGCAGGTCGCCACACCCTGGGATGAGAGCGGCGGGCTGGTCGACGAGGCCGCGGTCCTCGCGTGTAGGCGTCGCGGGGCCGCCATCGACCTCGTCCTTGACCGTCCAAAGCTGGCGCGGTCGCAGTTTGTCTTCACGAACGCGCGCGGACGGCCAGCTGTCTGGTGGCAAACTCAGACGACGGTTCAGTTGGCCAATCCTGGAGCGCGAGTTCCGCGCGGCCGCGCCCCGGGAAGACTGGCTGTCGCAGTGGACACCCGCGAGAAATACGGCTGGCGGTTTGCCGACCGGCCGGTGACGATCGAGCGGCGCACTCTGGCAGGCGGCGACTACGGTGCCGTTGTTGACGACATCATTGTCGCGGTCGTCGAGCGGAAGACGCTTGCCAACCTGGCGACGTCCCTCTCGGACGGAACCCTGGCATTCCAGATGCAGCGCCTGGCCGAGGTCGGGCGGTGTGCCATCGTCGTCGAAGGTGACTATCCAAATCTTTTCCGGACGCAACCTGGCCGGGGCTCCTGGCTGGCCGACATGCTCGGCCGGTTGGTGGTGCGCTACCCGGAGGTGCCAATCGTCTTTGCGGGCTCGCGAAAATTCGCCGAGGATTGGGCCTACCGATTCCTCGGGGCCGCCGCAGCCGACGCGGGGGCGCCGGCGCTTTTCTAGCCGGGGTCGTCAAACGCCAAGATAGGCCTTGCGAACGGCCGGGTCGCGGCGCAGCTCCGCGGCGGGACCGCTCATCACGATCCGCCCGTTCTCCAGCACGTAACCGCGGTCGGCGATGTCGAGGGCCAGCACGACGTCCTGCTCCACGAGCAGAACAGCGGTCCCGTCCTTGTTGATCGTCTTGACGATCTCCATCACCCGGTCGACGAGGTTCGGCGCCAGGCCCAGCGAGGGCTCGTCGATCATCAGCAGCTTCGGTCGCGCCATCAACCCTCGACCGATGGCCACCATCTGCTGCTCGCCGCCGGAGAGGTTGCCCGCGTCGCGATCCAGCTTGTCGCCGAGCGCCGGAAAATAGTGGAGGATCCGCTCCAGATCCTCGTGCACCTGGCGGTCGTGCCGCCGGTAGGCGCCCAGCAACAGGTTGCGCTCCACCGTCATGGTGCCGAACAGCCGCCGGCCTTGCGGAACGTGGACCAGGCCGCTGGCCACGATGCGCTCCGGGCGGAGCCCCGTCACCATCCGGTCGGCGAAACGCACGGTGCCGCCGAAGAGCCGGACCAGGCCGGAGAGCGCGCCCAGTAAGGTGGATTTCCCAGCTCCATTCGCACCGATCAAGGCGACCAGCTCGCCCGTGCCCAGTTCGAGGTCGACGTCGAAGAGGATGGGCGTCATCCCGAAGCCGGCATTGAGGTGACTGACCTTGAGCAACGCGCTCATTCTTCGTTGCTCTCCCCCATGCGGGGATGGTGTTGGTTTCCAACCACCTTTGGGGGAGCGTCGGATGGGGGCTCCTGGCTCCGCGCGTAGCGCTCGCCGAGATAGGCTTCGATGACGCGCCGGTCCTTCAGCACCTCGGCGGGCGGTCCCTCGACCAGCGTCCGGCCGAAGTTGAGCACCAGCGCGCGGTTGCAGATGCCGACGATCACCTTCATGACGTGCTCGATGAGCACGATCGTCACCCCGCTTTCCCGGACCCGCCGGACCATCTCCAGGGCCTGCTCCACCTCGACGTGGTTGAGTCCGGCCATGACCTCATCCAGCAGCAGCAGGCGAGGTTGCATGGCGAGGGCGCGGGCGACCTCGAGCCGCTTTCGGTCGGGGACGGTCAAGCGCAACACGGGGTAATGTCGTTTCTCGCCCAGCCCGACCAGGTCGAGCACCTCGTCGGCCTCGGCTAATGCGGCGCCAGGCTGCAGCCGTCCGTGGGGGCGGCCAAAGAGCGCGCCCATCGCGGTGTTCTCCCGGACCGTCATCGAGGGGAAGGGACGGACGATCTGGAAGGTCCGACCAATCCCCAGCCGCGCGATCCGGTAGGGCGCCATCCCGCTGATCGTTTCCGCCTCCCACGCGATGTCGCCCGTGTCCGGCCGATAAAGCCCGCTGATGCAGTTGAGCAGGGTGGTCTTGCCGGCGCCGTTCGGCCCGATGATGCCGAGAACGTCGCCCTGATCGACGGTGAAAGTGACGGCGGCCAGGGCGTTGACGCCGCCGAAGCGCTTGCTGACGTCGCGGACCGCCAGCAGGCTCACGCGCTGGTCTCGCGCAGGGTTTGGCGGAAATACCGCAGCGAGAGCCGGCTCCGGCCGCCGAAGAAGTCGATCACGCCGCGTGGGATGAAGATGATGCAGACGGCCAGCAGCACGCCCAGGCCGATCTGGGAATAGACCGCGCTCGACCCACCGCCGGCCAGGGTCTGGATGATCAGCTCGAGCGCAATCGCCCCGGCGACCGGCCCCAGCACCGTACCGGCCCCGCCGATGACCGCCATCAGGATCATCTGGACGTTGTCGGTGATGGCGAAGACGTTCTCCTGGTTGATGAAGCTGTTCCACTGGGCAAAGATTCCACCCGCCAGGCCGGTGAGCGCCGCCGCGACGCAGAACGCCGCCACCTTATAGAAGGTGGTGTTCACGCCGATCACGGCCGCCGCCTCCTCGTTCTCGCGGATGGCCAGCAAGCCATAGCCGAACCGGGTGCGGAGAATCATCCAGGTCGTCAGCACCGCCAGGACCGCGCTCCCCAGCATCAGGTAGAAGAAGATCAGGTCCGAGCGCACGATCGGGAGGAAGAGACCGGTCGACGCGCCGAGTGGCCCGATGTTGTTGACCACTTCACCGACGGCGACCCCGACGCCCAGGGTGGCGACCGCAAAGTAATGGCCGCGCAGGCGGAGCAGCGGGAGGCCGAGGATCAAGGCGAAGACGGCAGCCACCCCCGGCGCCGCGACCAGGGCGAGAGCGAAAGGCCAGCCGAGGTTTTGGACCAGCACGCCGACGGTATAGGCGCCGAGTCCGAAAAAGGCGACGTTGCCAAAGCTGGCGTAGCCGGTAAGGCCGCCGATGATATTCCAGCCGGACGCCAACACGACGAACATCGCCACCGTGGTCGCGATCCGGAACCACAGCTTGTCGGTGAGCAGCGGCAGGCCGGCCTGCTGGGCAGCGTCGATCGAGGTCAGCGGCGCGAGGATCACGAACGCGAGGGCCAGTGCCGCGATGGCGACGACGAACCGCCGCACCCAGCTCGGCAGGCGCCGCTCCGTGGCGGTCACGCCAGCCGGCCGAGGAGTCCCCGCGGGCGGACGATCAGCACCATCACGAGGACCACGAACGCGATGGCGTTTGCGTATCCCGATCCGAGTCCCGGGGCGCTCTGGCCGAGCACCTCGATCAGTCCGAAGGCCAGACCGCCCGCGACGGTCGCGCTGACCCGGCCCAGCCCGCCCAGGATCACGACCGCGAAGGCCTGCAGCGTGTACGGGTCGCCGGCCGTCGGCGTGATCGATTGGAAGGTGCTGATGATGCCGCCGGCGACGCCGGCGAAGGCGGCGCCGATAGCGAAGGTGAGCGCATAGATGTGACGGAGGTCCACGCCCACCAGCTGGGCGGCGTCGCGGTCGGCCCCGACGGCCAGGATGGCGGCACCGACCCGGGTGCGGTTTAGGATGGCCCACAAAACGCCCGCCAGCACCAGGGCCACGAGCAGGCCGCCGAGGCGGATGTACGGGATGGTGATGCTGCCCAGCTGCAACCCGCTCCCGGAATAGGACGGCGTCACCGAGCGGAAGTCGGCGGTAAAGAGCAGCAGCAGCAGGCTGACGATCACCAGGTTGATGCCGAATGTCAGCAGGAAGGTGAAGAGGAGCGGCGCCCGGATCACCCGGTTGATGACGCCTCGCTGCAGCGCGTAGCCGATCACGAACAGCGCCAGCGCGTCGACCGGCAGGCTCAAAAAGGGATCGATGTGCAGGCGGGTGAAGAGGTCCCACGTGATGTAGGCGCCGACGATCACCAGCGCGCCGTGCGCCAGGTTGACGATGTTGAGGATGCCCCAGACGAGGCTGAAGCCCAGCGCGACGGCGACGTACACCCCACCCAGCAGGAGGCCGAGGATGACCTGCTGGGTGAATTGACTCACGAGCTCAGCTCGGCGGCGCGGATCGCTGTCCTAGCGCGAGCTCCAGGGCGGCGTCGGATACTGCGGCCTGCCGTTCGCCACGTCCGACGGAAAGACGGTGTAGTGAATGCCGTTCTGGATCTGCTCGACGACCATGGGCTTGAAGGTGTTGATGCCGCGGCTATCGAATTTGATCTCGCCGAAGAAGGTTATGACGTCCAGGCTGGCCAGCGCGTCGCGCACCTTGCTCGGATCCAGCGAACCGGCATTCTCCATCGCCTTCTGGAAAGCCAGGCACGCGGCGGTCGACTCGGCGACATGGTAGTCAGGCGGTTCGCTGCTGCTGTACTTCTGCTTGTACGCCTTCACGTAGTCGCTGACCGAGAGGTAGAAGGAGGGTTTGTATTTGACCTGGGGCGTCCACTGGGAGCCGTCGACGACGTAGTTGGCGTCCGCGCCCAGGGCGCTGATGAAGTCCGGGGTCGACGGCCCGACCGAGTAGGCGAAGATCTTGGCATTCAGGCCGAGCTGCTTGGCCGCCTTGTTGATCGCGATCGACTCGGCCAGGTGGCCGGAGTTCATGACGATGTCCGGGTTGGCCTGTTTCGCCTGGCTGATCAGGCCACTGACGTCGGGCGCCGCCGCCGGATACTTCTTGCTGAAGACCACCTGCATGCCCACGGTGGGGGCGTAGTCCTCGACCGCCTTCGCCACCTCGACCGAGAAGTTGTCGTTGGCCGTGAGCATGGCGATCGTGGTGGGCTTGGGGCTGAGCGTGGCCGCCATATCGAGCACGCCGGTGAGGTACTTGTTGGCGGGGGAGAGGACCCCGAACGTGTACTTGTACCCCTTGTTGAAGATGGCCTGGGCCGCACCGTTGGCCTCGACCATCGGGATCGCGTTCTTCTCCGCGATGATCGCGTCGGTCGCGGTGGCCGCGCTGCCGTAGGGCCCGAGGATGAATTGCGCCTTCTCGTCGGTGATCAGCTTTTGCACGAGGGTCGCGGAAAGATTGGGATTGCTCTGGTCGTCCTCGTACTTGATCTGGACCGGGTGCTTGACGTTGTTGACGACGATCCCACCTCGGGTGTTGATCCAGTCGAGCCAGAGATCGTAACCCTGCTTGGTGAGGCCGCCTTCCTTGGACTGCGCGCCGGTCAAAGAGACCGCGGCCCCGAAAACGAGGGTTGATCCGGTGGTCGTTGTGGGGCTGGACGTTCCGCAGGCGGCGAGCAGCACGGCGAGCCCGACCAGGACGGGCGCGAGCTTCTCCCCTCGCATTCGGATAATGTAGCGCATCGTCACCGGATGCCGGGCCTCCGGCGCACCGGCGCCGTCTGGCGGGAATGCACCAGGACGCTACGCTCGAACTCGATGACGACGGTGCCGTCCTGCTTGTAGCCTTTCGTTCGGACCCTGACGATGCCCTGGCCCGGCCGGGATCTCGACGGCCGCGTTTCCAGCACCTCCGACTCGGCGTAGATGGTGTCGCCGGCGAACACGGGCGCCGGGAGCGTGACCTTGTCCCAGCCGAGGTTGGCCACGATGTGCCGGCTGATGTCCTCCACGCTCAGGCCGGTGACGAGCGAGAGCGTCAGGCAGCTGTTGATCAGCGGCCGGCCGAACTCAGTGTGCGCCGCGTAGTCGGCATTGAAATGGATCTCGTTCGTGTTGCAGGTGAGCAGCGTGAACCACGTATTGTCGGCCTCGCTCAGAGTTCGGCCCATCGCGTGGCGATAGAGGTCGCCCACCTTGAAGTCCTCGAAGAAGCGTCCCCGCTCGTCGTCTATCATGCCGATCCTCCTCTACCGTAGGAACGCGGAAGGCCGAGGACGTGCTCGGCCACATAAGCCGTCACCAGCGCGTTCGTCACCGGCGCCACGAGGTAAAGGCGAGCCTCGCGGAATTTCCGTTCGATCCCCACCTCGACCGCCATCCCGCTGCCGCCGTAGGTCGTCATCGCCACGTCCGCCGCCTCCCAGGCGGCCTCCGAGGCGAGCAGCTTCGCCATGTTGGCCTCTGCGCCGCAGGCCTTCCCCGCGTCGAACAATGTGGCGGCCTGCCAGCGCAGCAACGCGGCCGCCCGGGCGTGCATGAAGGCCCGCGCGATCGGGAACTGGACCCCCTGGTTTGCGCCGATCGGCCGGCCGAAGACCACCCGCTCGCTCGCATAGGCGACGGATCGGTCGACGAACCAGCGGGCGTCACCGACGCTCTCGGAGGCGATCAGGATCCGCTCGGCGTTCAGCCCGTCGAGCACCTGCCGGAAGCCTGCCCCCTCTTCGCCGACGAGCGCATCGAACGGGAGCCGCAGGTCCGTGATGAACAGGGCGTTCGTCTCGTGATTGACCATGGTCTCGATCGGCCGCACGTCGATGGATGATCCCGCTTCCCGCAGGTCGACCAGGAACAGACTCAGGCCGTCGGTCTTGCGGGCGACGTCTTCGGCGCGGCTCGTTCGGGCCAGCAACAGGAGCAGGTCGGAATGCTGGACGCGCGAGGTGAAGACTTTCTGACCGTCGACCACGTACCCCTGGCGGTCCTTGCGGGCGAAGGTCGTGATCCGCGACGTGTCGCTGCCGGCTTCGGGCTCGGTGACCGCCATCGATTGCAGGCGCAGGCGGCCGGCCGCGATCTCCGGCAGGTAGCGGCGCTTCTGCGCATCGCTGCCGTGCCGCAGCAGCGCCCCCATCGTGTACATCTGGGCGTGGCAGGCGGCCGCGTTACCGCCGGAGGCGTTGATTTCTTCGAGAACGATGCAGGCATCGACGATGCCAAGCCCGGCCCCGCCGTATTCCGTGGGGATCAATAGCGACAGCCAGCCGCCATCCGTCAGCGCGCGAACGAATTCGTCTGGATAGCGCTTCTCGGCGTCAACCTGGCGCCAGTACGACTCGGGAAACCTGGCGCAGACGGCGCGCACGCCGTCGCGAAACAGCTTTTGCTCGGGACCCAGGCTGAGGTCCATCAGGGTTGCGCATCTCGCAAGATCGCGCGCGCCCGCTTCACAATGGCCTCGTCAACCATCTGGCCGTTATGGGTGTAGGCGCCGCGTCCACCGGATTCCGCCTCTGCGGACGACGCGACAATGCCCTGTGCCCAGATGATTTCGTCCCCGGTCGGCGAGAAGACCTCGTTCACGGTCGTCACGTGCGATGGGTGGATGACCAGCATGCCGCCAAAACCATCGGCGCGCGCCCGCTGAGCGGCGGCCCGCAGGCCGTCGAGGTCCGCGATCTTCAGCCAGGGGGAGTCGAGTGGAGGATGGAGGCGCCCGGCGGTCGACGCCAGGAGCACGCCGGCGCGCGCCATGGCGAGTGCCCCGCTGCTTCCATCGGGGTCGATGCCAAGGTCGGCGGCGAGGTCGAAGCGGCCGAATACGAGGCATGCCACGCCTGTCGCTTCGGCGATGGCGGCGCAGGCCAGGACCCCGGCGGCCGATTCGATGATCGGAATGACTGGCAGGGCCGCGGGAACGCGAGCCTGCTTCATGGCTCGCCGGCAGGCCTCGATGTCGTCCCAATCCGACACCTTGGGGAGGACGACCGCTTCCAACGTGCTCAGGGGCATGGTGCGCAGGTCTTCCGCCATCTCCTGGCTCGAGGCGGGATGGACGCGCAGCCAGATCCGTGCCCCGCCGGCCAGCTCCTCGAGCGCCTCGCGAACGATCTCTCGAGCTTCGCCGATGCGTGCCATCGGCACCGAGTCTTCGAGGTCGAAGATGCAGACGTCCGCCCCTGAGGTCATGGCCTTTTTTAGCCGGGCAGCCTCGGTGCCCGGGGTGAAGAGCGCACTTCGCACGCGGGAGAGGGGGTCAGTCACGGCCGAATGCACCGCGGCCTCGCAGCGCCTCGATCTCGGCCAGCGCATAACCGGCCTCCGCCAGGATGGCCTCGCGATCGCCATCCAGTGCCGGTCCCGGCCGGTAGGCGGGCGTGAATCCGCTCATCTTGATCGGTAAGCCGACCGTGATCACCTCACCCAGCGCCGAATGCCGGTAGGCGGCGAGCATCGCCCGCTGCTCGAGTTCCTCTCGATCGAGCGCCGCCTCCATCGTGCGTACCGGCGCGACCGGCACGTGGCCCCGCAGCAAGCCGACCCAGTGTGCGGTTGGCTGCTGCCGGAATCGTTCCCTCAGGGTCGCGAGGAGTGCGTCCCGATTCTGACGCCGCTCGTCGAAGGATGAGAATCGCGGGTCGGTGGCGAGCGCCGGCAGGCCAATCCGCTGGACCAGAGCCCGAAAGAATTTCTCTTTCGCGCAGGCCACGGCGAGATGGCCATCTGCCGTGGCGAAGAACTGGAAGGGCACGATGCTGGGATGGCTCGAGTCGGGGCTTCGGTCGCCCGGGACACCCGCCGTCAGGTACCAGGTCGCGCGGTAATTCTGGAAGGCCAGCGCCACGTCGTAGAGGCTCACGTCGACGTCGCGGCCGCGGCCGGTCCGTTGCGCGTCGAAGACGGCCGCCATCAGCGCCAGCGCCGCCATGAGGCCGCCCGCGTAATCGGCAAGGGAGAGCCCGCTCTTGATCGGCGGGCCGTCAGGGTCGCCGGTAAGCGCGGCCCAGCCGGCCTCCGCCTGGATCAACGGGTCGTAGCCGGGCTCGGTGCTCCGTTCGCCCTCGCGTCCATAGGCGGACAGCGAGACGCAGACGATCCCCGGGTTGATCCGGCCGAGCATGTCATAGGTCAGACCGAGCCCTTTAACGACGTCGCCACGCAGGTTGGCATAGACGGCGTGCGCACTGCCACAGAGTCGGTGAAGGACCTCCTGACCGGCGGGGTTCTTGAGGTCGAGCAGCACGCTGCGCTTGCCTCGGTTGAAGGAATCGAAGTAGAGGCTGTCGGTGCCGCGCTGCCCGGGCGTAAGGTACCGACTGATATCGCCGCCGCGCGACGGGTCCTCCAGTCGGACGATCTCGGCTCCAAGGTCGGCCAGGTGAAGGGTGCCGAAGGGTCCGGCGCCGAATTGCTCGACGGCAACGATGCGGACGCCTGCGAGCGGAGCCTGCCCCATGCTGAACCCCTTCAGGCCGGCCGTTCGGCCCATGCCATGGCCGAAGTCTACTGGGCAACCCGCTCAACCTCCTTACTGGCCATGACTACCGTGGAGGCGGCGCAGCGTCAACACGAAGCTTGCCAGCACGAGCAGGTGAACCACCGTGCACCACTCGCAGATCCGGTGGAGGATGACGATCTCCACGTAGACGAGGTAGAGCACCAGGAGCAGCGCCCCAGCCCCCCAGGCGAGGTGGAGCGGGCGGAGCCAGTTCGGTTCGGGTCGCCTCGAGCGCGCGGCGAGCAGTGCGGTCCACGCAAGAAGCCCGCTCCCGAGGAACCAGACGACCCCAGGAACCGAGATCGGAATCGAGGTACCCGGAATCACCGAGTAGGCGCTGTGCGTGACCGATGAGCAGTTGAGCAGCGAGCCGGCCGTGCATACGAGCGGCACCACGTCGGCGTGAGTCGCTGTCAGGTAGATCGCGATAGCAAGGCCGGCGGTGGCGATCGCGATCAGTGCCGGGGGTTCCCAGCCGGCCTGATGATCCTCAGCCATTTACCCGCCAAGCTCGGTTGCGATCTGCTTGATGGTCGGCGAGCTGCAGACCGGCGCGGCCTGTCCGCTCGGCAGTTGGCAAATGGCCGCCGTCAGGTAGTTGGCGTTGCCGACGATCACCCGGGTGACCGGTGATGTCGGGTTGGAAAGCGCGGCTGCGATCTGCTGCCAGCTCAGGCCCTGGAGCGGATCCGGCAGCACGCCGCGGCCGATTTGGATGTGCCGGTTCCCGAAGTCGAGGAATGGAATGTTTCCTTGGGGATCGTAGGTTTGCCAGATCTGGTTTTCCTGAGGCGTGGGTGTTTCAAGTGGCTTTCGGGCACGGTCCTCGAGCTCGACCGGGACGAAGTCGACGTAGCTGCTCTTGAAGCTGGTGCCGTTGAAGGACAGCGTACGGGTGTCGGGAAATACGTCGGTGCTCGATGAGGTGGTGAAGGTGAGGCCGGAAAAGGTGCCAAAGCGACTGAGCGCTACGACGATGCCCCACCGCTCGGCGGCGCAGTACGGGCACCATTCCGCACCGATGTAGAGAATCTCGGGCTTGCCGTCCGGACCGGTCAGAATGGTTGCACCCGTCGTCTGAGTCAGCGGATTTGTGACGCCTCCCGTTCCGACCGCGTCGGCGACCGACGGGCTCACATGGGTGATTTCGGCGATCACCGTCGGGTCCGCCGTCGGCGCGGTGCTCGCGGTTGGCGCACTCTGCAGCCGGCTGATCACCACGAAGATCGCAACCAGCAGCACGACCACGCCGAGCGAGCCCAGGATCGGCCAGGGACCACGCCAGAACGACGACGGCTGCGCTCTACGCGGGCGCCCTTTGGCCTGCTGACGGTCCTTTTGTTTGGGCTTGCTCATCAGCCGGGTCTTGCCGAAGCCCCCGACTAGTTTGCCTTGCCCGCGCCGGCAGACGTGGAAACCGCTTTCCCCGGCAGGCGCACATGATCAGCTGGCCGCCGCAGCGCGGGCACCGTTCATCGTCGCAGCCGCCATGGTGAACGCCGCCCGGCTCCACGCCCCTGTCGCTGCTTAGATTGCCCGACTGACCGGGTCGTGAAGCTGCAACCGCGCTGTCAGTTCCTTGATCCAGTCCGCCCAGTCCGCTGGTGCGGGGGAGATCTGATATTTGCGGCCGAGATAGGCGCCAAATTCGGCCGTCACGGGTCCTATCTGCATCCCCATCTCCGCGAATTGCTGTTCGAAGCCGGCCGGCGAGATGATCTCGATCAGCCGGGCCGGTTGGTCGGTTGGATTCCAGAACGTGTGCGGAACGTTCCGCGGTTTGATGACGTAGCTGCCTGCTGGCGCGTCGATGATTTGATCGCCGATCCGCACCCCAATGAGACCCTCGAGGACGTACGAGAACTCATCCTCGGCGTGATGGACGTGGCTCGGGATCAGGACGCGCGGCTCAACCGGATGCTCCACTATCGAGAACGCACCGCCGGTGTCATCGCCAGAGAGCTTGAACTGGACGCCGACTCCGCCGAGAGAAACGAGGTTGCCGGTGCCCGGCTCAAGGAGCACTCTCGGACGGCTCGAGGACGACATCCGGCAAGGATGACAGCAAACTCCTCGCTCAGGGTGAGTTGTATTCGGTAATCGGCCTACGGGATTCCAGCGCGGGTGAGAGAAAGCCTTATGAACATCTGGTTCGCGGTCGGCGCTGTGGTTGCGCTGGCGCTCATCGTCGTCATCGTTGTCGGAACTCGCCGTCCGCGTTCAGCTGAAGATGAACTGAGCCAGCCAAAGAGCCAGGCCGCCCGCCCGCTAGAGTCTGGCTCCCTCAACCAGGCCTCACTCAGGGATTTGCTGCGGTCAGTTCAAGCCGAGCGCCAAACCGGAAGGTTGCAGCTGACTGCCGGCGGAAGGAGCTGTTCGCTGTACTTCTTGTTCGGTACCCTGTTTCACGCGGTGAGCGACACGCTCACGGGCGAACCTGCCCTACAGGTATGCCTGGCCTGGCAGGACGTTCATTACACGTTTGACAATAGGGCGCAGATGCCTGCGGAAGAGACGATCCAGCGGCCGATAGATCAAATCCTGTTGACATCCTGACGCCACCCCGCCCCAGGCTATTGGCGCAGGCGTTTAGGAGACGGCTTCCGCTTCCCGGGTTCGCTCGCGGTCTTCGGTGTAGTCGCGCAGGACCTTCGACCGGCTGGGATGCCGCAGCTTGCGCAGGGCGGTGGCCTCAATCTGCCGGATCCGCTCGCGGGTCAGGCCCATCCGGCGGCCGACCTCCTCGAGGGTGCGCGGCTCGTCGTCGACCAGGCCAAAGCGCAGCTGGACCACGCGCCGCTCGCGGGGGCGCAGTGTCGCCAGGATGTCCTCGACCTCGTTGCGGAACATCGCCTCTGAAGCAGCCTCGAGCGGCGCGATCGCGTGCTTGTCCTCGACGAAATCGCCCAGGTGGGAATCCTCTTCCTCGCCGATCGGCGACTCGAGGGACACCGGCTGCTGCGAGATCTTCTTGAGTTCCTGGACCTTGTCGACCGTGATCCCCATCCCGTAGGCGAGCTCCTCCTCGGTGGGCTCGCGCCCGAGTTGCTCGAGCAGCGCCCGCGACACGCGCGCCAGCTGGTTGAGGGTGTCGACCATGTGGACCGGGATGCGGATCGTCCGCGCCTGGTCGGCGATGGCACGCGTGATCGCCTGGCGGATCCACCAGGTCGCGTAGGTCGAAAACTTAAAGCCGCGCTTGTAATCGAACTTCTCGACCGCGCGCATCAAACCCAGGTTGCCTTCCTGGATCAGGTCGAGGAAGGACAGGCCACGGTTGAGGTACTTCTTGGCAACCGACACCACCAAGCGGAGGTTCGCCTCGGTCAGGTGATGACGCGCCTCTTCCGAGCCGGCCTCCATCTCCTTGGCCAGCTCAACCTCCTGCTTGGCCGTCAGCAGGTTGACTCGACCGATCTCCTTCAGGTACATGCGAACCGGATCGTCGAGGGCCACCGAGCTGACCACCTCGACCTCGGTGAGGGTTTCCTCTTCGTCGACTTCCTGCTCGGCCTCCCCGTCGGCGGTCACCTGGATGCCCATCTCCTGGAAAACCGCAGCCACCCGAACGAAGCCGTCAGCATTACCCTCGATGGTGGGGAAGGCCTTCATCACGTCGTCAGGGGCGAGGTAGCCCTGATCCTTCCCCTTGAGGATCAGCGCTTCCGCGCTCAATACCAGCGGGTCGACTGGGACCCGCGCCTTCACTTTAGTCACCCGGTTTTTCTACCCATATGGTGACGTATTCAGACAGGTTCGTCCAGTGTCGGCTTAAGTTCGAACGGCGGCGCTATAACCTTTTCCAATAGTCGGCCTCGAAGAATTCGCCATTTGTGCTCTTTTACACCCTCAGAGGCTGGAAAATGCCCGGATCGGGCTGGCCAGCCGAAATGAAGCAACCAGTCCGCCTACGTGCCCACGGCCGATGATGAGGTCCGGTCCTCCCGATTGCGCCGCGCTGCTTAGATCTGGCGAGCTGACCGCGCAAGCCCGGGCCTGAACGGCCGGTCCGTTCAGGCCCACCGCGCTCCGTTGCTAGTAGGTAAAGGGTTCGAGCTCCTGCTGTCCCGGCCCCAGCGTGTAGGCCGAGCGCGTCGTCGGATTCACCTGCACATTGTTGGCGCCGATGGTGAGGAAGGTGTTGAAGAAGAAGAACTGCTCCCGGGTGGAGAGGACGTTCCCATGCTCATCCATCACGACCGCGCTGCTCGTCGCGTTGTTGTTGAGCCCGAAGTCGCCGGGGACCACCTGGTCCATCACGATCAGCCCGCGGGTCTGGTCGATGGCCGGATAGATGTTGACGGATCCCTTCGGGTGGGCGACGATGCCGGTCTTTTTTCCGAGATCGTAGATCCCAGCCAGGCCGTCGCAGATGGTCGGGACCACGGCCGTGTTGGTGGCCGAGTCGACCGCCATGCCGTAGGGGAAGCCCATGGTGACGCCGGCAAACGACGACAGCGTGCCGGTGCCGAGGTCGGCCGTCACGATCGTCGGCGGTCCGCAAAAGTTGGTGAAGTCGCCGGCCGGCGTGGCTGCCTGGTTGGTGGCCGTGTTCTGCCCGATGCCGTCGAAGACCGGGAATATCATCCCGGCGACGGCCGGGCTTAGGTCGATCAGGGTACCGAACTTGTTCGCCGTGATGTCCGAGGTCAGCAGCCGCCAGGCGTTGTTGATGCTCGCGGTCGTATCGAAGGCCAGGAATGCCGCGTGGTCATCCGCCTGGTTGGCCGCCCCCTCGCTGATCGACAGCGTGTTCGGGGAAGGCGGCGTCCATGCGGGCCCGACCGTGCCTTTCGCCGGGTTCAGCAGATTGAAGGTGCTGGCGAACGTGTTCAGGTCGAACAGCCCGAACAATCCCACGTCGCTGCCCCAGATCCCCCAGCCATTGGTGAAGTAGAGGGCAGTGCTCTGCGAGGCCACCGTCCTGGTGATCGCCTTGGTGGATTGGTCAAAGGTCTCGAGCGATGTCGTGATCGTGCCGTTCGCCAGTTGCTGGCCGGACGTGAGGAATGCGTCATTGCCGCCCTGATCGATGCCGAAACCGTTGTTCGCGAAGCCGCCGTCCGCGGCCAGCACGCCGTCCATCGTGATGCTGCTCACCTCGCCGGCTTCCCCGGCGGCCGCACCTGACCGCGTCGGCAGCACTCGCACGACGTGCAGCATGGTGGGCACCAGCCCCAGCGTCTTGGCGTTGAGCGCGATCGTGCCTTTCAGGCCGGGCAGGGCCTGAAAGGCGACCGACCCGGTGTCAGCCCCGTTCTGGTCGCGCTGCGACCCGTTCGGATTGTTGAATGGGTTCTCGTCGTTGAAGGTGCCCGGGCCGGCGGCGCTGACCTCGAGCGTCGCGCCATCAGCCATCGGCATTCCGGAGACGTCCCAGGACACTTGGAACGAGCCGCCGTACGGGACCTCGAGGAAGTGTCCGGGCGCGGACCCATTCTGCGCGAGCAGCGGTGCCGCCGGTCGCGCCGAGCTGGTGGGAGCCACCCGCGTGTAGGCGAAGTCCGTGTTCAGCGGTGATCCCTTCACCAGCCCAAACAGGATGCTGATCCCGTAGATGCCGCCGCCCTGCAGTGCGCTCACCGGGACGTGCACGGTGCCCGTGAGCCCACTCACTGGCGTGCTGTAAACGGGGCGGTAGATGAACCCCGTGGCCGGGTTGAGGCGGCCCGGCTCCGACACCAGCAGGGTTGGGTTCGAAACATTGCGGGCGCCCGTCAGGTCGTAGGTCACCGGAATGGTCGACCCAGTCACCACTGCGGGAACGAGCGGCGCGTGGACGGCGCGGGTGGTCGCATCGGCCGGTCCAAAGGTGAGCGCGATGCTCGCCTGGGCGAGTCGTACGCCGTTCTCGCTGGCCTGGTAGGTGAGGTTGACGGTTCCGACAAGGTGGACGCCAGCGGCAAGCCGGCCGCGCCGAGGATCTGCTCGGGCAGGAGTCGCGCCCAGGGCGTGGAGGCGAGCGTCGCACCACCCACCGACAGCGCGAATTGGGCGTCGGGCGGCAGTCCCTCCCAATCCGGAGCGATGGTGATCCAGGCCTTCGCATTGCGATCGGTGTTGGTGCCGTCAGCTCCGGACACCGGCCCCTGGAGGTTGATGTTCGCCGGATCGGTCGCCGTCACGAAGGCGGCGTCGAAGAGACTGAAATTGCGCCGCTGCTCTACCGCCACGCGAGCGACCGATGGGCTGACGGTGAAACCCGCCTGCTGCAGCAGCTTCTCCACCGCGCCGCGCACGTCGATCTGCGGGCCGATGCTGTTGGTCACATCCGATTGCGGTACGGCGGGCACGGGCGTTCCGGTCGACGCAAGGAATTTCCGCACGGTGACCGGGCTGGGGAAGGGATGTCCGGTGAGGCGGGCGACCTGCAGGACGACGGCGGCCGCCGCCGCGGTCTCCGGCGCCGAGGCCGACGTCCCGCCCGTGAGGTCGACCTGCACCGCATCCGCTGCGCCGCCAAATGGATGGGAGAAGCCGAGCACGTCATCGGATGGCGCAGCGACGTTCACCCGCGAGCCGTAGCCGCTGCTGAAGAGGGTGAAGCCATTCCAGCGTGTTTCGGCGAAGGCGTGCTGCGATGCCAGGGCCGCGTTGGCGGGATCCTGTGGCGGCGCCGAGTTGATGTCGTCGAGCGTCGTGCCGCCAACGTCGATTGAACCGCTATCGAAGTCGCGCGACGGCGCCCCGGAGAAGGCGACGTCGTTCAGGTTGCTCGGCGTGCCGCCCGGACCGATCGCCAGCGTCGGCGTGCTGCCACCCGAGGGGGCGACGGCCGCGTTGGTGAACGTCCGGAGTCCATCGCCCGACGATACGGTCACGATGATCTTCTGCTCAACCAGGCTGGCAATGATCGCTTCCGTCAGTGGATCGTCCTCCAGGTAGCGGCCGGAGAAGCCGAACTGGTCGGCGGCGAAGCCCAGGCTGGCGGTGATGACGTTGGGCGCCGGCGATTGCATCCCCGCTCCCAGGAATGACCCGTCGATGTCGCTGATGGTGGCGAAGAAGCCGGCGGGTGCCGGAACGACCAGCCGGTAGCTGGCGCCCGGGGCAATCCCGAGCAGGTCGGTGAGTCCCGCGCCGAGCTCGCCGGCGCGCTGCTGGCTGTGGGGGAGCGGCGCCATCATCGAGAAATCGAGGCCGACCTCGCCGAGGAATGGGTCGACCCCACAGACTTCACCGCTGCCGCTCAGCTGGCCGCTTGGGTTCGACGTATAAGTGGGGATCAGGGGCATCGAGGGCCAGTTCAGGAAGCGCTGCCCGCCCATGACGACGCTGGTCGGACCAAAGACCGTGGCAAAGAAGCCGCAAGGATCGTTGAAGTTGTTCACGATGCTCGCGTCAGTCAGGTCGCCAAGGGAAACGTTGGTGATGATCTCGCCCTGCCCTGGCAGCTGGTGGAACTGCCGGTCGATCTCATCGAAGGCCGCGGCCGCGTCCGTACTGGGGGCATTCAACAGGCTCTGGGCGCTGGAGCTGACGGCAAAGTTCGACGGAATGCTGGCGGTGGAGGCCGGTGGCTGACCGCTGCCGGCTGTGAACGGCTTGACCGTCCCGGCCGGGATCGGAATCGGCGCGGTCTGGCTGCTGCTGACCTGGAAATCGGGCGACGCGTACACCACGGCGGGCGACTCGAGGAGCGCCGTCACCGCCTGGCGGACGGATGCTCCGGTCAGGTGGAGGCGGTACGCGTTCGAGAAGTCGACCAGCGGCGTGCCCAGGGCGGCCTGGGCATTCGCGTGCATGACTGCCAGGCCATCGCGGCTGAACGTCCGGAACAGGCGCTCGCTGCGGTCGACCCCCAGGCCGGCGAGGATGGCATTCGTGGTCGAGTCGTTGGTGAAGGCCGCCCCGCGACCTACCACCACATCGCCGGTGCTGGTCACGCCGCCGGCGAACACGACGAGGACCCGGTCATCCGCGTAAGGCGTCTTGGCGCCGGCGGCGAGGTCGGCGATCAGGTGGGCCTTGTCGGGTAGCCCGGTTTGCCCGGCCGCCTCGTCATATTGCCCGGTCACCGGGTAGGTCCGAAACTCGACCTTGCTGCGGTCCTTGCTGAAGACCGCGGCCACTCCATTGCTGAAGACCTTGGCGGTCTGGCCGCCCGGCAGATCAAGGCTGTAGGCGATCGTGGGCGCGCTCGACGGTGCCGCTGAACCGGCGCTACGTGCGGCAGCCGGGATCGCCTGGCCGACCAGAAGGACGGCGGCTGCCAGAGACATCGTGACAGTGCGCGCGTGATGCGATCGCCGGCTAATGGACAACCCCAATCTGAGCATGGAATCCTCCCTCCAGCGTGCTGCGGCGCCCATTCGGGCGCGATGTGTCAAACTCTAGGATTCGCCGTGAACCTCTGTCAATTTTCTGCCCTCCCGCCCTGCGTATTGAGGGTCAGGGTGGGCTGATGCCCGTGTGCGCCGCAAGGCCGGTGTCTCGCGTCTCATGGGCGCAACTGTCGGTGGGGAAAGATCTGCGGAAAGTATGCTAATATGCACATATGCGCCGTACGACGATTCTGCTCGAGGATGATTTGGCAAACCAACTCGACTACGAACGGCGACGCCGGAACCGTTCGACAGCGGCGATCGTCCGGGAGGCGCTGACGGAGTACCTCGCTGGTGGGAAATCATCAGCCAAACGCCTGCCCTTCGTTAGTCTCGGGCGCAGCGGCAAGCGAGACACAGCACGTAAGGCCGAGTCTATCCTGGCCCGCGAGTTAGGAGGAAAGAAGAGGGCTGGCGCCGAGCGTCGCACTCGTTGACACGGGGCCGCTCTATGCGGCTGTCGATCGCGACGACCAGGACCATCGTCGCTCAGTAGCAGTGCTCCAGCGGCCTGGAGTGCGCCTCGTCATTCCGGCTCTCGTTATCACTGAAGCCTGCTATCTCATCAGAACTCGGCTAGGCGCGTCGGTGGAAGCCCGATTTGTCGAGACGCTAGCTGATTTCGACGTTCGCGCGCCCGAGCCGCAGGATTGGAAGCGAATAGGAGCGTTAGTGGAGAGGTATGCGGATCTCCCGTTGGGAGCAGTGGATGCATCCGTGATTGCGCTCGCTGACCTGCTACGGACACGTGTGATCATCACCCTGGACCGGCGCCACTTTGCAGCCATTCGGGGCGAGGGCGGTCACACGTTCCAGTTGCTGCCAACGTAGTCGAGTGAAGGCCGATCGAATCCTGACGACGCGTGAGCTCAATCGAGCGCTGCTGGCCAGGCAGTTCTTGCTGGAGCGTTCATCGCTGCCCCTGCTTTCGACGATCGAACGTATCGGTGGGCTGCAAACGCAGTACGCGCCCTCCGGATATATCGGTCTCTGGTCGCGCATGCGAAATTTCCATCGCGATGCGCTGACCACGGCGCTCCAGCAACGCCGCGTGATGCAAGGCACGCTGCTGCGCAGCACGATTCACATGGTCTCCGCCCGCGACTACTGGCTTTTCCTGGCCGCCATCACACAGCCCCGCCAGGAGTGGTGGGGACGCATTACGCGAAAGCAGTTCGGAGACCTCGACATGGAGGCGGCTTCGAGCGCCCTCCGCGAACAACTGGCGAGCGGCCCCCGACGTGCCGACGAACTAAAAGGGGTCCTGGCGGCGCGAGGGCTGCCACCCGTGACCTGGGGAGGCGTCGCACAGTGGCTCCACATGGTTCGCGTTCCGCCTTCCGGCACCTGGGAGCAGCGTCGGGCCGATCTCTACGGCCTTGCGGAAACCTGGATCCGGCCGGCCCACCATCCCGAGTCGGCCGGGCTGCAGCACGTCATCCGCCGTTACCTGGGCGGGTTCGGACCCGCGTCGGTGCGCGAAATTGCGGACTGGGCCGGAATCCCACACGCCATGTTGCTTCCGATGCTCCAACGGTTATCCCTCCGGCACTTCCGCGACGAAAAGGGGAAGGAGCTCGTCGATCTTCCGCGGGCGCCGCTACCCGTGGCCGCGACGCCGGCTCCTGTCCGCTTCTTGCCAACCTGGGACGCTACGTTGCTGGTGCACGCCCGCCGCACGCAGATTCTTCCCGAGCCTTATCGCCCGCTCGTTTTCAATACCAGGACGCCACACTCGGTGCCGACCTTCCTGGTCGACGGCGCCGTTGCGGGAACCTGGCGGTTCGAGGGCGGACGAGTCGAGCTCAACCCGTTCGAGCCGATCCCGCGGTCCGCCCGGCGCGAAGTCGACGATGAAGCCAGGCGACTGGCGGCGTTCATGCGCTAGGCGCCTTAATTCCGCAGGTCTAGAATTCCTCAATCAAAATCACGAGTGACCGCGCCGACCAGGGCGCTGGGGCCCGGTGGGGACTCTCGTATCCGGTCGATATCGGACCCCGGCTGCGGGCAGAACGCGAGCGACGCGGGGTGAGCCTCCGCGAACTCGCCAAACGGGTGAGCCTCTCGCCCAGCCTGATCTCACAGATCGAAACCGGAAAAGCCCGGCCATCGGTCGGGTCACTGTACGCGCTCACATCCGCTTTGGGGCTCTCACTCGACCGGCTGTTCACCGGCCCAGACGAGGAGGGCGGCTCGCCTCGGCACGCGGAAGGGCAAGCAAAACCCGATGCAGAACATCCGAACCTCGTGGTGCGCGGCACCAGGCGAAAAGTCATCGAGCTCGAGAATGGGGTCCGCTGGGAACGGCTCACCGCCGCCAGCCATCCCGACGTCGACTTTCTATTCGTCGAGTACGGCCCTGGCGGCGCCTCGGCGACGACGATGATGCGCCATAGCGGAAAGGAGTACGGCATCGTGCTCCGCGGCACCCTCACGGTCACCGTCAACTTCGACGATTATCAGCTCGGGCCAGGGGACTCGATCGCCTTCCCATCGACCACGCCGCACCGGCTCTGGAACGCTGGCGAGGAGGCGGTCCAGGGCATTTGGGTCGTGACCGGTCGGCACCGCTCGACGCCGGCGGGTTCGGTCTAACCGGCGGTTGCGGCCGGCGCCTTCTCCGCTTCGACGGGCGCCGTCGGCTCCGCCGCTGGTTGCGCCGTCGCCGCTGGCTTCACCACGCCGTCCGCCCGATTGAGGTTCGACTGGTGCTCCCGGGTGACGGGCAGCGGCCCGCTAACGGTCTGGTAGCGCTGACCCGCAATCAGGAGTTGTTCAGCGGGAAACCGGGTGATGACCTCGCACCCAGCCTTCCTCACGATGACCTGCTCCTCGATGCGCGCGGCCTGCCAGCCATTTGAGGCGGGCCAGTAGGTCTCCAGCGCGAAAACCATCCCTTCCTCGATGACGTCGCCGGCCTCGGGCGGGATCAGCCGGCTGATCACCGGCTTCTCCCAGATCGACAGGCCGACCCCATGGCCGAGCTGCAGGGCGAACGCCGCCTCCTCGCTCACGAAGCCAAACTCCTGGGCACGCGGAAATGCCTCGGCGACCTGCGCGGTCGTGGCGCCAGGCCTGACCCGGCTGATCGCCTCGTCGAGGTAGTAACGGCAGCGTTTGTAGGCGTCGACCAGTCCCGCTGACCCGCTCCCAATGGCGAACGTCCGGTAATAGCAGGTGCGGTAGCCGTTGTACGCATGGAGGATGTCGAAGAAGACCGGGTCGCCCGGGCGCATCACTCGATCGCTGTAGATGTGCGGATGCGGGTGGGTGCGCTCGCCCGAAATGGCGTTCACCCCTTCGACGTGCTCGGAGCCCAGATCGTAGAGGGTCTTGGCGACGAGCCCCACACACTCGTTCTCTTTCATGCCCGGGCCCATTACCTTGTAGAGCTCTTCGTAGGCGGCGTCCACCATCATGCAGGCGGTGTCGAGCAGGACGAGTTCGTCCACCGACTTGATCATGCGGGCCTGCAGCATGAGCTGTTGCCCGTCCACGATCTTCAGCCCGGCGGCCTGCAGGGCGAACATGATCGGCGGTTCGACAATGTCCAGCCCGACCGGTTCCTGTGCCAGACCGGCGGCCTCCAATTCGACCTTGATCTTGTGGGCGACGTCTTCGGCCCGGCCGGCTTCGGGCCGGATGCCACCGCGGAAATTGGTGATCCCTGCTCTCGAGCGGCCGTCCAGCCAGGGGTTGTAGAGCTGGTGATGCCGGGCCGCCGAGCCGAAGTCCCAGATGATCGGCTCCCGGTCCTGCGGCAGCAGCGACCAGCGGACGAACTTGTCGTTGCTCCAGGTCCCGATCAACGTGCTGGTGATGTATCGGATGTTGTTGGGGTCGAAACACACCAGTGAGCCGAGCTCGGACTTTTTGAGGAGGCCCTTGATGCGGTCCAGCCGATCCCGGCGGAGTCGGTCGAAGTCGACCCGCTGCTCCCAGTCCACCCCCATCAAGCCAAATGTTTTGCCCATGGTCACCCTCCCTTGGAACGAGGCCAACTTATCAGCCTCGAGCGAGGGGCGTCAAGCGCCACTGAACGGCCCGAGCCGGCCGAAACGAGTTGGGCCGGGCCGCCGCTTGACCACGGCCGGTCGGGGGTTTATCGTTGCTAAACACCACTGGACGGAGGGGTCGAGTACTGATCACGGCTGGTCTGGACGTCATCGATCGCCACTTTGCCGCTGAAAACGCCCACGACATCGAGGCGACACTATCGACCTATACCGACGCCATCGTGTGGGACGACATCACCCATCCCGGCTCGCCCTTTCGGGGTAAGCGAGCGGTCGCGCAGGCCTACGGCGGCATCCTGCAAGCAATCCCCGACATCCATCTGCGCAGCGTCAGCCGCTTCCAATGCGCTGACCACGTCGTCGATGAGTCGATCGTCACCGGCCACGTCATGGGCGACTTTGCCGGCGTGGCGGGCGGTGGCGCCCCCGTCAGCTTCCGCCTGCTGCACGTCTTCGATCTTCGTGATGGACTGATCGAGCGCGAGAACGCCTGGTTCGATTCCGCTGCGGTGCGCCGCCAGGTGGAGGCCTTCCACCATCGCTGATCTCCAGTTCCAAGGAGGAGAAAACCATGGCTGACCGATTGCTGCTTCGAGGCGGTTCCGTGATCACGATGGATCCCAAGGTTCCGGATCTGCCGCGAGGCGACGTACTGATCGAAGGCGACAAGATCGCGAAGATCGCGCCCCACATCGATGCCGATGCGCAGGTGATCGACGCGACCGGCGACATCGTCATTCCGGGGTTCATCGACACGCACCGGCACACCTGGGAATGCGCCATCCGCGGCTGCGCCCCGAATGCCACGCTCGACGATTACTTCGTCGAGGTGCTGGACACGTTCGCCCCGATCTACCGACCGGAGGACGTCTATGCCAGCAACCTGGCGGGCGCGCTCGAGTGCGTGAACGCCGGCATCACGACCCTGCTCGACTGGTCGCACATCAACAACACGCCGGAGCACCCCGACGCCGGGGTCCGCGGCCTGAAGGAGTCGGGCATCCGGGCGGTCTACGCCTACGGCAGCGCGAACCTCTCGCTCAACGACTACTGGAACCAGAGCAAGATCGCGATTCCGAAGGACGACGTCCGCCGCATCCGCGACACCTACTTCCGGTCCAACGACGGCCTCTCGACCATGGCGCTCGCCACCCGCGGTCCCGGCTTCTGCGTCGACGAGGTCGTCACCCAGGAGTGGAAGATGGCGCGGGAGCTCGGCCTGCCGATCACGGTGCACGTCGGCATGGGCCGGCTGGCCGGCCGCTTCGCCATGATCAAGTCGCTGCAGCGGCTCAACCTGCTCGGACCGGATACCACCTATATCCACTGCTGCTACTTCAGCGATGAGGAGTGGCAGCTGGTCAAGGACACCGGCGGCAAGATCTCGATCGCCCCCCAGGTCGAGATGCAGATGGGTCACGGCCAGCCGCCCGTCGGCAAGGCTCTGACGTACGGCTTGCGGCCGAGTCTGTCCATCGACGTCGTCACCACCGTGCCCGGCGACATGTTCACCCAGATTCGCAGTGCCTTCGCCGGCGAGCGCGTCCTGGTCTGCGGCGTGGCATGGGAAGCGAATACGACGATTCCGGAATCCACCCTCACCGCTCGGGGGGCGCTGGAGATGGCCACCAGCAACGGCGCATACACCGTCGGCCTGGAGGACCGCACCGGCTCGCTCACGCCAGGCAAGCAGGCGGACGTGGTCGTGATCGATGGCCAGGCGCCCGGGACGGCACCGGTCATCGACCCGGTCGCCACGGTGACGCTCGCCGCCGACGTCTCCAACGTCGACACCGTGATCATCGGCGGCAAGATCCACAAGCGGGACGGCAAGCTGCTGGCGAACTACGCGCGGGCTCGCGCGCTGGTGGAGAAGAGCCGCGACTACCTGACCGAGACAGCGGCGAAGAAGAAGCTCCAGCCGGTCGGGTGACCAACGCGGCACCGGCGCTGGCGATGGCCAGGCATATCGTGCGCCGGGACGGCGAGGCGAACTTCGCCGTCCCGGCCGAATTCGCCGGCCACAGCACCGGCTTCCGTCGCTGGACCGTGGTCGGGGAGGGCGGCCCGGCCGTTCATACCGGTTTCGGGATCTGCGCGCTGGACGCCGGCGGTTCGGAGGCGACGCACGTCCACTCGTTCGAGGAGAGCTTTCACGTCCTGGAGGGAGAGGCGTGCCTTCAAACGAGCGTGGGCACGTTTGCGCTTCGTCCAGGCGACTATGGGTTCGTGCCGGTTGGCGTTCCCCACGCGTGGCGTGCCCCAGCCATTACCGGCGCGCGCTGGGCCGACATGCTGGCGCCCCAACCGCGGGCCCGTCACGGCTTCGACACCTCCGTCGTGGACGGCGCTGAGGCTGGGCCCATGGTCGGGGTCGATGTCCGGGATCCACGGATCCGCTCCTTCGGCCATATCGAGCCATCCAACATGGATGTCAGCCGGCAAACCCAGGAACAGCTCGCCGTGTCGGCGAGCATGCGGACGGCGCTGCTCGTCTACAGCGGGATCACCGTGAAAATGATGGTCGATCGCGACCTGGGCGCCGAGCTGTCAACGATGTTCATGGTGCAGTACCAGCCCGAGGGCAAGGCGGGAGCGCATGACCATCCGTTCGAGGAGACCTATCTGATCCTGGAGGGCGAGGTGGACGCCACCTTTGACGGGCAGCTCTATCGGATGACGGCCGGCGATATCGGCTTCGCCGCGGTGGGTTGCGTGCACTCGTTCACGAATCCCGCGGCGACGCCAGTCCGTTGGCTGGAGACGCAAGCGCCGCAGCCGCCGGCCCGACACTCGTATCGGTTCGCTCGTGACTGGGATTACCTCCAATCACGGATTGCCGAAAAGAGGTCATGATGGCGGACCAGGAAAGCGTCGTGATCATCGGCGGGACCTCCGGCCTCGGTAAGGAGGTCGCTCGACACTTCGCCGGGCGGGGCCGGGAGGTGGTCATCTCGGGGCGTGACCACAAGCGTGCGGCGGGCGTGGCCGCCGAGATTGGCGGGCGGACGCGCGGTATTGGAGTCGACCTGACCAAACCCGCCGACATCGGTACCGCCCTGGCTGAGATAGGCCTCGTCGATCATCTCATCGTGGCCGCCATCGAACGAGATGAGAACAGGGTTCGCGACTTCGACAGCACCCGCGCGCTGCGGCTGGTGACGCTCAAATTGATCGGTTACACGGAAGTGATCCACGTGCTCAACTCGCGCATGACCAGCGACGGCTCCATCGTGCTCTTCGGTGGGGGCGCAAAGGACAAGCCCTATCCGGGCTCCACGATGGTGACGACGGTGAATGCCGCGATCAGCGGCCTGATGCGGGCGCTGGTCATGGAGCTGGCGCCGATGCGCGTCAATGCCATCCATCCTGGGATCGTTGGTGACAGCCCCTACTGGAGCGCCAAGCCGGCACCGGTTTTAGAGGGACACCGCGCGAAGACGCCGACCGGCAGGCTGCCGAGCATGGCGGATATCGTCGACGCCGTCGTCTTCCTGTTGACGAACCGTTCCGTCAACGGAGTCAACCTTCCGGTGGATGGCGGCTGGCACTTCATGACCTGGTGATCGACATGGCGGGCGTCATGTCTTTAGATAAAGAAGAGGAGGCAAGAATTATGGCGACGACGATAACCACTGGAAAGGACGCAGCAGCGACGGCCATGTCATATCGACAGGCGATCGATGTGCTGGAAGCTGAGCTCCTTCGCGTTGAGCAGGTCTTTCGTGGGCTGAGCGATGACGAATGGAGGATGAACACCAAGCTCGTCCCCCTCGACACCACGCTCAAACACTGGACCGTCTTCGAGCTGGCCGGTCACTTTGACATTTCAATTGGGCTGGCGCGAATGCTGATGGCCGACCGCAAGGATGGCCAACCGGGTCGGGACCGCGTGAGCTTCTTCATCTTCCCCAGGTCGGAGGTGGCCCCGGTGGTCTACGACTACGCCTTCAAGATGGTGGAGGGGAAGACGCCAAACGATATGCCCGGCGTCCTGTACGAGACCTTCTCCGGGACGATCGAGGAATCGCGGAGGACACCGCCAGACCACGTTGGGTCGGGATACTACGCGTTGATGCGGGTCGACGAGTTCATCCCGAGCCGCGTCGTCGAAGCCGTGGTCCATGGCATGGACCTGACCGACGCGCTCGGCCGAGAGAGCATCGCCACGCCGGCCGGGATTGCAATGACGGCGGCGATCCTCGACGAGCTCCTTGCCCGGCGAACCGTGGCCGGCCGACCCAGGGACTTGCAGGATGACGTTGCCTGGGTCCGGGCCGCGTCAGGACGCGCCGAGCATCCAGACCCGCGGTTGCCGCTCATCGGCTGACGCCTGGAAATGCAGCGGCGCCCCGTCAACCTTGTGACGGGGCGCCGACTTATCGACGAGTCGAGCCTAGTGGCCCTGTCCGGGCTGCGTCGGCCAGGTGCTCGGCTTGTGCTCGGGCTGGTTGGCCGGCTTGCCGGGCCACTGCTGGCCGGGCTGGCCGGCTGGCTTCCCAGGCCACGGCTGGGTTTGCGGTTGCCCGCCCTCTTCGCCTTGCTTCTTCTCGCGCTTGCTCATCAATTCCTCCTGACGGATAAGTTGCGACTCGGGGGCTTCGCTCGCACCTCCGAGTGCGTCGACTATATGGCCGTCCCGCCCGTTCCGATACCACCGTTGGAGAGATTTCACGCGTTGCCGCAGGTTAGCCACGATTTAGGTCTGATCGGTTAGGCCGGCGAACGCGATTCGTTAGCAGCTTGGTAACGACGTTGTGAACTGGCGCAGGAATCGCAGCAGAGTCGGGACGCATCGGCTCGCCCGATAGTATTCGGGACGCGATGGAGCTCACGCGCGCTGTCGAGGAGGCCGAGCGGCGGCTGCACGGCATTGTCTCGACGACGCCCCTCCAGCCCTCGTCGCGGCTATCGGAGCTCTACGGCGCGAACGTCCTGATCAAGCGCGAGGATATGCAGGCGGTGCGATCCTTCAAGATCCGCGGCGCCTACAACAAGATCGCCTCGCTGTCCGCCGAGGACCGCCGCCGGCCGGTCGTCTGCGCCAGCGCCGGCAACCACGCCCAGGGCGTCGCCTTCGCCTGCGCGCACCTGCGCATCAAGGGGACGATCTTCATGCCCCGGATCACCCCGACCCAGAAGATCGAGCGGGTCGAGCATTTTGGCGGCGACCTGGTGGAGATCCGACTGGTAGGCGATTCCTACGACGAGGCCAGCCAGGCGGCCCAGCAGTTCTGCGATCAGGAGCAAGGGATCTTCGTGCATCCCTTCGACGACCCGCAGACGATCGCCGGGCAGGGCACGGTGGGCAAGGAGATTCACGATGCAACCAGAGGAGAGGTCTCGGTGGTCATCGTCCCGATCGGCGGCGGCGGCCTTGCGTCAGGTGTCGCATCCTATCTAAAGGAGCGAAATCCATCCGTCTCGATCATCGGCGCCGAGCCGGCCGGGTCGCCATCGATGTATGAGTCGCTCAAACAGGGCCGGGTGGTCACGCTCGACGAGCTCCACACGTTCGTCGATGGGGCGGCGGTCCGCCGGGTCGGCGAGCTCACCTTTGAGCTCTGCCGGCGGCACGTTGGTCGCGTCGTGGTCGTCCCCGAGGGCCGGATCTGCACCACCATGATCGAGCTCTACCAGAATGAGGGCATCATCACAGAGCCCGCGGGCGCGCTCTCCATCTCGGCGTTGGAGGATGCGGCCGGCGAGATCAAGGGCAAGACCGTGGTCTGTGTCCTGAGTGGGGGGAACAATGACATCCTCCGCTACCCCGAGATCATGGAGCGCAGCCTCGTCTACCAGGGCGCAAGCACTACTTCATCATCGAGTTCGCCCAGAAGCCCGGCCAGTTGCGCCAGTTCGTCGACGATGCGCTGGGGCCGACGGACGACATCGTGCGCTTCGAGTACATCAAGAAGACGAACAAGGAGCGCGGGGCGGCGCTGGTCGGCATCGAGCTCAAGGACAAGGCGGACCTGGCCCCGCTGCTCGAGCGGATGGGACAGATCCAGTTGAACTTCCGGCCGCTCGGCAGCGAAGAGCTGCTCTACGACTATCTGGTCTAGATATTTCCTTCCCCCTGGCGGGTAGGGTAGCTATGTCCCTCCCATTGCGGGGGAGGGTCAGGGTGGGGGGTTGATCCAGCGGAGGTATCGGTCGGCCGATCGTTGGATCGCGGCCTGGCCATCGCGATCGACCACCCGGACCCACCAGCCACCGTAGATGCGGTCAAAGCGATAGGGCTTGACGGCCGCGACAATTCGGTTGACGTCGGCCGCCGATAGCGGAATCTCGTTCGGGTAGCTTCGCATGAAGCTGACGAATCGGCGGTCGGCAACCACCGTGATGGTGTCCCCGGTGAGCAGCGCGCCGTGCCCGTCGGCGCCGGCCGACCAATGGAGCGCGGTGCTCCCCGCGAAGTGGCCGCCGCACTGGATCAGCGTCAGGCCGGGAAGCGGCTCGAGCGTGCCTTCCCAGTTCCGGATCGCCGGGTCGGGTCGCATCGCCCACTGACGATCCACCGTCGGGATGTAAATTGGGGCGCCGCCGAACGCGTGGCTCCATTCCACGCAGACGCCGTAAAAATGTGGGTGCGACATCGCGATGCCGTGAAGTCCGCCCCGCGCCCGGACCGCCGCGACGCCCGCGTCGTCGATGAATCCCAGGCAGTCCCAGAGGAAGTTGCCAGCGGGCGTCTGGACCAGCAATGCGCGCTGACCGATGCCGATTTTTGGATCCGCTCCGATCCCCGTGAGCCCGGGCTCGAGGTCGCGCACCTCGATCCGACGGCCCTCGGCGCGCAGTTCGGCCAGGGTGGCCCAGCGCTGGCCCTCCGGCGGGACGTACTGGCGCTCGTCATTGCAGATCGCGCAGCCGGGCGGCGGGCGTTCGCTCGCGGCATGCTGCACGCCGCACGTCCGGCAGACGTACGCCTCCACCCTGGATCGCTCCTCAGGTCGGGCGGTCGTCGTCCGCCAGTTTCGGCTGCGTCTCGATGTTCTCGGCGATCAGGTTGAGGATGCGCCGCAACGTCCTGCGATCGGCAGGCCGGAGCTTGGCGATCGCCGCCATCACCTTGCGGGCGCCGGCTCTGAAGAGACGCCAGAAGAGTTGCTCGCCTTTGCTCGTGAGTTCGAGCCAGGTGATCCGGCGATCCTTCAGGTCGGGAACTCGTCGGAGATAGCCACCCTCCTCGAGGCGGTCGATGAGTGGGATGAGAGTTCCGGGCGTGACGCCGAGCCGGCCGGCGAGCTCCCGACCCGTCATCTTTCCCCATCGACGAATCATCGTCAATGCCCGGAACTGGGCCATCGTGAGGTCGAGGTGGATGAAGAACCCGGAGGTGTCCGCTGCAAGCGCGGCTTGCTGGCGGCCCCAGACCTCCATGATCGAGCGCAGCTCGGGGTCGTGAAGCGGCGAGGCCGCGGCTTTGGCGCTCACCATTGATGGTTTGATTTTAAGCGACGACTTGACTGTAGTCAATCATTTGATATTATCAAACAGCAATGGGCGGTCTCGTCCGGCTTCTCAGGGCCTACCTTCGCCCCTATGCGGGCGCGGTGACCGTGGTCGTGATCCTGCTGCTGATCCAATCGATCGCGAACCTGTACCTGCCGAACCTCACCGCCGACATCATCAACAACGGCGTGGCCAAGGGCGACGTCGGCTACATCTGGCGGACCGGGGGCGTGATGCTCGCCCTGGCCGTGGTCGTCGGGATCCTGGCGATCGTCGCCGTGTACTTCGCATCCGGGGCGTCGATGGCCCTCGGCCGAGACGTGCGGCGTGCCGTCTTCGAACGGATCCAGCAGTTCTCCGCCCGCGAGATGAACCGCTTCGGGACGCCCTCCTTGATCACGCGAAATACCAATGACGTCCAGCAGGTGCAGCTGTTCGTGCAGCTGGCCCTCACCCTGCTGGTGATCGCGCCGATCATGGCGATCGGGGGCGTGATCCTGGCCCTACGCGAGGACGTGACGTTGTCGGCGGTGCTGATCGTGAGCGTGCCCCTGATGGTGGCGGTGATCGGGACGCTGATGATTTTCGCCGTCCCGCTGTTCCAGTCGATGCAGGTGAAGATCGACCGCATCAATCAGGTGCTTCGAGAGCAGATCACCGGCGTTCGCGTGATCCGCGCCTTCAACCGGAGGGCACACGAGAAAGACCGGTTTCAAACGGCAAACGCGGATCTGACCGGAACGGCGTTGCGGGTGAACCGGATGTTCGCGCTTGCGCTGCCGGCGCTGATGGCGATCATGAACCTGTCGAGCGTCGCCGTCGTCTGGTTCGGCGGCCACCTGATCGACAGCGGCCAGATGCCCGTCGGCAACCTGATTGCCTTTCTCGCCTACATCCTGCAGATCTTCTTCGCCGTGATGCTGGCAACCATGATGGTGATCTTCGTGCCACGCGCGGCGGCCAGCGCGACGCGGCTCGAGGAGGTCATCCGCACTGAGCCGTCGATCGCCGATCCGGTGGACCCGGTCGAGCCCGGCAGCGCGACCGGCACCGTCGAGTTCCGCGGCGTCACCTTCGGATATCCCGGAGGGGAGAAGCCGGTCCTGCATGACCTGTCGTTCGAGCTGCGGCCTGGCGCGACGACCGCGATCATCGGTGGTACCGGCTCCGGCAAGACGACGCTGCTGAACCTGGTTCCGCGCTTCTACGACGTCACGGGGGGTGCGGTGCTCGTGAATGACGTCGACGTCCGCGAGCAGAAGCTCGACACGCTCTGGCGCCACATCGGGTTCGTTCCCCAGCAGGCGTACCTCTTCCGCGGCACGATCGCCGACAACCTGCGTTTCGGTAACGATGCGGCGACCGAGGCGGATCTGTGGCACGCGCTCGAGGTCGCCCAGGCGCGCGACTTCGTCGCCGCGATGCCCGGCCAGCTGGAGGCGTCGATCGATCAGGGGGGGACCAACCTCTCGGGCGGCCAGCGCCAGCGGCTCGCCATCGCCCGCGCGCTCGTGAAACGATCGCCGCTGTATCTCTTCGACGATTGCTTCTCGGCGCTCGACGCCGGCACGGACGCGCGGCTGCGCGCAGCGCTGAAGGTCGAGGCGAAAGCTGCAACGGTGGTCATCGTCGCCCAGCGCGTGAGCACCATCCTGCACGCCGACCGGATCATCGTCCTCGACGCCGGTCGCGTCGTCGGCATCGGCACCCACCGGGAATTGATGTCGAGCAGCGAGCCCTACCGCGAGATCGTTGAATCTCAGCTCGGCGAGGAGGCGGCCGCCTGATGGCGCAGCGGGGCGTGGCGCAACGGCCCGGCGGACGAGGCTTCGGCGGGCCCGGCATGTTTGGCATGGGGCCGCCACCGGCGAAGACCAAGGACGTCGGCAAGACGCTGCGCCAGCTGGTCGCCCGGCTGCGCCCGGAGCGCATGGCCATCACGGTCTCCGCGGTGCTGGCCCTGGGAAGCGTCGCCTTCACCGTGATCGGGCCAAAGATCATCGGCAACGCGACGAACGTCATCTTCGACGGGGTCCTCGGCCGGAGCCTGCCGGCAGGCATCACCAAAGCGCAGGCCGTCGCGCAGCTACGCGCCCACGGCCATAACCAGATCGCCGATCTCGTCTCGGGCGCCAACGTCGTCCCGGGTCACGGCATCGACTTCACGCTACTGGGCCAGATCCTCAGCCTGGCGGCCCTCGTCTACATCCTGAGCGCGGCACTCAGCTGGTTGCTGGCCTACATCATGGCCGGAGTGGCGCAGCGCACGGTGTATGGCATGCGCCAGGACGTCGAGGCCAAGTTGGCGCGGCTGCCACTGAAGTACTTCGACAGCCATCCGCATGGCGACCTGCTCAGCCGGGTCACCAACGACATCGACAACATCACGACCACCCTGCAGCAGGGCTTGACCCAGCTGCTCACGTCGACGCTGACCATCGTCGGCGTGTTGGCCGTAATGGTCTGGATCAGCCTGCTGCTGGCCGTGGTCGCCCTGGTCACGGTGCCGCTGTCCATCCTGGTGACCCTGCTGGTCGCGCGGCGATCGCAAAAGCAATTCGCCGCCCAGTGGGCACGGACAGGCGCCCTCAATGGTCACGTGGAGCAGATGCACACCGGGCATGCCCTGGTGCAGGTCTTCGGGCGGCGCCAGAAGGCGATCGACGAGTTCAACCAGCAGAACCAGGCGCTCTACGAGGCCAGCTTCCGGGCGCAATTCCTGTCCGGCATCATCCAGCCGGCGATGGCGTTCCTGGGCAATCTGAACTATGTCGTGATCGCCGCCTTCGGCGGCTACCGGGTGGCGTCGGGGGCGATCACGCTGGGCGATGTTCAGGCGTTCATCCAGTACTCGCGCCAGTTCACGATGCCGATCACCCAGCTCGCGGGCCAGCTCAACCTGCTCCAGTCAGGCCTCGCGTCGGCTGAGCGCGTCTTCGAATTCCTCGATGCCGAGGAAGAGGCACCTGACCGCGCGGTGAATTCCCTTTCCCTGATGGGGGAGGCGCAGGGACGGGGGCAGGTTGCGCTCGAGCACGTGTCCTTTCGCTACGATGCCGACAAGCCGCTCATCACGGCCTTCAGCCTGGAAGCGCAGCCGGGTCAAACGATCGCGCTCGTGGGCCCGACGGGAGCCGGAAAGACAACGATCGTGAACCTGCTGATGCGCTTCTACGAGATCGACGGCGGGCATATCCGCTTGGACGGCGTCGATGCACGCGACCTCAGCCGAGATGACGTGCGCCGCGTCTTCGGCATGGTGCTGCAGGACACCTGGCTCTTCACCGGGACCATCCGTGACAACATTGCCTATGGCAAGCTGGGCTCGACAACGGAGGAGATCGTAGCCGCAGCTCAGGCGGCGTACGTCGACCCCTTCGTCCGGACGCTTCCGGACGGCTACGACACGGTCCTCAATGACGATGCCTCGAACATTTCCGCGGGGCAGAAGCAGCTGTTGACGATCGCCCGAGCCTTCCTCGCCGACCGAACGGTGCTGATCCTGGACGAGGCGACCAGCAGCGTCGACACCCGTACCGAAGTGCAGATTCAGGAGGCGATGGCACGGCTGCGGCGTGGGCGAACCAGCTTCGTGATCGCCCACCGGCTCTCGACCATCCGCAACGCCGACAGCATCGTCGTCATCGATCAAGGCCGCATCGTCGAGCAGGGCAGCCATGCCGAGCTGCTGGCGCGGCATGGGTTCTACGACACGCTCTACCACAGCCAGTTCACCGACGCCCTTGCCGTAGCCAGCTGAGATGTTCACCACGCGTCCCGAGTTACGCGGAACCTTCGGGATGGTCAGTTCGACCCATTGGCTCGCCTCCCAAACCGGCATGGCCATCCTGGAGCGAGGCGGCAATGCGTTCGACGCAGCGGTCGCCGCGGGTTTCGTACTGCAGGTCGTCGAACCCCACCTCAACGGTCCGGGTGGCGATTTGCCGATCATCCTGTGGGACGCCCACCGAGCGAAGGTCGACGTCATCTGCGGCCAGGGGCCGGCGCCCAGAGCGGCCAGCATCCGGCACTTTCATGAGCTCGGGCTGGACGACGTTCCGGGAACCGGCCTGCTGGCGGCCTGCGTTCCGGGGGCATTCGGCGGCTGGCTGATGCTGCTCGGCGAGCATGGCACGATGCGCCTGCGCGACGTGCTCCAGTATGCGATCGAATACGCGACGTCCGGATACCCGATGGTTCCGGCGATCGCCCAGGCGATCACCCATATGGAACCAGTCTTCCGAAGCGAGTGGCTGGAGTCCGCGCGCATCTACCTTACTCACGGGGTTCCTGAGCCGGGAACGACGTTTCGCAATCCGGACCTCGGCCACACCTACCAGCGAATCCTGGAGCAGGCCGAAGGCGCCGGACCGGAACGTGACCGTCAGATCGAAGCCGCCCGCCGGGCCTTCTACGAGGGCTTTGTGGCCGAGGCGATCGACGCCGCCTGCCGAGTTCCAGCGATCGACAGCTCGGGAGAGCGCCACGCCGGACTGCTGACCGCGGCCGATCTTGTTAGTTGGCGGGCCCGCAGAGAGCCCTCGACCCAATTCACCTATCGGGATGCCACCGTGCACAAGACCGCACCCTGGGGCCAGGGTCCGGTCTTCCTGCAGCAACTGGCGCTGCTCCAGGACGTCGACCTCAAGGCAATGGGCTTCCTCAGCACCGATCACATCCATACCGTGGTCGAATCGGCAAAACTCGCCTTCGCCGATCGCGAGGCCTGGTATGGCGACCCCGACTTCGCCGATGTCCCGCTGGCGGCCCTCCTCGCCACGGGCTATGCGTCGGAACGGCGAGGGCTCATCAGCGACCGCGCCTCACTCGAGCTTCGGCCCGGGGCCGTGAGCGGGCGGCAACCCGTGTTACCACGGTTCGGACATCGACCCACCCGTGATCGGGCGCGAACCCACCCGGTCGGCGACCCGACGCTGCTCGCCAACCCGCTCGGTGACACCTGCCACGTCGCGGTCATCGATCGCGCCGGGAACCTGGTGGCCGCCACGCCCAGCGGCGGATGGCTGCAGAGCTCGCCCGTGATCGGCGGGCTCGGCTTCGGCCTGGGAACGCGAGGCCAGATGTTCAACCTCGACGAAGGGCATCCGAACGCGTTGCAGGGCGGGAAACGGCCCCGGACGACCTTGAGCCCAAACCTCGTGCTTCGTGGGGGCGAGCCGTGGCTGGCCTTCGGCACGCCCGGTGGCGATCAGCAGGACCAGTGGTCGCTCAATTTCTTCCTGGCCCATGCCGTCTTCGGCCTCAACCTGCAGGAAGCGATCGACGCCCCGATGTTCCATAGCAGCCATTTCCCCAGCTCGTTTTATCCGCACGAGTCCCATCCCGGCCGGCTCCTGGTCGAAAGCCGGCTCGAGCCGCAAACCACCCAGCAGCTGCGTGACCGCGGGCACGACCTCGTCCTCGATGGGGCCTGGTCGCTCGGGCGCTTGTGCGTCGCCGGCAAGGATCCGAAAACCGGGCAGCTGATGGCGGCGGCGAACCCGCGGGGCATGCAGGGTTACGCCGTCGGTCGATAGGAAAAGAAACGCGTCAACTCCGACAGAGAGGCGAACTACATCGGCCTCGCTGAGACTAGGTTTCCAAGTAGTACGACGGATCAGTCAGCGTTTCCGCGAGGGCAGCCACGAGGTCCGACCCCAAGACCAGGGGCGTAAAGCGAGAGCTTCCCTGCGGGCATTCGCGTATGGAGTCGTCGTAGGTGCGGGTACGCAAGGCGCGACCGTTGATGAAGTCGATTTCGATCGCTCGTGGGGCACGCTTGACGTCCAGCCGGCCACTCGCCCGCTGGGAGCGCAAGGCATCGATACGCTTGGGCACGTCACGAAAGCCAAATGGTTGCTCTGCCTCAGGCCTTCCGAGCAGCCGGTGGAGGCGTGGCCTCAGCCAATTTTCGACGACGACGTCAGCCTCTCCCTGGATTGGTTTGTGGATCGATGAGGCCACCCGGATGAGTCCGATCGGATCGAACGCGCCCATCGCCATACCGTGAACGATCGGCGCTCCAGTTAAGGGACCTCCTCTCCGAGACCACCCCGCCCTGCGGGGGATCGTCTCCAGCCACATCACGAAGTCGGGCTCGACGATTTCGGGCAAGATCGTTCGCATCGTGCTCGTCCGGACCAAATCGGGCTACGGGCCGAACCCCAGCCAGCGCGCCACCAGCGATCGTTGAGCAACTCTGCTGGTCAGGATGCCACATGGGCCAGAGCACACGACTGGAGCGGCCGGCAACGATCGCAGATTCCCGGTTGGGCACGGACGCTGGACCTCTAGGGCAAAGGCGCCTGCCTCCTGATCCGTCCCCGACGCCATTGCCGATGCGGCGAACTGGTGCCACTGTGAGCTTGGGAGCGAATGAAGTCCATCGTCCAATCGCCGCTCGCCGAGCAGGAGCCGGAGGCCGCCCGGCATTTAACCACCAAAGGTAGCGAGGCAACCGCCACCGCCAACCTGGCCATACCGGGTGGCGTCGGCATTGATGCTCTAATGGCGCTCCAGGCCAGGGCTGGCAACCGCGCGGTCACAGACTGGCTTAACAGGAAGCGTCAGACGTACTCGGGCACGGCGCTTACCACTCCGACGGTTCAGCGCGCGGCTGGACAGGCCGCGGAGGCTCCACCCGCTGAAGACCGTCTCGCGGAACAACCTCCACGCCTGGCTGATAAGTCGGCACAGGCCGAGACGATTGGTCCTGGTGCACCTAAGCCATCGCCGCAGCCCGCGACCGCGTCATCGCTGTCTGCCGCGGAACAACTGTCAGCACTTGGCGATAAGACGCCCCGGCCCGAAACGAGTGGTCCGGCTGCTCCTCTTATGGCGCCGACCCCGCAACTTGCGGCGGAGCGACTGCCGGGATCTGCCCATACTGCACCCCAGCGCGAAACGAGCGGTCCGTCTGCTCCTCATTTATCGCCGGTGTCGCCGACCCCGAAGCCCCCTGTTGAGTCTCCGCTAGCCGCCGCGTCCCCAGCGACGCCCGGCGGGAGCCCGGTTCTTGATGTGCATCCACCTGAGCCGGGATCGCCGGTTTCGGTCAGCGAGGTCCCTGCAGCGGCCCCGGCCGACGAGCTCCCGCAGGGCCGACCGGACTTGGACCTGCCGCCCGAGCCTGCGGCGGCTCGTGTGCCTCTCCCGAATGGCCCTGCGGCTGATCTGATGGAGGCGGTCGAGGCCGAGCAGCGCCGCATCGAGAAGGGGGCAGAGCAGGCCGGGGCGAAGCTGTCCGAAGCGGCTAGGCAACAGAAGGCGCTCATCGAGGAGACGTTTACGGAACAGCATCGGAGTGTGGCTGGAGGCTTCGCGTCGTTCCACGACGCACTACGCCAGAGCGCCGCCACCGAGACTGCGGCTGCTCAGTCGAAGACTGCGACTGCCACAGCGGCGATCCGAAAAGAAGCAGCGGTGAGCGTCGAAAGCGGCCACGGGCGGGTTGCCGCAATGGAGAGCACAGCTGCGGCGGCGGGTGAGACCCAGGCCGGGCGGGCGATCAAAGACGCCGATGAACGAATCGGCGCCGTTCGACCGTCGAGCCCTGGCGGTGATGCGGATATCCAAAGTGGCGTTGGGCACATCTCCGACGCGGTATCGCAGAGGGCGCGCGCGGAGCTTACTTCTGCCGGAGCGCGCGCCGCGGCAAACGTAAAGGACGGAGTTCGTCAGCTTCAGGACAACCTGTACACCCCGGCTCGAAACAAGATTGCTGACGCGGCGGGCTCGGCGGCCGATGACGCGGAGCAGGCGCTGCGCCACGGGATGCAAACGGCGACGACGGCCGTCGGCAATCTAACTGGTCACGCTACCAAGGCCGGCTACCGGGCTCACCAGACACTGGTTTCCGGCCTTGAGCTTGGACGAAAGCGAGCCCACTCGGAGGTCGACCGTTGGGCTGAGGCAGGGCGGCGGCGCCTCTTGTCGGCTGCCAAACGCCTCGGCCGCGCGGTGGTCGGCCACGCTCGCGCTTTTGCCGCCTCGGTCTCCACGAGTCGTGCTCCAAAGGAGGAGGCGGCAGCCGCTTCTGCGGAGGCGACGCAGCAAGCGCAAGAAGCCACGGACCAAACCGTACGGGGACTGGACGAGGTGGCCGCCGGTCTCGCCCAGGGTGTTGTCGAGCTGGGCACGGCCCATGTCGGAGCAGCCCGAAAAGTCACCGGGCAAGTGGCTCACGGATTGCAGCACACGGAGAGCGCGGCCCTCGGCGCGCAGCGACGTGCCGGCGCGGCGTTCGCCGTCCATGCCGACGAAGCCCGCGCCTCAGCCCAGTCGGATCTTGGGCAGCTGCCGACCCGAGCGGCTGCCGGCCTTGAATCTGAACACCGAACGGGCATGGATCGCCTGGGCAAGACCGTCGACGACGCTGGTTCTCATCAGGAGCGGTGGACCCGTGACGCGAAGGCGCAAGCCGAGGCTGGCGGTCAACGATTCGCCGGCGAGGCCGAACGGCTCGGGAGCCAGGCTCAAAGTTCCGGTCGGGCTCCGGTGCAGGGAATTTTCGAGTCCTTCATTGGCCCGCTGAGGAAATGGCTGCAGCACAAGCTGGGCGATGTCCTTGGCGGCATCGTCTCTGGCGTCATCCAGGCTCTTCCCGCGATCATCATCGCGGTCGCCCTTTTGCTTGCTGGACCAGTTGGATGGGTCGTCCTCGCGGGCCTTGTGTTGGTCGGGGCGGGTCTGACCATTTACGCTCGTTTCCAGGAGTACAAGGCAGATCACGGCGGGCAAGGACCCAGCTTCTGGCAGGGCGTCGGTCTGGTTGCCCTTGGTATCGCCGATCTTACTGGTATCCCGTACATCGTCGAGGCCATCGCCGGACGCCGCGCCTTCTCACCAACTCCGATGAGCACGTTCGAGCGATACGAACGCGGGACGCAAGGCGTCATTTTCCTGGCGCTGCTCCTTACCGGAGGGGCAAAGAAACTCTTTGGAAGAGGCGCCCCCGTGGAGGTGCCAATCGACGAGCCGCCGGTCGAGGTCGAACCCAAGGATCCAATTCCGGATGAAGTTCCCAGTAAGGCCGGACAGTCCTTACCATTCGACCCAGAAAAAGTGCCGATTGACGGCGAGGGCAACCGCGCCAAATTCGACAGCGTGAAGCAGCTCATCAACCGATGTCCTGCGGCTCGCCGAGCCGAGGTGGCAAAAATACTCTTTAAGAGGATGACCGCCGAGACTGGCGGCACCTGGAATGCGGTGGAGCACGCCGGTGCGGACGGCGGCACCTACTGGACGGGAGAGGGCGCGCCCTTTATATATGCGATCGATCCGACGGGAAACGCTTTCCAGGGGAGAATCGGCCCCGATACGTTCATCTTCGGGCCGGACGGCATGAAGGTGAACTACTCATCATCAACGCTTACGCCGCAAGCGGTTCCGGCAGGGGTTCCTTAGGCTGCCAGTGGACTCGGGCCGTACATGACCTCGCACAGCCGTTCCCCGGAGTCGAGTCCGGCGCTGAACCAGGAGGCCGCCAGCGTTTCATTGCAGGCCATTGCGGATCCAGTTATCCGTCGGCTCGTGCAGCAGGTGGTAGGAACGCTCATGCTCGCGCTTGTCGACCCGAAGAGCACAAAGCTTCCGGACGCTCCGATTGACCTTGACTTTCTGGTTCGGGTACTCGAACGCGCCTTCCGCCAGCCGAGTCTGATCGCCGCCATCGCATTCGGCGACATCGACGCGGGCATGCCATGGGGCGCGGATGAAAGACCTTGATGGCCAACAGCCGTGCGACCGTTCCGTCAGTGTCAAGCCTTCAAATGTAAACGGCACTCTTCCCGACACTGGCGCTTACTTAATGCGTTGCGGCGTTGGTGACATAGTCGCGGGGTCGCCATCAGGACGAGTCGCTGTCCCTGGCGCAGAGCTTTATCCTTAATAACGCGCTAGCCGCCGCGTCGGCGAATGACGTCCGGGCCGTCGGCGGATTACACGTCGTTGCACTCCTTACAGCCTTTAAGAGGTATGAGCCGCGAGATTTCGTCCCAAGAGCGAGAGCTACTAGGTCTAAAATGCCCGGCCCGTATCGGCCGCGACGCTCGACCAATTGGAAAGCACTCGCCTGGTCGACGGGCACGCTCCGGGGCTTGAAATATTCGAGATATGAAATTTCGCCGTTCGTGACGGTGAGCCGCATCCGGCGCGCCATGACGGCAACCGCCAACCCGTAGACGGTCGCCAGGACCGCCACCAGCGCGAAAGGCCCGAAAAAGATCCAGCCCCCGTTGCGGGGCGGATAGACCAGCATGGCTCCGATGCCAAAGACGGCGGCGACGAACAGCCGCCGCCCCGCTTGTGAAAGCAGGAACCCCGCGCGCGGCCGTAAGGTAGTCGGCACCGCTATTGAATCTCGAGTCCCAGGTAGCTGCCGACCTTTTCGAGGTCCGCTTTTCGGAACCGGTCGGCAATCTTGATCAATTCAACTGCGGCTGAGCGCTTCGAGAAAGCCGGCCCAGGAATCGCCAAGCTTGTGTCCCTTAGAGACCAATTCAATTCGCGGAAAGATGAGAAAGATAGGACCCTTTGCAGCCGGCTCCACGGCATAGAGACCATCCGATCCATCCGATCCGATCAGGACGACAGTGCTTTCGCGATGGGGTGCAAGAATACGGTTCTTCTCCGGCAACTCCTCGATTGGCCAGATCCGTAGGTATGATCCCTCACCAACGAAGCCCTCGCCTCCGTTGTGAAGACGCATCATCGCCAGGTACTCGGCTGGCAGCGGCCCGAGCTGCGATTGCACGGACTCGAGGACGGCGTCGGACCCGGGCTCAACGTTCCAGTCAAATCCGTCAAGGAGGTGCCCGCCCAGGGTCACGTGACTTGCCCGCGGATATAGCTGTTGAATTGATCTTTTGGGAGCCTGCCCGACCAGAGGTCGTCCAGCACTTTCCATGCTTGCGCAGTCCTCGTGCCAAGCCACGGCGTCCAGGCAGCCAGAGGTACGTCCCGGTTGAGCGATATGTTCTGCAGGTGGCTCATCTGGCGCATATATATAGGATGCGTTGAAGCGGTCCCAGGTTTCACCAAAGTCCGGTGAGGCGGCAATGATCGCCTCCGATGTGTCTCCGATCATTCGAGTCCCCGATAGCTTCTAACGCCTGGACAACAGTTTTCCGTCAACGGTTCGGTGGGGGTTTCCTCGATGCGCTCCCAGGCCGCCCCGTCGGCGAGTGCGTAGTTCTGGCCTTTCGGCTTCATTCGTGATGCTGTAGCCGGGCGCCGCCGGTAGCAGGGGCGTGACCCAGGACGTCGTCGGCAGGTCACGCTGTCATTCCGGGAAGGACGCCACCCCGCCCTTGGAGAAGATCGCGTAGTCATGTGACGGCAGGATGTGATCGGCGCGCCGGCGCAAGGTCTCCATCGACTCCATGGACTGGTCGACGTCGTTGTGGAATCCCGGCGGAATGTCGCGCTCCAGGTTCTCGTAGGTGAAGACGGCGTCGCCGGCAATCACGTAGCGGCCCTGGTCGGTGTCCACCAGGATGGCCTGTGACCCGGGTGTATGGCCCGGCACCGGGAGCGTGCGGATGCCCGGACGAATCTCGACCTCACCCTTGACGACGTCGAGATTCGGAAGCAAATAGGGCGGATGCGGCCAGCCGGAGAGCGGGGAGAGGAAGGACTTGCGGAAGAACTTGCCGGGGACCAGCGCATAGCGCAGCTCCGACTCCTGGACCAGTACCCGCGACTGTGGGAACAGGTCGCAGTTCCCCGCGTGATCCCAATGAAGATGCGTGAGCAGCACCAGCTCGACGTTCTTGGGATCGATGCCGGCGTTCCTCAGGGCGTTGAGCGGCTCCTGCTCGCGGCTTCGCTCGAAGTGCTCGCCGATGAACTCGGCGGGCTTGCCGCCAGCTGGCACGCTGGTATCGACCACGATGGTGGTCTCGCCTTCGAGCACCCACATCACGCGGGGGATCCGGATCGTCTTGCCGCAGTCGACCAGGTAGGTGATGACCGACTTCTCGATCACCGAGGCCCCGGTGTCGAGCGCTTTGATCCGCCAGCGACCGGCTGCCGCCGACATCCGGATCAGACTTCCTGGCTGGTCGGTCCGAACTGGACGCCGGGCAGCTCGCCGTTGATGGTGTAGCCGCCGTCCACGATGATCGCTTCGCCGGTGATGTAGCGCGAATCGTCCGAGGCCAGGAAGGTGAAGACGTTGGCGATCCACTCCGGCTCGCCCAGCTTGCCGACCGGGATTCGGTCCTCGAAGGCCTTTTTGATCGTTGGCGTGAACATCGGCTCGGTCAGCGGCGTGCGGATGTGACCCGGCAACACGCAGTTGACCGTGATGCCGTGCGGCGCGACCTCGATCGCGAGCGATCGAGCCAGCCCGATGACGCCGGCCTTCGCCGCGCTGTAGGCGGCCTGCAGGCCGCGGGTCTGGACGGCGAGCAAGGATGAGGTCGTCAGGATCCGACCGCCACGACCTTGCTTGATCATCTGCCGGGCCGCCTCCCGCGAGCCGTAGAAGGGACCATAGAGGTCGACCTTGATCATGTGGTCCCATTCGTCGTCCTTCATCTCGACCACCCGCCGCTGCAGCACGGCGGCGGCGTTGTTGACCAGGATGTCCAGCCCGCCGAAGGTCTTGACCGCGTGGGCGACCATGTCCCGGTTGGTCTCGGGCCGCTGCACGTCGCCGACGAAGGTCGACGCCTTACCACCGGCGTTGGCCAGCTCCTCCTTGACCCGCTCGGCGCCCTGCGCGTTCTGGTCGACGACGACGACCGCGGCGCCCTCGCGCACGAACGACTGGCAGATGGCACGCCCGATCCCCGACCCGCCACCGGTGACGACGGCGACCTTGTCCTTGAGTTTCATGCGGTCCTCCGACCATGCCCGAATCGAGTCATGTTGATTTGATCGCCCCGAAGGAGAGCCCACGAACGAGGTACCGCTGCAGCGCGAAGGCAATGATAACGACGGGCAACGCCCCGATGGTCGCGATTGCGGCGATATCGCCCCAGAGGATGTTGTGCGACTCCATCAGGGTGGGAAGGATGAAGGGCAGCGTCGTCACCCGGCCGCGGGACAGCAGGACGGCAAAGGTGAACTCGTTCCAGGTGAAGATCAGCGCGAACAGCGCGGTGGCCACCAGCGCCGGGCGGACGGTCGGCAGCACCACTTCCCAGAACGCTCGCAGCCGCGAGGCCCCGTTGACCAGCGCGGATTCCTCGAGCTCGACCGGCACGTCCTGGAAGAACCCCTTCATCAGCCAGGTCACGAAGGGGACCGTAAAGATCAGGTACTGCACGATCAGCGCGATGTAGGTATCGACCAGGCCCAGGTTGGACCAGAAGAGGAACATCGGAATCGCCACAGCGACCGGCGGCATGAACAGAATGCTCAGGATGAAAAACGACAGGTTGGTGCCGCCGGTACGGAAGCGCGCGATGCTGTAGGCGGCGAGCGTGCCGATCACCATCCCGATCGCGCTCGAGCTGAACGCCACGATGGCGCTGTCCACCAGGCCCTTGACCCCGTTGTAGAAGAAGAGGGCATCCGTGAAGTTGGTGAAGTAGAGGCGCGATGGAATGAAAACCGGCGGATTGGTCAGCCACTCATTCGGCGGCTTGACGGCGGTGGCGAGCATCCAGTAGACGGGGAAGAGGAAGAAGATCACCCCGATCACGATGCCGGCGTAGGCGAGCCACCGTCCCGCGCCGACACGCAGTACCGGCGTAGCGGCGGACCGTCCACGGCTCAGGGTGGGAGCCGCCGTCGCCATCAGCCCACCGAGCGCCCGATCGGGCGCTCCATGAAGCCGAGGATCAACCGGGCCAGCACCGTGATCAAGATCAGCGTCACAAACGCCATCGCGGTGCTGTAGCCGAGGTCGAAATAGCGAAAGCCCTGGACGTAGGTGTAGAAGGCGAGGCTTTCGGTGCTGGTGCCGGGGCCACCGGCGGTCAGCGAATAGATGATGTCGAAGATCTTGAAGGCGCCGATCAGCCGAAGGATAACGGCGATGGCGATCACCCGGCGCAGCAGCGGGATGGTCTGGAAGATCGTCACCTGCCAGCCACTCGAGCCATCGATGCGGGCGGCCTCGAAGACCGACCTGGGCAGCGACTTGATGCCGGCAAACATCAGCAGCACCATGAACGGGGTCCATTCCCAGAAGTCGACGAGCACCAGCGCCGGAAGCGCGCCTCGTGCCGAGGCCGTCCACCCCTGCAGCGGCAGGTGGAGAAGGCCCAGGAAGTAATTCAGCGGGCCGGAGTAGTAATCGAAAAGCTGTCGCCACTGGAACGAGACCACCGAGGGCGAAAGGATGCTGGGGATCAGCAGAATGGTGGCGATCACCTGCTGGTATCGGGGCAACCGGTCAAGCGCGAGCGCGATGGCGAGCCCCGCCACCAGCTGGATGGTGATGACGGACACGGCGAAGACAGACGTGACACCCAGGCTGCTCCAGAAGAGCGGATCATGAAACAGGTGGGCGTAGTTGTCCACTCCGATGAAGTGGGGCGTCGCCACCGAGAGCAGGGAGTCCTGCATGAATGACAGACGCAGCGCCCACAGGAGCGGAAAGATGCTGATGCCGACGAGCAGCAGCGTGGCCGGCGCCACCGTGAGGAGGGCGAACCGTCGCCCTCCTCCGGACGCCCGCCGTCGTCCGACCACCGCTGCCATGGCCCTTAGTAGTTGATTCCGGCCTTGTGGAAGCTATCGACCCAGTCGGCATAGGCCTTGACCTGGGCGCTCTTGTCGAGGGCGGTCGTGATGCTGTTCCACTCGTCGGAGGCCGATTTCAGCGCCTGTGCCGCCGTCGAGCCGCCCGAAAGCGCCTCGTTGACCTTCAGGTCGAGGATGTCGATGTAGCGCGGGGCGCCGGGAATGGACAGTTCGGGGTAGCCGATCGCCAGCCCACCCTTGTTGGCACTGACGTAGGTGGTGGCGGCGGCTGCCGACATCGTCGGCTTTCCGGTGTGGTCCTTGACGGCGCTCGTGTCGAAATGTGAAGTGCGGAACGGGTCTTCGCCGCAGTTGGGGTCGTAGACGTCCTTGATGCTGACCTCCGAGCGGTTCATGTACTGGATCAGCTTGTAGGAGTTGTGCGGGTTCGACGTGTAGGCTGAAATCGCCATCACCCGTGAGTAGGGCATGTAGTTCGCCACCGGAGACGGCGCGTACCCGTTCATCCCAACCGACTTACTCTTGGTCGAATCCTCTGCCTTGAGGGCCAGGTCGTTCCACTGCACGACCATCGCGGTCGATCCGTTGAGGTAGGCCTCGTTGAGTTCCGGGTACCCGATTTGCAGGATGTTCGGCGGGGCATATCGCTTGAGCTTGATCAGGGTCTCGAGCGCCTTCACGCCGGCGTCGCCGGCAATCCCGGGCGTCATGTCGGAGCTGAACCATTTGCCCCCGTTGGCGGCGAAGATGTTGATGAACCAGCCGTAGCAAAAGCCACGCTGGCCGTAGAAGGCGTTGCCGTACTGCGTGGGCGGCTGATGCAGCGCCTGGGCGGTGGCGACGAATTCGTCCCAGGTGGTGGGGGCCTTCGTGATCCCGGCCTTATCGAACATGTCCTTCCGATAGGCGATCTGGAGCTGATCACCGTCGTAGGCCGCGGCGTAGAGGTTGCCGTTCCGCTTCAGGTAGACGTCACGGTAGACGGGCAGCACGTCATCCAGCTTGAAGTCCGACTCGCTACCGAAGTCCGTCAACTTGTGCAGGAAACCCTTCGCGACGAAATCCCCGACGAAGAATGGTGGAAAGACCAGGACGTCATAGACATTGCTGCGCGTGATCATCTCCGAGACGATCTTTTCGTACTGGCCGACGAAGGGCAACCCGATGATCTTTGGCGACACCCCGACGGCCGATTGCATGTCATTGGCAAACCACATAAACGGATTCGCATTCTGGCCCGCGTCGATCTCGACCGCCAGCGTGGTGGCTTCGGACGACGCGGAACTGGTGCCGCAGGCCGAGAGCAAAGATCCTACCGAGGTTCCGCCCAGCGCCAGCAGCGCGCTCGCTTTGGCGCTGTCCGCAAGGAAATTTCTTCTGGTGATTGGGGGCATACTCATCACTCTCCTTCGACTGTTGGCATCAGGCGATCCGTCGCCCTCCGCCGGTTGACTGGTCGGACGCAAAGAAGTGCAGCGCCTCCGGACGAAGCTCCAAAAACACCTCCTCTTCCATCTGTAGTCGCAGCTCGGGGTCGGACTCCACCTTGAAGATTTCGTCGATCAGGCGAAATTCGTAGATCACCCGCGACCCTTCGGGTTCGGCCACGTAGACCCGCGCCGGGATGCGCTCCGGGGCAGCCGTCCGGTGCACCCTGACCGCCGGCGGCCTGATCCCCACGGTGACCCGGTCCGCCTTCGCCTTCTCGAGCTCCGGACGCGCCCGCTCGCTGGCCGCCAGCCAGTGCTCGCCGGCACGCACGCCGAGGCGGCCGTCGTGGCGCTCGATGGTCGCCGGCAGCAGGTTCATGCGCGGCTCGCCGACGAAGCCGGCCACGAAGGTGTTGGCCGGACGAGAGTAGACATCGTCGGGCGACCCGAGCTGCTGCAGCACCCCGTCTTTCATCACCGCGATCGTGTCGGCCATGCTCAGCGCGTCGAGCTGGTCGTGGGTGACGACGATCATCGCGGTGTTCAGCATCTTTTGCAGCCGCTTGATTTCGCCGCGCATGGTGCTGCGGAGTACCGCGTCGAGGCTGGAGATCGGTTCGTCCAGGAGATACAGTTGCGGCCGCTGGATTATGGCGCGCGCCAGCGCCACCCGCTGCTGCTGGCCGCCCGAGATTTGCTGGACCGAGCGGTGGATCAACGGCTCGATGTCGAGCAGCTTCGCGACCTCGGCGACTCGCTTGTCACGTTCCTCGCGCGCTGCGCCGCGGACCTTGAGTGGGTATCCGATGTTCTCGCCGACCGACAGGTGGGGGTAGAGGGCGAAGCCCTGGAACATCATGCCGATCTGCCGCGCCCGTGGTTCGAGTTTCGTGATGTTCCGCTCGCCAACCCAGATCTCGCCGGCATCAGGCGTTTCCAGGCCGGCCACCATCCGCAGCGTGGTCGTCTTGCCGCAGCCCGATGGACCGACCAGGCAGAGCAGCCTGCCGTCCGGCACCTCGATCGATAGATCACGAACGGCTGGTACCGTCCCGAAGGAGCGCGACAGGTTCTTGAATCGGACAGACGCCATTGCTCTAATCTCCCTCCGCGCTGCGGGAAAAATCTTCTTCCCCCTTACGGGAAGAGGGACGGGGTAAATCACCCTCCCCCCTTGTGGAGGAGGGTCGGGGTAAATCACCCTCCCCCCTTGTGGGGGAGGGTCGGGGTGGGGGGTTCGACCCGATGGACACCGGCTCGGGCAAGGACGCGATCTCGAGGTCCTCTTTCGCGGTCAGTCGCCGGAAGATGACCCAGAAGCTGACCCGCTCACGATTGGGATAGCCGGCCCAATGCCAGACGCCCGGGTGCAGCATCAGACCCTCACCGACGCGCACCCGCACGACCACGAGGCCTTCGCCTGGCGTCACCTTCGCCGTCCGTAGCGCGATGGGTACCAGCAGTTCGCCGTTCATCGGCGCGACGAATTCCGAGGTGAGGATGTGCCGCTCCATCCGGGTCACCCGCGCCGGGCGCCGGACTACCTCACAGACTCCCACTTCGCCCCATCCGTCCTTGAGCTCCAGCGGGGCGAGCGTTGGCCAATAGCGGAGCTCTTCGTTCTCGACGGGTGGCGCAGCCGACGGCAGGCTGAGCAGGTAGCCATACTCGGTCAGCATCGCGTCTCCACTCTCGATGATGGTCAAGGAGCTTCCCCTTCCGTTACGTTTCCCCTTCGCCCCCCCGACGCCGACGGACCGCGCCGATGACCTGCTTGTGTAAGCGGTTTCATCCTAGCAACAACAAATTGGACTTTCAAGGCCATCGGACCCCGAAGAGCCGCTCCAGATCGTCGCGGCGCGGCAGCGAGCTTTGCGCGCCCGCCTTGCTGGCGGCGACGGCCCCGGCGGCATTCGCCAGGCGCAGCGCCCCTGGCACCGCGATCCCGTCGCGCAGCGCGACGGCGAGCGCGCCGACGAAAGCATCGCCGGCGGCCGTCGAATCGACGGCGGTGACCGTGAACGGATCGACGCGTTCCGCCGACCCGTTCAGGCAAAACACCGAACCCGCGGCGCCGAGCGTGACGACCGCAAGCTGCACACCGCGCTGATGGAGCTCGACCGCGGCGTACTCGGCGGATCGGGTGTCCTCGACGGGCCGTCCCACGAGCGCGGCCGTTTCCGGCCCGTTTACGACCAGGATGTCGAGGCCCGCGAGCAGGGACGGATCCAGCCGACCGGCGGGGGCCGCGTTCAACAGCGTGCGAACGTGTTTGCGACGGGCCCCTTCGATAGCCGCGCGCGCGACCTGCGGCGGGATCTCGAGCTGGAGCACCAGCAGGCCCGCTGGATCGAGCGCGGCAAGCGCGCGGCGAACCTCGTCGCCGCCGAGACTGGCGTTCGCGCCGGCCGCGACGGTGATCACGTTCTCACCGTTCGGGTCGACCAGGATCAGGGCGGTTCCCGTCGGTGCCTGCGCGTCACGCGCGACGCCGCTGACATTCACGCCGTCGCGCTCCAGGCTCTGGAGCAACATGGTCCCGAAGGCATCACTCCCGACCCGACCGATGATCGTCACCGCGCCGCCGAGTCGCGCCGCCGCTGCCGCCTGGTTGGCGCCCTTTCCCCCGGGAAAAGTCTGCAGCGATTCCGCCATGATGGTCTCGCCGGGCCGCGGCAGCCGCGGGACTCTCGCCACGAGGTCGACGTTCAGGCTGCCCAGCACGACGATGTGGCCCAAGGCTCAGCCGGTCCGCAGCGGTTGCGTCGAGCCGCGCACGATCAGTTTCCCGTCAAAGACGGTCTTGCTTGCCCGGCCGCTGCGAGCACCACGCTCGATAGCGTCGATCAGGATCTGGGCCGCCCGACGGCCCATCTCGAAGGTCGGTTGCTGGATCGTGGTGAGGGGCGGCGAGGTATAGGCGGCCAGGTGGATGTCGTCGAACCCCACCACCGAGACGTCTTCCGGCACCCGCCGGCCATGCCGCTTGAGGGCGGCCATCACGCCAATCGCGGAGAGGTCGTTGGCCGCAAAAACCGCCGTGAAGGGGACTAACTCGGCGAGCAAGCGCTCGATGTCCCGGTAGCCGCTTTCCTCTGTGAAGTCGCCGGTAATGCGCAGTCGACGGTCGGGTTTCACGCCAGCGCGGGCGAGGGCCGCTAGGTACCCGGCCAGGCGTTCGCGGCTGACGCCCAGTCGCAGTGGGCCGGTGATGTGGACGATCGACCGGTGGCCCAGGGCAAGCAGGTGCTGGGTGGCGAGCATCGCACTCTGGCGATGGTTCACCTGCACCAGGGGGGCACCAGGCAGGTCGATATTGCGGTCGAGCGAGACGAAGGGAATCCCACCCGCCGCGAGCCGCTCGATCTGCTGCCGGTGGAGTACCAGCCCGACGGCGAGGATCCCGTCCACCTGCTTGGCGCGCAGCAGCTTGAGGTACTCTTCGTCGCTCTTCTCGTCGCCCAGGGTGCTGCAGAGCAGCACGACGTAGCCGCGCTCGTTGGCGAGGAGCTGCACGCCCTTCACCAGGCTGGGAAAGAAGGGATTCGTGATGTCCGGTAGCAGGAGCCCAATCGTGTGGGTGGTCTTGAGCACCAGGCTGCGCGCGATCCCGTTCGGGCGGTAGCCGAGGGCGCGGACCGCCGTCTCGATCCGCTGCCCGGTCGGGCCGGCCACCGGACCGGCGCGGTTGACGAAGCGGGACACGGTCGCGGTCGAAACGCCCGCCGTCTTCGCGACGTCGTAGATCGTCGGTTTCAGGCAACCCCTCCCGATGCCCGGGTCGTGTAAGCGGTTTCAGATGTAGCACCAATCTGCGCCGGGTGTCAAGAGTGATCATCACTCGAGGTGCGGGGTCGAGACGTGTTACCCCCAATGGGCTCGACCGTAGCGGGCCGCTCATGAGTCCGTGGTCCCTCGGCCGGCTGTCCGTGGTCGGCAAGGATCCCGCAACCGGGCAGCTGATGGCGGCGGCGAACCCGCGGGGCATTCAGGGCTACGTGGTCGGCCGTTAGCCCTTCAGGCGCCGTCGGAGCGCCACTTCAGCACGCTGGGCAGCCAGGTGGAATCCAAGCACTTGTTTGTCGTGCCCATGGGCATAGGCGCGGAACTGCAAAATGGCAACGCCGCTCCAGTAGCGTCCGACCTCTCGAAGAACTTCTTCTGTCGACACCTGGGCCAAGGGCCTCTTTAGCAGGACGAGCGCGGCGCCGAACGTGATCGCCGTTGCGGCAGGATCGGATGTGCTGTCGCTGACAAAGTGGCGCGTGGCGTCGTCCAGCACCGAATGATCGACAGAGATAACAACCTCGGTCAGCTCGGGTGGAGCAACGTCCGGGTTCGCGGGTCCGACCGGCTGCTCTTCGTCTCCTGGCTCGGCGAGTGCCGCGAGCTCGCCTTCAAGCCGGCGCACCTCTCGTTCGAGGCGCGCGACGCTCAAGCTCAAGTACCAGTACCGTCCAAAGAAATGGATCAGGTTGGTGACGGCCTGCTGCTTGCGCACCGACGGATCCTTCGCATCGGCGGGTGCAGCCTCCTCGGGCCGGGCTTCCTCTGTCATCCCAAGTTGGAGCGCCTCAGCTAGAAGCCCGTTTACGTCGCCGCCATCGCGTTCGAACATGTCCACAAGTCGCGCTGGCAACTCGACCCGGATCTCAGTCCGCCTAACGCCGTGCACTCGGCCCTACCTCCCGGCAGTTGGTGGTAGAGCCTATTAGCCGCGCGGCGTTAGGCGAGACTCATCGCCGGACCATGGCCTTGGCCCACTAATGACGTTAGCAAACCGACAGCCGAGGTCAGGCCTTGGGGGCCGGGATGTAGCGCGTCGACACCACGCGCCCGTCATCGAGGTCCAGGTCGAGCCGCCCCGCTCGCCCGACCTGTTTGCGGTACATCTCAGCTTCCGTCTGCGGACGGCCATCGAGCAATACCCAGGCAGCCTGCAGCGGGTCGGCATGGCTCACGCAGAGCGACACCTCATCCGGGTGCTCGCGGGCGAGCCGGTACGCGACGTTCAGCACACGGCCTCCGAGCGTCTCGATGCTCTCGTCGTCGGGGAGGGCGCCGCGCCGGGCCTTGTGGATCAGCCACCGTGGCCGCCGGATCGGGATCTGCCAGAACGGCACACCCTGCAGGTAGCGGCTGAACTCGGCCTCGCGCAGCGCCGGCTCCGCCTCCAGCGGCACCGGTGCCGTGAGCTGAGCGTTCACGATCTCGGCGGTTTCGCGGGCACGGTCCAGCGGACTGTGCAGGATGCGCTTGATGTTGCGATCACGCAGGGATTGGCCCACCGCGGTCGCCTGCGCCCGCCCGAGCGCGCTGAGGTCGAAGCCGGGCAGGTACCCATAGAGAATGTGGTGGGGATTCTCCACATCGGCGTGCCGCATCAGCAGCACCTGGGTGGTCGAACCGCTCACCCGCACAGCTTATCGACGTGTGCTCGACGCTAGCATCGGGAGGATGGTCAGCGCCTGGACGAGTTACCTTCGGGCGCTCGAGTGCACCGCGTGCGGCCGCGAGTTCGATGCCGGCGTCATGCACGGCGTCTGTCCCGCATGCGGGAAGGTGCTATTTGCGCGATACGACCTGGCGGCCCTGAAGAAAGCCGTGACGCCGGACGACCTCCTCCGCCGTCGCTGGGACATGTGGCGCTATTCGGAGCTCCTCCCGGTCGGCAGTCCGGCGAACCTCGTGACGCTTGGCGAGGGGATGACGCCGCTGCTGGAGGTCGATCCGCGCGTGTCGGCTCGGTTCGGCTTCGACCGCGGGCGCCTGCGCATCAAGGACGAAGGAAAGAACCCGACCGGCAGCTTCAAGGCCCGGGGGATGGCGGCCGCCATCTCGAAGGCGAAGGAGCTGGGCATTACCGAGGTCGCCCTCCCCAGTGCCGGTAACGCGGGTTCCGCAGCCGCCGCTTACGCCGCGGCCGCCGGCATCCGCGCGCATATCGCCGTGCCACGCGACGTGCCACAACTCAACCTGGTCGAGATGCGGATGCACGGCGCCGACATCGTCCTGGTCGACGGCCTGATCGACGAGGCCGGCCGCGTCATCCACCGCCAGGCGGTCGAGCGAGGATGGTTCGAGCTGGCCACCTTGAAAGAGCCGTACCGGCAGGAGGGCAAGAAAACGCTTGGCTTGGAGCTGGCCGAGCAGGGCGGCTGGGGCGCTGACGCTCTGCCGGACGTGATCGTCTTCCCGACCGGCGGGGGCACCGGGATCGTCGGAATGTGGAAGGCCTTCGATGAGCTGGGCACGCTGGGATGGATCGGCCCGAAGCGGCCGAAGATGGTGGTGGTGCAGGCGACGGGCTGCGCGCCTCTCGTGCGGGCCTTCGAGCAGGACGCCGACCATGCGCAGCCGTGGGAGGGCGCCGCGACCATCGCCGCAGGGATCCGGGTACCGTCCGCCATCGGCGACTACCTGGTCCTGAAGGCGATCCGGGAAAGTGGCGCAACGGCGGTGGCGGTGAGCGACGACGAGATCCGATCCGCGCAACTCGAGATGGCTCGCGAGGTGGGCATCTACACCTGCCCCGAAGGCGCCGCGACCTGGGCTGCCCTCGAGGCGCTGCGGCAACGCGGGTTCCTCGGGGGCAACGAAGATGTCGTGCTGTTTGCCACCGGCATCGGCGTCAAGTACGAGCCTCCGCTCGAGGGCTAACGTGGCACGTCCGTAGCTGCCGCAACAAGTTTGTAAGCTGTCGGCATGCCGATTCACATCGATCGAAAAGGTGCCGTCATGGTGGTCACCCTCGACCGGCCCGATCGGCGAAACGCCGTCGATGCCAGGACCGCCCGAGAGCTGTCAGCGGTATTCCGGGCATACGACACCGATCCCGCGTTGAACGTCGCGGTGCTCTGTGGGACGGGCGGCCATTTCTGCGCCGGCTTTGACCTGAAGGCGCTCGCCGAGGGCACCGGACCCGAGATCGGCGAAGGCGATGGCCCGATGGGCGTGACTTACCTGCGGCTCGGCAAGCCGGTGATCGCGGCCATCGAGGGCTACTGCGTCGCCGGCGGAATGGAGCTCGCGCTCTGGTGCGATCTGCGGGTCGCCGCGTCTAACGCCGTGTTCGGCATCTTCAACCGTCGTTTCGGCGTGCCCCTGGTCGACGGCGGCACCGTCCGGTTGGCATGGATCGCGGGCCAGGGGCTCGCCATGGACCTGATCCTCACCGGCCGTCCGATCGGCGCGGAGGAAGCCGAGCGCCACGGCCTGGTCAATCGGGTCGTCGAGCCGGGCCGGGCCCCTGCCGGAGGCGGTCGCGCTCGCGCAGCGGATCGCCGGCTTCCCGCAGGCGGGGCTGCGCCACGACCGGCTTTCGCTGCTCGAGCAGTGGGGGCTGCCGCTCGGTCAGGCGCTGGAGAACGAGTTGCGATGGGGGCGCAAGACGATGGAGAGCGGCGAGTCACTCGCCGGCGCCCGGCGCTTTGCGGGCGGCGAAGGACGGGGCGGCTCCGGTCTCTGAGACCGACTCGGGCAAGTTGACACCAATTGGTGTATTGAGGTGTATGATTCGCGTGTGAGTCGCACCAACATTGATATCGACGATCGGCTGGTGGCGGAGGTCATCCGCCGCTACCGCCTGGCGAGTAAGCGCGAGGCCGTGGACCTGGCGCTCCGACGCCTGGCCGGCACCCCCCTGTCCCGCGCGCAGGCGCTGGCCCTCGAGGGATCGGGCTGGGAGGGAGACCTCGCCGAAATGCGGCGGTCGCGCGCCAGGTCACGGTGATTCTGGTCGATACCTCCGCCTGGGTTGAATATTTGCGTGGCACCGGCAGCAGGGTGCAGCGCAGAGTGCGGGAACTGCTCGAATCTGAGGTGCGCCTGGCGAGCACCGAAGTCGTCGTGATGGAGGTACTGGCGGGCGCCCGCGATGACGCTCACGTGGAACGTCTTCGTCGGCTCCTGTTCGGATGTGAGTTCCTGCCGCTTGCCGGAGTCTCTGACTATGAAGACGCCGCTGCCCTGTATCGGCAGTGCCGCCGCGCCGGCAAGACGCTACGATCGCTCACCGACTGTCTCATCGCCGTCGTCGCCATTCGTGCGGGCACCGAGTTGATTCATGCCGACCGCGACTTTGACACGATCGCTCGCCATGCTCCGCTCCGCATCGCGGTCAACCAACCACCTGGGCACTAACGAACGTAGTTCGAAGGTTGTCGATGCAGACAACATCCGGTTCGCTTGACAAACCAGATCACGGAGGATAGCCTCAGCCGGGACCGGCCCTAGCTCGGGGGGAGAGGAGGGTTTGGCATCGGCGACGCGGGTAGCGTCGTCCGATCTGGCGACAGGCCTTCGGCGAAACCTATCGCCTTCGCCGGCGCCGGCCGCGAGCGCGGAGGCGAGGGTAGCGTCATGCAGATCTTCGGACGCGATCGCGAGTTCGTGCAGCTTGCCGCTTTTCTCGACGCCATTCCGAACGGGCCTCGGGCGCTGCTTCTGGAGGGGCAGGCCGGCGTGGGGAAGACGACGATCTGGCGATGGGCGCTGGAACGTGCCCGAGCCGGCGGCTACCGTGTGCTCTCCTGTCGCCCGGCGGAGGCCGAGGCGAAGTACTCCTACGCCGCCCTCGGGGATCTCCTTGACGGCGTCGGCAAGGATGACTGGCCGGATCTGCCCGCGCCCCAGCGGCGAGCTCTTGAGGTGGCCCTCCTGCGGGATGACGAACAGGGCGCGAGGCTCGACTCGCGGGCGGTGGCGGCGGCCGTCCTTGCCAGCGTGCGCTCCCTGGCGGAGGCACTCCCAACGCTGATTGCGGTCGATGACGTTCAATGGCTCGATCCGCCCTCGGCTCGCGTGCTCGAGTTCCTCGTTCGGCGCCTGCAGGCCGAGCGGATCGGGGTGCTGGCAAGCCTGAGGACCCCGAGCCCCTCTGGCGCTCCGCTCAGCCTCGACCGGGCGCTGCCGGGGGACGCATTCACCAGGCTTGAAATTGGACCGCTCAGCGTGGGGGCCCTCCACCATGTCGTCCGGGCCCGGCTGGGCGCCGAGTTTCCCCGCGCAGTCCTGATCCGGCTCTACGAAACCTCCGGCGGGAACCCCTTCTACGCACTCGAAATCGCGCGTGATCTGGTGGAGCACGGCTTTGATGGCCAAGCAAACGCGGTGCCGATTCCCAGAAGCCTCCAGGAACTGGTCGAGCGTCGTCTTGCCCGCCTGCCCCGTCACACCCAGGATGCCTTGCTCATCGTGGCGGCGCTTTCCCAGCCGACGCTGGCGCTGGTCGCCACCGCGGCCGCCCAGCCGGAAGGGGCACAGGCGGACATCGAGCGAGCCGTTCGGCTCGGCCTGATCGAAGTCGAAGGCGATGCGATCCGATTCTCGCATCCATTGATCGCGTCGGTTCACTATCGTGGGGCGTCTCCGATTCAACGCCGGGCCCTCCACCGCAGGCTGGCCGAGGTCGTTGAGGACATCGAGCAGCGTGCGCGTCATCTCGCCCTGGCGACGACCGGTCCCGATGGCACGGTTGCCGGAACACTCGAGGAAGCCGCCGCCCGGGCGCGTGCTCGCGGCGCCCCCGAGACAGCCGCGGCATTGCTCGATGAAGCGTGCCGACTCACGCCACCGGACGATGTCACGGCTCGCTGGAACCGGATGAAAGAGGCAGCCATGTGCCACTACCTGGCCGGCGACACCGGTCGGGCGCGGATGTTATGGGAGGAGATGGAACGATCGGTGCCACCTGGGCCGGCACGAGCCTGGGCCTTATGGCATCTCGTCGAGTTCCGGCACGCCAACCTCGACCCCAAGGAGCAAATCGACGCCATGCTCCGAGCTCTCGACGAGGCTGGCGATGATCTGGCGCTCGCGTCCGAGATCCACCACACCATCGCCCTGTCCCTGGTCTGGGGCGGTGACGCTCGGCGAGCCCAGTCCCACGCGGAGTCGGCCCTGCGGCTGGCCGAGGCTTATGGGGATCCCACGGCGGTGGCGCTGGCGAACACGGCGGCTGCGATCGTTCGGTTCCTGGGCGGCCGTGGCCTATCAAAAGACCTGATCGAGCGAGCCATCGGTCTGGAGTGGGCCACCCGCGAGTTGCCGCTCGAGAACTCTCCGCGCCTGATGTGCGGGCTGCTCGTGGCGCAGATCGGCGAGGATCCGGAGGCGGTGCGCCGCGACTACGCTCAGGTGTACCGGCAAGCGCACGAGGGTGGGCTGGAAGTCTCGCTGCCGATCCTCTGTTTCTTCATGAGCGATCTCGAGCGTAGGGCAGGCAGCTGGGACCTGGCCGTTCGCTATGCCACCGAATGCGCGAACGCCGCGGCGCGCGCTGAGCAGGCCTTCCGCGCACCCCTGGGCCTCCTTGCGCTGGCCGAGGTGGATGTCCGGCGAGGGCATCTCGACGCGGCGCAGGTGGCGGCAACCGGGGCACTGGCGACGGCAGAGAAGGGCCACCGCTATGTCGAGGCGCGCATCTGGGCGACCCTGGGCTTCATCGAGCTTTCACGTGGCGATCCGAAAGCTGCTCACCTGTGGCTTCAGCGGGTCGTGCAGCTCGAGGAGGCAGGCGGGTACGACGAGCCGGCAGCATTCCACGGCGACCACAATGACATCGAGGCACTGATTGAAATGGGTCAGCTAGACGAGGCCGCTGCGCTTGTTGACCGATTGGAGCGACAAGGCCAAGCACTCGATCGGGCGTGGGCTCTTGCGGTGGGGGCCCGCTGCCGTGGGTTGCTGTGTGCCGCCCAGGGCGATCTCCTCTCCGCCCAGGCCGCGCTCGAGCGCGCCCTGGTGGCACACGAACGCATCGTCGAGCCCTTCGAGCTTGGGCGTACGCTCCTGGCACTAGGGAATGTTCAGCGCCGGCGACGGCAGAAGCAGGCAGCACGGGACACATTGTTGCGGGCTCAAGCCGTCTTCCAGGGTCTGGGCGCGGCCAGCTGGGCGGCTCGGGCTGCGGACGAGATCCAGCGCGCTGGTTTGCACCTGGCTGGCCGCGAGCAGCTCACGCCAACCGAGGCCCGGGTCGCGCAGTTGGTCAGCGCGGGGCGCACCAATCGCGAGATTGCCGGCGCCCTCTTCATCACGGTCAAAGCGGTCGAGGCGAACCTGACCCGGATCTACGCCAAGCTCGAGGTTCGATCGCGGACGGAACTCGCCCTTCGCCTGGGAGCTCGCCGGACCTCAGTCAAGGCTTAAGTTTGTAGGGGTTTCCCCATTTCCTCCCGTCCGCCAGGGGGGCAGGATGGCCACACCGAACAGAGCCAACCAGGGGAGGAGTGTGTGCCCCGCTTCATGGTCGAAAGCTATCCGGTCGGCCTGACCGCCGACGAGTTGTCCGCAGCCAGTGATCGCGCCGCCCGGGTGGCGGAGGAATTCCGACTGAACGGGATCGACGTGAGACTGATCGAGTCGACCCTGGTGCCGGCTGAAGAGTCGCTTTTTTGCATCTTCGAGGCGCCCTCGCGGGAAGTGGTGGAAGAGGTCGCGACCCGCGCCACCCTACCGATCGAGCGCTTGATTGAAGCCGTCGATGTCGGCCCGACGACCGGGCATCACCAGGAGGGAGGATAACAATGCGATTTCCCAGGCCGTTGTTGGGCCGACGACTGATCTCGCTCGTGCTGCTTCCGGTTTTTGGGGCCGGGACAGGTCTTGTTGAGCTGGCCGCGCCCGTTTACGCGGCGGCTCCCCCTGTCGTCAACGCGCTGGATCCCACGAGCGGTACGGCGGCCGGCGGCATCGGCGTGCAGATCTTTGGCAGCGGCTTTTCCGGCGCCACGCAGGTTGCGTTTGGGACGGCCACGGTGTCGCCCTGCGCGCCGTCGTTCTTTGGGTCCTGCTTTTTCGCCAGCGACACTCAGATCGGCGTGCCAAAAATCCCACCGGGGAATGCCGGAACGACGTTGCACGTCACGGTTACCACTTCGGCGGGGACCAGCGCCACCAGTGCCGCGGATCAGTTCTCGTACGTCGCCCCGGTTCAGCCGGTGGTGACCGGTGTGACTCCCCGGAGCGGCTCCGCTGCCGGCGGGACCCGCGTGCAGGTGTTTGGCAGCGGCTTCGCCGGGGCGACGCAGGTCGCCTTTGGGACGGCTACCCTACCGCCGTGTGGGCCCTCGGTGTTTGGATCTTGCTTCTTCGTCAACGGCGACGGCATGATCTCCACCAATAGCCCGCCGGGAACGGCGGGCACCCCCGTCGACGTCAGGGTGGCGACCCCGGCGGGCGTCAGCCTCACGAGCAGCCTGGATGCGTTCCGCTACGGTCCCACTAGCCCTCCGGCGGTGGATGCGGTGGTCCCGGGTCACGGCACCGTGACGGGCGGAACCATGGTGCAGATCCTGGGCAGCGACTTCAGCGGCGCGACGCTGGTCGCGTTTGGGAACACCACGCTCCAACCATGTGGGTCTGGGGGGCCCGGCGGGGCCTGCTTCAACACCGGCCCGAACATGGGGCCCAACGGCAACTCCAGCATCTCCGCCTTCAGCCCGCCCGGGGCTCCGGGCCCGGTGGATGTCCGGGTGACCACCGCCGCTGGGATCAGTTCGATCAACGCCTTCGACACGTTCACCTATGACCCTGCCGGACCGCCGGTGATCAGCGGGATCAGTCCGCGCGGCGTTTCCGCTGCCGGTGGGACCAGCGTGCAGATCCTGGGTACCGGCTTCGGCGGCGCTACGCAGGTCATGTTTGGGACCGTCGCCTTGCCGCCGTGTACGGGCGCTCCGGGGTCGGGACCCTGTTTCATCCTGCCACCGGGGAGCGATACCGCGATCTACGCACAAAATCCGCCTGGGACGCTGGGGACCACGGTCGATGTCAGGGTGACGACACCGGCCGGCACGAGCGCGACGAGCAATCTTGACACGATCAATTACGTGGCGCCGATCGCGCCGGTGGTGGACACGGTATTCCCCGGGCACGGCGCCGCGGCCTCTGGGGCCAACGTGCAGATCTTTGGAAACGGTTTCGCGGGCGCGACCCAGGTCACGGTCGGGACGACGGTCCTGCTGCTTTGCGGCCCTCCACCACCCGGGCCGTGCTTCAACATCCCGCCGGGGAATAACACCTCGCTCAACGCCAGCATTCCGCCGGGAATCCCTGGTACGACGGTCGACGTCAGGGTGACGGCGCCCGGTGGCACCAGCGCCACCAACGGCTTTGCCAGGTTCAGCTATGACCCGATCGGACCGCCGGTCGTCAGCGGGGTTAGTCCCCGCAGTGGGTCACCGGCCGGCGGAACGAGCGTGCAGATCCTGGGCAGCGGTTTTACGGGCGCAACGGCGGTGGCGTTCGGCGCCACGCGCATCCCGGCGTGTACGCCCACCCCAGCCCCACCCTGCTTCAACCTTCCGCCAGGCAACGACACGAACATCCTGGTGGATAGCCCGGCGGGGACCGCGGGCACAGTCGACGTCACCGTCACCGCCTCCGGGATCACCAGTCCGGTGAGCAGCGCGGATCAATTCACCTATACGACCGCTCCTTCGCCACCGCCCGCGCCTGTGGTGGATGCGGTGATCCCCGGCCATGGCCCGGCGGCCGGTGGGACCAATGTCCAGATCGCGGGCAGCGCCTTCATTGGGGCGACCGCCGTGCACTTTGGGCAGACGGCGCTTCAGCCGTGCTCGCCTTCCGTGTTCGGGCCGTGCTTCAATGTCGGCTTCGACAACAGCATCTCGGCCCCCAGCCCGCCGGGGACGGCAGGCACGACGGTGGACGTCACGGTGACGGCCGGTGGCGTCACGAGTGCGATCAACGCCTTCGACAAGTACACCTACGACCAGGTGGGACCGCCGGTGGTGAGCGGGGTGACCCCACGCACCGGGTCGGCGGCGGGCGGGACCATGGTCGAGATCGTCGGCAGCGGCTTCACAGGGGCGACCAGCGTGGCTTTCGGATCTGCCACGGTCACGCCCTGTTCCGGACCGTTCTGCGCGGGCAACGACAGCTCCCTGTTTGTGCCCAGTCCGCCGGGAACCGCGGGAACGACCGTCCACGTCACGGTGACGACGCCCGCCGGCAGCAGCTCGCCTGGGAACGCGGATACGTACACCTACGTGGCCGTCACGCCTCCGGTGGTGGATGCGGTCATTCCCGTCCACGGCATCGCGACGGGTGGGACCAGCGTGCAGATCCTGGGCAGCGGCCTCTTCGGGGCGAGCTCCGTAGCGTTCGGGACGGCCACGATCTCGTTCTGCGGGCAACCGGTTCCGGGGCCTTGCCAGAACGTCGATGGTCGCAACAACGACACCTCGCTCTTCATCTCCAGCCCGCCCGTGGCGCCTGGCACCCCGGTGCCGGCCACGGTGCCCGTGACCGTGACCAACGTTGCCGGGACCAGCGCGACGCACGCCTTTGCCGCGTTCACCTACGACACCCCCGCAGTGCCGGTGGTGATGGGCGTGACGCCCCGTAGCGGGTCGGCGGCTGGCGGAACGGGCGTGCAGATCCTGGGCAGCGACTTCGGGGGCGCGACCCAAATCGCATTCGGGACCGTCGTGATTCCAGCCTGCGCGCCCGCGGTGCCAGGGCCGTGCTTCTTCTCCGGGCCAGGCAGCCCCGGGCTCTTCATGACCAGCCCGCCCGGGGTCGCCGGACAAACCGTTGACATCAAGGTGACCACCCTGGCCGGCACCAGCGCCGCCACTAACGCGGACCAGTTCAGCTACGTGGCGCCCGGTGTTCCGCTGGTCGATGCGTTGGTCCCCAACCACGGCACAGCGGTGGGCGGAGTCGGCCTGCAGATCCTGGGCAGCGGCCTGGGCGGCGCGACCGGCGTCGCGTTCGGAACGACCACGCTGCCGCCGTGCGGCCCGACGGTTTTCGGGGGTTGCTTCAGCGGCCCATTCGGCGGCGCCATCAACGACAACGCCATCTTCGTCAAGAGTCCACCCGGGACCGCGAACACGACGGTGGACGTCAAGGTGACCACCGCCGGCGGCACCAACACCCCCAGCGTCTTCGACGAGTACACGTTCGATGCGCCCGGCCAGCCGATGGTGACGGTAGTCAGCCCCAACAGTGGGCTGCCCGACGGCGGGACCGCGGTCTTCGTCAGCGGCCACAACTTCCTGGGCGCGACCGCCGTCCATTTCGGCGCGGTCGGCAGCACCAGGTTCTTCCCGCTGAGCCCGGGTGTGATCCAGGCGATCAGCCCTCCAGGTGCTGGCGGCACCACGGTGGACGTCACGGTGACCACGCCCGGTGGCACCAGCGCGCTCAGCCCGGCGGATCAGTTCAGCTACCTTGGGCCACCCGGAGCTCCACTGAACGTCATCGCTACCGCGGGCGATGGGCAGGCCTCCGTGAGCTGGACGCCGCCGGCCTCCGACGGGGGCAGCCCGATTACCGGATACACCGTCACCTCAACGCCCGGTGGGATCTCCGTGTCGGCGGGCCCATCCGCTACCAGCCTCACGGTGACGGGCTTGACCAATGGCGTCACCTACACCTTCACCGTCACGGCCTCGAATGCGATTGGCACCGGCCCCGCCTCGGCTCCGTCGAATCCGGTTACGCCGGTGTCCCCGCTGAGGCCGTTCATCGGTCCAGTCTGCGTAAGCGGGCTCACCGTCTCCCTAAACGGTGGGGTCGATTGGGGTCAGCTTCCGGTCGGGGTCATGACCTTGGACTGGGGGGACGGCACATCCACGTCAGGGCCCGCGGTCTTCCCCGCCGCGCACACGTACAGCGCGGCTGGGACGGTCACGATCAAGGTCTCGGCCTCCAGTGCGGGCCATGTGGGGAGCGCATCCGCCGTTGTCACGGTTGGGTCTGGCGTGAAGACGTGCTCCTACAGCATCTCGCCGATGCCCATTGCCTCTCCGAGCAGCCTCGCGGCCGGCCAACAGGTCGCGTTGAAAGTCACAGTGTCTGACGCAAACGGAAACGCCCTCTCAGGTGCGCCGGTCTGGTTGTCGTTCGGACAAGGCACCGGCGGCGGAACCGCGACGGCTTGCTGTTTCTTCACCGGCCAGTCCGTACCCTTTGCGCTTGGCGCGACTCCCATGGTCCTGGTCACCGGGATGAGCCAACCTGCCGGAACTATCCTGGTTACGTACACGTCGCCCACGGCGTTGTCATCCGGTGGGACCGACACCGTCACGGCTCAGAATGCGCCGGCCAATCCGACCGTGGTGCTGACGGACTCGTACTCGTTCGGCATCACCGGCCTGATCGCGGCTGTCCAGGGGATGAATCTGGATCAGGGGCTGGCAACCAGCCTGATCACGAAGCTGCAGGCTGCTCAGAATTCACTCGCGACCAGCAATATCACCGCCGCCTGCAACCAGCTCGGCGCCTACATCAATGAAGCGCAGGCTCAATCCGCAAAGAACCTGACGGTGGATCAAGCGAGTCAGCTGATCGCTGCAACGAGAGTGATCCAGAACTCGCTCAAATGCTAGGTCGCACGCTCGGGAGTCGGCGGCGGCGCGGCTGACGGGTAATGAGAGAGCCGGCGTTCGTGGGTGCTCTCGTTCATCAACTTGCTGCCCGTCTGATGGGACTCCGCATAGCGCTGGTTGAGGCGAGGAGTGGCGATGTATTACGGCAGACCAGCGGGCTCCCTGCCGGAGATAATCCGCCGAAGCCTCTCGATTTCCTCAGGGAATGATGTCATTGCAGCAATTCGAGGTCGTCCCGGCGCATCCGCGCCGTACAACTAAATTCCACCAGACTCAACTCCACCAGCCAGCACATGTTGGGTCGAGTGGACTAATACCAGTCCTCGAAACGGTGTGTCTGTCGGATAGAAAGACTGCCCCCACGCTCAAACCAAGCGAGCTCTTCAGCGTACAGCGGCCCGACCCAAGCAGCGCTCCGACATGCAATTCCCGGCGCCCCTTCGTCCCACGCACTAACACCGATGGGCTGACATCGCGACCGCGGTACCTCGACGCCACCATCGGTTGGATAGCTAGTCGGTAATCCCGCAGCCTTGCAACCGTCGTCCGTGATGATGTCCACGTAGTCATCTACCGCGATTTCGGTCTCGACCAAGATTGGCGCCTCGAGTGGCTCCAGGCTCTCCGGGCCGTACGGTAGGCCTCGAAATTTGCGCCTAACATTCGCCCGCGCAACATCCCAATTCGCATTGAGATACACGACACCGAATGACCCCGGGGGATTCCACCGACCCCCGTTCTTTGCAGCATAGCTGCCATCCAGCGGATCGCTCCAAGAAGGGTCAGCCACGCGTACGTAACCTCCGCCACGCCTTACTCGGCGCAGGGACAACCGGCTAGGCCGTCGCGGCCCAGTCGAAAGACTCACGGGCTAGCTCAAGGAGCTCCTCGTGTCGATTGGCGCCGATCATCTCAAGCATGTTGAGGCCGCCATAGGCTTGCGATGACCGTCGTGCTATGCCCGGGATGAGGCCAGGCTTGAGTTTGCGTAGCAGAAGCTCGGCAATGGCCAGAATCGTGGCGAGCTTAGCTTGCCGACCGCTGGGGACCAACCCCTCATCGAGCCAATCCTTCGCCGCGGTTCGCGAAACTCCAAAAAGCTCTCCCAGTTCCGTGTTGTTTAGGTCGAAGATCTGGGCGACTCGCCGAATCGGCGGTGTGCTCGTGGCAAGTTCGAGTCCCACCAAGCGTACAAAGCGCTCCCGCGCCGTCTGATCAATGTCCCAGTGTGGGAACCCTGATTTCAAGGGAGGCTCCAGCGGAGCAACGCCCTTTAACGTTTGCCGTACAGCAGATAGCAAGCTCACGGCAGCGCCCTCACCTGGTCCCAACTTTGCGACCCAACGCGAAAATGGGGCCTCGAATGCACCCCACCTGATCAGCTCTAAGGGAAGAGTCGAAGCGTTCCCTTTGATGTCGACGACCGCTAGGTTTCCGTTCGACTCCACGACGAGGTCCGGCCGTGCGTCGTGAATACACATCAGGACTTGGCGCGTAAAGCTACGCCAGGTGTGCACGTACCGATCGAAAGCGTCCGGCTGCCCATGCAGTGCTTCGCTCATGGCTGAATCGAAATCCGTCACAACGCCTGTACTTAACCGACGGCATGCAGCTGCGGCACCTCTCATGGTCAGATCACGGCTAATGAGCACTTCTCCAAGCTTGGCCACAAAGCTATTCTAACGCAACTAAAACGAAACCGCAACCATTTCGGAACCGATGAAGCAGAATCCGATGCGAGCCGAGCACCTGGGCGACTTTGTCAAGTGCTTCCATGCTGAGGACCGGTCCGCGCGCGTGGAGTCGGACCAGTTCAAGTCGTTCACTTATGACGAGCTCGCAGCCCGTGACAAGGCCTCACTCGACTTCTTCTGGTTGCGCGACGAGTCGCTGGAGGACACGGACAATTTACCGCCCCCGATGTGATTGCGGCCGAGGTTGTGGAGGATCTGCAGGCAGCGCTCGTGGAATTCGCACCTGTTGCAACATCTCTTGTAGCGCGCACCCGTGGAGGCGCGAAGTGACAAGGGTGGCGCCGGCGACGCACCGTTAGGGTTCTGAGTGGCGGAGGTATCGGTCGGAGGGAGAATGGATGGCTTGTTGGACACCGCCTTCGCCTGCGGCTCACCGCGTTGGGCCGCAGTCGTCGCTTGTGCGCGCGAGCTCATCAAAACGGGGATCCAGCGGGGCACTAATCATTTCGCCTTATGCGGATCAGTGGCGCGTTGCGAGGACGGGGATGAGAGCGACATCGACTTTTACGTTTTCGAGTTCGGCGATCCGGATGCAAGCGACGCTCGAGCTCGAGCGAACCAACTCGTGAAGGACTCCGGAAGAATTCTGCAACCCTTTGGCGTGGACATCCGTGGAATCCCCGGGTGGCCGGTCGATCGATCCCGATTTCGAGGCCGCGATGAAACGCGACGCCATCGTTCCTAGGATCGGCTGACCGGTCCCGGTGAACCTAGCGACGAGCTTCAAGCCCCTGCCGCTAACTTAATTAGTCCGCGACGCGTGCCACGTCGTGGCACGTCAGGATAACGAATGCGCCCCGGCTTTCGTTGCATGCCTGGTGAATCCCGTCCGGTCGCCGCTGCTGGTCGCCGTCCTCCTGCTCGCCGCGTGCTCGCCCCAGGCCAGCGTGAGCCCATCCCGCACGGCCTCGAATGTCTCCCCCTCGCCATCTTCGACGGCCCCACTGACACCCACCCCGCTCCCGGCGCTGAGCGATGGGACGCCCCTGTCGTTGTCGGCCATCCAGCGCTTGAACCAGCGCGTCGGATACATCGCCGGCTGGACCGGAACCGGGCTCGGACTGGCGAAGACTAGCGACGGCGGAACGACATGGCAGCGCATTCCGATCCCGGTCGACCGCCTTACGGCCCTGCGTTTCATCGACGAGCGCGTCGGATGGGCGGCCGGCTTTGCCAATCGGAACCTGCCGCAGATTGCCTGTCAGCAGGCAGCGCCTTCCGGTGCCCAACCCTGCAAGGGCGTCGTGCTGCGAACCGAAGACGGCGGGCAAACCTGGCAGACCGTGCTCGCTATCGCAACCGACGGCGTTCAGGGCGAGCCGATCCAGCAGATTCAGGCGGTCGACGGGCAGCGCGCCTGGGCGCTCACCCTCGATCCCTCGCCGTGCCAGAATGTCTGCCTCTCGGATCTTCAGCGCACGACGGATGGCGGCAAGAGCTGGACCATGCTGATCAGTGGCGAGATCACGGCAATCCGATTCGCGAGCGCCAGCCGGGGTTGGGTCGCGCTTGACGACACACCGAATCCCGGAACGGTCGAGATCCGAGAGACCAGCGACGGCGGCACGACCTGGCGAAGCGCCCTGCGCACGACCACCGGCAGTGCCATCGGCCTGGACGCGGCGTCGATCTATACCGCCTGGCTGTTGACCCGCGACGGTGCCTACTGCAGCTCGAGCAACTGCGGGAAGTACGCACTCTTCCGGACCGACGACGGTGGGTTGAACTGGCTGAATCTTGGCAACCCGAAGGATTTCACCGCGACCTGCTCCGGGGGCCATCTCGCCGGCCCGCTCTTTGCCAGCCCGGGGCGCGGCTGGCTCGGCCTGAACCTCGGCGCCGGCGGCGCGAACGTCGGCCCCGGCGGAATCCTCGAGTCGGAGGACGGCGGCCGGACCTGGCGCTGCGCGACGACGCCTCCGAACACCAGCGTCATCAGCGCCGCCGACCCGCTGCACGTGCGGGCTGGGGGCGAAGACCGACGCAATCAGTCAACCGCGCTCTACACGACTGAGGATGCCGGAGCAACCTGGCATTCCCTCAACCTGAGCTCCCTGCAATAGGCGACGCAGGTTCAGCCGGCGGGCAGTGTAAAGCGGACCGTCGTTCCGGAGCCGACGCTGCTCTCCGCCGTGATCGTTCCACCGTGAGCGGTGACGAGATCGCGCGCGATCGCCAGTCCGAGGCCTGACCCGCTCGACCCGGCCGTCTTGACGAAGCGATCGAAGATGCGCGGGAGCAGATCGGCTGAGATGCCCTCGCCGGTGTCGGTGACCGAAACCGTGACGCCGTTGCCCGACGGCGTGGCGCCGACCCGGACGGAACCGCCGGCCGGCGTGTGCGCGATGGCATTGGCGAGCAGGTTCGCGATCACGCCTCGGATTCGCACGGCGTCCGCCGACACCGTCGGGAGCTCAGCCGGAAGATCGGCGGCAAGAGCGACGCCCTTCGCCTCCGCTGGCGCTTGAAAGGAGGCGAGCGTGTCATTGATCAGGGCCGCGATGTCGATCAGCTCACGCTGAAGCTGGAGGTGACCGGTCTCGGCCAGTGCCAGCGTCCGCAAATCGTCGACCAGGCGCTCGAGGGTCTGCGTCGCCTCGACGATCGGCGCGAGGTGGACGGTGTCAGCCGGGTAGAGCCCGTCGGCGATCCCTTCCGCCTGTCCCCGGATGATGGAGAGCGGTGTGCGGAGCTCGTGGGTGACGTCGGCCAGGAAGGAGCGCCGCTGTTTCTCGCTCGCCTCGAGCTGCGCCGTCATCGCGTTGAAGGCCTGCGCCACCGATCGCAGCTCCGGCGCGCCGTCGTCGCGGACCCGGACACTGTAGTCGCCGCTACGAATCCGACCGGCCGCCTCCACCAGGTCGTCGACCGGGGCGGCCATGCGCCGCACTCGGCGACCCGCGGCCACGATCAAGACGACCACGAGCACGATGACGAAACCCCAGCCCCAGAAATAGCGAGACTGCGGTGGGGGGCCTTCGGCCGGTGAGACGTACGCGTGGCCGAATTGGTAGACGGCGATGCTGAGCAGGACGAAGAAGGCCACCAGCCCGAGGAACAGCAACAAGAACCGCCGTGCGAAGCGGCCCCGGTAGCGCATCCACGGTGGCCGGGTCGGCGGCCACGGCTCGCCTTCCGGCCACCAGGGCGGTCGACTGCCACCCGGGCGCATCCACGGCGGACCTCCCGGATGCGAGTGCCCGTGATCCCCGCCGGAGCTCATCGCGGCACGTCCGCGAAGCGGTATCCGACGCCGTAGGCCGTCAGCAGGTAGCGGGGCGCGTGCGGATCTGGCTCGATCTTCCGCCGGATGTTCTTGACGTGTGCGTCGATCGCCCGCTCGTACGATTCGAAGGCGACGCCGCGGATCGCGCTCAGCAGTTGCGCACGGGTGAAGATCCGTCCCGGCTGTCGCGCCATGGTCGCGAGGAGCTCGAACTCGGTGCGGGTGAGGTCGATGCGGCGGCCGCCGATCGTTGCCTCCATCTTTGGGACATCGAGCTCGACGTCGGTGCCGACCCGAACGATATCGCTCTGACGCTCCATGCCTTGCGCGCGGCGCAGCACCGCCCGCACCCGTGCCACCAGCTCCTTCGGACTGAACGGCTTGGTGACGTAGTCGTCGGCGCCGAGCTCGAGGCCAACAAGCTTGTCGGACTCGTCGGTGCGGGCGGTCAGCATTATGATCGGGACCGCCACCTCGCGGCGGAGCGACCGCGCAACGTCGAGGCCGTCGACGCCAGGCAGCCCGAGGTCGAGCACGATGAGATCCGGACGGCCGGTCCGGGCACTGCGCAACGCCGCCGGCCCGTCGGGCGCGGTGATCACCGCAAAGCCGGCATTCTCGAGATAGTCCCGAACCAGCTGCACGATCTTCGGCTCGTCATCGACGACCAGCACCGTCGCCACGCTGGGAATCGTATCGTCGCGGGGCCCGGAAGAAATGCCGGAGGCGGCCCCGATGGGCCGCCCCTGGCTGGACGAGGGAGGGGGGTTAGCGGATTGTGGGCTGCTCAGGCGCCCCACCCGCTGGCGGCGTGGTCGGCGGCGTGGTCGGCGGCGTCGTGCCGCCATGCTCGTGCGGGTGCTGGTGCCAGTAGCCACCGGAGGGGCCGCCGGGGCCACCGCCCCAGTAACCGCGTCCCCAGCCCCAGCCGCGCCGAAACAGGGCGAAGAGCAGGAACACGATCAGCAGGAACCACAGAAACCCGAAGAACGGGAAGAAGCCGAAGTGGCCGTAGTACACGACTCTCCCGGCGTCCGGGCTGGTCGTGACGACCTCCGTGGCGTGGCCCGCGGCGTAGGCAATGACGCCAACGATCGATGCGATGGCGAGCGTCGCGAGTCCCCAGATCCATCCGAAACGAAATCTTGGATTCATCTTTAAGACCTCCTTGTTGTCTTGCCTTCATGATCGGCTGGACTTGTGAAGACCCTGTGAACGAGCCGCGAGGCAATTACGGAGGGTGTGGACCGGACTAGGTGGGCTTGGCCACCATTAGCCAGACGATCACGACCACTATCAGGCCGCCGGCGCCACCGAAGACTTCGAACGACAACTCGGACCGCTTCCATGCCGGCGTTGCCAGGCCCTCGCTGTCGGTGACACGGATGAGCCGAGCCAGCAGGGGACCCACGACGGCGTAGAGCAACACCAGCACGATCACCACGAGGACCAGGGCAGCTCGGATCCAGAACAGGCGGAGCGTCCAACTGGTTGCTGCCATCCACAGGCCGGTCACCGCCATCACGATGAGACCCGGCCGGGTAAGGCGCTCGTCGAGGAACTTCGCGCTCCGAAGTGCAAACGGCAGGTGGGACGGGCTTTGCATCGCAAGGCGAAGCCAGAAACTGGATCCGGCGCTGCTGCCGACCGCGATGATGGCGACCACGATGTGCACGAACTTGACGGCGAGATAAACGCTCATGTGGCCACGGCTTAGGGGCCCGGGAACCACTCCTTGAAGGCGGCGGCGAGCGCCGGGTCGCCGTGCACCTCGACGCCGTAGTCCTCTGGCCTGCCGCGACCCATGAGGACCCAGTAGAGGCCTTCGCCCGGGCCGCGCAGGGCGATGTCGGCCTTCCCATGACCAGACTCCGACGCGGCCTGACCTTCCTGGGCTCGCAGGATCCATTCACCTTCACCGTCGGTGCGGTGGATGTGGAAGCTCGCCGACTCACCCTTATGCGGCGACCGCTGATGCAGTCGCGACATCAATGTGATGCTGTCGCCCAACCCACGATCGATGAACCAATCAGGGATCGGGATCGATAACCCGATGGAGGGCATCAGGTCGTGACCGTGGATGACGTACTCGTTCAACCGCAGGCTTTGCACCACGGGCATCGGCACCCGGCCGAACGGGACCGAGACAATCGTCTGAGGAGCCTTTTCAGCAGCCTCGGCGATGGCCGCAACCGTCTGTTTAGATTCTGCGTGCGCGGCCTCCTTCAGTTTGGCCGGCTCCCAGTTCGAGAGGGCCTGAAACCGCCGCTGGCGATCCGCGAAGTCGACCGGCAGATCCTCACCGGCGCGATCTCTTCCGGTGGCATCGAAGATGAGTGCGCGGAAAAGCTGGTCGCCGGTCGTGACGTGGGCGACCACGTTGCTCGCTGTCCAGCCCTCGCATAGCGTGCCTTTGGTCCAGCCATCGGGCGGGATGGCGTCGACGGCCTGGAGGTACCAACTCCGCGCCTGAGCGAGCCGGCTGGGTGCTTCCACCTCGACTACCTTAGCGCCAGGGGGGCGCAAGGCCGGCGACCCGGCGACCTGACTGAGCCAGGGCTGGTCAAAGTGGTAGTTGGTTAGGTCTTAAGCCTTGACGAGGAGATACGGCTGGGTCTACTTTGATTTCGTTCGTTCGGGCCCGTCCGTCGACCGGTCCATGGCTCTTTAGGGAGGGAGGTATCCCATGAAGCGAGCACGATCCTGGCTGACGATGGCGGCAATGCTTGCCGCGGGACTCGCCCCGCTGGCCAACGGCGCCGCATTCACGGCTCGAGCGGCGCCAAGCAGCCCGCACATGGCCCTGAACTGCGAATACGCCATGTGTGCGGAGGTCGCGAACCCCAAAGAAGTGTTTGGAGACTCGTACGTCGGCCACGATGAGCCGTCGGTCACCTTCTACTCATCACAGGCCGGATCGGGCAATCGAATGAGCTACGAGATGAACCTGCCAACCGATCCGTCGGCGACGAATCCCACGCAAGACGGCAAGTCGTTCCAGTTCCAGCTCAACGGTGCCTTCTGGTTTGGGATGGCGATGTGCGATACGCAGTCCTATCCGGAGCAGCTATCGACCTGCACGCCGGACAGCGACACCAATATCGTCGACCCGGCGGTTTCTCCGAACCATCCGGGCACCGCCTTCATGGAGATGCAGTTCTATCCACCTGGGTGGGTGCCGTGGCCGACCTGGGCGGTCGCCGTTGGAGCGAGTGCCTGTGACCCGACGAGGTGGTGCGCCGCGATGAACATCTTCGGCCTCTCGGAGGACCCGGTCAACGGCACTATCCAGAATCCCACCTGTGCCGCTCAGACTGGGATCGAGTATGTGAACTTCGCGTTCATCACCAGGAACGGCGTCTCGCAAGCGCCCGCGAATCCGCTGGGCTCGACCCTCACCACCTTTACCCCGGACCCGGTCAAGGACCTGTTCATGAACTCCGGTGACCGCCTGAAGGTTTCCTTCACGGATACGTCGAACGGGCTCCGCGTGGTCATCAAGGATCAGACGGCCGGAACGAGTGGATCGATGACCGCCAGCGCCGACAACGGCTTCGCTCAGATCAAATATGATCCGACTGGCACGAGCTGCCAGGCGATCCCGTACAACTTCCATCCGATGTACAGCACGTCGTCGGAAGAGACGCGCGTGATCTGGGCCGCGCATACCTATAACGTGTCGTTCTCTGACGAGATCGGACACTTCGAGAATTGCAGCGGACCCAACCCGATTCCCGCCACCCCGTTCGGCATCGACGCCCAGGGCAATCCGATCGCCTGCCCGGCCGGGAATACCGAGGGAGCGCGCAAAGACGCCGAACCAACGGATGGCGACGACAACTTCTGCTTCCCCGAGTCCGAGGCGTTGCGCATCCACATCAGTGGCTGCACCGATACCAACACCGGTTTCGACGGCCTCGACTATCAGCCGGTATGGCCGGATGGCAACACCAGGCTGCATCCGACGTCCTTCCTCTTCAGCAGCCCTCTTACAGGGAGCGACTACGACGTCAACTACGCGCGGGCTGGCCTGGAGGCAGACTTACCCCGGATCGAGTTCAATACCTGCCGCCGCAGCACAGGTGTGGGCTGCACGCTCATCCCCACCACTGACGACGGCAACCCGGCGGCGTTCTATCCCACCTACAGCACGGTGGCAGGCGGCTCCGAGAACAGTAGCTGCCTCTGGGGGTTCGGCGGCGCGCTGCCCGGCACCACCAACGACTTCGGCCGAAACGCTGAGTGGGGATCGCTGCTGAGCACGACCTACCTGGCCTTCGGCGGCGGTGGAGCGACGATCAACCGCTTCAACAACTTCCGTCAGATCTTTTCGCAGAACCCCTGCCCGGCGCAGACCGGAGATTGAGCGCTTGAGTCAAACGAGGGCCGCCAGAGGGCGGCCCTCATCTCAGAGGGCTGGCGGTGCCTGATGGGTTGGGCAATAGCGTTGCCGCTCAGCCACTGATCTCGGTCGAGGGACCGCTTGGCGCTTCATGCGGCTCTTCTACCGGGATGCCCGCACCCTCGAGGACGGCGGCGACGAACTCGCGCTCGGGGAGGGCGCCGACGAAAGCACTGCGCCGGTTGATGACCGTGTGCGGGACACCGCGGACACGAAACTGGGCCGACAGGTGCGGGAACTCGTTCGCCTCGACGCAGACCGCGCGCACCTGCGGCGAGGCCAGCGCCATCCGGTTGGCCAGGCTCACGGCCCGGGGGCAGTAGGGTCAAGTCGGCGTCGCAAAGACCATGACCTCGGCGGGCTCGGTCAGCTTCGCCAGCGCGGCCACGCTCTCCTCACTCAGGCCATGCTCCATCCGCGAGACCCGCTCGACGGCGTCGATCAGGGCCGGGAACTCGGTGCCGGTGGGAAGGCCCTGGAAGCGGATGCGCCCGGTTTCGGAGTTCGAGGCAACGGACATGGTGGGAACGTCGTCGACGCCGTCGGCGTTTGCGCGCGCCGGGTCACGGGTAACGTCGACCACCTCCAGGGTGACCTTCTCAGGGGCGGCTTCACGCAGCAACTCCGCCATCTGACGGGCGTCCTCGCAGGTCGCGCAGCCGACTCCGGCCGGGAGGATCAGGCGCGACGAGCCGGGACGGGTGTAAAGCGTGAGATGGACGGGGCCGCTGAGCACGGTGTCGAACCGATCCTTGAGCTGCTGGCGAACCGGTTCGGGAATCACGGCCATACCACTTAATAATGCCGCCTACGTCAACGAAGCTGTGCTTTCCATCCTCCGTTTACGGGGAGGATCAGGGAGCGGCCTTCTCGGGCACGACAATGCCTCCAACAGCCCCAGCCGCAATCGGAGATGCTCCTCCAATCGCATCGCGACGAGTCCTGCCCAAAGGGGCAGTAAAACATGCCTGAGGGGCGGCATCCACGACTGTTGACGCAAAGGGTGCATTGGACAAAGGTGGGGCGGACAGGTAACGGACGCTCATGTCAACTGATGGGCTGAAGCAATCGGACGTCCCACTGTCACCGCACCCAATCGCCCTGACGAAGCAAGCTATGCCGATTCCCGGTGGATCGCTGCCTGGCACGCATTTGGACGAGGCTGGTGCCTTGAAGATCCTCAAGCAAGCCGATCTGAGCACCCGCGTGCGTGCGCTGTTGGCGGCGCAACGACATGCCGGCAACCTCCACGTCCAGCGGCTCGTGCTTGAGGAGTCTGACGCAGACAAGGTGGTCGGCGAAAAGAAGAAGGGGGCAGGGCCTACAACGGGTGGGGGCGGAAGCGACCAGACCGGCACTCACCCCGGCGTGGCCACGGACGCTACTCAGGTCAACCCCGAGACTCAGCCCGTGCTTCACCGCGGCCAGCGCCACCCGCAGGTCGTATTTCTCAAGCAGAAACTGGTGGAGCACGGAGCTCTGAAATCGCCGAGCATGACGGATCAGTTCGATAACGCAACGTACCGCGCCATACGCTTGTTCCAGTGGTCGTACGGCCTGGTTCCCGACGGTGCGGTTGGCAGAAAGACCTGGTGGATGCTCATTGGACCCCCGATTGTTGAGCTCGATGAGCCGGAGAGCGTTGCGGCATTCGACCAGGCAAATGCGAAGTACTCCGAGATCTACATGGCAGGTCGGGCCAACAAGAGGGCGCATGGCGACTGGGGCGCAGAACCGCCATCCGTGGCCGGTCCCGGTGATTACGGCGACCAATGGGTCCGTTTGCCCTCTTCGGTCAAGGTGGGAGGGGATCTGAACTGGCGCTACAACAACCCTGGAAACATCTTGCCCGGTTATAAAGAACACAGCTTCGGGGCCTACTCTGGCGCGCTGAACGTGGCCGCTCTCTCGGGTCTCGCGATCTTCCCCAGTTGGGAAGCAGGGCGGAACGCGCTGAAGAATCTGCTCCTGAGCCATCTCTACAAGGACCTCACCCTCGACCTGGTGTTCCAGAAGTACGTCGGGACCCCTGCCGGCCAGAAGAGCGCCTATGGTGATGACCCCGACGCCTACCTGAGGTCGGTCATTGGGGCGACTGGTCTGAGCGCTCGCCAGCGGGTCCGAGATCTAGACGACGGACAGCTTGAGGGCCTCATGGACGCAATCCGCAGGGTCGAGGGCACGAAGGTAGGCACCGAGTACCATCGCGGCGACGCCCCTTCCCCCGCTCTTGACCGAGGTTTTTGGCACCGGCCCGGAAACCCCGCCGCAGTAGCAAACGCCACTGAATCCGTTGTGTATGAAATCTCAGTGGGAGGCTGCCACGCGCTCCCGAGGCTCGGGCTAGGCGACGGTCAATCGCCGATCTTGACCGATCGTATTTGGTCCCCTCGCATCGCTTGATTTCGAAGCTGTCCGCAAATGCTCCAATACACTTCCAGGTCCGACACCTCGAGGTTACTGATCTCATCCTTGCCGTTAAGAAAAAGGGGAATCTTGTATCCGACACATTGTGTCCTGCCGAGGGGCAGATAGCGTCTCAACGTCTGGGCAGTCCAGTCTTTGAAGAATGCAACGGCCAGGGCCGCCTCCGGCTTTTCGATGAGAATCTCTTCGTGAAAGGTGGCGAGCGTCGCTGGGAGCGGTCGAACGGCGCCCGTACCGGGCTCATGCATGAAAACCATGAAGCGCTTGTTCCGGTCTTGTCGGCTGAGGTCCAGTCCGAACTGTCGGCCTACCCAGTCGTAGCCGAAACACGCACCGACCCTTTCCGTTACTTCGGGAAAGGCCTCCTTTACGAGCGCCGTGATCGCGTCGGACGACGCGCCATCATGAACGCGGTAGAGGCCCTCATCGAACGTCGCGCCGGCTACCTCGCCGAAGAGTTCTCGCAGTTCCGGGTATGCAGAATTCAGCTCTACGTTGGATTCTCGAGAGGTTTCAGTGAATCGTCCGAGGAACGTCGTCAGCACAGGGAGCCGTAGCCTAGCAGATGGTCACGCTTCCAATCAGAGTACCCGGCGGTAGATCGACCCCCGCCGGCCAGCCGCGCGCCTGGAACTGGAGACGGCTCCAGCCGACTGTCCACGATGGACGGGGGAACTTCAGCTAGGCCATAGCGTTGGCGCGCAGACGCTCGGCCATCGCCGCGATCACCTGCATCGCCAGGGTGTCGTTCCCCTTGATCGCATCCCGGAACTGCGCGTGGCTGAGCACCATCGCCTCCACCGGGCCATCGGTGACCACCGTGGCCGATGCCGGTCCCCGGTCCAGCATTCCGATTTCCCCGAAGAACTCTCCGGATCCGAGTCGGGCCACCTGCTGACCCCCGCGCGTCACCTGCACACTGCCGCTCTTGAGGATGAAGAAGGACTCGGTCGGCTGGCCCTCACTGATCAGCGTTTGCCCGGGCTTCAGTTGAACCTCGTCGATCCGGCTGGCCAGGAACTCGAGGTCGCGTTTCGACAATGACGAAAACAGGGGCACCCGCGCGAGCCGATCGACCTTGGGGTCCGGCACGTCCGACACACTACACCTAATTCCTGACCGCTCGCATAATGGCAGCAAGCACCGATGACAGCCATTTGGGACGTCACCACGCGGGTGCGCCGGTGGTTCTTCGCGATGCCCGGGCGATTGGTGCGGTCGGGGCGACGGGTGCGCCTGCGCCTCCCCCCGCATTGGCCCTGGCAGACGGAGTTCGAGCGCGGGCTCACCTGGCTGCACTGTTGAAATTCCGATGCGCCGCTAACCCTTCATCGACCTCGTCGTCCGGCTGAGCACCCTGCCTGAGGCGAGCACGCCCTCCATGCGTCGCCGAGCACCTTGCGACCACGTTCGCGGGGCACCTAACCGGCCATTGACCGAAAACCGGCCGACTGATAATCCACTTCACTGACGCTATGTCGTCACCACCGACTCGGACGCCACAAAATTCGGAGAACGTGCAATGCCGAGCTTCCCAATCGGTGGATCCAGTTGGCCCCAAGCACGGTGTGGGAAATCTTGCGGTGTGCTGGGATTGAGCCGGCACCACGCCGGGCGCGGGAAAGTTGGCGCGAACTCCTGCGCGCCCAAGCAGCTGGGATCGTCGCCTGCGACTTCCTGACCGTCGATACGGTGCGGCTCCGCCGGCTGTATGTGCTCGTGTTCGTGGATCTCGCCAGCCGCCGGGTGCATCTGGCCGGCATCACCACGAACCCGACCTGGGAGTGGGTCACCCAGCAGGCCCGCAACGTCATTGCGGATTTGGGCCAGATGAAGTTCCTGATCCGGGACCGGGCCGCCAAGTTCAGCAAGCGTTCGACGACGTGTTCCGCTCCGAAGGCATCCGGATCATCCGCGCTCCCATCAAGGCGCCTCGAGCCAACGCCGTCTGCGAGCGCTGGATTGGGTCGCTACGCCCGGTTGCTCATCTTCGGTCGGGGCCACTTGATCCATGTGCTCGCCGAGTACGCCGATCACTTCAATCGCCGCCGACCCCACCGCAGTATGGGCCAGCGTGCCCCGCTGGGTTGGGATCAGCCGCCGAAGACCACGGTGGCGAAGTTGACGCACATTCGCCGTCGGGACCGCCTGGGCGGTCTCATCCATGAGTATGAAATGGTCGCTTGAGGTGTCGTGCTGAGTTCCGGGCACCCACAGTGCCGATGGTAAGGACTCTCTACAGCTCAGCGCGAAAGCCGTTCGAGATGCGCGCGATGCGCGTCGTAGTGGCGCGAGGAATCCCACAGGATCGTCTCGAAGAGCGACTCTCCGCCCAGCCACGGCCAGCGGTCGGCGGCGAATAGCTCCTCGTCCGTCACCGGCGCGAGCGCCGCCAGCAGCCGCGTGAATGACTCGTTGAACGCCCTCCGCGTAAGCTCCGGTGGATCGTCCAGGTGCTCGCGGCGGGTCCGCTCGTTGATCGCGTCGGTGGTGTTCGCGGGATCGCTCTCGTCGTACGGCTGGCGGCCCGATCGCAGGGCCTCGATCACGACCACGGAGTGGTCGTGCCACCAAGCCATGTGGGCGAGCAGGTCCTTGCCGGTCCAGTTGTCCATCGCTAGCTCGAGCAGCCGCTCGTCGGGGAGCTGCTCGATCGCTTCAGCCATGCCCTGATGTGCATCCCGCGTCGTGCGGATCAGCTCCGTCTTATCCACGAGCGAGGATGATATCGCGCTTCGCTTGAACTTTCAAACCGAGATTTGGCTTCCGACGTTTTGAACTCTGCGGGCCGGTTTCATCCGTACGAAATCGGCGCGCCAACGGAGAAACTGAGATTTGGTCGGGGGCCCCGGGATTTGAGCCCGGGGCCTCACGGTCCCGAACCGACGTCGTGCCGTGTCCTCCTGCATCCTCCCGGTCCCGGGATTCTGTGACCCGGATGTGACCCGGCTCGACTCTTAGAGATCGCCGAAGACCCGCGTCAGCGCGAGGCGATCATCGAGTAGGAGTTCAGCGAAGAGAAATAGCGGCCCTCCGCCGCGCGCTGACCCAGGTCGTGCAGGAACACCTCGGCCTCCCCGGGGGAGAAGGCGCCGATGCGGCGGAAGTGTGATACGGCGGGCTCGATGAACCAGCGGTGCAGAGCGTCGGCTCCGTCGCTGAACCGGACGTCTGCTTCGATGGCGATCGTCGCAAATCCAAGCTTGCGGAGACGCCACGGGAGCTCGCGAACGATACGTCCATTGCGCAGGCCGTCTTCGGTCAACCGCGTGAACCGCCGACTCAGCTCGCGATCAGTCGACTCGACCATGATGCTTCCCCAGTCCATCTCGGTGATCCACAACTTGCCTTCCGACCCGAGCACACTACTCAGCCGCTCAAGCGCGGTCCACGGGTCGGGAAGATGCACTAGCACCTGGCCCGCCATGACCCGATCGAAGGCTCCCTCCTCGAAGGGCAGGTCAAAGATGTCGCCCAGCTCGAAGTGAACGTTGGGCGAATCGGCGGCTGTCCGTGCGCGCGCTTCTCCAATCATCGTGGAGCTGATGTCGATCCCAACTGCTCTACCAGGAGCGACAAGAGGGGCTAATAGTCGGAGTATGTCGCCTGTGCCGCACCCAACGTCTAGAACATCGAGGCCGGGCGCCGGAGCAAACCGAGCGAAGAATTCCTGGGGTGAGCGGCGGGCCCGTTCGAGGAGACGGGTTCGGGTGGCATCTAGCACGTCGACGAAGAACTGCGGATTCTCCGTTGCATCGACCTTTGTCCACGCATCCGCGAACGCGGTCGAGGGCACTGGGTCTTTCCCGGTAAGCCGGTCAGCCATGGTCAGCTGCGGCCAGTTTAGGGAACCTCAGACGAGCTCTGGCTCGCCGCCCGCTTGCAAAAGCGGTGCTGGTCGGGGGCGCGGGATTTGAACCCGCGAATTCAAAGTCGCGACTGTGCCTGTTTAGAATCGATGAACCTTTCGTCCAGTGACGCGATCATCTGGATCTACATGTCGACGGATCTTTGCCTGCCAGGAAGGCTGCGCCGAACCGAGCTTAATCCAGCGCCCCACTGGCAGTGCTCGCGAGTAGGTGGGCTCCGCCTCGATTCATGAATTTCAGGCGCCTTGGCCCGATTGTGGTCACGTTGATGACTGCGCGTGCTGGCTACCGACCGCGTGCCCTTTCGGACCGCGATTTATGTACTGCCGGACCTTGACGTGCTCCCACGGGCGCCGGAGTCTGGCTGAGGTGCAGGCGCGCGACGTCGAGATCGCACGGCCGACGGAGCATCGAGGGATGAGCCCCCCGGACCCCTCCAGAGGGCTCCCCTCTGCGCTGCTCCATGGAGCGCCGGGCACCATGAGTCCACAACTCATGCTCCGGCTGCAGCGGGCGGCCGGCAACGGCGCCGTGGCGGAGCTGTTCCGTTCGATGTCCTCACGGACGGCCGTGCAGCGGTGCCCCGGCGGATGTGATTGCCACGCGGCCGGCGGAGGCAAGGCGACGGTGGGCGAGCATATCCTCGCCGAGTCGCCGGCGATCCAGCGGCTGTCCGCGGATCTCCAGGTCAAGGGCAAGTTCGAGGAGGCGGATTCGCATCGCAAACAGGTCTTCTTCGAGGTGACGCATGGTCGGTCTGCGGCCGCGGTCCAGCGTCAGACGGCGGTGGCCGAGGAGTTCACTTCGTCGGAGGGAGGCGTCTCGGGTCCAGGCGCGGGCTTCGAAGAGGCCGCCGATCAGGCGGGCGCGGATGCGGTCGGGGGCGACTCAGCGCCGAGCCCAGGCGGCCTCGCGACTGCCGACGAGCAGCAGCAAGACGCCCTGATCTCAGCGAAACTCTCCGCCAGCCCGCGCCTCCAGCGCGCATTCCACAACAACCCCGCTATCCACATCGGTGAGAGCGGCGACGCGGTGCGGCTCGTCCAGGAAGCGCTCCGCGACGGCGGGTTCGAGCTCCCCGGATCGACGAAGCCGACCGGCGAGTTGGACGGTCAATTCGGGGGCGAAACATTCACCGTCCTCAAGCAGTTCCAGGCCTCGCGGCAGATCGACGTCGACGGAATCATCGGTCGGCAAACGCTGCGTGAGCTGGACAAGGTCGAGGCGGCGGCGGGCGAGGCGCCGCTCCTGAAACCAGGGCTTGGTGACCAGCCCTCCGTGATCGAACTGCCTGGCGGTCTTCAGATCCTCGTCCGCGATCTAGGGGAGATACCGGACATCCTCGTTCCCGGTCAAGGACCCGCCGGGATCCCACCCGTGCTGGGCTCGCCGGGGAACAAGCCTAAGAAGCCTGCCGAAAAACCGCCGCCACCGGAACCGACGAGCGACGCGTTCCAGCTCGCGAAGCAGGCGGACGCCGCGGTCGGGCTCGCGCTGAAGAAGGGGCCGCTCGAGCAGCACCTGTTCCTCGAGGCCGCGACCTTGCCGCTCGAGGAGGCGACGCCGATGGAGCGCCTGATCACAGCGGTCCAGAGCCTGCGGCTCAACTTCCGCAGCTCGTTCCATACGCTCGTCGACCGCCTCGAGCGCGATCTGTTCACTCGGGTCGCACTCGCTTCCGACGTGATCCAGAACCCGGACTCGCTCGCGGGCAGAGAGGCCGACGAGCTGGCCTCGACCGCCTCGGTGTCGAGTGACGACGCGACCGCGGTGGTCGCGTTCATCGCGACCGTCTCCGGCCAGGCGCAGGGCAGGCCCGCCTGGAGCGACCCGAGAAGCGGCTTGCCGCGCGCGGCGAAGGGCGCAACGCCAACGCTGTCCGGGCCGCAGCAGGACATGCTGTCGTTCATCCGCGACTTCCGAAGCTCGATCCAGGTCAAAACAGGGCTCAAGAAGGTCCCGGGCGGACTGCAGTACGTCGGCCAGGGCAAAACCGACCCGAAGCCGGGTGAGGTGGAACAGGCGGGCTCCGGCTCGCTCAAGGACGATCTCTGGGACGAGCTGAAGTTGGAGGGCGGGTCGTCGGCGATCAACACCTCCGACGCCGGGATCCTCACCTGGGGCCGAGGATTCGCCGCGAGCGGCGGCCAGATGAACCAGCTCGTGAACAAGCTCTACGAGAAGGCACCGCGGCTAATCGACGAGCTGTATCAGGCCGGGTTCGCCCTGCCGAGGGGCGGCACCGCGAAGGACTGGCTGGCAGTCGACATCGGTACCGGCGAGGTCCGCGAGGGAGATTTGGCGCTCAAGATGCTGAGGAACGACACCGTGTTCAACAGCGTCCTCATCGCGCTCGCCGAGGCCGATGACTACAAGCAGGCGATGGCCGATGCCGAGTGGGAGGTGCCGGAGGCATTCCGGCCGGCGCGCGACACTCCGCTGCGCAGCCAGATCGCCGCGTGGCCGCGCGACTCGATCCGCTGGATCGCCCACTCGATCCATGGCGCGGGCAGTCTGACCTGGAAAGACTACGTACCTGCCACGGGCGGCGACCTCGCCCAAATAGCAAGCGTCTGCTTCCGCAAACTACGCCGGAACTTCGTCCTGCAAGGACGAAACGGCGCGCGGCTCTCGAAGGACCTGTTCACGCACGCGCCGATCACCTGGGGTCACGCCGCCCTCTTGCCACTGACAGCCGGACCGCAGCCGCTGCCCGCCAACGTGCGGACCGACCCCACCCAAGCGGGGAAGGTCTTCCTTCCGGCCGAAGACAACCGCGAGCCCCTCGACAAGAACGGCAACCTCAACGCCGGGATGCAGGTCCGGATCTTCCAGCTGACATCGTGACTGGGCTGCAACGAATCCGGTGACGCTCCGCCGCTGGGCTGGCCGCGGCGGGTCGAGTGGTGGAAGCAGCGCCGCCTCCGCTCCGCCTGTGGCCACGTGCCGCCGGCGGAGTACGAAGCGACGTACTACCGTGAGCAGGGAATCCCTCCTGCTCCAAATAAGTACATACCAGCGTCACGATCTTGGGATCGTCGTCCACCACAAGGACCGGGGCGCCGGTCATTTTCGGCGTCATCCTAGGAGAAATTTACGCAGCCAGTGTGAGCTGGCATGAAGCGCCCGCCTGCGCGGGAAGAGTGATGCAAGGAGGACCATCTCCGCGTCCGTAAACTCGACCGGCGCTGGGGCTCTAACAGGTGCATACTGGATTTAGAAACCGACGGCCCAGGGGCCTCCTGGTAAACCAGGGCCCTACATGGGATGGATGTTCCTGAACCGTCGGTTTTCGCTTGGTCCTCTTCCCTGACCAACCCGCTTAGTCGTCAAAGCCACCTATCGCAACATTCATCCTGCCATCGCACACTGGGTGAACAGTGATCAGGATGGGTATGGGGGACAAGGGTCGGCCGCTCCCGACCCCATGAGTCGCGGGAAGGGCTCATGCACAGCCAGCCTCGCGAGCTGCGGAATGCCGGTCGGGCAGGCTCGGCGAGGTCCATCCCGCAATCGTGGCGGAAAGTCAGCCGTCACGTGATCCGAACAGACAGTCGTGTTCGGACGTGTGGAGGTGCAACTGATGTACGCGCGATTCACCGAAGGAACGATCGACCCGAAGAAACGAGAGCAAGCCGAGATGATCGCCGAGTCGATCTTCACCGCCGCGAGACAGCAGAAGGGCTTCAAAGGCGTGAGCTTCTGCCTCGACCCCAAGGGGGAGGCCGTATTCCTGAGCCTTTGGGAGTCGAAGGAGGCGATGCAGGCGAACGAGGCTAGCGGCTATTACCAGGAGCAGGTCGCGAAGCTGAAGGACCTCCTGATCAGGCCGACGATCCGGCACGTGGGCGAGGTGAAGGCGCATGAGGAGACACACAAGACTCCGAAGGCAGCTCGCCTGACCATCTCGCGGATTCGCAAAGAAGCCGAGGCGCAGGCCACCCGGTTGGCGCAGGACGTCGCGCACGCCGCCCGCAACGAGCCCGGGTTCGTTGCCTGGTATGGTGCCGTGACTGAGGACAGCGAGACGGCCGCCATCAGCTTCTGGGACTCAGAGGAGGCCATGAAGAAGAGCGAGAGCCGTTACCTCAAGGACGCGTTGAGCAAGCTGAAGGAGATCTCGACGGGCGAGGCGCAGCCGAAGCTCTTCGAGGTCGTGGGGCACGAGATTCCGGCCGTCGCCGCCGTCCGCTAGTCGATAGTCAGCGAGGCGCAGGCCGGCCCCTGGGGCCGGCCTCCCCTCTCGAACTTGCCCGGGTCGTACGCCGCTCGAACGCGCGCCTCACCCTCGTTGCCGAGGACTTTAAGTCCCAGATCAGTTAGCCATCGCCCGAGCGAGTGAGTACGGCGAGGAGGCGGTCGCCCTCGCCATCGAAGCGCTCTTCAAGAAGAGCCCTCAGTGAAGACTGCATCCATTCGCGGCTTGGTGCGGGCGAATGGAATGCGCCAAAACCCTGAATGATATGTGCCGCAGATACGGTGCCGCAGGCGGCCCCACCCAGTGCCGAGGAGGTGGTTAAGAAACCGGCGATGAAACCACCGCAATAGGCATCCCCTGCTCCGGTTGGATCCATGACGGGGACAGGCAGAGCTGGTACGCTCCAGGTCCACTGCCGCGCGCCAACGCACGACCCCAGGGCGCCGCGCTTGACCGCCGCGGCTCGCGATCCAAGGCTGGAAAACCGCGCGAGCGCCTCATCGATGCTCAGTCCGGGGAAAAGGAGACTGACCTCCAGTTCGCTGGGCAAGAACACGCCGCCATGGATGAGCTCGCCAAGCTGGGACTCGTAGCCGGTGACGTACTCCTCATGGGGATCGAGTGAGAACGGCACTCCGGCTCCTTTAGCCCTGCGCACGGCTTCGGCCTGCCGCTCAATCGGCATGGCGGCAACGTGAACCCAGCGAGCGGCCTCGATGGCTGAAAGCTCGGCACCGGTGGGGGAGAGGTCATCAAGGCGAGCGGGCGGGGTGAGGTGCTCGAAGACGCGCTGCCCATCAGCGTCGTAGCTGACTCGATAGTGCACCGTTGGCCCAGGCACCCGTCGGATATCGCCGACATCGATGCCGGCGCCCAGCATTCGCTGAATATGGTCATCGGGATAGTCCTCGCCGACTCGGCTTACGATGCCGACCCTGAACCCCCACCAGCACAGGCCGAGTGCGGCATACAGCGCATCGCCCCCAGGCGCAGCAAGGACGGAATCGGCCGGGGTAGAAGTGTCGTCGAGGGTCAGGTTGCCCACGACGCAAATCCGTCTCGCGTCGGTCGGATCGCTCACGATGCGGTGAGTGCAGGCACCCCCGGGCCCGACCCGTACAAACGAGCCGCCTGGCGGCCGGCATCGCCCGGCTTGATGATCCCGGCCTCCGTCACCAGGCCGCTGAGCAGGTCCCCCGGGACGACGTCGACGAGCGGGTTGAGATAGGTCAGTCCTTCAGCCAGCCATTCGCTGGCTTCAGGGACTCCGTCCGGATCAGGTGCCTCGTTGAGAGCGTTGAGTCGCGGATCCATTTCCGGCGCGAATTTCCAGAGGTCAGTCGGACAGAAGATCGGTAAGCCGTAGCGTGAGCCAATGGTGGCGATGGCGAGGGAACCCGGCGTTGCCAGCAGCGTCCCATCGGGTAAAAAGGCATCGGCGCCCAGAAAGGCGACTCTGATCCCGCCCCGCGCCACGACCCACCCGAGACCCGCGTCGGTCACCATGACGCCGCGGTGGCCGACCGCACGAGCCTCGCGAGCGACCCGGATCCCATGTGCCCGACGCGTGCGGCAAGCCGCGGCAATGACCGTCAGGTGCTTTCCACGTTTGGCCGCGAGCGAGACGATCGCCTGCCGGGTCTCGGCAAAATCATGGATGAGCACGGTGTCGCCGTCGGCGAGCAGGCCATCGCCGAGTTCGGCGATGCGGTGGATTGCCGCGGTCATCGTCGTGTCCGCGTGCTGGAACCGGCGGGCCAGCGTGGCGGCGGCCGTCGCCGGGTCATCGGGAACGCCGTCGGCCAGGACGAACCGCATCAGGTTGACAACGCCGGGTTGATGCAGCGTGGTCTGACCGACCGCGTTCAGACGGCCGCAGAGTTCATCAAGGGCACCACGCAGGCCAGGCTGGTCTTCCGGCCAGGCGCGTGCAAACTCAACCAGCGCCTTACCGGCCAGCCGTGCCCGCGCCCGGCCGCCGGGCGGATGCGGGTCGGCGAATTTCATGACCGGATCGCGGACGGTCGGCGCGAGGGCGGCGATCCACTCCTCCATCGGTTACCCTGCCACCATCTGGTAGCCCTTCAGGCCTTTTGCGGATGACAGCGTGACGATGACCCCGCGAAGGACACCCTCGCTGTATTCGCTACCCGGGTTCATGGCGTGCGTGCGACCGAGCTTGACCACACTCCGAGATTCGTGGATGTGTCCATGAAGGCTCAGCATGGGCTGGTGCCGCTCGATGGACGTGCGGACTGCGGTCGAGCCCACGCCGGTGATGACCGGTAAGCCACCTTTGAGTACGGGACGCAGCTCGGCGTCGAGCTGCGCCGCCTGGTCGAGCTTGGTATCCCTGGGCGGAACATGGAGGTTGAAGATGGCGCGGTCGACGTTGGGAAGCTTGCCCGCCTCCGTCTCGATGCGCTGTAACAGCTGGTCCTCGGGGAGCTCACGGGGCGAGTCCCAGGGAGTTGGATTGGAGTACCCCACGCTGATCATGCTGAAGCCGCCGGGCAGTTCCACCACGGTCCCCTCAGGGTTGATGACCCGGGGCGAATCGCGGAGGGCCTCGTCGACGAAGTCGGGGTCGTCGTTGCCGGGCCCCATGATGCAGATGGTCGGCGTGTCGCGAAGGCGCTCTTCGGCAAGACGAAGCCAGCGTGCGACCATCTCGGTAATCGCCTTCTGGAAGAGCAGGTCGACGCCACGGCGGTCTGACTCCAGGGCCGCGATTTCATCTGGGGTCGTGTCATAGGCGTAGTAGCCGGCATCGGCGATCAGCTTGCGGAGTTTGGGCAGCTCCTCTTCGCGGACCGCGCGCTCTCGTCCAAAGAGGCGGGTAGAGAAGTTCCCGTTGCCGCGAGCCACGATGGGAACGAGCATCTTTCCAGTCATGTCGCCGCCCATGACCAGGACATCGCACTGGTAGAAGCGGGCAGCATTCAGAAACTTCCGAAAGCAGACCTCCGATGCATGGATGTCGGTGACGAAGAAGAGCCGGAGGTCGCTAGCCAACGGGGAGGCGCAACTCCATCCCGTAGCGGCGGCGGGCTTCCTCTCCTGAGCGGGCCGGCGGGATGATGCCGACATCGGTGATCGCGCCGGTAAACAGTTTGCCAGGAATCAGGTCGACGAGTGGATTGAGGTAGGGCAAGCCTTCTTTGACCCACTCTACGGACTCGGGAACGCCGTCTGGGTCGGCGAGATCGTTGAGCTCGGTGAGCCCGGGCGTCCAGGCGGGAAGGAGTTTCCAGAGATCGTAGATGGAGTACACGGGCATCTGGTAATGGGCGCCGAGGCAGGCGATGGCGAGCGCGCCATTCGTGGTCAGGACGCTGCCGTCGGGAAGGAACGAATCGGCGCCGATAAAGGCGGCGCGGATGCCGCCGCGAGAGATCACCCAACCGACACCGGCGTCCGTGACGACGGTTGCTCGGTGACCGAGCACCCTGGCTTCGCGTGCGGCTCGAACCCCATGCGCCCGCCGGGTGTGGCACGCGGTGGCGAAAACGTGGAGCCGCTTGCCGTCACGAGCAGCCCGGGCGACCACCGCATGCATGGAGCTGGGTCCAAAGTCATTGACCAGGATGGCGTCGCCGTCTTTCAGCAGGTCGGCTCCGAGCTGCGCGCAGGTGTCCTGGGCCTTGGCCATGAGATCCTCGCCGGCACGTTGCCGCTGTGCAAGCAATTCCGCCGCCGCTGCGGCATCCGCCGGCACCCCGTCGGCCAGCAGATACGTGAGGTAATTGTTGATCCCTGGTTGATGGAGGGTCGTCTGTGCTGTGCGTTTGAGATGGTTGATCAGGTCGTCGATGGCCGCGTTGAGCCCGCCCTGGCCGGCCGGCCACGCCCTGGCCACGGCCACAACGGCGCGTCCGGCGTAGCGTGCCCGCTGCACCGCGCCCGGCGGGTGCGGATCGGCAAAGACCTCGATCGCCGCCCGCGCTTCAGGCGGCAAACGCTCCAGGACGTCGGTCATCACTCGGGCGGGATCGTCTTGTAGAGGAGGGCGGAATCCACCCCCTGGGCACGATTGATGCGAGTCGCAACCACGTACCAGATCGCTCCGGCCACGACGACGGCGGCGGAGGCAATCAGCGAGATGGTGTGGGTGACGCCGAAAACGCCGTTGATCGAGGGATTGACCACGAAGACGAACAACATGACGGCGAGGACCACCGCGCTCGCCGCGCCGGTGACGCTGATCAAGGGCAGGCCGAAGATTCGGCGGGCACCGGCCGACTGCCACACGGCGGGCATCCGGTAAGGAAAGATCACACCCGCGATGCTTACGATGATGAACGCGATCATCTGGGAGAGGAGCGCGCCAAGCAGGCTGGCCTGTGGAATGAAGGACAGGGCGACGATGGCAAGCTCACCGCCCAGGGTGCAAACCACGACCGCCTTCACCGGGCTGTGCCAGCGGTCGTCGACATCACCGAGCGCGCGCGGAATCATGCGGTCGAGCGCGCCGGCCAGCATGTACCGCGTCGCTTGAAGCTCCGAGGCGGGCGTTCCATTGATCGCCCACGCAATGAACCCAAGGCCGATGATCACCAGCAGGAGAACGTTCCCGCCGGCCAGCAGCGAACCGATAAAGTTGATCCCGGGCTGCGACGGAAGACCGAGCTTGTCCGACGGAACCGCTCCGAGCGCGCCAAGCCACTGCGTCCCCAGAACCTGTGTGGCGATCCACGCGATCACGGTGAGCGCCAGGCCGCTCGCCAGCACGGCGCCGAAAATGGCGACCCACATCGAACGCGACGCTCGCTTGATCTCTCCGCCGAGTTGGGCCGGCGTCGCGCCAAAGCCGACCACAAAAAACACCCAAGGCAGCATCAGCAGCGTCGCGCCCAGGTCGAAGCCGCCGTTTTTCGGGAAGCTGTAGCCGGCTGCCGATGCGGCCGGAATGATCTGCCCGTACTTCAGGCCGCCGGCCTTGGCCACAAAGGCATCCCAGCGAGCCGGTAAGTCACTGCCGTTCACCAGCAGAAGGACGGCGATGACTATCAGGCTTCCGACGGCGAAGAGCATCGAAAGCCGCTGCCACCCGAAGTATCGCCGGGTGAGGACGAGAAAAGCAAAGAAGATGTTGAGGATAGTTCCCAGGATGAACACCCACACCGGTTGGCTGATGGTGGTCGCCAGACTGGCCATTCCCGAATTGCCGGTGGCTGAAGAAAGCACCTGAAGCGCCGTGGGGATGGCGAAGGTGAAAACGAACCAGGCGTTGAAGCCGATCCAGAAGAAGATCAACCAGAAGGCCTGGTTCCAGCCGAGCAGAAAGCCAAGGAATGGATTGAGCACACGCGAGGTGAAGACATAGTCGCCGCCGGAGCGAGGCATGGCGCTGGCGAACTCGGAGTAGACCCAGACGATAGTAAAGCCCATCAGCAGCGTCCCGATCAGCGAGGCAATCACCATGTTGCCGTTGGGGAAGAACGACTGGGCTTGAAGGATGAGGAACAGCGACCCGATACCGACATTGAGACCGACGGTGTTCAGCAAGAATCCGTCGAAGGGCGAGATCTCGCGAACCAATCCGGTTGCCCGACGGAGAAAGAGACCGGCGCCGCCCCCGCCCGCAGTGGTGATCGTGTCCATCGTCGAGGACATTTGCTTACCTCCTTCCGGAGAACGGCCAGGCTCGGAATGTCCGGCCCTGGCCGACCGGCGAAGGCATTGTCTTATAATCTTATAAGCTTTGTCAATTCGCGGTGCGGGCATGGATCGACACTCGGCCCTTCCCCTCCACAACCAGTTCCGTGCCTACGTGCTGGAGCGAATCGCGCGTGGAGAACTGCGACCAGGCCAGCGACTGCCCGGCGAGCGGGAATACGCGGCGGTTCTCGGCATCAGCCTTTCGCCCATCCGGCAGGCGCTCCTCGATCTCGTGAAAGAGGGCTACCTGACCCGTGCCCGCGGGCGCGGGACGTTTGTTGAAGGGCCGCCCCTGGAAAAGAAGGTCGACATTCTCTCGAGCTTCACCGAAAGCATGCGGGCGGCCGGGCTCCAGCCTGAGATCCGGATGGTGTACCGGGGTCTGACGCCGGCGCCGCCGGAGGTCCGGGGGGCGCTGCGAACCCGGCAACGTGAGCTTCTCCTGATTCGCCGGGTGGCGGTCCTCGATGGGATCCCGATCGCGCTGCTGATCGCCTACCTCTCGCCGGCGACCTTCCGAAAACTCCTCAACGAGGAGTTCCACAGGGGATCCCTTTATCGCACGATCCACGATCTTTACGGCATCAACCCGGCGCGAGCCGTCAGCACGATCGAAGTCATCCGCTGCGAGACCGAAGCGGCAGACCTCGGGGTGCCGCGCGGAACCCCGGCGCTGCAGGTGGCGGGGACGACGTTCGATCAAGACGGCCTACCGTTCGAGTACTCCCGGGTGACGTACCGGGCCGAGCGCTTTCGCTTTTCGCTCGAAAGCTACAAGCAAAAAGGCCGGGTAGTTCATCTACTCAGCGATGGCGACGCCCGCCGTCAGCGCTCTGGTACCGGTGGCTGACACGGTCGAGCAGCACACCCTCAGCCTCAGTGGCGCCCGGCGTGTCCTGGACGCCGCCATCGCCGAGGCGGAGCGGGCTGGAGTCCACGTGTCAGTCGCGGTGCTCGGGCGGGACGGCCACCTCAGGGCCTTCGCCTCGATGGATGAAGCCTCGGTGCTGTCGACGGAGACCGCCCGAAAGAAGGCGTTGACCGTGCTCAAGGTCGGGCGAGCGACGCATGAGTTCGCCGCCGATCTCAAGGCGGAGATGACGGCAGAGCCGGAGCTGTTCCACGGAATGATGGCCATGGACGGGATCGCGACCTTCGGAGGCGGCGTGCCGATCAAGGCGGGCGAGCACATAGTGGGCGCGGTTGCCGTTTCCGGTGCGTCGAGTGATCAGGATGAGGCGATCGCCCGCAAGGCGGCGGCAGTGTTGGGGACAGATCCGGGGGCTACCAAGCGCGGGAATTCTGGAGGTGGGAAGGATGGCGACTGACGTAACCAAACCGAGGGTAGACGTCCGGCCTGACAGCGGCGGACAGGGATCGATCGTTGCCGACTACACGGAGGCGGTCGTACCAGAGCACGCGAAACGCTCGAACTTCCGGGTGCTTCTCCTCTTCCTGTCGATGCAACTGGTATTTGGAGCGGTGCTCGTCGGTTACGGGGCTCGTTTCCAGGGCCTCACCCTGGCGCAGTTGATTCTGGCAATGGCGATCGCCGCGACGACCATGACCGTCTACTGCATTGGCTCGGCGAATGTCGGCGCAGTCGTCGGCCAAACGCATGCGGTGACCACGCGGAGCATCTTCGGCAGGATCGGCAGCGGGATCGTCTCGCTCTTACTGGTCATCGACGGTATGGGCTTTTATCTCTTCACGGTCCTCTTTGTGATCACGCTCGCCCAAGCGCTTCTCGGGAACCTGCCTGCGGTAGCGCTCCTGACCGCGGCGCTCGCCCTGGTCATGATCATCAACAACTACTTCGGCTTTACCGGACTGCAGCGCTTCGCCCAGTTCGTGGCTGTGCCGGTGATTGTTCTCTGGGGAATCTACGCCGTCATCCGGTCGTTCGCCTCCATCCATGGGAATGTGCTCGCGGCGGTTCCCCATACGGCCTCGCCGAGCTCACTCTGGATGGTCACCGGCGCCATGGTCGGGCTGTCGACCTGGGGCAACGAACCCGACGTGTTTCGCTACGCGAAGGCGCGCAGCGCGTCCTGGTGGAACATCCCGACCCTGGCGGTCTCCTACTTCCTTGGCGCCTTCCTCTTTCCCATCATGGGGTACCTGGTCGCGACCGTCTCCAACCAGCCGGACTTCGCTCCCAGCATCCGGTACTTCGCCAATTTCACGCTCTTCGGCCTCGCCGGAGTGATGATGCTGGTCCTCCTCGTCAACCAGTGGGCCATCCAGGACGGCAACCTATATATCGCGATTAACGGCGCCCAAAACCTCCTCTCCCGAATCCCCGGCTGGCGGCGTCAGTACACGGTCGTGGGGCTGGGTTTGATTGCGGCCGGCCTGACGTTCATTCTGCCGAACCTGACTCAGACGTTCAACATCGTGACCGGCATCGGCGCCATCACGGTCCCGGTGGCCAGCACCATCATGGCGATGGACGTGTTCGTCCTTCCGCGTTTGTTTGGGTTGCGCCGGCCGTTGTACCGTGTCGCCTCCTGGTCTGAGGTGGCACTCGCGAACTGGCCCGCGATCGTGGCGCTGGTCGTGGGAACGAGTGTGGGCGCATACACAGGAGGGCTGATCCCTGGGACCGCTGGGTTCGGCAACACCTATATTGGCTTCCCCGCTCTCCAGGCATGGGTCGCCGGCGCAGCCGTCTACCTCGTGATTGTGGCGCTGGTGGCGTCCAGCCCACGCGTCAAGCAGCTGCTCGGTTACGCCGCCATCGAGGAGGTGCCCATTGGGAGTCGACCCGGCGGCGGCCGCTGATTGAGTGCCTGAGCGCTTCGACCTGGTTATGCGCGCGCCTCGCGTCATGTGCCCCGAGGGCGAAGCGGCGAGGTCGATCGGGATCAGCAAGGGACGTATCGTGGCCGTGGAGTCCGCGGATGCTCACCTCACCGCCACCCGCGAGCTCGAGTTCGATGAGGCGGTGGTCGTCCTCCCGGGCCTGGTCGATAGTCACGTTCACGTTTGCGAGCCCGGCAATACCGAATGGGAGGGCTTTGCCAGCGCGACCCGGGCGGCAGCGGCCGGCGGGATCACCACCCTGGTAGACATGCCCCTCGACAGTGTCCCCACGACGGTCAGCGTCGACGCGCTCGAGGTCAAACAAAAGGCGGCCGGAGGCCAGTGCCATGTGGATGTCGGCTTCTGGGGCGGCGCGATTCCGGGCAACCTCGACGAAATGGCCCCGCTGCGCGATCACGGCGTGCTGGGCTTCAAATGCTTCCTGGTGGATTCCGGGTCGGCCGAGTTCCCGCCATTGGACGCTGGGCAGATGGAGCGCGCCGTTCGGGCGGCCCGAGATGTCGATGCGCCGCTGCTGGTGCATGCCGAGAGCGAGGAGGCCGCGGCCGGCATGGAGCCAGTGCATGGACGGAAGTACGCCGACTACCTGGCCTCACGCCCCCGAGGCATCGAGAACCTGGCGGTCGCCCAGGTCGTCGAAGCCGCCCGCCGGACGGGAGGTCACGCCCACATCGTGCACCTCTCGAGCTCGGATGCCTTGCCGATGATCGCGTCGGCGCGCAGGGATGGGGTCCACGTTACGGCCGAGTCATGTCCGCATTACCTGTCGCTCTGCTCGGACGAGATCCCGGACGGAGCTACGGCGTTCAAGTGTTCGCCGCCAATCCGCGAGGCAGACAACCGGGAACTGCTGTGGGATGGACTCAAAGATCGCGTCCTCGACCTGATCGTCTCCGACCACTCCCCCTGCACGGTCGCCATGAAAGAGATCGAGAGCGGTGACTTCGGATCAGCCTGGGGAGGTATTACCTCTATCCAGCTGAGCCTGCCGGTCGTGTGGACGCAGGCGCGCGCGAGAGGGCTCAGCCTCCGCGATCTGGCCACCTGGATGTCGGAAAGGCCCGCGGCGCTCGCCGGCCTCGGCCAGAAGGGCAAGATCGCCCCCGGCTTCGATGCCGACTTCTGCATCTTCGCGCCGGACGAGTCCTTTGACGTCGATGTCCGTAAGCTCCTCCACCGCAACCAATTGACGCCCTATGCCAGCCGCACGCTCACCGGCGTCGTTCGCAGTACATTGCTTCGTGGAGAGCTGGTCGATTTCCAGGAGCCGCGAGGTCGCCTTCTGGCCCATCGGGCCGCGCTGGCAGCGAGAACAATGGCTTAGAGAGGTTTTGGGATGAGGATCATCGTCGTCAATGTCAACACCAGCAAGTCGATGACCGACGGGATCGCTGAAGCGGCGCGGCGATATGCCTCGCCCGGCACGGAGACGGTTGCGCTCCAACCATATTTCGGGGCGGAAGCCGTGGACTGTAACTTCGAGAGTTACCTCTCAGCCGTTGCGGTGATGGACCGGGTGTTGGCCTACGACCAGCCGTATGACGCCGTCGTGCTGGCGGGGTTTGGCGAGCACGGCCGGGATGGGTTGCAGGAGCTCATCGAGCAGCCGGTCGTCGAGATCTGCGAGGCATCGGCGCACGTCGCCATGATGATCGGGCGCGCGTACTCTGTCGTAACGACATTGCAGCGGTCTGTTCCGCCGATCGAAGATCGGCTGAAGGTCGCCGGTCTCTGGGATCGGTGTGCGTCGGTGCGCGCCAGCGGGATGAGCACGCTGGATGTCGACCGCGACCCTACCGGCGCGATGCAAGCCATCGTCGCTGAGGCTCGCAAAGCGGTCGAGAACGATCATGCGGAGGTGATCTGCCTCGGTTGCGCAGGCATGGCCGGGCTCGAGGAGGCCATCACCGGTGAGCTCCACGTCCCGGTGATCGACGGTGTTGGCGCGGCGGTTCGGCTCGCGGAGGCCCTCGTCGGCCTCGGCCTCAAGACGAGCAAGCGCTCGACCTACGCCTTCCCGGATCCCAAGCAAATCATCGGCTGGCCGCTCTCAGAGGCCCTCGGCCTGCGCGTCGATGGTGCCGGCGTGAGCGGCCGTAAGGGAACGTAGCGCGTTGGAAGAGGTCCAACCTCGTCGAGCCAGCGAGTTGCTTGGACCTCGTGAGCAGGGCGAGCCGCTGGCCGCGGAATCTGATCTCGCCTCGAGCTGGCTTGGCAGCACCGTGATGGCCGCCAGCGACGAGTCTTTCGGGGACAAGGAAAACCTGCTCACGCCGGGACCGGCGGCGTTCGAGCCGGGTCGCTATGGCAACCGAGGGGAGATCGTCGACGGCTGGGAGACGAAGCGACGGCGAGAACCCGGATACGATTGGGCACTCCTTCGCCTGGGGACGCCTGGAGTGATCACATCGGTCGACGTGGATACGAGCTTCTTTACCGGCAACTTTCCGGAGTCCTGCCGGGTGGAGGCCTGCGGCCGCGAAGGTTACCCCAGCCCGGCGGAACTCAACCAGCCCAACGCCGACTGGGTTGAGATCGTGCCTCGATCCTCGCTCCGGGGAGACAAGCACAACATCGTTGGCGCGTCCGACCCACGGCGTTTCACCCACGTTCGCCTGTCGATCTTCCCGGACGGCGGCGTCGCCCGCCTGCGCGTTTTCGGTCAGGTGATCCCCGATCCCCGCCAGTTCGACGGCATCACGCTGGACCTTGCGAGCCAGCAACATGGCGGCGCCGTTGTCGCGACGAGTGATGTCTTTTACACGTCGGCGCAGCTGCTCAACCGGCCGGACTCGGCGAGAACGATGGGTGAGGGCTGGGAAACCCGGCGCCGCCGCGATCAAGGGCATGACTTCGTCATCATGCGGCTTGCTTTCGTCGGCGTGATCAAGCAGCTGATCGTCGACACGGCACATTTCAAGTACAACGCCACATCAGAGATCAGCGTCTACGGCTGTGGTGATCAGGTCCCGCCGGCCGTCGACTCCTCAAGCTGGTCCACTCTCCTGGGCCGCAGCCGGCTGCAACCCGACACGCGTCACACGTTCCCGGTCGCGGAGACCGCCCCGGTGGGCTCGATCCGGCTAGACGCCTTTCCCGACGGCGGTCTGTCGCGTTTCCGCGTCATCGGCACGATCGATCCGGTGTCACGTTGTCGCGCCGGATACCGCTGGGTCAACTCGCTCCCGTCGGACCAGGCGCTGACCTGCCTGATCGACGCAGGATTGCCTCGGACTCTCGCCACCGAACTCCTGGAAGAGCGCCCGTTGCCCGATGGTTGGCTAAGGGGACGTCGGCAGCAGACCTCTGCAGGATCAGCCGCAGCGTTGACATCGTCGAATCTTCACCAGCTCGCAACACTGCTCGAGGGTCGACGCCCGAGCGCCTGAGCCAGAGCTCGCGCCTAAGGTTGGCCGAAGCCGTCGAACCCCGATCTCCCGAACAGGTCGAACCCCGGGGTGCCCAGCGTGCAGGGCAGGCCGTTGACCAGGATGTCGTTCCAGGTCAGCGTCGTCGGATCGTAACTCTGGAATGGACAGACCGGCCAGGGTGCCGCCAGCGCCGCCCGTAGGTTCTCGGTGCCGGGTAGAAAATAGTTGTTGCCAATCCGGTCGAGGCCGGACGGCATCGGGTACCACTCGTTGGGCACCGCCTGGAGCGCTGTCTTCATGAACTGGTGCCAGATTGGCGCCGCCCCGACGATTCCGGTCGAGCTGTGACTGAGCGGCGTGTTGTCCGGATTCCCCACCCAGACCGCCGTGGTGAGACTGGGGGTGAAGCCGAGCGTCCAGTTGTCCCGAAACTCCTGCGAGGTGCCGGTTTTTGCCGCCACCTGCCTGCCCGGCAGGGTCAGATCGCCGCCGCAGCCGAACTCCATGCACCGATTGCGGTCATCCGAGAGGATGGCAGCCATGATGAAGGCAACCTGCGGGCTGACGGCCTGGAAGGCGTTCTTGCTCGGATCGTAGGTGTAGCGGTTGTGCCCGAGCGCGTCGGTGATGCTCAAGATTGGTGCCGGGCTGTGCCGCACGCCCATGTCGGCCAGCGTCGACGCACCAACGGCCATGTCCAGAACGGGGACGGGGTAGGCGCCCAGCGTCAGGCTCGGCCCGTAGTACGCATCCGGTTGCGTCAGGGTGGTCACGCCCATTCGGCGCGCCATGGCCAGCACCGCTGGGATCCCGGTCCAGACTTCGGTCTTGATGCCGGGAATGTTGAGGGAGTTCCCCAGCGCCATCTTCAACGCCAGAATGCCGTGCCAGCGACCGTCGTAGTTGGTCGGCGCGTAAGGCGTGTTGTTCGGGCCGCCGATGGGGAAGTCAAGAGGTGCATCCAGGATGGGGCTTACCATGTTCAGCTTCCGGCTCTCGATGGCGGCCGTGTAGGTGAAGATCTTGAAGGCGGATCCAACCTGGCGGGTGGGGGAGACCGCCATGTTGATCTTTCCGCTTGCCTGGTTGCTCGCCACACCTCCGACCATGGCAAGGATCTCCCCGGTCTTGGGGTCCATGCTGACCAGCGCCGCGTCGTGGAAGTTGTAGTACCGTCCCGGACCGGCAACCTGGGCCTGCACCGCGAGCTGGGCGTCTTGCTGAAGGGTGAGGTCGAGGCTTGTCACCACCTTAACGAGCGACACTCCCCCTCCCCCTCTGGGGGAGGGCAGGGTGGGGGCGAGGCGCCTCAGCGTGGTCAGCACGTAATCGACGAAGTGCGGTGCCATCACCGTGTTGGTCGGCGGGAACACCTGCAGCGGCGCCACGGCCGCCTTGGCGGCTTCGGCCTGACTGAGGTCATCCTGGCGGACCATCGCCGTGAGCACCTCGACCTGCCGCTGGCGTGCCGCCGGCAGATGCGCGATCGGGTTGTACGCACCCGGGGAGCGCGGGATGCCGGCCAGCAGTGACGCCTGGGCCAGCGTCAGCTTGCTGGCGTTTGTATGGAAGTAGGTCCGGGCAGCTGCCTCCACGCCGTAGGCCTGGTTGCCGTAATAGATGGTGTTGAGATACGACTCCAGGATCTGGTTCTTCGTGTAGCGCTGGGTCAGCTCGATGGCGAGGATGGCCTCCCTCAGCTTCCGCTGAAGCGTTGCCGGGGCGTTCGGCCCGAGAAAGAGCTCCTTGGCCAGCTGCTGGGTGATGGTGCTGCCACCCTGGACAAACTGGCGGTGACTCAGGTCGTCCAGGGCCGCCCGGCCGATCGCGACGAGGTCAATGCCGCTGTTCTGGTAGAAGGTCCGGTCCTCGATCGCGATCGTGGCCGCGACCATCAGGGGTGAGATGGCGCCAAGCGGCACGACGATTCGGTGATCGCCCTGCTTGCCGATATCGGCCAGCAGGTTTCCATGCCGGTCATAGAGCAGGAGATCCTGAGGCAGGCCTGTCGGTGCAATGTTGGTGACCGGCGGTAGCGGATTGATGATGTCGGCTGCGACGACCGGTGCCGTGAGGGTCGCTACCAAAACGAGAACTGTGAGGATGGCGATCGCGAGGCGCCGAAGGTCCTGGGTGGCTTGACGGGGCCACCGCGCGCGATGCGCGCGGCGCGCCAACGAGATCTCGGCGCGCACCTTCGAGCGGGCGATCGCGCGGTAAAAGGGGTCCACCGCCTTCCCTCGGTGGATGGAACATTAGTCAGTTGTTGCTGGCTGTCAATAGATCAAAAGGTCAACAGATGAAAACTGCGCGCGAAGCGCATGAGAATTCGACAAGCCGTTCTCGATTTATGACTCGATGGAGAAAGTGCTGTGTCCGCTATCGTTGGAAATGATTAGGCTGGCCGGCATTGGGCTGACGGACTGCTGCAGGAGCATCGACCAAGATGAAGGAGGGGTAGCAGTTCCGGCGCGCGGCGGGGCGTACACGGGAATCTCTTCCAGGGGGTGCCAGTCGTTCGAGTGTCACCGGACCTGTCTGCGCCTCGCCGGTCCACGCGTCGATCGACTCACCACGGGATAGGTAGATCTGCCACGATTTAACAGCGGGTTCGGTAACCGGGCCACGACGGTCGGAGAGCCAGTTGTCGCGGAACGTGGCGAGCCTAACCAGCCGGAGGAACTCTGCGGTACAATCCCGGCGGCCGTGACCTTCGAAGACTTTGGCGCTGGGCTCTGGATAGCCGGCGCGGCGCCGCGCGCGCTGGGAAGAACACGATGACGACGAGATCAAGGTGCTGCTCGCGGCTGACGACTACGACGCCTATCACGTCGTCCAGCGTCGCCGCGTCGAGCCAAACCTGGAGAGCAGCCGGCCGACGGCGAGCCAGTAGCGGCGGGCGATGGTCCGTGACCGGGCGTGCCCTACAGGTCCCTGAAATGAACTCGAGGCGGCCCAGTTACACATCCATGCCACTATCGCCTGTCCAGAAGGGCGCCATAGGTCAATTCGCCTTTCTCGCCGCCGCTCTGGCAACGGGTAAGGGCCAGGTGGAGGCATATACCCCTGCGGTTGATAACGAGGGACGAGACGCGGAGATCCGCCGGCACTTGAAATCTGCCCCGGGCATTAGCATCCAGGTCAAGGTCACCTTTTCAACGGTCGCCGAGGGCGGTAGCGCCCAGTATCTAAGCCAGCGGTTTGCCCTCCCGGTAAACCGCGTGCAGAATGACCCCCGTCTCTGGTATTTCTTCGCCTATTACGACGCGAGCGAACTCCGGCTCCATGACCCCGCCTTCTTAGTCCCCGCGCATGTGTTTCACAAGATGGGCAGGAGCGGGCATAGGAAAGGAGGGATCTCGTTTGTCATAGTGGCGAGCCTGGCGCCTGGGTCTCGCGATCAATGGAGTCCTTATCGCGTTGCTCCAATCGATCTCGGGAAGCGTCTTCTAAAAATCATCGATGAGGCGCCGCTGACTACCAGCAGCCGTGCTTTGAAGTTGCCTCCTGATTCCGTGTGGCTCGGGCGTGCCAGACGGCCCCTGGCGAGCTCAAGCGCAACCGGGCCGCTTAGCCCTTCCCTGACCTCCGTTGGACACCGCGCCCGCGTAGCCCCGGCCCCATCACCACTCGCCCGGTCGGCTTAACGTATCCTGTAAACGCGCGCTTATCAGCTGTAAAAGCCACAGGAGGGGTTGCGACATGAGCGCACGATTTCTAAGGTCTGGCGTGGCCGTGGTCGCCTGTCTGATCAGCCTGATGCCGGCGACGGGCGCCGCGAACGGGACACCAGCGAATACGCGGGTTACCCGGGACAGCACCCCTGCCAGCTACGTTCGCGCCGATGGGGGAACCGACGCCACGATGGCGAACTGCAGCACGAACAAGCGGGCGCAGAACGAGCCGGCGGTTGCCGTCGATCCCAACAATCCCAGCGTCGTCACGGCGGGGTCGAATGACTACTGCGCCGCCGTTGTCAATGGCGATGTCTGGTCCGGGTATTACCGATCGACAGACGCCGGCGCCAGCTGGCAAGACAGCCTCGTGCCGGGCTACCCGGACGACAGCTCGGCCGCCGGCGTAGCCTCCCCGACGCACGGCGCCTGTGGCGCCGCGGGCGACCCGACCCAATCTTTCGATCGAGACGGACGGCTGTTCTACGGTTTCATCTGTTTTAACAGGGCAAAGCCGGTGAACGGCTCGACCTTTGTTGCGACCTACGACCAGGACGGCGGGCATTACCTGCGAACGGTCCTCGTCGCCGAAGGCTCGCCAGCCGGGCAATTCTCTTCCGGGCTTTTCCAGGACAAGATCAACCTGGCGGTGGACCAGAGCAGGGGGTCCAACTCCGGGAATGTTTACGTCGCCTGGTCTCGCTATTCCGGGCGCGCGGCAAACAATGTCGTGCTCTTCTCCCGCTCGACCGATCATGGCGTGACCTTCTCGCCACCGGTCCGTGTGTCGCCGGGTCTGGGGGAGGAGTCGTTCGCCGACCTGGCGGTTGGCCCCGACGGCGCCGTCTACCTGACCTATCGGAATTTCGCCCACCAGAACTCGACCAGCGACACGATTTCCGTCGAGCGGTCGACCGATGGCGGGCAGTCGTTCAGTCAGCCGCAGCTCATTGCGCAGTTTCGAGCTTTTGATTCCACCCAGTTCAGCGGCAATGGCTTCGGCGACTGCGGCGACGGACCATTCGCCTGCCCTAGCGGGTTCACCTACTCGAGGTTCGCGAGTCTCTCGGCCGTGACGGCCGATCGAAGCGGCGTGCACGTCGTGTGGAACGGCGAGCTGGCGGATGGCCAATCCAAGGTCTTCGTCCGCAACTCGTCCGACGGAGCGAACTGGTCGGCCGCCGCAACCCTCGATGCGGTTGGCACCGGCCACCAGTACCTTCCTGACATCGCCTCGGCAGACGGGGTGATCACGGTCGTCTTCTACGATTCGCGGAACGACGCGGGCTACTCCCCGAGCCGCCCGACCGGAAATACGGCGGACGGCCGGAACTCCGGTGGGGCAGTGGATACGTTCATCGCGCAGTCGAGCGATGGCGGCACCAGCTGGACGGAGACGCGGATCAGCAACTTCTCCAGCAACTACAACTGGGAAACCCATGGGGCGCGCATGGTTCCCTTCTGGGGCGACTACATCTATGTGTCGGCCGTCCACGGTGGGGTCAACGTGACCTGGACGGACTCACGGGACCTCGTGCCCGGTGTTGATCCTCGGGATCCAACCGCGACTGACGGCTTTGACGTCCTCCAATGCAATGCCTCGACTCTCGACTCCTGCAATTCGCAGGGCGGGCTCGACCAGAACATCTACGGAGCTCGCGTTTAGAGAGCCATCGGCTCACCGAGAGCGGGTCGTGTGCTCGCTCTCGGTGAACTCAAGGCGGACGAGATAGGAGGCAAATGAGCCAGCGGCGGATCCTCGAGCAGCGAAAAGCGGACACGCTGGCGGTAATGAGTTTGCAGCGCGACCTTTGGCTCGCCACGGCGGATCGGAGCGGCCGGCCCCACCTGATTGCTGTGTCCGCTTGGTGGGATGGCAGCCTCCTCGTGATCGCAACGGCCGCTGCGAGCCGGTCAGCCCACAATCTCGCATCCGGCGGCGTCGCCCGGCTTGCGATCGGCTCGCCGGATGATGTCATCGTCATCGATGCTGAGGTAGCCGACAGCACGAAAGTTGGCGAGGCTCAGGCGGAGCTGGCCACTGGATTTGCGTCAGCGGTTGGCTGGGACCCTCGGGAGATCAGCCAGGACTGGGTCTACATTCGTCTACGGCCTTCTCGGATCCAGGCCTACCGTGGTTATGACGAGCTGGAAGGCCGGGATGTCATGCAGGGCGGCCGCTGGCTGGCCTGATCTCCGGGTGATTGGACCCCGCCTGACTTGAGCGGGCCGCCCAGCGTTGAGCGAGCTTGAAGTACGTCCGGGCGGCACGAGCCAAGTCTTCGATTGGTACGTTCTCATCGGCGGAGTGGGCGGTCGCCGGGTCACCGGGGCCAAAGCCAATAGTCGGGATACCGAGCTCCGCCGTCAGGCTGCCGTTGGTACAGAAGGGATAAACGCCAAGTCGGCCATCGAGGCCGGCGTCACGCGCTGCGGCGACGGCCAGCTGCACCAACTCGCTGTTCGGATCGGTCTGCCAGGGAGCGACGAACTCCTCGGCTGCATACGTGGAACCCTGGAAGGTGGTGAACTCAGCCGGTTCATAGACCATCTCGACCGACGGACCCTGCGGTGGTCGAGGCCACCCCCGAGTCTGTCGCATCAGCAGGCCCAGAAGGTCGTGTTTCGTCATGCCGGGTAGGAACCGGCAGTCCAGCCGAGCCATGCAGTAACCGGGCGTGGTGCAGACCGACGGATACGGCTCTGACGAGATGTCGATCACCGAGAGGTCCATGGGGCCCAGAAGAGGATCCGGCGGCACCGCAACTCGCGGCAGTTCGGTGATCAAGCGAGCCATGTAGGCCACGGCGTTGATACCGCTTTGTGGTTGGGATGCATGGGATGTACGGCCTTGGATCGTCACGCGGATCTTGGCGCGACCCCGCTGGGCCGTCGCAACCTGCAGCGACGTCGCCTCGGCGATAACCGCGGCGGCGGGCATCGGATACCGTTGGAGGGTCGGGCGCAGCGCGGCTCCCTCCATCGTCTCCTCGGCGATCGAGCCAACCACCATGATGGGGCGCCCATCTCCGAGTGCCTGGCGTGCCAGCGCGCCGACTCCCACGACGGCGGCGGCAACCGCGCCTTTCATGTCCACGCTACCGAGGCCCCAGAGCCGGCCGTCTGCCAGTTCGCCGCCGAACGGATCGCGGCTCCAGGCCGCCCGATTCGACAGCGGAACGGTGTCGACATGGCAATCGATAACCAGGGCCCCGGCCGTCTGCGGATCGCCCAGCCAGCCCACGGCATTGCCAGCCGGGTCGACCTCGGCCATGTGGTAACCGAGGTGACGCATTTCTTCGACCACCCGGTCGACGATCGGCTGCTCGTGGCCGGGCGTACTGTCGATTCGGACGAGTTCCTGGGCGAACGCCACCACTCGGGCGCCCAGACCGGTGTCGACCGCCGTAGGACCCTTCACGTGGTGGGAAGTTTAGAGCCGCCCGACCGCAAGATAGCCCGAATCCTCCTTGACAGAGCTCGCATCAACTTGTACGTTGGCCACAAAATCGGGCGATTTGTGGGGTTAGGAGGGTACACATGCGAGAAACCGCGGCTCTCGACTCGGCGGCGGTCCAGGCGATCGAGCGTCATTCCATCGACTACATTCCCCAGCGGGAACGTCACGGCAAGGTGCGCGACCAGTTCACGCTGTGGTTCCTCGGCAACGCGGAGCTGGCCACGCTAGCGGTCGGCCTGATCGGCATCAGCCTCGGGCTGAGCCTGTTCTGGGCACTGGTCGCCATTGTACTCGGCGAGATCTTCGGCACCTTCTTCATGGCGTTCCACTCGGTGCAGGGGCCACGAATGGGTATCCCGCAGATGCTGCAGTCCCGTCCGCAATTTGGGTACTACGGCGCTCTTATCCCTCAGGCGATAGGCGTCTTTCTCTATGTCGGGTTCAACGTCTTCAACACCATCATTGCCGGCCAGGCCTTTGCGACGGTGACGCACATCAATGTGCAGATCAGCATCCTGGTCATGGCCGCGGCTGCACTGGTCCTCGCCTTGGGTGGCTATGACTGGATTCACTTTGTCCAGAAGTGGGGCACCTATATCTTTCTGGCCGTCTTCGGCGTCTTCACGATCGGGGTGCTCTTCACCGTCAAGCTTCCTCCCGCCCAGCAGGGGATCGGGAGTTTCCAGTTGACACCCTTCCTGGTCGTGCTCGGTGTGGTCGCCGCCTATCAGCTGACGCAGGCGCCCTACGTATCCGATTACTCACGCTACCTGCCGAAGTCCACAACCGCTAGGGCAACATTCCTCTGGACCTATTTCGGGTCCGCAATCGGCTCGGTATGGATGATCGCGCTGGGCGCGCTCCTGCTCGCCGGCAACCCGACCGCACAGACGGTCGATGCCGTCGCCGCGGGCGGCAATGCGATCTTCAACGGCTTCGGCACCATCGCGCTTACGGTGGCGTGGATCGGGCTCGTCTCCGTGACGGCGCTCAACATCTACTGCGGCTCGCTGACCTCGCTAGCCATCGCGGACGCCATCCGGCCGATCAAGCCCAACCTGACTGCGCGGGTCGTCAGCCTCCTGGTCATCGCGGTGCTCGGCACCGGTGGCGCCCTGCTGCTGCCGCAGAACTTCCTGAGCAGCTACAGCAACTTCCTGACGCTCCTGCTCTACTTCCTGATCCCGTGGACCGCTATCAACCTGGTCGACTTTTACTTCGTTCGCCACGGGAACTACGCCATCACCGAGATCTTCAATCCGGCGGGGACGTACCGTCGCTGGGGATGGCGGGGTCTGGCTGCGTACTTCATCGCATTCGCGGCGATGGCTCCGTTCTTTAGTGTCGCGCTGTTCACCGGGCCGATTGCGAAGGCCATCGGTGGGGCCGACCTCTCCATGTTTATCGGCCTGCCGGTGGCCGCGGGCTTCTACTACCTCTTCTCGCGCAACCTCGATCAGAGCGAAGAACAGCGACTGGCGGCGGAAAGCGAGGCCGTGCTCGAAGGTACAGCCGCGCCAGCAAGGGCAACGCCTCAAGCGATTCCGACTCCGACGGCCTGATCTCCGTCGGACGATGATGAGGCGCCTCTCGACGTTCTCGATTGTTGGCCGGTGCGAGCGCACCGGCCAGCTCGGCGTCGCCGTGTCGACGGCCGACGTCGGAGCGGGGCGGATGGTGGCGTGGGCCAGAGCTGGCGTCGGCGCGGTTGCCACGCAGTCGTGGCCCAACCTTTATCTCGCCATCGACGGGCTGCGGATGATGGAACGCGGTGTCGGTGCCGACCAAGCGCTCAAACGGCTGATCCGTGATGACCCCGGCCGGGAGGTACGGCAGCTCGGCATGGTCGATGCTCGCGGCATCAGCGCGACATGGTCCGGCAGGGAATGCACGGAATGGTACGGCGGCGTCAATGGCACGGACTTCGCCGCGCAGGGAAACATGCTCATCGGAGGTGAGACGGTCTCCGCTATGGCCGAGGCATTTCGATCGACTTTCGACCTCGACCTGGCTGAGCGCCTGGTGCGGGCGCTTGAGGCCGGGCAGGCACCGGGCGGTGACAAGCGGGGCCGGCAGTGCAGCGCGCTACTCGTCGTGGACAAAGAGGAGTTCCCGTTGTGGGACCTGCGGGTCGATGAACACCCGCTGCCCGTCGCGGAGCTGCGACGCATCTATGAGATTGCGAAGCTCGACCTCCTGCCGTTTGTGCAGGGCCTGCCTTCTCGGGAGAATCCGCTGGGCACGCTGAGTGATGAGTTCGTCGCGACGAACCTGCTCCCACCGCCGATGCGGCCGGGCGGTGGAGGATCAGGACCATCGTCGGCCCCGGCCGCGATCGCGGTCCAGGCAGTCGGAAAGGGAGGTGGAAAGCAACCATGAAGGCGACGCAAGAGATTCCGGGTTATGTGCGTCCGCGGCCGGCACGCGAGATCCCGCACTTGATGGTGCCGGAGAAGAAGAAGATCTCGCACTGGAACGACCGCCACGAGCTGCGGGTCAACAACTGGATGGAGCCCTGGGACTTCGCCTCACCGCTTGACGTGGGGATCATCAACGTCCCGTTCAGCAAGACCTCGATCCTTCCCAACGGCGCTTATGCGGCCCCCAACGCGCTGCGCGATGCCTGGGCGATCTTCACCACATTCACGCCCGACTACGACGTTGACATGTCGGCTCTCCGCGTGCGCGACATCGGCGACGTCTCGACGCCGATCGTCGATCTATACCAGGGCTTACGCAATATCCAGGAGTGCCTGCAAGCCTGCTTCATGCAACCGGAGGGATTTTTCCCAGTCGTCATCGGCGGGGACCACGCGATCACCGCACCGGCCGTCCGCGCCTACTGCGGCGCCCACCCGGACCAGCAAGTCGGCCTGATCCACTTCGACGCTCACAACGACGTCCGGGTGATGGACCATGGACCAACGAACGGCACACCCATCCGCGGCATCCTCGAGTCTGGCGTGCGCGTAAATGGCAGCAACCTGGTGCAGGTCGGCATCCACGGGTTCATGAACGCCAGCTATTACAAGCGCTGGGTCGAAGGCCAGGGTGGCACCATCTACACCGCGCGTCAGATCCGGCAGCGCGGCATCGAGAAGACGATCGCGTCGGCGCTCGAGATCGCCGGCCGTGGAACCGACGCGATCTATGTCACGGTCGACATCGATGTCCTCGAGGTCGGCTATGCGCCCGGAACCGCGGCCGCCACGGCCGACGGGCTCGCGCCCGCCGACCTCTTCGAGGCGCTCTTCATTCTGGGGCAGAACCCCAAGGTCGCGGCCATCGATTTTGTCGAGCTCGATCCAACCCGGGACGTGGCGGAGATCACAACCCGCACGTTCGGCTCCGCCATCCTCACGTTCCTGGCTGGGTTATTCCTGCGCCAGCACAACGGCTGGCGCGGCTACGACCCCGAGCCGATCCGGAGCTAAGCCATCGCCCTTGCATCCGTCAAGTCACGCGAAGGGACCCTTCCAGTTCCCGGCGGGAAGGTCTGGTACCGGGTCGTGGGGGAGGGAGGCATCCCGCTGCTGGTTCTCCACGGCGGACCCGGTTTTCCGCACGACTACCTCGAAACGCTGGAGGACCTGGCGGACCGCCGGACGGTGGTTTTCTATGACCAGCTCGGATGCGGCCGCTCAGAGCGGCCCGACGATCCCTCGCTCTGGACGATCGATCGAGCGGTGGAAGAGGTGGCAACCGTCCGCGCCGCACTCGGCCTGGAGCGGATGCACCTCTTTGGGAACTCCTGGGGCGGCTGGCTGGCGCTGCAATACACGCTCGACCGGCAGCCGCACCTCGAGAGCCTGATCCTCAGCAGTTCACCGCCGAGCGTGCCGCGCTGGATCGTTGAAGCCAACGAGCTTCGTTCGCTGCTGCCGGCCGATGTTCAGCGGGTCCTCGATGATCACGAGGCCCGCGAATTCTTTGACTGCCCCGAGTACACCGCGGCCATCATGGTCTTCTACAAACGGCACCTCTGCCGGCTGGAGCAGTGGCCGGAGGGCGTCGAGCGCGCGGTGGGCCCCGGGTTCGGGCAGCAGCCATACATGACCATGTGGGGACCGAGTGAGTTCGGCCCGGTGCTCGGCAACCTCAAGGACTGGGATGTCACTGATCGGCTGCACGAGATCACCGTCCCGACATTGATCACCGGCGGCCGCCACGACGAGGCGCGACCGGCCCACCTCGAGGCCATGCACCAGCGGATATACGGTTCGGAACTGCGGATCTTCGAGCAGAGCTCGCACATGGCGTTCGTCGAGGAACGGGAGGCCTACATGGCAACCGTTAATCGGTTCCTCGAACGGATGGAGGGATGATCCGATGACGGAAGCGACGCTTCGAGCGATCTTCGCTAAGACGACTGGGCACTGCCACTTCTGTGGCGACCCCATCGTTTTCGAGAACCGGGGCTGGGTCAAGAATCCTCACGGACACTGGGAGGTTGACCACGTAATTCAGCGCCACAAAGGCGGTCTGAGGGGCGTCGAGAACTGCCTCCCTGCGTGCACCCGGTGCAATCGGTTGCGCTGGCACCGGACGGGTGACGGAATTCGTGAGCTGCTCTTCCTTGGCGTACTGGCCGTTAGGGAGATTGAGACTGGTACCGAGACCGGCAGGCAGCTCCAAAAACTGCGGAAGAAGCGCTTGGCCGAAAATCTCCTGCGACGGTCGACCGGCAAGCTGCAGGTAGGTTAGTCGATCGGAGTCATTCAGCTGCGACAGACAGCTGTCGCAGCCGAGCCGTAGAGTGACCGTGGAGTAGAAGGGCCAAAAAAATGCAGTTCCTCGAAGGACGGTTGGTCGTCAGCCCGTCCGATTTGACGGGCTTTCTCGAGTGCGAGCACCTGACGCAGCTCGAGTTCGGTGCTGCGCGCGGCGAGATTTCCCGGCCCGAGCGTGACGACCCGATGCTGGACATGCTCAGCCGCAGGGGGCTGGAGCACGAGCGCCGGTATCTGGCGGGGTTCAAGGCGAAGGGCCTGAACACCGTCGAGTTCCCGTTTCCCGACGGCACGACCGCCAACCTGGAGAAGGCCCACTCCGAGACGGTCGCCGCTATGCAGGCCGGCGCCGACATTATCTACCAGGCCACCTTCTTCGACGGCCGCTGGCGCTGCCATCCCGACTTCCTCATCCGGGTCGACCGCCCGAGCAAGCTTGGCGACTACAGCTACGAGGTCGCCGATGCCAAGTTAGCGCGGAAGGCGAAGGCGGCGGCGGTCCTGCAGTGCTGTGTCTATTCCGAGCAGCTGGCGGCCATCCAGGGCGTCGACCCGCTGAACCTGACCCTGATCCTCGGCAACAACACCGAGGAAGAGCTGCGCTTCAAGGACTACGGCGCGTACTACCGAAGCGTGAAGCGCCGTTTTGAGGAGACGGTGCTGGCGTCCGCCGTCCAGACCTATCCCGATCCCGTCGACCACTGCCGCATCTGCCGGTGGATCGACGTCTGTGAGCTGCGTCGGCGGCAGGATGATCATCTTTGCCTCGTGGCCGGCATGCGGCGCGATCAGACCCGGCGGCTGCAGTTGGCCGGCATCTCGACGATGGCGGCCTTGGCCACCAGCCCAGCGGAGCCGGTTCAAGGCATTAATAAGGATGCGCTTGCCCGGCTCCGCCAGCAGGCCAAGCTGCAAGTCGAGCGGAAGGAGGCTAGCGAGCTGACGTATGAGGTACTGGCTCCCCTGGGCGAGCACCTCGGGTTTCAAGCGCTGCCGGCGCCAACGCCCGCGGACCTGTTCTTCGACATGGAGGGCGATCCATTCGTCGGCGACGACGGCCTCGAGTACCTCTTCGGCATCACCGAGACTGTGGAGGGGAGCCCGCAGCATCATGCCTTTTGGGCGCACGACACGCAGGCGGAGAAGCGCGCCTTCGAGCAGGTAATGGACTTCCTCATTGATCGGCTCAATCGCCACCCCGACCTGCATGTCTATCACTGCGCCGCCTACGAGCCGAGCGCACTTAAGTGGCTGGCGAGCACATACGCGACGCGCGAGCAGGAGGTCGACCGACTGCTCCGCGGGCGTGTCCTGGTCGACCTCTATCGGGTGGTCCGGCAGTCCGTCCAGGTCGGGACCGAGTCCTATTCCCTCAAGGAACTGGAATCGCTCTACCGCGGTAAGCGCACTACCGAGATCGTGGATGCCGCGTCAAGCATCGTCGCTTACGAGGACTGGCTCGACTCGCGCGACCAGCGGAAGCTCGACGAGATCCTCGCCTACAACGCCGACGATTGTCTCTCGACGGCGCAGCTGCGCGACTGGTTGGAAGTCCGGCGATTGCAGGTTATCGCGAAGTATGGCGATATCCCGCGGCCTGGACCCGACAAGGCGGAGCCAAGCGAGAACCTACGCGATATCGATCAGCGTACCGCCGTCGTCCTCGACAAGCTGCTGGCCGGCGTGCCCGAGGAGGAGGAAAAGCGGTCACCAGAGCAGCAGGCGCGCTACCTGCTGGGTCACAGCCTTAACTGGCACCGGCGGGAGGCAAAGTCCGAATGGTGGGAGTACTACCGCAAGGGCACGCTCACGGACGAACAGCTGATGGCGGATCCCGAGTCGATCGGTGGCCTCGAGTTCCGTGGCGAGGTTCGCCAGGAGAAGCAGTCGAATATCTTCCGCTACTACTTCGACCCGACCCAGGAATACAAGATCGGGATTGGCGACAAGCCGCACGACCCGCGGCGAATGGAGCCCGCGGGGACGGTGATCGACTTTGACGGCATTGCCGGTTGGATCGAACTCGGCCGCAGTACCCACTCCGAGGTGCCGCACCCGACGTCGCTGATCCCGGCAAGCCCGATCCCGACCAACGACCAGCGCGACGCCCTTCTCCGGCTTGGCCAGTACGTCGTAGATCACGGCTTAAGTGGTGCCGGGCAGTTTCGGGCCGCGCGCGATCTCCTTTGCCTGGAGCCGCCACGCATCGATGGCGTCATCGAAGGAGCGCCCCTCGTTCAGGCGGGCGAACGGGCAAGAGACGTCGCGGTGTTGCTTGCGCCTCGCCTCGATGGCACCTATCTCGCCATCCAGGGCCCACCCGGATCGGGCAAGACCACCATCGGCGCCGAGATCATCCTCGAGCTGGTCAAGGGTGGCAACCGGATCGGGATAACCGCCAACAGCCACAAGGTCATCGGCCACCTGCTCGACACGGTGATGGAGGAGGCGCGGCTCCGCGGCCAGTCTGTCCGTGCCATGCAAAAGGCCGACGAGCGCGACAGGTGCGCCTCGCAGGAAGTGCAGTGCACGGGCAGCGCCTCGACCGTCGAGATCGCACTCAGCGAGGGCGATGTCGACATTGTCGCGGGAACCTCGTGGCTGTTCGCCCGGCCGACCTTTCCTGCGAAGCTGGATTACCTCGTCGTGGACGAAGCGGGCCAGATGGCGCTGGCAAATGTTCTCGCGATGGCCGGCGTAACGCGCAACTTCATCTTTCTGGGCGACCCGAACCAGCTCAGCCAGCCCAGCCATGGCATTCACCCGCCGGGCGTCAACCTTACGGTGCTGGATCACGTCATCCAGGACGAGCCCACCATGCCGTCCGACTATGGCCTCTTCCTCGAGACGTCTTACCGGCTGCACCCCGCGGTTTGCGCCTTCATCTCGGAGGCTTTTTACGACGGAAAGCTCGAACCCGACGAGTCAACGAAGCGCCAGGACCTTGCGACCAGCAATGGCAGCGGCGGAGTGGGTCTCCGCCATGTCGCGGTTGAACATGTCGGTAACCGAACGGTTTCGCCGGAGGAGGCTGACCGGATCAACCGCATGTTCCACACTCTGCTAGGCTTACCCTGGACCGATCGCCTGGGGGAAACACGGCCGATCGCCGTTGATGACATCCTCGTGGTCGCGCCCTACAACGCCCAGGTCCGCCGGCTGATCGAGACGCTGCCGGACAAAGCCAGAGTCGGAACTGTCGACAAGTTCCAGGGTCAGGAGGCGCCGGTTGTCATCTACTCGATGGCGACCTCTTCGGTCGATGACGCGCCTCGGGGCATGGACTTCCTCTTCAGCCTGAATCGGCTCAACGTCGCGGCCTCCCGAGCCCAAGGTCTAGTCATACTCATCTGCAGCCCCGAACTCCTCAAGGCCCGATGCCGGACGCCCGACCAGATGCGCCTCGCCAGCGCCCTGTGCCGGATGGTTGAGGTAGCTGTCCCTCGGTCTAGCACTCTCGGTGAACTGGCTACACTAGGGGAAAAGATCGGTTGAAGGCGGGTAACATAGCTCGGCCTGAGGATCGTACCCAGCGCGCAACGGTGTCCGGAATGGCGCCCGGTGCACAGCCGGCCCCCAGGCTCCGGTTTACCGCACGGTGCTGGCCGAGAGCCAGTGGGTCGCCGAGCATGCGGCAACGTAACGATCCAAAAGGGGGCTTCCCATCGCTCGGCTTGAACAACTGACCCGGGGCGCCCGTGTCCGCGGTCTGGTTTCCGATCGCCCGCTCAAGATCGTTCAGGTCGAATGGCACGGTAGTAGCGCGCTAACGCTCACTTATACAGACGATGGCGGACGGCCCGGTCAGGCGCTGGTCTATCGCGACGACGAGGCGCGGATTGAGGTCGAGGAGGCTGGGGAAACCTGGTCGCTCGACGCCGATGGGCAACTCTTCAGGCTTGTGTCCGAGGCGAAGCGCATCTCACTTGCTCACCTCTTCGACCCCTTCCTGGCCGTGCAGACGTCGAACCTTGACCCACTCCCACATCAAATCGAGGCGGTCTACGAGAAGATGCTGCCCCAGCAGCCACTTCGGTTTCTGCTTGCCGACGACCCTGGCGCCGGCAAGACGATCATGGCGGGCCTGTTCCTCAAAGAGTTAATGATCCGCGGCGACGTTGAGCGTTGTCTGATCGTGGTTCCGGGCAGCCTCGTCGAGCAGTGGCAAGATGAGCTCTGGCAGAAGTTCCACATCGACTTTGGCATCCTGACCAACGAGAAGGTCGAGGCGTCGCGCAGCGGTAACCCCTTTGCGGAACAGGCGCTCTGGATCGCCCGGCTAGATCAGATGTCCCGTAACCCGGATCTCCAGTCGAAGATGCAGGCTATCGACTGGGACCTAGTCATCATGGACGAGGCGCACAAGCTGTCTGCGCATTACTTCGGCAACGAATTGAAAGAGACCAAGCGCTACAGGCTGGGCAAGGTGGCCGGCAGCGTGACCCGCCATTTCCTCCTGATGACTGCCACGCCGCACAGTGGCAAGGACGCCGACTTCCAGCTCTTTATGGCGCTTCTCGATGCCGATCGCTTTGAAGGCAAGCCACGCGATGGCTCGCACGCCATGGACACCAGCGACATGATGCGGAGGCTCGTTAAGGAGAATCTGCTCAAGTTCGACGGAACCCGGCTGTTTCCTGAGCGGCGCGCCTACAGCCCCACGTATCCGCTGTCGCCAGCTGAGACGCTCCTTTATGCGAAGGTCACCGAGTATGTGCAAGAGCAAATGACCCGCGCCGACATACTGAAGCAAACGGGCGACGGGCGACGTGGGGCTATCGTCGGCTTCGCCCTTACCATCCTCCAGCGGCGGCTCGCGTCGTCGCCCGAGGCCATATACCAATCGCTCCGGCGGCGTCGCGGCCGACTCCTCGACCGTGTTGCCGAGGCAGAGCAGACAAAGCGCGTCGTCGAGGCATTGGTCGAAATGGGCGAAACTTCTGTTGCGGCAGGCATCGGCGATCCAGACGACGAGTTCGACCCGGATGATCTCGCTGATGCCGAACGCGAGGAGCTCGAGGAAGAGCTGGTCGACGAGGCGAGCGCTGCGCGGACGATTGCAGAGCTTAAGCGCGAAATCGATAGTCTTGTCCTGCTCGAGGGACTTGCCGAACGGTTGCGTGCGTCCGGCACCGATCGCAAGTGGGAGGAGCTCTCGCGGCTGCTCCAAGACGCGCCGGAAATGCACGCTCCCGACGGATCTCTGCGCAAGCTAATTATCTTCACGGAGCATCGTGACACACTTAACTACCTGGTCGGTCGGCTGCGCAGCTTGACCGGCCAGCCGGACGCCGTAGTTGCGATACACGGTGGCCTTGGGCGTGAGGAGCGCCGCAAGATCCAGGAGGCGTTCACCCAGGACAAGGACGTCTCGATTCTGGTGGCAACCGACGCTGCAGGCGAAGGTATCAACCTTCAGAGAGCCCACCTGATGGTGAACTACGACCTGCCCTGGAATCCCAATCGGATCGAGCAGCGCTTCGGTCGTATCCATCGCATCGGCCAAACGGAGATGTGCCATCTCTGGAACCTGGTCGCCGAGGACACCCGTGAGGGACAGGTCTTCCAACGCCTTTTCGAAAAGCTAGAAGAGCAGCGAATAGCGCTCGGCGACCAGGTGTTCGACGTGCTTGGTGAGGCATTCCGCGGCCGTTCTCTACGCGATCTCCTCATCGAGGCGGTCCGGTACGGTGAGCGCGACGACGTCAAGGCGAGGTTGACCGAAGTAGTGGACGACGCAGTGGGCCCCGCTCTTCAGAGGGTCGTAAGGGAACGGGCTTTAAGCACCGACGTGATGACGAGCGCCGACGTAGAACGCATTCGAGACGAGATGGAGCGAGCAGAGGCGCGGAGGCTCCAACCGTACTTCATTCGTTCCTTCTTCCTAAAGGCGTTCGCACATCTTGGGGGTTCAATCCGGGAGCGTGAGACGGGCCGTTTCGAGATTACGCACGTGCCTGTCGAGCTCCGTCGTCGCGACCGCCAGATCGGGCTCGGCGCGCCACTACTCCGCGCATACGAGCGGATTACCTTCGACAAAGAGTTAATTACCTCCCCTGGAAAGCCCGTGGCCGAATTTTGCTGCCCGGGACATCCGTTATTGGATGGGGTGATCGATCTCGTAATCGAGCGCCACCAAAGCCTGCTCAGGCAAGGTTGCGTTCTCATCGACGAGCGGGATATGAGCGAAACCCCACGTGCGCTGGTCTACCTACAGCACGCGATCCAGGATGGGCGCGTGGGTGCGGGTGGTGAGCGCCGAATCGTTTCCAAGCGATTCGAATTCGTCGAAGTCGATCCCGAGGGCAAGGCTCGCGGCGCCGGTTGGGCTCCGTACTTGGACCTACGGCCGGCTGCGCCCGACGAGCTCGACCTAGTCCAACCCGTGGTCGACGCGGGATGGGTGGAACGTGACTTCAACTCGGCCGCCTTGGAATACGCAATCTCTGACCTCTCTCGGCGCCATCTCGACGAGGTGCGACGCCGGACGCTGGACCGGGTTGACCGCACCGTCGCAGCCGTGACGGACCGACTCCAGGCACAGATCCAGTACTGGGACAATAGGGCCAATCAACTGCGTGAGCAGGAGCTGGCCGGCAGGCAGCCGCGTATGAATTCAGACAATGCGCGGCGTCGCGCGGATGAGCTCCAGGGCCGCCTAAAGCGACGGCTCGACGAGCTCGAGGCAGAGCGCCAGCTCTCTCCGTTGCCGCCGATCGTGGTTGGCGGAGCGCTCGTCGTACCCATAGGACTAGTAACCAAGTTGAGGGGCGACGCGGATGGTGCCGCCCCACCCACGCTGACGGTCGCCGACACCAAACGAGTCGAGCGGGCAGCGATTGACGCCGTGCTCGCCACCGAGCGACGGCTCGGCCGCGTGGCTAGCGAAATGCCTGCCAACAACAAGGGCTACGACATTGAGAGCAAGGCCGCTGACGGGGTGTTGTTATTCATCGAAGTCAAAGGACGAATCGAAGGTGCGGACACTGTCACCGTCACGCGCAGCGAGATTGGCGTCGGCCGAAATAAACCTGACCAGTTCATCCTGGCGTTGGTGGAAGTGCCGTCCTTTGGTGAAGCGACTGTGCGTTATCAGAAGCGTCCGTTCGACGAGGCTGGGGAGCTCCCATTTGGCACCATAAGCGTCAACTTCGACTGGAAGCGCCTAATTGAACGCTCGGAGGCGCCGTCTTGACGTACAGGAAGAAGCTCATAGAGGTGGCACTGCCTCTCGAGGCAATCAATATCTGTTGTAAAGCAGACAAAGACAGAAAAACTGGCACAATTCGCAATCTTCACAAGTGGTTTGCACCTATGCCTTCGCCCGCGTGGCGGGCAGCACTGACTGCTGCGATCATCGACGATCCTGGAGATAATTCGTCGCGGACAGACCTTCTCCAGCTAATCGAGAATCTGTGCCCGGCCGACGGGACCATGCCGCCTGATCAAGTTCTACGTCGCGCCCAATTACTGATTCAGGAGGCTGGCCGAGGCCAAGCCCTTTCCGTATTCGACCCGTTTTGCGGCGGCGGGTCAACCGTTATGGAGGCGCAGCGGTTAGGCTGTCGGGCATTAGGAGCGGATCTCAACCCAGTTCCGGTCTTAATCACCAAGTTTCTGACCGATGTATTACCTCACGTTTCGCGTCGCACGACACCGCTCAAAGGACAAGTCCTGAGCTTGGGTAATGAGGTTGGGCCAAGCATCGGTGCGTTTGCCAGCGACGTGCGACATTACGCGCTGCGTATTCGCGAGAATGCCTGGGCCAAGATTGGCCGCCACTACCCACCTGCTCCAAATGGCGATGCAGTTATTGCTTGGCGGTGGGCGCGGACAGCCCCAAGTCCTGACCCCAGATTTCAGGGAGCGCAGACGCCCTTGGTCGGCGATTGGTGGCTATCGAAGAAGCCTGGCCTCCGAGCTTTCGTGCATCCGGTAGTGGACCGACAGCATCTCAAAGTCGCGTTTGAGATTCGGGCGGGCGGCGAGCCCGAGTCACCGTCAAAAGGGCGTTGCCTATTCTCGAACGCGCCTTTGACATTTGAGTACATTAGGCGGTCAGGGAGAGACGGTCTCTTAGGAGTCGTCCTGCTCGCGACAATAGCTCACGGCCCGCATGGGCGACAACACTTCCCACCGTCTGACGAACAACTTATGGCCGCAGTTAGCGCTCGGCCGGAAGATGTTCCAGAGGTTGAACTCCCAAAGGGAGGGCTCGGTTTCAGGGTTCAGGAGTACGGGCTGACTAGATGGTCACAGATCTTCACTGATCGACAACTTGCTGCTCTCAGCACGTTTGCCGACTTGGCCGCCCAGGTTACGGACTGGGCCATTGAGGATGGGGCGGATGCGGACTACGCAGCGGCGCTGACGATCGCAATCGGTATTTGCGTGGGTAAACTCGCCTCGTTCGCTTCGACCCAATCGTTGTGGCGACTCGACTCGAGAAACGGCTCGGGCAAGGCGGAGGCTGCTTTCGGGCGTGCGGCCCTGCCGATGACGTTCGATTTTGTGGAGACGAATCCTTTTGGTGGCTCAGTGGGCGACTGGCTTCAAGTGGTTGACACTACGATTCGAGCGTACGACAGCGCGGTATTGGGGGCCGAGCCAGCACTCGTTTCCCAAGCAGACGCCCGATCCTCGGGGGCACTGGCCGCGGACGCGCTTGTCGCCATGGATCCGCCTTATTACTCACAAATTGGCTATGCGGATTTGTCCGATTTCTTCTATGTCTGGCTACGACAAGCGCTGAAAACTGTTGAGCCAGACCTGTTTTCCACGCTGTTAACTCCAAAGAAAGGTGAGTTGATCGCTGATCCTGCTCGCCACGGAGGCTCGGCAGAGGCAGCTCGCGATTATTTCGTGGCGGGCTTTATAGACACGTTGAGAGAGCTTGCGGCTTCGGCCAATCCCGAGTACCCGCTTCTGGTTGTTTACGCGTACCGACAACAGGAGTCCGCCCTTGACGGGTATGCATCGACTGGCTGGGAAGCGATGCTGGAAGCAATGATCGGCGCGGGTCTTGCAGTTGTCGGCACTTGGCCCATTCACGGCACCGGTACGACGCGCCAGAGAGCACAAAAGAGCAACGCCCTTGCAAGCTACATCTTGGTCGTATGCCGACCGCGAGCTGTCAGTGCGGCCAGCGGAAAGCGAACTGACCTTCTGCGAGCGCTCCGCTTGGGTATGCCCAAGGCGGTGGCGGACTTACAGGCTTCTGCGATCGCGCCCGTGGACCTTGCGCAGGCTTCGATCGGCCCTGGTATGGCCGTCTTCTCGAGCTATGCAAAAGTGATCGAAGCCGATGGCTCCGCGATGTCCGTCCGTACAGCATTGAGCATCATCAACCAGGTTCTCGACGAGACACTAGCACAGCAAGAAGAGGACTTCGATTCGAGCACCCGGTGGGCCGTCGCCTGGTTCGAGCAATTCGATATGAAACCTGGCGACTACGGAGTCGCAGAAACACTTTCCAAGGCTAAGAACTCCGCAGTCAATGCCCTAGTTGAGGCAGGCATCGTCGCAGCTCGCGCGGGAAAAGTTCGACTTCTGGATCGTGGCGAGCTTCTTAAAGACTGGGATCCGCAGACCGACCGAAGGATTACCGTCTGGGAAGCAACGCAACACCTGATTCGAGCCCTCGAGACGGGTGGCGAGAACGCTGCCGCCGATCTGGTCGGGCGTCTCGGAGGTCTAGCTGAAAAGGCTCGGGAGCTGTCCTACCGCTTGTACAGCATCTCTGAGCGCAAACGGTTGGCCAAAGAAGCTCTGTCCTACAACGGGCTCGTCGCGGCCTGGCCTGCGATTCTCCGGGTTGCTGCGGAACAGTCCGGTCAGGCAGTCCAGATGAGCCTCGGAGGGTAAAGCGATGGCCGCCACTAACCACGAACGAGTCGGCGGTGCGCTTGCCCTTCTCAGCCAGGGTCTCGCCCCCTATGTGGAACGCGAGTGCGTGGCTAAGTCCGGACAAGGATGGGTCGAGGCCCTGGTTAAGAACGAACCTGGCATGAAGGTTTCGAAGAACGATGCCCAGTTCCTGCTCAAGGCGATGTGGGACGCCTGGAACGAAGTCTTTCGGGCAAAGCTCAGCCAGACGGATCGAACCTACGTTAGCGAGCTGCGGGACATGCGGAACCGTTGGGCGCACCAAGAAACCTTCTCGACTGACGACGCATATCGCGCACTCGACACCGTGCACAGGCTGCTTCTCGACGTGTCGGCAGCGGAACAAGCAGTCGAGGTTGACCGCATGAAACAGGAATTGCTGCGAACTCGCTTCTCTGAGCAGACGAGGCAGCGCGAGCGCAAAGCGGCGGTGGCGCCCATCGAGGGTCAGCCCGCTGGTGGACTGAAGCCGTGGCGCGAGATCGTCACACCACATAAGGACGTAGCTTCGGGGCGCTACCAGCAAGCAGAGTTCGCGGCTGACCTCCACCAAGTCTGGCGCGACGAGGCCTTGCCCGAGTACGGAGACCCAGTCGAGTTCTTCCGCCGCACCTTCATCACAGATGGGCTGAAGGAGCTCATTCTTAACGCGGTCAGGCGCTGGGACCTGAAAGGCGGCGACCCGGTCGTCGAGCTGCAGACTAACTTCGGCGGCGGCAAGACTCACTCGATGATCGCCCTCTACCACCTAGCATGGGGGTACTCACCAAGCAAGCTCTTCGGTGTCGAGGCGATACTGGCCGAGGCGAAGCTCGCGGCTCCGCCGAAAGCAAATGTCGCGGTGCTGGTCGGACATATGGTGGACCCGGGTTCGGTCCAGACCAAGCCAGACGGAACCAATGTGCGCACCCTCTGGGGAGAGCTAGCGTGGCAACTCGGAGGCGCGGAGGCATTTGCGCTGGTGGCGGAAGGCGATGCCAAGGGCACTAACCCTGGCGCTGCGCTGAAGGATCTGCTCCGTCGCTACGCGCCTTGCCTCATTCTCATAGACGAGTGGGTGGCATACGCTCGACAACTGTATGGCATAAGCGGCCTGCCAGCCGGCTCATTCGACGCGCAGTTCACGTTCGCGCAGGCCCTGGCCGAAGCGGCACGAGCCGTACCCGGCGCTCTGCTCGTCATGTCTGTGCCTGCGTCCGACATCGAAGTCGGTGGAGAGGGCGGGCGCGCAGCGCTGGAACGGCTGGCCAACGTCCTCGGGCGGGTTCAATCATCTTGGCGCCCCGCCTCGGCCGAAGAGGGATTTGAGATTGTGCGGCGTCGGCTCTTTGACGAGCTGCCCGCCGAGTTGGCGCCCGACCGCGACGCCGTTGTACGGGCTTTTGGCAACCTTTACCGTACGCAGAAGGGGGAGTTCCCGGGCTCATGCGGCGAGGGTGATTACGAACGGCGCATGACGGCTGCTTACCCAATTCACCCAGAACTGTTCGATCGCCTCTACGGCGAATGGTCGACACTAGACAAATTCCAACGGACCCGCGGCGTCCTGCGCTTGATGGCGGCTGTCATACATGAATTGTGGGAACGGAATGACCAGAGCCTTCTAATCCTGCCGGCGAATGTCCCCATATATGCGCCAGCGGTGGCATCGGAACTCACGCGATACCTGGAGGATGGTTGGGCGCCGGTCATCGAGACCGACGTGGATGGTCCAAATGCGCTACCCCTACGCATTGATCGCGATAACCCTAATCTAGGTCGCTATTCCGCAACGCGCCGCGTAGCCAGGACCGTATACCTTGGCTCAGCGCCGACGCAGCAAGCCGCCAACCGGGGCATCGACGACCATTCGATCAAGCTTGGCTCCGTTCAGCCTGGTGAGGCGCCGCCCGTATTCGGTGACGCTCTCCGAAAGCTCGCAGATCAGGCGACTTATCTTTATGTCGACGGCCAGCGCTACTGGTACTCGCTTCAGCCGTCAGTGACGCGTTTGGCGCGCGACCGTGCCGCATCGCATTTCACGCCGGACCAGGTCGACCACCTCGTCAGCGAGAGACTCAAGGCCCTACGTGATGTCGGTGATTTTGCAGCGGTCCATGCGGCGGTACGGAGCGCGGCGGATGTGCCGGACGACCCGCGGGCACGACTTGTCATCCTTGCACCGCAGTATGCGCACGACCCCAAGTTAGGGCACAGCGACGCCAGAACCCAGGCAGACGCAATCCTCAAACAGAGGGCAGCTGGTCCTCGGCTCCATCGCAACATGTTGGTCTTCCTTGCCGCGGACAAAGCCAGACTGGGCGAACTCGAACAAGCGGTCCGTCAGTATCTCGCATGGAAGTCGATCGCCGATGAGAAGGATGCGATGAGCCTGGACAACTTCCAAGAGAGACAGGTCGAAACCCAGGTCAAGCACTTCAATGAGGCTATCGGCCAACGCATTGACGAGACCTACCAGTGGGTCTTAGTCCCGAGCCAAGACAAGAATGAGCCCGAGGTACGGTGGACCGAGACGAGAGTCATGGGCGCCGAGAAACTGGCGACGAGGGTATCGAGAAAGCTTGTGGCGGACGAGGCGTTAATCCCCAAGTACTCGGGCGTGCGCCTGAGCATGGACTTAAACGACACCCCGCTATGGCGTGGCGACCAGGTCGAGCTTAAGGAGCTTTGGAGCGACTACTCACAGTACCTGTACCTGCCGCGCCTGCGCGACTCAGGCGTTCTCGCGCGAGCGATTGAGGACGGCGTCTCGGCCACAACCTGGGACCCAGACACCTTTGCCTATGCGGGACGAGTCGATGCGGATGGTCGATATGTGGGCTTGGTGGCGGGCAAAATCCCCGATGTCCACATGGACAGCACGGCAGTTCTGGTCAAGCCCGAAGCTGCTCGGCGCCAAATAACGCCAGCGCCTCATCTGACCGGGGACGGCTCCGACGCTGAGATGGGCAAGAAAGGCGAGGAACGAGGAGTCCCGTCGACGACCACAACGCGACTGCCGGTGCGATTCTTTGGCCGAGTGTCGCTAGAACCGGTGCGGCTGCTTCGTGACGTGGGGGACATCGCCGAGGCGATCGTCCGCCAACTGGGGAAAGCCGGCAAGACCGAAGTCCGGATAACGCTGGAGGTAGACGCCGCGAACGAATCGGGCTTTTCAGAAGATGTGCAACGGACGGTCACTGAGAATGCCCGTACGCTAAAGTTCGATAGCCACGAATTCGAAGAGGCGTAGGCACCGGCCTCGACCGGTTTTAGGGGGCACGTGGACCTTGGCATTAAGCTGTTTTCGGTGCGGTGACCGCCTGTCCCGCCGGGGGTGCTGCCGGTATATCCCACACCCTTTTTGCCAATCCAGTCAGCATCAGCTGACGCCGAACAATCTCAGCTGACCCCCACTTCTCGAAGACCTCGAGGCCAGCCACGGCCCTGTTGATAGCAGTGTTCGAACCGACCTGTATTGGGCCAGCTAGCAGCTTGGTGAGCAGGAACTTCGATTGTAAGTACGCAGGTCTCTTGGCCTCAAATAGGCCGTTTCCGACGGAGCGATTAATTGTGTCCTCGATGAGACACATGTTTCCGAATGCGTGGATGTAGCGCGTTATATTGTCTGGCTTGTCGAACGCATCCCGAACGGCCGGGCCAGGTGTCTGCGGGAGGACGTGCTCGATATCGACTCTTTTGACGAAATTAATGAGATTCCCGTCTCCAGCTCCAAACGCTTGCTCATTGACGAACTGGGTAAGCTTGGCCAGCACATAACGCAGCCGATAGTGCTGGATGGAGAGCTCACTGAGTTCGTTGAACGCAAGCTCAAATCGTGCTGCCAGGTTCTGTTGTGCGGGCCGGACGTGCGCGTCAATAAAAACGCTGAGATCATTGGCGGTTTTTGCTGGTCTCAGATCGCGTGCCCATTGAGCAAACAGGCGTTCAAACTCTCGCGTAGGTTCTCTTGTTATCACGAATGCGAAGAATAAATTCTCAAGGTGTCGACACAAATCACTAAACGGTCCGGTGTGAAGGTGGCGGCCAGCCATCAAAAGGATGAGATGCTGGCGGGCTGCCCCGCTGACGTACTGCGTATTCACTAAGTATCGGTTCGTTACGCCAGTTTGGTCTTGGCCGACGATGAATCGCGAATACGCTTGGGCGGCGTCCAGCAGTTGGGCTACAAACTTTAGTGGGTCTGCCTTGTAGCCAGACAAAGCCTGGTTCTTAACGAACCACTCGTAGATCTCATCTTCCCTCAGGCGATCAACGTCGTAGGTCGCGAAAATAAAGTAGCGCAGAAACCTCAGAGGCTTTTCTCCAACGCGATAGATTGTGTCGATCAGATCCTTCCAACTATTCTTAAGTCGGTCGAAGTCGGCCTGTTTCGTCTCCATGAACATGAGGTTCTTGAGTAAGTCCATGGAGTCGAGGCCAACGCCACGATCATTTATCGTTTCAAAGACTTTGAGGGCGCGCGCTAAGCTCAGCGTCTTAATGCGAATCAGCTTCACATTCTTAGCAAAGAAGACGTAGAACCTCCGGAGAGCGGCCTCATCGGCGGGGAACTCCTGAAGAAGAAAAGTTCGTATAACCTGGTATGCACGGAGAATGTTGGCAACAGAACGAGTGGGTGATTCAATCTCGGGTAATTGGCCGGCACTGGCCGCGATTTTCGTCAAGATGTCCCGGCTATCCTCATATTGAAGCGTGACTCGATAGCGATGGACATCGTGACCTGATGCGTCGAGGTCGGTAGAGGCGATCTGGTCCTTAAGCGTGTCAAGCGAGACTGGCGGCTTTAGAGATCCGAAGTGGTCCCTGATCGCGCAAAGCGTCAGAAAGGCTGTCGTCATCCGCTGTTGGCCATCGATCAGCTGATAGACGCCGTCCGGGCCAGGGCAGACCACTATGCTGCCGATGAAGTATTCGGACGTCGGATCCGCGCCAAAGGCCGAATAAATGTCTTGCATGAGCTGCTCAACCTCCTTTTCCCCCCAGACGTAGTCGCGCTGAAAGTCCGGCACGGAGTAGAAGTCGTCAAAGATCTTGGCCAGACTGCGATCTTCCGACTCGATGGCAGGCGGACTGACACCAATCCCGTACGGATTCTGGGACGTCATTATTCTGGCCTCGCGTTTACCGGCCGAAGAAGGAAACGGTACACGTGCGGTCCGTCGCGTCCAGCTTCCAGCCGAGAGTCCACCACTTGATAGAGACCCTCATACACGTATTCGAAGCTGTCGTGCGTCTCGACTTGCCTGACAACGCGAACAGGCAAAGACTTTTCAATGTTCCGTTGAAGTGCCAAGTTGCCCCGAATAAGCTCCTGATCGTGTACCTGGTGGCCCCTACGGTCTAACCCGCCCTCACCCGTGTACCAAGCCTCGTCCGGATCCCATACGTCGTCGGAATAGCCCCCCGAGAAGACCACTGCCCTCGCTCCTTCTTTTGTGGCGTCGATGCCCCGCCCTGGCTGAAGGTGCAGTCGCGCTTTACGCAGATCGTCTCGGCGGCGAAAGCGTTGTCCGCGTGCAATGCCGGCCACCTCGCCGAAACCTTCTGGCAAGTCGGATCCCCCGCGGCCATGCACATTTGCAAGTGTAAAGAAGGGGTGATGGGATGTGTCCCGTCGAGGACGGCGTCGCGGCATACGGCTGAGCGGAGCGTCCACCTCCGAAATGTGGCCGCTCTCCTCATCGACATAGATCGCGATTCTGGAGGTTAGGGCCACCAGCGGTCCTTGAGCGCAATACCCCGCGACTCCTCGGCTTTAGTATTTCACCATAGGATTCCCAAAGGAGAGGCATCAAGATGGTGGCGGACGTTAAGTCGACCATTAAGGTCGAGCCAACTGAACCGGAGCAAGAAGACGAGGTCGAACAACTTCGGTACGAAATCGCGAGCTACCCGGCCGACTACACGCTCAGCGTCATGTTCGAGAAGTGGGAGGCTGGTCAGATCGTCATTCCGGACGTCCAGCGCAGTTTCGTATGGACGAAAACGCAAGCTAGCCGGCTGATTGAGTCATTTCTCCTTGGACTCCCCGTCCCAGGGATCTTCCTTTATCGGGAGACCCCGTCACAAAAGCTCCTTGTAGTCGATGGCCACCAGCGCCTCGGATCGATTGCCTTTTTCAAGAAGGGGGTCTTCAAGGACGATCGGGTCTTCCGTCTTGAGAACGTAGACAACCGATGGAACGGGAAGGCTTACAAGGACCTATCCGAGGCCGACCGGATCCGGTTGGACGACTCGATCCTCAGGGCAACCATCATTCAACAGTTAAATCCGGACGATAACTCCAGCATCTACTCTATGTTCGAGCGGCTCAACGCTGGGGGGACGAAGCTCAATCCGATGGAGATTCGGAAGAGCCTCTTCATGGATGAGGCGTTTCCGTTTATTGACCACCTCAACCGCAACCAAAATTGGCGGACGCTACTGGGTCGACCGCGGATCGACCCGCGGCTTAAGGATACCGAGCTAGTGCTCCGGGTCTTGGCCTTAGCGCGCAAATGGAAGGACTACGAGCGTCCTATGAAGCAATTTCTCACGGACTATATGAAGACCTTGAAGGGCGACAAGGGGAAGGACCGTCGCATGGCAGATGAAGCGTTTTTCGTCAGAGCCTGTCAGGTCGCCGTGGACCACCTACCTGACAGGCCCTTCCACGTTCGAACACGCCTCAATTTAGCCGCGCTCGACGCTGGACTTGCTACGATCGGCTCGCTAAACGGTGATCAGGCTTCCAACTTGAAGAAACGCTTCAAGCAGCTGCAGGAACGCAAGGACTACGAGGAAGCCATCCGCTTCAACACTAGTGACCGGAAGGTGGTCCTGGAGCGGTTTCAGATCGCGAAGAAAGTCCTGACCTCTTGAAATGGCGTCGCTTCCAGAAACGAAGCGAGTCCTGGATGACTGTACCAAGCATCTAACCGACACGAACACGTTCGCGTCCCCGATCGAAGTGTATTTAGCTCGGTCCGCTCTGATCACGCTCTGCGCCGAAATCGAACTCACGGTGGCTAAGCTCATTGGCAAACGGTTGGAGGCGATTACGGACCTTGAGTTGCTCGACTTTTCTAGGACCACCTCGAAGAATGTGGTGCGCAATGCGAGGCCAGGCGAACTCGGCAAGGTGATGGAGAAATTCGGACCGAACTGCCGAGCTCGCTTCGACGCCCACCTCGATCAGCATCTAGGGCTAGCTGGCCGCGGCCGAATTGGCAACATCGTCGATCATCGCGATGACTTCAATCATGTCACGCCGCCGCCGATCACCTTTCGCGAGGCGCAACAAGGCTACATTGACGCTCTCGAGCTGATCGCCGCCATCGAGGCGGCCTTAGGAGTCGTGCTGTAACAGGATGGTCCGTGTCCACGGGGAAGGGGTGCTGGAGCCGAAGAAGTAAGTGCTCTGGTGGTATTCGGCGCAGGTGCGTCGTACGACTCTGACCCGGATCGACCGCCGGGCTGGCCGGTGTCGAGCTCCACACTTTGAGGCAGTGATCGCGCGACTCCGATCTCATCGACCGACACGGCCAATCATTTGACGCGTGACGTGATGGCTGCGAGGGGCTCGACCTTTGGCCGGCTGACCAGGTTGCCTAGCGTAACCTGATTGGCGCTCATGGTTACGTTGACGGGTTCGTCGCTGTCGCTGGAGGAGCTCGTCGCGGTCGCCCGGACGGGCGCGCCAGTGCAACTCGATGCTGCCGTCGGCGCGCGAATGAAACGATCCCGCGCCGTCGTCGAGCAGGCCATTGCAACCGAGGCGCCGATCTATGGGCTTACCACCGGGGTTGCTTCGCTCAAACGCGTTCAGGTGGAGAAGCTCGCAGTGGACCGCTTCAATCAAACGCTCGTGCGCGAGCACCTCATCGCCCAGGGAGCAACGGCTTCGCCTGAGGTCGCGCGAGCAGCGATGCTCCTTCTCGCGAATCAGTTCGCCAGCAGCGTTCCCGGAGTTCGTCCGCTTATTGCGGAGCGGCTCGTGGCCTGTCTCAACGAAGGCACGATTCCGGGAATACGGCTCCTCGGCTCCGTCGGAATGAGCGACCTGGGACCCAACGCCGACCTGGCGGCTGGACTGTTTGGGAGCGTTCGACTGGAGGCGGGCGAGGGGTTGGCGTTGCTCAATCACAGCGCGGTCACTACCGCACTGGCTGCGCTGGCCGCCGTCGATCTGGGGCACCTGCTGGACGTGGCCGACGCCGTGGCGGCGCTCAGCCTCGAGGGGTTTGGGGCGAACCTATCGATTTTGCACGCCGCCGTCGCAAAGACACGTCCGTATCCAGGATTGAGCCAAAGCCTCGACCGGTTGCGCTCGTTGCTGGACGGCAGTTATCTGTGGGGGCCCGGCGCGGCGAGAAACTTGCAGGACCCACTCACCTTCCGCGACATCCCGCAGGTTCACGGGGCTCTGCGCGATGCCCTCGTCTACGCACGAACGCAGCTGGCCATCGAGCTGAATGCCTCCCAAGGGAACCCACTCGTCGTCCCCGAAGAGGATCGGATCGTCTCGGCGGCGAATTTCGACATCCTGCCGATGGCGGCGGCGCTCGATTTTCTGCGGATCGCACTGGCTCCGGTCCTGACGTCCTCCGCCGAGCGGATTACCAAGTTGCTCGAGTCGGCCTGGTCGGGCAGGTACACCGGGCTGACGCCACAGAAGACCCCGGAGCCCGGGCTCAGCGAGCTCGACGTGGCTGCTGCGGCGCTGGCGGCCGAAGCCCGCCTGCTGGCGCAGCCGGTGTCGTTCGAAGTGTCGACCACTTCGATCGCTGACGGGATTGAAGACCGGATGACGATGGCACCGCTCGCTGCGCGGCGCCTTCGCGAGATGGTCGGCCTGGGTGAGCGAGTCATCGCCATCGAGCTGCTTGTCGCGGCGCAGGCGGCGGAGCTTCTCGGCCCGGTCCCCCTTGGCCAGGGCACTCGTCGGCTGGTCCAGCGCTTACGCGAGAGTATTCAGCTCTTTCACTGGGCGGAAGACTTTCCCGTGGACCTCGAGCCGGTGGTCGAGCTGGTGCGTGCCCTTAGCTGATCTGTTGCTCGGCCTGCGCGATGAGGGAGGCCCCATCGAGTCGGGTGCAGTAGCGCGGGTAGTGAGCCCGATAGCCGAGCAGCCAGGCGAGCGGGGCCAGGAGCATCAACCCCAGCCGGCTGAGCCGGCTCTGGCCCAGCGGCCGCGTCTCCTTGCCATATGCCACCGTGAGGACAGCGCGCTGGAAGATGTTGCCCATCCCGTGCGGATAGCTCATTCCGTCGCGCGCCAGGCCGAACGTCGTCTCGAAGAATTCTTGCTTGAGCAGTCCCGGCCGGAACTCCACGATCAGGTGCGTCTCAACGTCGCCAGAGTTCCAGAGGTAGTGGGCGGTCCTGGGCGGCACGGTGAGTTGCTCGCCGGCGCCCAGCTCGAGATCGTCGCCAGCCACCCGAAACGAGGCTCGACCGGCAACGACGAGGAAATGGGATTCCTGGACTGGGTGGACGTGCGCAGGGCCGACGGTGCCCCCTGGCGCCATCCATGACTCGTACCGGACGAACTCGCCGTCGGTTTCGGGGACGGTCTTGAGGAACCTGATCCGCTCTCCAAACAGCGGATTTGCAATGACTCGGCCTTCGATTGTCGGCGTCGCCTCCGGCAAGTGTTTGGCGGATTATGTCATCGGCGGCGCAGCTTTTGCAAGACTTTTGTTGGCTCTTAGTCCGAAATTGGTTGAAGCGCTATTGAATCGTCAAAACCTCAGCCCGGCCGCCTTGACCGAGTCGAGCATGCCGCGGATATCGTCGTAGGCCGGGTCATCGATCTCGACGAAAGCGCTGAATAGCCCGGGCGCCAGGCCCTCGCGGTCGGCCTCGTCCCGGCCCAGCCCCGCGACGACCTCGCGGACCTCCTGTCGGAGCCCTTCGCACGCCGCCGCAGCTACCAACGGCATGTTCGTCGACGGGCCCAGTGAGTCGATCACCCGGATCCGCTCGATGAGTTCGGGCTGATCGCGGAGTTCGACCGCCAGCACCTGGGAGTCGATGGCCGAGCCGTCGATCTCGCCCTCGGCCACCAGACGGATCGACTGCTGGTGCGACCCGCTCACCTGGACGTGGCCGAAGAAGCGGCCGTCCTCGCCCATCTCGAGGAGCCGGTGGAGGACGACCAGCGCGCCGGAGTGCGAGTCGAAGCCGTTGCACGCCCAGGATCGGCCCCGCAGGTCGTCGAACGCCGTCACCGAGCTGTCCACCGGAACGATCACGTCGGAGAAGTAGATCGGGCGGCCGTCGTAGCGATCCCCCTCGAGTACCGGCGCCGCCACGAGCGATACGGGTGGACGGGGTTCGCGCCTGAGTTTGACGTAGGGGAGGCCGCAGAGGAAGGCGAAGTCCACCTCGCCGCAGCGCAACTGGTCCAACGACTCGCCGGTCACGAGCCGGACTGGCTGCCGGAGCGCGTCGCCAACCCGGGAGGCGACGAATTGATAAGCCGGCCGGATGGCTGGGGCGAGAAATGTGGCGAAGACCAGCTCGGACGTTTGGCGCATGGTAGCACGCCCCGGGACGCTGCGCGGGAGCTTTGACCTACTTAGTTAGCAGGTAGGCAAGCGGCAAGGCCGCCATCAAGAGGCAGGCAAGCCCAACCAGCACATTCGAAACCCAGCCGCTTCGGTACTGGCGAACGAGCCGCTTGTCATTCCCCAGCAGGATCATCAGCAGGATTAACGGCGGCGCGGCAAGTCCGTTGAGCACCGCCGAGTAAATCAGGGCCTTGATGGGATTGATGCCGCCGACATTCATCGCCAGGCCGACGCACATCGACCCAATGATCACCACGTAAAAGCCGCGGGCCTGGAGGAAGGTCTTTGACAGGCCCTCTCTCCAGGCGAACACCTCGGCCAGCGCATAGCCGGTCGCCCCGGCCAGGACCGGGACGGCGAGAGCGCCGGTACCGACGATCCCGAGCGCAAACAGCAGTCCGGCGAAATGTCCCGCGAACGGCCGCAACGCTTGCGCCGCCTGGTCCGCCGTACCAATATCTGTGATCCCACCGGTGTGTAGGGTTGACGCCGTTACGACCAGGATGGAAAACATGATCAGAACGGCGGTTGCCATTCCAGTAACGATGTCGATTCTCATCGCTCGCATCGCTTTTGAGGTCACTCGCTTGACCGGTGCCTTTCGATCGTGTGCCTCTTCGACCTCTTCCGAGCACTGCCAGAACATCAGGTAGGGCGAGATCGTCGTTCCGAAGATGGCGACCAGGCCGCCCAGGTAGTCCTTGCTGCGACTGATGTGCGGGATGGCGAGGTTGGCCAGGACCGCCGGCCAGTCAACATGCACGACCGCGAGAACCCCGATGTAGGCGAACAATGAGATGGTCAGCAGCCTGAGCAGACGGGCGTACTGATGGTATTCGACGAATACTTCCAGCACCAGGAGCACCGCCGTGATTGTGATCAGGAGCGGGATAAACGGGATGGGGATCACCAGACGCAGTGACGCGACCATCGCCCCTAGATCGGCACCGACGTTGAAAGTGTTGGCCGCCGCCACCAGCGCTGCCGCTCCGTAGAGGATCGGGCGCGGGAAGTGTTCTTTGATCAATGTGGCAAGGCCCTCCTTGCCCGCCATCCCGAGCCGGCCGGCAAGCTCCTCGACCGCGGCCGCCAGCGGGAGGGAAATCGGGACCGTCCAGAGCATCGTCAGGCCGAACCGGGCGCCAAGCTGGGAGTAGGTGCCAATCCCCGATGGATCGTCGTCGGCGGCACCCGTGATCAAGCCAGGTCCCAGACGCCGGAAGATCGTGAGCCGGCCGCGCCGCCGGCTTCGGGCGTGGACTAAGGCGTGGCGCTCGGATTCAACTGGTTTCTGTTTTCGCAACTGGGTGCCACCCGCGGGCGTCGACCTTCAACCACCTCGCTGCGCTCGTGCCCATCAGAAGGATCTGCGGGTGAAGATTGACGACGGTGCAAGCGTGCGAGGGAACGATCGCAAGCCGGTCGTCGATGCTGAGGCCAGTTCGCCCGGAGGCGGTGAGGACAGCGTGCTCCTCGCTGAGGCGGGCGACCGTCAACTCGCTGCGGCCCAGCACCAGGCCGTAACCGTCGAGTCCGGCGACTCGCAGATCGGCGGAGATTGCCTTTGAACCCGCATCGGCGACCGCACGATCGGGCGCGGGCGTAGCTACCACGGTGGCGACCACGGCGAGAGCGCAATCCTCGAGCGCCTGGCTGCCCAGGACAACCTGGTTCGCGTCGCCATAGATATAGGTACCGGGGCGCATCTCGGTGATGCCGCCGCCAAGGGCGAGGCCTGCAGTTGGAGTCGAGCCGACGCTCAGTTCACGCACCGCGATGCCGTCGCGCCGGAGCAGCTCGGCGGTCATGAGTAGCCCGTCGCTCTCCTGGTCGGCGGCGCGTTGTCGCTCCTCCCGGTTAGTGGCGGCGTAGACAAAGCCCGCATGGGTGATCAGGCCGCGGAAACGGCCGGCGCCAATGGCCTTGACCAGTTCGCGCACGCCTTCGGCTGTCGGCTCGCCTGGCAGCGTTCCGATCCGATGCTGGCCCGTGTCGACCTCCCAGAGCACCTCGACACTTTCTGGCAGGGATCGCGCGACTCCGACGTCGTCGAGCGACACGGCCAACCTTTTGATGCGGGACGCGAGGGCTGCGAGGCGCTCCAGCTTAGGCCTGCCAACCGGCGGGTGGGCAATCAGGAGGTCATCGACGCCGGCGTCCGCGAAGACCTCTGCCTCAGCAAACGTTGCGCATGTTAGACCGGCAGCGCCGTGGGCCATCTGGCGGTTCGCCATGTAGGCACTCTTGTGCGTCTTGGCGTGTGGACGCAGCTTGACGTTGTGATCGGCGGCAACCTTCGCCATTCGCGCCAGGTTGCGCTCGACGATGTCCTCGTCGACGACCGCCACGGGCGTGGTGATGTCCTCGGTCGCAGCCAGGATGCGCTCGATGTCCATTTGTTTAGCGCTTTGTCAGGTGAGCCAGGCCGCGATCGAGCGGAAAGCCATACAGCACGTTACCGTCCCTGCCTGCGACTGTGTCTGCCGCCACCATCGCGTTAAATGCCGCCTCCTCTGCTGCCTCGACCACCGCGTCAAAGATCAGGTCGAAGGGCGATCCCTCGGTCCAGAACTGGCCCTCCACCAGCACGTTAATCGGATGGGCGGCCCTATCCGTCGATCTGGGGATGCGGTTGGCGGTCGAAAAGGCGATGAAGATCTCGCCGCTGCCATCATTGCCTACCGAGCCAGTCCGTCCGAGTCCGACATCGACTCGGCGTGCCAGCCGTCGAAGCTGGCCCGGGTACATCGGGATGTCGGTTGCTACGACCGCGATGCACGATCCTTCTTGATGACGGCGCGGCATCAGGTCGCTGATTTGTCGACCAACCGGCACGCCGGCGATCAGGAGCTGATGACGGCTCCCGTAGTTCGTTTGGAGAAGGACGCCAATGGTGAAGGGTTCGCCGGATAGCTCGATCACCCGTGACGCCGTACCGATCCCGCCTTTGAAGTCGAAGAATTGCGTGCCAGTTCCAGCGCCGACGCAGCCCTCCGCGACGGCGCCGTCTTTGGCCGAGTCAAGAGCTGCGTAGACGTCGTCACGGCTGATGCCAAATGCGCGACCGTCGCTCAAGAAGCTGTCATCGGTTTCGGCCACCACCGGAATTACGACGTCCTTATCGGCGATCTCCGGGTCGCGCTCGGTCAGATAGCGGACGACCGAGTCATAGGCGAGGCCGATGTGGACCGTGTCCGTCAACACGATCGGGGAGCCGAGCAATCCCCATTCGTCGATCACGCTCCGGCTGGTCATCTCGCCGTAGCCATTGAAGACCGATATGGCGGCATAGAGGCGTTCCCTGAAGAGATTGCCCGAATGAGGCCAGATGGCAGTTACCCCGCTTCGGATTACGGGATCCTTTCCTCCAGGCTCTCCTTTCCAGACGGTTTGGTGACCGACGCGGACGCCGGGCACATCGGTGATCGCGTTATCGGGCCCGGTGGGAAGAAATCCCACCGGGATCCCGAAGTCGCGAGCTCGGCCTCTAGCGCGTGGAGGGCTCGACACCAACTGGAGTCGTCTAGTGTTCGCCCAGCTTGCGGAGTTCGATGTCTGGGTTTACCTGAACGTTCCAGTAGCGATCGCCGCGCGGTCGGATAAAGAGGTAGTAGTAAATCAGCCCGGCGGCGAAGATCCCGGCCACTAGCACCAAATCGCCGATCTTCTGCTGGGTGAGCGCTACAACGACACCGACGAGACCGATGATGGGCGGGGCTGGCCAGAACGGCATCTTCCACGGCCGCGGCAAATCCTTCTGGGTGAACCGGCTCACCAGTGCCGAGATGCAGATCAAGCCATAGAGGACGATCAGCAGCACGGCGGTAAACGTGACCACCGCGATCAGGCTGCCCTGGAAGGACAGGATGGTGGCCAGCACGCCGACGATCAACGTCGCAACCCAGGGCGCACCACGGTTGGGCTCAACCTTGCCGATCCAGTCACTGATCACGCTCGGCCACGCGCGGTCGCGGCCAGCGGCCCAGACGATGCGGGCAAACTGTAGCGTGATCGCCAGCGCAGCGTTCAGGATAGCGATGATCGCCCCAATGGCAACGATGTAATAGAAGGTTGAGCCGAACGAATTCTTCGCTGCATCCAGGAGCGGCGTGGATGAGCTGACGAACTTGGCGACGTCCGGGACGCCGAAGAACACCAGGATGAAGGTCCCGACCTCGAGCGCGACCCCGATGGAAGCGGCCACAACGACCGCCCGGCCGATGTGCTTGGCCTCGCCCTGCGTCTCCTCGGAGAAGTTGATGGCGCTATCGTAGCCGTTGACAGAGAACATGGCGACCGCAATGGCTGCGATGACAAGACTGAGGCCGACGTCGGTCAGCCCGCCCTTGCCATTGGTCATCGCCGGATGGGTGACGATCGAGAGCGGCTGCTGCAGGTGCACCAGGCCCGAGACCGCGAGGGCGAGGACGACCGCCGACTCCAACGCCAGGAAGAAGCCGGTCAGGACGGCGTTGAATCGGATGGCCAGCAGGGCAACGCCAGTTACCAGAATCATCACGATGGCGGCGGCGACGTTGCTCGGGATGTTCGAGTTGAACACCGAGATGTAGACGCCGATGCCGATCGCGACGCTGGCCGGCAGGAAGACGGCCTGACCCATGTAGTCGAGCATGCCGAGGAAGCCGATCGGCTTGCCCAGCACTCGGGTGACGATGCTGAACAGGCCGCCCGCGACCGGGAACATCGAGCCGAGCTCGCCCATGCACAGCGCCACATTGATGGCGAGAAAGCCGCCGATCAGATAGGCCGCGAGCGAACCCGTCCCCGCGGTGGCGATGACGACCGTTCCGATGATGAGGAGCGACGCGGTCGGCGTGATGTCGGACAGGACCAGGGCGACATTGCCGAGCGTGTTGATCGCTCGCTTGAGCTCCTGGTTGTAGCCCAAGGACTGGAGTAGCGCGGCCCCCTCGACGGACGATTTCGGCGCCGGTTCGGCCATAGACCTTCCCCTCCGTAATGAGATTCCGGCCGTCGCCCCCAGGCGGCTGTAGTATTTGTAGGCGATCGCCTAATCGCCGTCAAGTAGGGATTTTTCAGGCACCATCGGCGCCTGAGCGGGGTTGAGGCGTGCCCCGCGGGCTATTGGTGGGCGCTGATGCTGTAGGTGTATTCGAAGAGGGTGCCTCCGGTGGGCATCTGCGTCCCGATGACACCGCTCAGTTGGTGCGGGTCATCGATCGCAACCACGAACGTCTCTCGAGTACCGCGTTGGTAGCCCTCGGCCGAAAGCTGGGTGGAGAGGAGGGCGGCGAGCTGATATGGCTTCCAGTGGTCGGCCAGCAGCTTCTGCTGGTACCAGGCGTAGACCTGTGCCGGGGAGTCGTGGGTGGCCAGGATGGCCCCGGCAAAGGCTGAGTTCGTTACTCCCTCAGCGGGGTACCGCGACTCACCGTGCCCGATGACCCGCAGGGTCTGTGCGTTCGGGTAGACGAAGTGAGCGGGCGGCCGGGAGTTGACGAACTCATAGCTGACCGAGCCGAGCGGTAGCCCATCGCGGTCCAACCGTTGCTGACCGGACGAAGCGACAGTCTTTATCGCAAATCCGATCGCCACGCCGGCGATCAGCAGCGCGGCGAGAATTAGGGCGCGGGTGCGGGGTCGGTACCGAGAAAGCGCCAGGTTCCTTGCTCCAGGACTAAGTGAACCCTAGATGAGAACGTCGCGGTGCTTCCATTGGGTTTTGCCACTGGACTGTTACGGGCTGAACGTAGTGATGGAATCCCATCGGGGCCGTCCGATAGGAGGCCTTGGCAGCTAATCTATTTTATTGGCGCCCGCCAAAATCGGAACATCAGCTAAAGCTGGGGGCGAAGAGGAGGGATCACGTGAAGGTCTTCGTCTCCGTGGACATGGAGGGGGTCTCAGGGGTTACCGACCCGGAGGACGTACTACCGGCCGGGGCCGAATACCAGACCTGCCGGCGGTACATGACCGGGGATGCCAATGCCGCAATCGGCGGGGCCTATGACGCCGGCGCCGAGGCCGTGCTGGTCAACGACTCCCACTGGATCATGCGCAACCTTCTAATACATGACCTGGACAAGCGGGCCAAGGTGATCAAGGGGTTCCACAAGCCGCTCTGCATGCTCCAGGGGCTGGACGACAGCTTCGGGGCGGCGGTCTTCGTCGGCTACCACTCCTGCGCCGGGACCGAAGGCGGCGTCCTGAACCACACCATGCTGGGCAAGGAGGTCCAGAACATCTACCTGAACGGCGAGGCGACCGGCGAGACTCGCCTGAACGCCGGGCTGGCTGGATCCTACGGCGTCCCGGTGGCGCTGGTCGCAGGCGACGTGGCAGTGTGTGAGGAGGCCAAGCGAGTGTTGCCGTGGGTGGAGACAGTGGCAGTCAAAGACGGCATCGACAAGTACTCGGCCATCCTCAAACACCCGGAGGTCGCGGCGTCCGAGATTCGGGAGGCGACGGCCCGGGCGCTGAAGAACAAGGGATTCAAGCCCTACGTCGTCAAGCCGCCGATCACGATTGGGATCGAGTGGAACTCGACCACCATCGCCGAGACATGTGGGCTCATCCCAGGCGTCAAGCGGACCAGCTCCCGATCGACCGAGTACACGACCAACGACTGGCCGGATGGTATGAAGGTGCTGCTTGTCGAGTTGCTGCTGGCCCTGCAGGTCAGTGGCGGCAAGGGGATCTATCAGTAGAGATAGACTGTGCGCGTCGGGGGCTCGCTTCTGTCAAGCAAGGATGGTGGTGACTGATGGCTCCACGCACGAAACGACCCCGCCGAAGCCCGCGCCAATCGACTGCGACGGCGACTAACGGATCGGCAACCACGCTACTGTCTCAGGTCAGCGAGTTGGTGGAACAGAACCAGGCACTGTCCCGGGAAAACAAGGAATTGCATTCGATCATTGCGCGCGTGAGCCAGGCCGTACAGCTAACGTCGTCGCGACCTCGTGGGAATCGCATGCGCCTTCAAGAGGCTGGAGGTCGAGCGGCTGGGCGTCCGGGCAACGGTCATCGCCGGCAGCGCCGCCGGATCACCGACCCGGCATCGCTGGAGCGGCGTCGAGCGGCCCTCGCCAAAGCGCGTCAGGTCCTCGCCGAGAGGCGCGCCTCTAGCAAGGCTGGATCATGATCGAGACCATCGAGGTCAAGCGGATCGTGCCAACCGAGAAGCAATACGCCTGGACCTTCGGCGGGGTTGCGCCACTGGCGCGTATCAAACCGGGCGAGGTGCTCGACCTCTATACGGAGGACTGCTTCGGCGGCAAGGTCCGCTCCGAGAAGGACCTGTTCAGCAAGGTGTGCGAGTACCCCTACGTCAATCCGCAGACGGGGCCGTTCTACGTCGAGGGCGCCGAGCCGGGCGACACGCTGGCCATCCATCTGATCGATGTCCAGCCGGCGCGCGATTGGGCGGCGAGCGTCACGGTCTCGCTCTTCGGGGCGCTGACCGGCACGCACTACACGCAGACCCTTCAGGATCCGCTGCCGGAACGCACCTGGATATATAAGGTTGACCGGGCGTCGAATAGCGTGCGGTTCCAGGCGCTGGACTCGAATTATGGAACCAGCTTCCCGCTCGAGCCCTTCCACGGGACGATCGGGGTGGCACCGGCCGCCTACGAGGTGCGCAATGTGCTCGTACCGGAGGCGTTCGGCGGCAACATGGACACGCCTGAGGCGAAGGCGGGGGCAACCATCTATCTCGGCGTCAACGTGCCGGGGGCGCTGTTCTCCCTCGGAGACGGCCACTACACGATGGGGGAGGGGGAGACTTGCGGCGTTGCGGTCGAGGGCGCGATGAACACCGTGCTGACCGTTGAGGTCGTCAAGGGTGTCGTCAGCGAGTGGCCACGGCTCGAGAGTGATGATGCGCTGATGGTGGCGGGCTCCTACCGGCCGTTGGAGGACGCCTTCAGGATCGCGCACACCCAGATCATCAACTGGATCGCGAAGGACACCGGACTGTCGATCATGGATACGTACCAGCTGGTCTCGCAGGCGGCCCGCTCGCGGATCGCCAACGTCTGCGACGCGAACTACACCGTCGTAGCAAAGGTACCGAAGCAGTTCTTGCCGAAGGACATCCCCTGGATGGCCGGTGTCCATGACAAGATGCGCGCCCGGGCGAAGGCTGTCATGTCGACTCGGCAGTCACGCTAATCTGATGGCTGCCGCAGCACGGTACTGTACCTCGGACGTCTGGGCCAGTCACGGACCGTTGCCATATTGGACAAACCGTGTTAGTTTGAGTTACAGGTTAGCGAGCCAGGGAAGGTAGGGGTGGCACGCCGAGGGAGTTGGACTGCTCAAGTCCGCGCGCGAGAGATAGAGGCCCGGAGGCTGGAGGCTCAGGCTCTTCGTGAAGCCAGGCGCGCCGAGCTGAATCGGATAGCTGACGATAAGGAGCGAAAGCGTCGTTACGTCGAGCAGCGGCTTGAAGAAGTTGAGGAACAGAATGCTCAGCTTGATGCGACGGTAGCTAGCCTTTCCCGAGTTCTGCAGGAGGGCCTTGACCGTCAGGATTGGCCGGTAAATTTTGACTCGCTGAAAAAGCCCTTGGCGATGCCTCCATTCGACGCAAAAGGAGCGAACGTCCCGCAGCCACCACCCAAGCTCGACGATTTCGTGCCCAAGCCGCCGGGCATCATGCAGCGTCTAACCGGCGGGCAAAAGCGGTTCGAGCTGAATGTTCAAACGGCCCATAAGGATTATGAGGAGGCCGCTAAACGACATGCAGCTAGCGAGATGGCTCGGGAGTTACGTCTGGTACTGGCCCGACGGGAATATGTGGAAACCTGCGCGCAAATTGAGGCAGAGGCGAAGAAGCATAACGAAGAAGTTGACGCGCTTCATAAGGAATATCTTCAGGGGCAGCCCCAGGCGATAGCCGCCTATTACTCAAACGTTTTTGATCATGATCCGCTACCTGAAGGGTTCCCTACCAAGACAAAGACCGCCTATATTGCCGAGTCCAAACAGTTGGTTATTGAGCGGGAGTTACCCACTGTAGCGATCGTTCCGGACGTTACCGCCTATCGCTACGTTCGCACCAGGGACGACCTGCAATCGACGGCCCGCCCGATGAACCAGCGTCATTCCATCTACGCGGACTTGGTGGCCCAGTTGGCATTACGCACGCTGCACGGTGCATTTGCAGCTGACAGCGCAAGCATCCTGGAATCCGTGGTGCTCAACTGCTTCGTCGACACAATCGACGCGGCAACCGGACGCCCTGTCTCGCCTTATCTCTTAACGGTTAGGACGAACAAGGACACTCTGAGCGTGTACGATCTCCGACGGGTCGAACCAATCCCTTGCTTGAAGGCTCTTAGGGCACAAGTTTCGCGGAGTCCGGCTGAGCTGGTCCCCGTTCGGCCGCTAGTTGACTTCAACATGGTAGACAAGCGTTTCATTGAGTCGACTGACGTGCTGGCCGGTCTCGATCAGCGACCCAACCTAATGGAGCTATCGCCGGGTGAATTCGAGGGTCTCATAACAAACCTCTTCACCAAAATGGGATTGGAAACTCGCCTGACCCAAGCGTCGCGGGACGGAGGAGTAGACTGCGTCGCTTGGGACATGCGGCCGATCGTCGGGGGAAAGGTGATTGTCCAAGCGAAGCGATACAAAAACACTGTGGGCGTAAGTGCCGTCCGGGACCTATATGGCACGGTGCTGAATGAGGGGGCTGCCAAGGGCATCTTAGTCACGACGAGCGGTTATGGAAAGAGCGCTTTCGAATTCATCGAGCACAAACCACTTGAGTTGGTGACTGGAAGCAACCTTCTTTATCTGCTCGAGGAGCATACCGGGGTTAAAGCTCGTATCGAAGTTCCTGAGGACTGGCTGGATCCGCAAGCGGACGCTCAAAGCGAGGAAGCTGCGGTAGCCGTGGCCGTTGGCCCGAAGGCGGTTAGGCTCGAGTCTTCGGCTGAGGCAGTTAACGAGAGGCCGGTTGGCGGCTAGTAAGCTCTGATCCGCGGATCGCCAACGTCTGCGATGCGAACTGCACCGGGGTCGCCAAGGTGCCGAAGCGCTTCCTGCCCTCGGACATCCCCTGGATGGCTGGTGTCCATGACAAGATGCGCCCGCGCCAAGGCGGTAATGGCCAGCCGGGAGTCGCGCTAGCTGCGGGTTGCGAGGCAGGAAGAGGGACGCCTCCTCCTGCCTGAAGGTCAGCGCAGAATCAGTTGCCGCTCGCGGCGAACCAGGCTCCGCCCCCCGACGTGACGAAGACGATCGGGGCGATGCATGGATGCGGTAGCTGGACGGTGGCACGGATAGTGGAATCGCCTTCCGTGTTCGCTGGGAAGCCCGCGGTCGAGACATTCACGACGGTTGCCGAGCCATCGGTGGCAATCGCCTGGCAGCTCACGATCGCCTTGAACGGCGTGACCGGGTTGATGCCTTGCACCGCTGGCGGGACGGGCGCGTGATCGGCGAGCACCAGGCCCCGAACGCGGACCTTGAGGTGGCCGTCACGGTCGAGAGAGCCTCGTCCGCTTTCGATCATCCAGGGAAGACCCCCGCCCGGCACCCCCCGGATGGGGTTCGAGGCCCCGACATATGGTCCCGTGACCGGGGCCATCGTGTCGAATTTCAGAATGGTGCCCGGGTCCGCGCTTGCGGCGGTGCCCAGGCTAAGAAGGGCGACGAGCACGGCGAAGCCTGCGGGTAGTGTGAGCCGACCGATCCCTTTCACAGACAAGCACCTCCTCTGTGCGTTGAGCAGCATGCCAACCAGGAGTTGGCACGAGGACAGCTACGTTCAAGGGTTACTCACCGGCCCTGCGTCTTCACGCTTAAGTACATGCGTCGAGGCACGCGTGCTCTGGTTGCGGCGGGCCGGTGGACCGCTGGCGCCCTGATCTCCCCGGCACTAAACTCTGCAGTTACGTTAGTACGAGAAGGAGTTGAGCAATATGGCCATTGCGGAAATCATTGAGCTTCCGAGGGGTACCAGGGAGAAGTACGACCAGGTCACCGCGGAGGTCGGACTGACGGGCTCGAAGCTCGCGCCGGGTCAGCTCGTCCATTTCGCGGGACCCATGGAAGGCGGCGGTTGGCAAATTGTCAACGTGTGGGAATCGCAGGAAGCTTCCGACAGGTGGGAGAAAGTCCTTATTCCCGCGCGGCGAAAGGCGGGATTGCCGGACGTTGTCCCACCAACGAAAGTATTTACGGTCCATCGCCTGGCGAAGTAGCCCCAACCCCTGCCCTCCCCCAGAGGGGGAGGAAAATGTTCACTATCGCCGTCGATTGCGCCATCAGCGGATGTCCGAGTAGCGTCGGACTGCGCAACAGTTCCCGCAAAAACTATCGCAGCGACTCCGGCTGTTCTGAACATCAGCAGCCTCATCAATACTGCTAATGGCGTTAGTGTCGAAGCCTTACGGTCGAACGTCATCGTTTCGCCGAGTCGGAGCGCGCCGGGGTGGATGGGCCGTTCACCCTCGGTTCAAATGTTTGACTAACGGCCGCCGACCTGCTAAACAGCGAGGGTTGCGGTGGCTGAACCCTTGAGAGGACGAGCCAGGGGATTCATGCGGCTGGCGCTGGTCGCGCTGGCGTACTGGCTCGCCGCCCGCTTGAGCCTGAACCTCGCACTCGTGCATGGTCAGGTCACGCCGATCTGGCCTCCAACCGGGATCGCGCTGGTGGCCTTCCTCCTCATTGGTCGCCGGGTCTGGCCGGCCGTCGCGGTTGCCGCGTTTGCGGTTAACCTTCCGATTGGCCCCTCGCCCCTTGGAGCAGCCATCATTGCGGCGGGCAACACGCTTGCTCCACTCGTTTCCGCCGAGCTCTTGAAGCGGATGGGTTTTCGCCGCGAGCTGGATCGGCTGCAGGACGCGATCGGCATCATCGTCATCGGGGCGCTGGCCGGCATGACGATCAGCGCAACCATCGGGAGCTCCGTCCTCCGGTTTTCGGGGACAATTCCCGGGACTCAATTCTGGCCAACATGGGCCGTCTGGTGGGCCGGGGACGCGATGGGCGTCTTGCTCGTGGCGCCGTTCCTCCTCAGCTTTCTCGCACGTCCTGTCGCGCCGAGCCTCACCTGGCGTCGGCGCCTGGAGCTGGCTGGACTGATCGCCGGCACCGCCGCCCTGACGTATGTTCTCTTCCAGAATCGGCTCCGGCTCGAATACCTGGTCTTGCCGGTCATCATGATCACCGCCTGGCGGTTCCGGCTGCGAGGGGCCGCGCCGGCGGCCTTGATCGCCTCGGGAATCGCCATCTGGTCCGCCGTCAAGGGCACCGGCCCGTTTGTTGATGAGACGCTGTTCGAGAAGATGGTCAACCTTCAGGTCTTCAACGTCAGCGCGGCACTGGCGTCGTTCCTCCTCGCCTCTCTTGCCGACACGCGCGAGCGGAAGGAGGCGATGTTACGTCTCTACGAGTCCGCCCGGCTCGCCGGCGAGGTCAAGACTCGTTTTCTCCACATGGCCGCCCACGAGTTGCGGACGCCCATGACGATCCTGACTGGCTACCTGTCGTTGCTGTCCGATGGCACCCTCGGCGCTCCCCCCGACGGCTGGAAAAAGTCGCTCGAGATCCTGATGGCCAAGACCCGGGAGCTGAACCGGATCGTGGCCCATCTCCTCGACGCCTCGCAGATCGAGGCGCACGCGCTACCACGCAACCAGAGCCAGATAGACCTGCGGAAGGTCGTTCGCGAGGCGAGTGCCCGCGCTCGGCCGCGGGCGGATCTGCTCGGGGCGAAGATTGCCACCGGCCTGGCCGCCGAACCTGTTCCGGTGGAGGCCGACGCAAGCCAGCTGGCTCGCATCCTGGACAATGTGATCGACAATGGCCTGACCTACAGCTTCCGGCCGCCCCGGCTGTCGATCACCGTGTTGGGCGACGACGGTCGGGCTGTCGTCCGGGTCGCTGATAACGGCGTCGGCATCGCTGAGGACGAACAGGAGCGGGTCTTCGAGCGGTTTCATCGGGCGAACGAACCCGCTTTTCACAACGTCGCGGGCACCGGGCTGGGCCTCTACATCAGCCGCCAACTGGCTGAAGGCCACGGCGGCAGCCTCAGCATCGAAAGCAGCACGCAAGAAGGGACGGTGTTCGCCCTCGCCCTTCCTCTCGTGCGGGCGGCATCGACCCCTGCCCCGAACGGCTCCAGCAATGCGAGCGAAGCGTCCACTCAGATAGACACTCCGAGGGAAGCGCTTAGAGCGCGCGCCGGCCGGCAAATTCGCTAGCCGGTCAGGCGAATCGCTGCGACTCCGACTCGTGGGCTCACGCCTTGAACACGATCCTGCCGGCTACCAGCGTGGCACGAACCTCCAAGGCGCGGCTCAGCACGACCAGGTCGGCGGCGGCACCCCGAGCGATCCGGCCCAGCGGAAGGCCCAGTGCGCGCGCCGGGGTGAGCGAGGCCATCGTCAGGGCCGCGCGTAGGCTGGAACCGCTGAGGCCGGCAGCGATTCGAATGAGCTGCGGCATCGTCGCCACGCTGCCCGCGAGCATGCCCTCCTGACGGCGCACGGTTTGACCATCGCTGATCACCTCGCGTCCCCCAAGTCGGTAGCGGCCGGGCGGCATGCCCGCGGCCGCAACCTGGTCGGTGGTGAGCGCGATGCCGCCACCGCCTTTGCGGGCCAGCGCGATGGTGAGCAAGACCTCGTGCACGTGGTGTCCATCCGCGATCAATCCGGTCACCACCTGGTCGGCCGCCAGCAGGGCGCCTGGCAACCCCGGGGCTCGGTGCTGGAGTGGGGACATCGCGTTGAACAGGTGGGTGCCGAAGCGGACGCCGGCGTCAATGGCGGCGCGACCCTCTTCATAGGTGGCGTTGGAGTGGCCGGCTGAGACGAGCACGCCGGCCCGCGTGAGTGTTGAGACCGCCTCCAGGCCGCCCGGCAATTCGGGGGCCATGGTCATCAAGCGGGGTGGGTTGACCAGGATCGTCCGGAGATGCTCCGGGCTCGGCTCGATCATGAGGCTGGCGTCGTGGCAGCCTTTCCGCTCCGGGTTCAGGAACGGTCCCTCGAGGTGCGCACCCAGCACTCGAGCTCCCGAGCCGTCGGCCTCCCCGGCCTCCGCCGCGACCGCTGGAAAGGTGGCGGCTTCGCGAAGCGGTGCCGTGATGATGGTCGGCAGGAACCCGGTGACGCCCGTCTCCGGCAGACGACGCGCGATCTGCCGCACGGCCTCCACGCCGGTGGCCGCGTCATGACCGGCAAAGCCGTTCACCTGGAGGTCGATGAATCCCGGCGCGATGACCGCGTCGTCTCCCCCCAGGTGTTCGAGTCCGGCCTGGTCCTCGGGTTCTCCTGGGCCGACCCACGTGACCCAGCCATCTTCGACCAGGACAGAGCCGGATCGGATCTCTTCAGATGGCGTGATCACGGTGCCGCGCAAGAGGAGCCGCATCAAAGCGTCGCTCGAACGCGGAGCGCACCCTGCACCAGGGCGCTGAGCTTGGCGAAGGCGGCCCATCGCGCCGTCTGTGAGAGTCCACAGTCCGGGCTCACGCTGAGCCGGTCTGGCGGCAGATGGCGAAGGCAGGCGCGGATGCGCTGCTCGATATCGTCGATGGTCTCGATGTAGTAGTTCTTCACGTCGACGATGCCAACCGCGACGTCCATTTTCTTCGCCATCTCGGCGATCAGCTCGAGCTCCGCGAACTCGCGGTTCGCCATCTCGACGTGCAGCTCGTCGACCTGCAGGTCCAGGAAATCCGGAAACATGGGGGCGTAGCGCCGGCGGGCGACCGCTCGCCCCTTGTAGTTCCCAAAGCAGAGATGGGTCCCCAGGTAGCAACGTCCGCGCACCGGTTCCACGGTTCGGTTGAAGGCGTCGACCAGCCAGCGGCGATCCTCACGGTCGGCGTAGCAGCTCATCGACGGCTCATCGACGGTGATGACCCGGCAGCCGGCGTCGACCAGACTGGCGAGCTCGCGGCGCACGATGGGAATCAGCGCTTCCGTCACCGCGTGGCGATCGCGGTATCGACCAGTCGGCTCAAGTCGGCCGGCGAGGGTGTACGGCCCGGGCACGCTGGCCTTGAGCCGCGGGCCAGTGGGAGCCAGGCGTTGCAGCCGCCTGAACTCGTCGACCACCCCAAGACCCGAAGGCGCGCCGAGTGCACCGGTGATGCGGTGGATTGGGCGCTGATCGTGCCCGGGCGGACCAAACTGGCGCAGCGGTGAGCGGTCCAGTTCCACCCCTTCGAGGAACGCGTAGAACGACAGGTTGAAGTCGGTGCGGGTCTGTTCGCCGTCGGTGATCACGTCGAGCCCGGCGCGGACCTGATCCATGACCGCCACGGTGACGGCATCGTCCCAGAGCTCGGCGAGGTCGGGCGGGCCAAAGGCCGCCAGCTGCGTGCCAGAGAATTCGAGCCAACCGGGAATCGGATAACTGCCAACGACGGTGGTCACGATCGGTTCGTGTGGCATGCCTGCTCCAATTACCCGAACGCGCGGGCCGGATTGCCCACGACCAGGGCCTCCGCCTGGCCGGCGGTGAGACCGGCGGCGCACAGCATACCGAGGAACGTTTTCGGGATGTAGTCGAGACCCGGCGTACCACCATACGCGCTCCAGTAGGACTTGCGGCCCAGGTCGCCCGAGATGAGCAGTTTCGCCCCGTGCCCGCGCGCCACCAGGATGGCCAGCGCTTCGGCGCGCTGCTCATCGGTCGCGTACTTCGGTTTCCCGACCTGGTCGAACCCGATGTAGGCTCCGGCGCGGAGCACGGCTTCGTGATAGTCGACATCGAGCAGCCGGTCGAGGTGACCGACGACGATCCGTTCCGGATCCGCTCCGGCACCAACCAGGAGGTCCAGCTGCTCGAGCCCGAGCCGGCCGGCTTCGGTGTGGGTCGTGATGGGCGCGCCGGTCACACGCTGGGCGAGTGCCGCCGCCGTAAAGGCCTTGCGCTCGCCCGGCGTGATCCGTTCCAGGCTGCTGCCCAGCTTGATCACCCCGGGTCTGACGCCGTTGACGCCCTCTCGAAGCTCCCGGCTGAACATGTCGGCAAGCTGGTCCGCGTCCAATCGCGAGGTGTAGGAAATCGACCATTGGTCTTTGTGCAACCCGGTGACGGCCACGATGTGCACGCCGCTCCGGCGGCTGAGGGCCGCGAGTCCGTCGAGATCCCTGCCGTAGTCGATCGGTGTGACCTCGACCAGGGCGAGGCCCCCCGCCGCTTTAAAGGCACCGAGCTCAGCCATGGCGGCTTCGCGATCGTCCAGCACAAGATCGGGGTCGGCATCGGCGGCGCCCCCAGGCGGACGGCAGAGGAGATGTTCATGGCTCAGCGTCAGGCCCAGGTCGCCCGCGGGGACAGGTCCGAGCACCGTTTGCACGTGGCTCATCGACGTGGCCGCTACCCTGACCCTCCCCCGCAAGCGGGGGGGCGAGAAGTTTTGCTCATTGGTGCACCCCAGAGTATGCTGCTGCGTCAGGGATGACTGCCTCGCAGCCCAAGGGGATCGTCGCCGTCTTACGAGGAGACGACCCGGGCCGCGTCGAGCAGGCAGCTCGGGTGCTGGCCGAGAGCGGAGTCGGGTTCATCGAGATCACGTGCACAGTACCTGACGTCATGGGAGTCATCGAGCGTCTCAACGACCTGGAGGATGCGATCGTGGGCTGCGGCACCGTGATCAGCGTGGCGCAGGCTCGCTCCGCGCTCAAGGCCGGAGCCCGGTTTCTGGTGAGCCCCGCCTGCATTCCGGAACTGGTCGCGACAGCGAAGCAGGAGGAAGCCGCATGCGTGCTCGGTGGCCTCTCGCCGACTGAGATCCTGCGGGCATGGGAGGCCGGTGCCGCCCAGGTGAAGGTGTTCCCGGTCGGGCGCGTCGGTGGTCCGGCGTATCTCCACGACCTCGCGGGCCCCTACCCGACGCTGCGCCTGATGCCCTCCGGTGGAATCGGTCTCGACGATGTTGCTGCTTATGCCCTGCCGAACGTGGCTTCGATCGCGCTCGGCGGTGAGCTGGCTCCGGCGTCCGCCATCGCCGCGGGCGCTTGGGATGAGCTCAGGCGCCGCGCGGCGCGCGCCCTCCAGGCCTGGTCGTCGAAAACATGAGCGTTCTCAACGGCAAAGTCGCGATGGTCACCGGCGCGGCGGGCGGCATCGGCGGTGCGGTGCTGACTGCCTTCATCGGCGAGGGCGCCCGCGTCTTTGCCGTCGACCGCGACGTGAGCGGCATCCCTGAGTCACCGTCGGTCGAGCCCTTTGCGTGTGAGGTCACAGATGCGGCCGCGGTGGAGGCGGCGGTCGCACAGTGCCGCAGCCGCTTCGGCGCACTTCAGGTCGCGTTCAACGGTGCGGGCATCAGCGGACGGGGGCTCGGCGACGGTCCGGTCGATGCATGTACGGACGAGGGCTGGAAGGCGGTCATCGACACGAACCTCACCGGAGTCTTTCATTGCTGCCGGGCGCAGGTACGCGCGATGCTGGAGGGTGGCGGCGGAGGTACCATCGTCAACCTGGCGAGCGTGCTCGGCCTGGTCGGTGGCGACGACGACTTCGCCACCCACGCCTACGCCGCCAGCAAGGGCGGCGTCATCGCGCTCAGCCGGGCGATCGCGGTCACGTATGCGCGGCGAGGGATCAGCTGTAACGTCATCGCACCGGGGCTCATCGCGACCCCGATGAGCGCACGCGCGCAGACCGACCCAAAAATCCGTGCCCGCCTTGCCGAGCTGCAGCCGCTGACCGGTGACTTTGGCAGGCCTGACGACGTCGCCGCGGCCGCCGTATACCTGTGCGGGCCTGGCTCCCGCTTCACCACTGGTGCCGTGCTCACCCTCGACGGCGGATGGACGGCGCGCTGACGACTCGCCACGTCGGGCTCGACCTGGGCGGGACCTACGTGAAGTGGGTGGTGGTCGAATCCGCACCTCAGGGCCGGCGCACCGTGGCCAGCGGAAAAATGGTCACCAGCACGGACGGAGGGCCGAGCGGGGTGGTCGACCAGCTCGCCGAGCTCGGGCGGGCGGCCGCGTCGAAGGTGGGCGCGGTGGCCTCGGTCGGCGTCGGGGTTCCGGGTCTCCACGATCCGGCGACGGGCCGAACCCGCTTCCTTCCTAATATCCCGGGCGACTGGGCCGGGGTGCCGGTCGTCGAGCGGATCAGGGCGGCGGTCGGTGTGCCGACCGTGCTGATCAACGACGCCCGGGCCTTCGCACTGGCCGAGCTCCGCCTCGGGGCCGGTCGAGGCGCACGGTCGCTGGTTGGCATCACGCTTGGCACCGGCGTGGGCGGCGGCGTCGTCATCGACGGCCAGGTGTACTTTGGTCACGACGGCACCGCCGGCGAGATCGGGCACCAGACGATTCTCCCCGACGGCCCGCTATGCGGCTGCGGGAACCAGGGCTGCCTCGAGGCGCTCTGCCGCGCGTCCGCTATCTCAGCCGCCTGCGGTTGTGCGAGCGTGGAGGAGGCGGTGGCACGCGCCCGCGAAGGCGACGAGCGCGCGCGGGCGGGGCTGGCACAGGTCGGTCGCTACCTCGGCATCGGGGTGAGCAACGCGGTGGTCTTGCTCACCCCGGACATCGTCGTGATCGGCGGCGGGACGGCCGGGGCCGGTGATCTCCTGCTCGACCCGATTCGGGTCGAACTGCGAAAGCGCATCCACGTGACCAACGTCGACCAGGTGCGCGTCGTCCTGACGGAGTTGGGCCCGTGGGCGGGGGCGATTGGGGCCGCCATCCACGGCGCGGATTCGGTGCAGAATATAGCGGTCTAGATCGGGCGGCCCCCCATCCTGACCCTCCCCCGCAACGGGAGAGGGAATGGTTGGGAGGGAATTGGCGGGGGGCAAAAGGGAGGAGGTCCACGGAGTCAAAAACCATTCGGCCTGCCGGTAGCGCGGTGCGCGATGCGCCGCCACGACCGATCACCGACATCGGCGCCGCGGTGGTGGGGACGGGCTTCATCGGCGCGGTGCACGTCGAAGCCTTGCGCCGGCTGGGCTTGCAGGTGCATGGGGTGGTGGGATCGAGTCAAGCCCGAGCCGCGGAGCGCGCCGCCGCGCTCAGCCTGCCGCCCGCCTACGCGAGCTTCGAGGCCATGCTGGCCGACCCGCGGGTCGAGGTGGTCCACATCACCTCGCCGAATCACCTCCACTACCCCCAGGCGGCAGCGGCACTGGCGGCCGGCAAGCACGTCGTGTGCGAGAAGCCGCTCGCCATGACGTCAACGGAGACGGCGGAGCTCCTCCGGCTCGCGCAGGCCAGCGGGCTGGTCCATGCCGTCAACTTCAACATCCGCTTTTACCCGATCTGCCGGCACCTGCACCAGCTCGTGCGCGAAGGTGGGCTCGGTGAGGTGCGCCTGGTATCGGGCCATTACCTGCAGGACTGGCTCCTCCTCGATACCGACTGGAACTGGCGCCTCGAGCCGCGGCTGGGCGGGCGCCTGCGTGCCGTTGCCGACATCGGCTCACACTGGATGGACCTGCTGAGCCACCTCACCGGGCAACGGATTGTCTCCGTGATGGCCGACTTGAAGACCTTTATTCCAGTTCGCCGGCAGCCGGCCGGGCCGGTGGAAACCTTCGGCACCGAGGCATCCGGTGCGACGACGGCCCGGACGATCGCGACGGAGGACTGCGCGACCATCCTGCTCCGCTACGAAAATGGGGCGGTGGGCAGCCTGATGGTTTCGCAGATCAGCCCCGGACGCAAGAACGCGCTCCATTTCGAGATCGATGGCTCCACCGCCGCGGCGGCCTGGCACTCCGAGCGGCCGGACGAGCTCTGGATCGGCCATCGCGGACGGCCGAACGAACTCCTTGCGCGGGACCCGGGGCTGCTCAACGCGGAGGGCCGCGCCGCCAGCGGCCTACCGGGCGGACACGCCGAAGGCTTTGCGGACACGTTCAAGGCGCTGTATCGAGCGGTCTACCGCGCGGTGGCTGGGGATGGTCGCAGCGACCCGGACTATCCGACGTTTGCCGATGGCCACGACGCGGTGCTCGTCGGCGAGGCGATCGCCCGCAGCGCCCATCAGTCTTCCTGGGTGGAGGTGACCCGATGAAGCTCGGCCTGATGACGGCGGCCTTTCCGACGCTCACGCTCGAGGAGGTTGCCGCGTGGTCGGCGGCCAACGGGTTCGAGGCGCTGGAGGTCGCGAGCTGGCCGGCCGCCGGCGCGGATCAGCGTCGCTACGCGGGGGTTTCGCATCTCGACGTCGACCGGCTCGATGAGCGAGCCGTGCGCAACCTCATGGACCGTCATCACCTCGCGATCTCCTCGCTGGCCTATTACCCGAACAACCTCGATGGCGACGCGGCGGCGCGGCAGGCTGCTCACGAGCACCTGCGCAAGGTGATCCTGGCGGCGCAGCGGCTTGACGTCGGCGTGGTCGGGACCTTCATCGGTCGAGACCAGCGCCGATCGGTCAGCGAGAACCTGGCCGAGTTCCGCCAGGTCTGGCCGCCGCTCGTCCGCTTTGCCACCGAGCACGGCGTCAAGATCGCGATCGAGAACTGCCCGATGATCTTCTCCGAAGACGAGTGGCCCGGCGGCCGCAACCTCGCCTACTCACCGGCGCTCTGGCGGCAGCTCTTTGCGGTGATCCCCGATCCAAATTTCGGTTTGAACCTGGACCCCTCGCACCTCGTCTGGCAATTCATCGACTACGAACGGGCTGTGCGTGAGTTCGCCGACCGTATCCTTCACGTCCATGCCAAAGACATGGCGATCGACCGGGACGGGCTGTTCGAGCAGGGCGTGATGTCGCTCGGCATGGGCTGGCAGATCCCCAAGCTGCCCGGACTGGGCGAAATCCACTGGGACCGGTTCATCAGCGCGCTCTACGCGATCGGCTACGACGGCGTGGTGTCCGTCGAGCACGAGGATCGCCGATTCGAGGGCGATGTTGACCTCGTTCAGAAAGGCTTCGTGCTCGCCCGCAACACGCTTCGCCCGCTCATCGTCTGATAGGAGGAATTCATGGCCTCACTCTTCGACCGCCTGACCTATTCGCAGATCGCGAAGTCCATCGACCATTCGCTCTTGCGCCCCGAGCTGGATGATGCCTTCATCACCGACGGCTGCCGGCTGGCGGCCCGCTATGACGTCGCCTCGGCCACCGTGCGTCCCAGTGACGTGGCGCGCGCCCGCAAGCTCCTCGAGGGGTCGAACGTGAAGGTGGGCACCGTCATCGGCTTCCCACACGGCAGCTCCACCACGGCCACCAAAGTCTTCGAAGCCCGGCACGCGCTGGAGGAAGGCGCGACCGAGCTCGACATGGTGATCGACATCGCCGCCTTGCGGTCGGGGCGCGACGACCACGTGCGGGAGCAGATCGCCGCCGTCGTCGACGTCGCGCACCCGTCGGGTGCGATCGTGAAGGTGATCCTCGAGAACGCCTACCTCGACGACGCGCAGAAAGTCCGCGCCTGCCAGCTCGCGGAAGCCGCCGGGGCCGACTTCGTCAAGACCTCGACCGGCTTCGCGCCGTCCGGTGCGACGCACGCGGACCTGGCCCTGATGCGACGGACCGTATCGCCACGGGTGCAGGTGAAGGCGGCGGGCGGGGTGCGCACGCTCGACGCGCTACTCCAGGTGCTGGAGCTGGGCGTGACCCGGGTCGGCGCAACCGCGACCGCGGCCATGCTGGACGAGTTTCGCGCCCGGAAGGAGGCATTAGGCCCCCACCCTGCCCTCCCCCAGAGGGGGAGGGAAACCGAGGAGAAAGCGGGCTGATGGTCAGCATTGGCCTGCTCGGCTCGGGCTTCGTGGCCGACTTCTACATGGACGGGCTGCGAGATGTGCCCGGCGCCCAGGTGGTGGCGAATTACTCGCGTTCGCAACAGCGGGCTCAGGAGTTCGCCCGACGCCACGGCATCCCCCGCCAGTACACGACGATGGACGCCTTATGTGCCGACGCGGAGGTCCAACTGGTCGTGATCGGCCTACCCAATCACCTGCACCTCGACGCCGTCCGCATCGCGGCGGCCGCCAGGAAGGCGATGGTGTGCACCAAACCGCTGGCGCGCAACGCCTCCGAGGCGGCGGAGATGGTGCGCCTGGCCCGATCGGCGGGTGTCATGCACGGCTACGCGGAGACGGAGGTCTTCTCCCCGGACGTCATGCGAGCGCGATCGATGATCGAGTCCGGGGCCGTGGGCGACATCCTGACCATCCGCGCTCGTGAGGCCCACTCGGGGCCGCATGCGGCGCATTTCTGGAACGCCGAGGTCGCCGGCGGCGGCGCGTTGCTGGACATGGGCTGCCACACGATCGAGGCGGCCCGCTACCTCTTCGGCAAGGACCACCCGATCAAGGACGTCTTTGCCTGGGGGGCGACGCTCGTGCACAAGGCCAAGACGACCGGTGAGGATAACGCGGTCCTCCTGCTGCGCCTCGACGATGGCCGCACCTCGCTGACCGAGGCGTCCTGGACGGCCAAGGGGGGCATGGAGCTACGTAACGAAATCTACGGCACCAAAGGCCGCATCATCACCGATACCAGCTCGACCCGCATCCGCGCCTTCATCGAAGAGAGCGCCGGCTATCTCATGGAGAAGGCCGATGCCGAGACCGGCTGGGTGTTCCCGATTACGGACGAGGCCCGCGTGTACGGGTACCACGAAGAGATGCGCCACTTCGTGGAGTGTTTCACTCGCAAGACGATGCCGCGTGAGAACTTCATCGACGGCTACGTGGTCAACTGTGTGCTCGACGCCGCCTATGCCTCGATGAAGAGCGGCCGCTGGGAACCGGTCACCGTGGATCGGAGCGTCGTAGGCTGAACCAGGCATGACAACCTGGTTCTCAGCCGCGCGTGCCATCTTCGATCGGATCGAGGCCACCCAATCCAGCGCGATCGAGCGGGCCAGTCAGATCTGCGCCGACGCCATCGCCCAGGACGGCCTGGTCCACCTGTTCGGCACCGGACACTCGCGCATCCCGGTGGAGGAGATGTTTCCGCGATATGGGTCCTATCCCGGGTTCAACCCGATCGTCGAACTGTCCATGACTTTTCACACCCAGGTGGTGGGTGCCAACGGGCAACGCCAGGCCATGTTCATCGAGCGCGTGCCCGGCCTGGCCGAGGTGATCCTGCAGAATTTCCACTTCGGCCCGCGGGACGCCATGATGGTCTTCTCCGCGAGCGGGCTCCCGGCCGTTCCGGTGGAGATGGCTCGGGGTGGCCGGCGCCGCGGGCTGCCCGTGATCGCGATCACCTCGGTGGCCCAGTCGACAGCGGGCGAGGTCAACCCGGAGGTGGGCGGACGACTACTCGACGAAGCGGACGTCGTGATCGACCTCTGTACGCCGCCCGGGGACGCCCTGTGTATGGTGGACGGCCTGGACACGCCGGTGGGGCCGAGCTCGACCTTCGCGGCGGTGGCCGTGGCCAACGCGATCAAGGTCCGGACGGCGCAGCTGCTGATCGAGCGCGGGAAGATGCCGCCGGTGATCACCAGCCCGACGGTGGTGAACGATCGTCGTTCGCAGGAGCTGTTCGACGCCGCGTACCGGGAGCATGCCCGGCGGCTGGCGAGGGTACTCAGCCCTTGACAGGAGGTGAGCCACGGAGTCAAATCAGCGGCAACGAGGGGGCCAAAACATTAGAGAAACATTAGGGAGGAGGTAGGAAAGGGAAAATGGCAGGCAATCATTGGACCCGGCGCGAATTCGTGGAGCGCGCTGGCAAGACCGTGGCCACGTTCGCCGTCTTCGACCTGCTGGCATCGTGTGGAAACACCAGCACAGCAACCAGCAAAACCTACAAAGTCGGCGTTTCCAACACCCTCACCGGGAACGGATGGCGGGAGGAGATGATCTGCTCGATCAAGGCCCAGGCGAAGGTCTCGGGGATGGTCTCTCAGGTCATCATCGCCAACCGCAACGGCGGGCCGCCGGAACAGATCGCTGACCTTCGCAACCTGATCTCGGCCGGCGTCAACGTGATCATCCTCAACCCATCCGACCGGGAGGCGCTCAACCCGGTGATCAAGGACGCGTCCGGCAAGGGCATCGTCGTGGTCGCGGTGGACCAGGCGGTCTCCGCCCCCGAGGCGTACGTCCTCTCCAACGACCAGGTGGCGTACGGGAACCTTGGCGCCGACTGGCTGTTCAAGCAGCTTGGCGGCAACGGGAACGTGGTTGAGATGCGGGGCATTGACGGTGTGCCCGCGGATACCGACCGGCACCAGGGCTTTACCGCCGCGCTCGCCAACTATCCCGGCATCAAGATCGTCGCCCAGACGTTCACCGGCTGGTCGCTCAACCCGGCGGCGCAGCAGATCAACGACCTCTTCAACTCCGGCAAGAAGATCGATGGCGTCTGGACCTCGGGAATCGACGCCACCATCGTCGATGCGTACCAGACCGCGCACAAGCCGTTCGTACCGACGGTCGGCGCCGACAACAACAAGTTCGTCGGCGAGCTGGTCCAGCTCAAGTCGCAGGGGCTGGTGGGTGCCGCGGTGACCAACCCGCCGCCCGTCGGCGGCGCCGGCCTCGCCGTCGCGCTCGATGTACTTGCGGGGAAGTCGCACCCCAAACTGATCAAACTGACTCCCGAGGTTTGGGCCAATACCACCAGCGACGGTGTGGCCAAGCTGACCGCGAGGTACGATGCCTCGCTCGATCCGTACTACAGCGTCCAGTACGGCGTGGCGCCCTATACGACCTACAGCAAGGCGGCCCTGGTGTCCTGTCAGGGACCCGCGTAACACCCGCAACGACTCGACTGGGCGCGGGCCGCATCGCCCGCGCCCACTACTATCGGGAGCGAGGTGACGTGAACCCATGAGCGAGCCCTCGCCGCTGCTCGAGGTTTCGGGCCTGTCGAAGCGCTTTGGGGCCGTGGTTGCGCTGCGCTCGGCCAACTTGAGTGTCCGGCCGGGTGAGATTCACGCCCTCATGGGGGCGAACGGAGCAGGAAAGAGCACGCTGGTCAAGGTACTCACCGGGGTGCTCCGTCCGGACGGCGGAACCATCACGGTGCGCGGCCAGGTCCGCGCGATCGTCTCACCGGCGGAGGCACGCCGGGCCGGATTGATGCCCGTCTACCAGGACCCGGCGCTGATTCCCGACCTGACGGTCCTGCAGAATCTTCGGCTGACGGCGACGAGGGTGGACGCCGTCCGGCACTGGTTGTCCGAGCTGGGAATGAGCGGGATTGACTTCGGGGCCCAGGCCCGCGAACTGCCGGCGCCCAGCCTACGGCTGCTCGACCTGGCACGGGCGTTGGCCGCCGAGCCCGATGTGCTCCTGCTTGACGAGATCACTGCCGCGCTGCCGGCCGATCTAACCGAGCGTGTCTTCGAGGTAATCGGTCGCCGGCGTGAACAGGCTCGCTCGGTCATCTTCATCTCACACCGGTTGGCCGAGGTAAGCATTTTCTGTGACCGCGCGACGGTGCTCCGGGACGGAGAGACCGTCGGCGTGGTGGAGCCGGCGCGCGGTGGTGATGCGCGGATCGTCGACCTGATGCTGGGACCGGTTGCTGCCGACGTGGTGCAGGCCGAGGCGCAACGCGCACCAACGAACGCCGGCAGCGCGGCCGGCCACGTCCGGCTCGAAGTCCGCAGCCTACGGGCCGGCAACATGCTCCAGGATGTCTCGTTTAGCGTCCGCTCCGGCGAGGTGCTCGGCATCGCGGCCCTCGAGGGGCAGGGGCAGCGTGAGCTGTTCGATTGTCTGGCCGGTGTCCGCCGTCCCGACGGTGGCCAGATCCTGGCGGAGGGCCGGGTGACCGCCTTCCGGCACCCGTACGATGCGATCCGGGCCGGGCTGGTGCTGGTCCCAGCCGATCGCATGCAAGCGCTCCTGCGGCAGCGCTCGGTGCGCGAGAACATCGCACTCCCGCTGGTCAGCCGCATCGCGCGTTGGGGCCTGATCAACCCAAGAGCCGAGCGGCGGCGCGTCAACCAGGCGATCCATCGCTTGCAGATCGACACCCGCGCGCAATCACAGGTCCGGCGTCTGAGTGGGGGCAACCAGCAGAAGGTTTCCATCGCACGCTGGCTCGCTGCCGGGTTCCAGACGTTGCTCTGCTTCGACCCAACGCGCGGCATCGACATTGGCACCAAGCGCCAGATTTACCTGCTCGTGCGCGAGCTGGCTGCGGCAGGCTCAGCGATTCTCCTCTTCACCTCAGAACTCGCCGAGATCCCGCTCGCCTGTGACCGCGTGATCGTGCTCTTCGGCGGCCGCGTGGTGCAGGTCTTGCCCGCCCGGATTGCCGATGAGTCCACGCTGCTGCGTGCCGCACACGGGCTCGCCGCGGAGGCGGCCAGCTAGATGGTCGGTCGCTGATGGGCGCCGCCCGCGTCGCAATGCCCTTCATTCCGGCCCGGCTAGTCCGTCGCCATGGCTGGACGATCGGGGTCTACGTCCTCCTGCTGGCATCCCTGGTTTTCACCGTGGCTATCCATCCGACGTATGGGGCGTTCGACGTCCAGTCGCTGGCGCTCGGTGCGTTGCCACTGGCGCTGGCGGCCGCCGCGCAGACCGTCGTGGTACTGAGCGGTGGCATCGACCTCGCCGTCGGACCGATGATGGCCGTCGCCAACGTGCTCGCCGCGCGCGCCATGCTGCACGTCAGCTTTCGCGACGCGCTCATCATCGCGGTGCTGGTCCTGGTCCTGGGGTGCGCGGCGGGTGCCTTCAACGGCTGTCTCGTGGTGTTCTCGCGTGTCCCCGACATCGTCGTGACGCTGGCGATGAGCTTCGTCTGGGGCGGCGTCGCGCTGCTCATTCTGGAAAAGCCCGGCGGCGGGGCCCCGCTGGATTTCCAGAACCTGGCGTCGGGCACCTCGATTTCGCCATGGGTGCCAAACGCGTTGATCCTGATGGTCCTGGTGGTCGCGGCGGTCTGGGTGCCGCTCCGCTCAAGCCGCCCAGGGCTCGCACTGTACGCGGTCGGGAGCGAGCGCACCGCCGCGCACGCCAGCGGCGTCAACGTGGCCCTGGCCCGCGTGCTCGCCTACACGCTCAGCGGAGCCTTCAGCGCGGCCGGCGGCCTCGCGCTCACGATGACCACTGGGATCGGGTCGCCACTGAGCGGTACCCTGTACACCCTCAGCAGCGTCGCCACCATCGTGCTGGGGGGCGTGAGCCTGGCCGGAGGGAAGGGTGGAATGCTGGGTCCGATGGCGGCGGCGTTCATCCTTACCCTCATCCCGGCGGACCTGATCTTTCTCGGGATCGACCCGAACTACGGACAGGTGATCCAGGGAACGGTGATCGTGCTGGTCGTGATGGTCGGTGGACTGGCTGCGCTGCGGCGAAAGACGGCATGAGCGTCGTCGCGCCGTCCAGCCGGCCATTCGCCCGGGTCCGAGTCGCGGGAATGCGCCGCTATCTCCAGGATCATCCGATCCTGGTCCTCAGCCTGCTGCTCCTCGTGCTGGTTGGCGCGCTGGAGGCGATCAGGCCTGGAGCCGTGACACCGAACTGGATCCGAACGACCGTCCTCTTTGCCGCGCCACTCGGGATCCTGGCTGCCGGCCAGACGCTGGTGATGCTGACCGGCGGGATCGATCTATCGGTCGCGAACGTCGCCACCGCCGCCGCCTACGTGATGGCCAGCAACGCCAGACATGGCGACGCTCAGGCGGTGCTGGCGGGACTCGCCGTCGGGGTGGCCGTGGGGTTGGTCAATGGCCTGGGCATCGCGGTCTTCCAGGCGCAGCCGCTGATCATGACCCTCGGCATGGCCCTTGTGGTCACCGGCGCGCTGGAGGTCTACAGCCTGTTCGCTGTGACGAGTGTGCCCAGCGTCCCGGCGTTCATTCATACACTCGGCGCCGGCAACGTGGGCATCATTCCGGTCAGCCTGGTGCTCTGGGTTCCGCTGGCGCTCATCATCATCCTCGGGCTGAGAAGAACTGGCTTTGGCCGGCTGCTGTACGCCATCGGGGACAACGCCGCGGCGTGCCGCCTGGCGGGCGTGCGCGTGTGGCAGGTGCGGCTCGTCAACTACACGCTCTGCGGATTGCTCAGCGCCGTGGCCGGTCTCGTGCTGGCCGGCACCATCAACACCGCTGACGTCGGCCTGGCAAACGGCTTCCTTCTCCCCTCGGTCGCCGCGGTCGTCATCGGGGGGACGTCGATTTTCGGGGGCAGCGGCAATTATTCCGGCACGATCATCGGGGCGCTGATCCTCACCGTGCTCAGCAGCCTCCTCACGCTTCTCGACGCGCCGGAGCCGATCAAGCAGATTCTCTACGGCGGCATCATTCTGCTGCTCGCGACCGCCTACACGCGGGTGTTGAGCGACACGTAGGAGGCTGTTTACCGCTCACTCGGTCAGCGGTGACGACGCGAGCGAAGCCGGTCCCGACGAGCACTTCGTCAAGACCGATCCGCTTCCCAGGCTGCGGCAAGCGATTGCGTGGCTTCTTGCTCAGATATCGCCTAGCCTTAGCTCAGGCCTGAGGCACACTCGGTCGCCGCCGGATTTGGCGGAGAGCAGCAAGACAACAAAAGATGAGCGACAGTACACCGCAGCCGGCATACGTGTAGGCCACAAGCCCGATGGCGCCTGAAATGCCGTCGGCGAAGGGGCCCTCCGTCGGCCCTTGGAGATGGGGATCGATCCAGTTCGCGGTGAGAATACCAATCGCCGCGAGACCGAGCTGCACTGCAAAGGCGAGCAGCCACGTGCGGTCCATGCGGTGAGCAAAGGTAGTGGTGCCAAGCCGAACGAGGCCGACTGCAGAGCCAATGAGGGCAAGGGCAACACCAAGCATTCCGATGGTAAAAACTGCGTACCGCCACCCGGAAACCGCGATCGCTACGACGAAAGCGAAGGTTGTCATGAGTGCGATGGCGCCGGCGCATCCGGTGGCAGCAGCCTCAATGCCGAAGCATCCACGGATGAGGCCGATGAGCAGGGGTTCCCGCCGTGGTCCGCTCAAGGCCCGCATCAATTTCATCAAAAGGAGTAACGGGCCTCTTTGCCTATCGTTTCGACCAGCAGAAGGAGGTGAGGGAGGCAGTCCAGATTGGTAGCCTCATCCCACTGTTTGAATCGCCCTGAGTTTTGTGGAGACTCGGCGACTTGGATTCACGCGACCACCGCGGTCGCTTGTCGGTCATGGTATCGCTGCTCGAACTCGGCCGGCGGGAGGTTGCTCGCGGCGCTGTGTAGCCGCCGGCGATTCCACCAGTCGACCCATGCCGCGGTCGCCAGCTCGACCTGTTCGGCGGTGCGCCAAGGTCCGCGCCGGCGGATGAGTTCGGTCTTGTAGAGACCCATCACCGTCTCGGCGAGTGCATTGTCGTAGCTGTCGCCACGTGAGCCGACCGAGGTGACCGCACCTTCCTCGGCGAGCCGCTCGGTGTAGCGAATCGCCAGATACTGCACGCCCCGGTCCGAGTGATGAACCAGCGCGTCTTCCGCTGTCGGCCGGCGCGCCCAGATCGCCATCTCCAAGGCGTCCAGCGCGAGGTCGGCACGCAACGAGGCAGCCACCCGCCAGCCGACGATGGCCCGGCTGAAGGCATCCACGATGAACGCGGTGTAGACGAAGCCGGACCAGGTGCTCACGTAGGTGAGGTCGGCCACCCACAAGCGATTGGGCGCGGGCGCACTGAACGCCCGGTCCACCAGATCTGCCGGTCGGGCCCCGACGTCGCCGGGCACGGTGGTGCGGGCTTTCTTGCCCCGCACCGCACCAGCCAATCCGAGATCACGCATCAGTCGGGCCACTCGATCCCGACCCACCGCGATGCCTTCCCGGCGCAGCTGTCGCCAGATCTTGTCAACCCCGTAGACGCCGAAGTTGTCGCGGTGCACGCGACTGACGTCGCGCTGCAGCTCCGCGTCGCGCACCCGCCGCACTGCGGGCCGCCTGGTTTTGACGGCGTAGTAAGTAGAAGGGGCAACCTGCAACGTCTGGCAGATCGGCTCGACCCCGAATCGATCACGATGCGCATCGATATAGCGGGTCATTTCGGCAGCCGCGGGTCGAGCTCCCGCGCGAAGAAAGCCGAGGCTGTCTTCAAGATTTCATTGGCCCGACGCAGCTCGCGGTTCTCCTTCTCCAGTTCCACAATCCGTTGGCGGTCCGCGGTCGTCACGCCCGGCCGGAGGCCGTGGTCGACCTCAGCCCTCTTGACCCAGTGCCGCAATGTCTCGGAGCCGATCCCGAGCTCCAGGCCAACTCGCGTCACGACGCCGTGGCGCTCTCCTGTTTCCTTGATGGTCTCGAGAACCATCCTCACCGCGCGCTCCCGCATCTCGGGTGGGTACTGGTGCCGCGACTTATGCTTCGATGACGGCGGGTTCGATGCTGACATGGGCTACATCCTCCCAAAGAATGAAGCCTCCATCAAACCCAGGGCAGTTCAGTTGTTCGTATCTGCAAAGCTCTTGAATTCTGGTCACCGCAACGTGGCTACGCCCGACCCTAGCGTCCGGGGATCGGCTAGGGTGATTTGTTGGACGAAAGGATGGCACCCGATCTAAACGTCATCGTCCGATCCTCAACTCTCAGTAGGCGTCGGGCGCAGGCAATCGCCGATTCATCGTGGCCACCCGACGGTTTGGCTGTATGGCCAGGGGCCAAACTCTCGTGGCGCCTAACAAGCGCTGGCTTTCTACGGGGAAGGCTATATCTAGCAGCGCACGATGTGCTGTCAGACTCGGCAGACTGGAACTCCGACACTTGGCAATTTGAGCCTGGGGGCTTGGTCCGGTTCGAGAAGACGCTGCGCCGCCTCTATGAGCTATTACCTGAGGAGTTCACGATAGAGGCCTGCTGGGGAGGCGACGCACCAAACAAGTATCAAAGCGTCACGCGACCGGAATTGCTGAGGTTGGTGTCCGCAAACAAACTCGGAAACAGAGTGCTATATCAAGTCGGAGGATGAAGAAACACCATCCAGCGCCACTGCCTCCTTGGTCGCTTTGCGTAGCGTGATCCATGAAATCAGGGTCCGCCGAGACTTGCCGCCGGTAGGTTAAACGGCCGCGATGCCTCAAGCAAGCGGCTAGTAGCTGGACACCGACAGGGAGTAACTGGTCGTGACTGGTTCCCCGGCGGGTTCCTCCAGAGCGTGCTCCCTCCTCGCCGCCGACTGACCGCCAGCAGAATCCTTAGGGTCCGCGAGGCTGCGTTCGCGTATATCAACCTTAAGTGTTCATCCGGATCGCCCAAGGAGCAGCGAAGCTTCGAGACCCAGCCACCGTTCCTGTAGTCATGCTCCTTCGAGTGTTTTTGCGAATGTGGCGAGCTTCCGACGTTCGTAACCTGCTGCCGTTCATTGCCGTCGCGGCCTGCGCGATCTTCGTAAATGAGGCCTGCAGCGCGCTTACGCGCTACTCCGTCGCGCCATTCAAGGCATTCTGGTTGGTCAAGCCTTTTCTCTTTATAGCCAATTTCCAGAACTCAGACGGAACGGCGATGCTACAGGGTGCGGCTGGCAGGCTCATTTATGGACTCGTAACGATATTTGCTTGTGGTCTCGCATTGCATGCGTTGCGGAGGCACCAAGACCACCGTTTCTGCTGGCATCGGATCGGTGCGGGACTCCTAATCGGTGGGATGGTTTCCAACGGGTATCAACTAGTCGTTCTCGGGGCGGTCACGGATTTTATTGGCTTTCGGCCGTTGGGGTTTATCGGAGTCAAGCTCTTTTCCCGCGTCTTCAACCTAGCCGACGCATCGATCTTGTCAGGTAGTTTCATACTATTGGTGCTCCTAGAGATGAGCCACAAGCTCGCGAGTTTTGGTCACTCGATTCCCGCCAGAATCCTGACGCGGAAACAGTCACGTTGGACGAAGTCCAAGGCGAAGGTCAATGACCCCGCCAGCTTTTGAACGTAACCGCTAACATCCCGTGGCGCGATTCAGGCGCCACGACACGCGCTCGAGAGGACCTGGGGTTTGAGCGGCTTTCACCCTCACTACAAGGCTAGCTCACATTCGGACCCCACGGGGTGTCGGAGGGCAAAAGTCAGGCCCAATAGGGGAGGGGGCCGAACGGCTATCCTTCAAACGGTGGTCGCATTGCCTTCTTGAGAGATGTTGTGCTCTTGGCCGGCTTCATTTCATAGGCCCACTACCAAGGTCGAGCACCTAGCGGAAATGTCACCGCTGCCAGCGCCTGTCACATCTTCGCCCGAAGCTTTAAGGAGGCCTTATGAAGTACACACGTCTACGCAATGAATCGGCCGAATATTTGAGCCGCCGAGAGGAACTCCGCCAGGCGGAAATCGACTTGATGAAACAGGGCGAGCGGGTCGCCGAGCTCCGCCGGGCGCTGCCGCAGGGTGCGCCGGTCAAGGACTACGTCTTCCATGAGGGACCCGCCGATCTCGACGCCGGCGATCAGCCGGTTCGCGAGGTGCGGTTGAGCGAGCTCTTCAGCGCGCCCGAGCGGCCACTGGTTGTCTATCAATTCATGTACGGCAAGAAGCAAACGGCAGCTTGCCCCATGTGCACGTTGTGGATCGATGGCTGGGACGGCGTCGCCCACCATATTTCCCAGAATGTCGACTTCGCGATTGTGGCGGCGGCCGACCCTGCGACGCTCCGAGCGCATGCGCGCCAGCGCGGCTGGCAGAACCTCCGACTGCTGAGCGCTGGGGACAGTACCTTCAAGTACGACTTCGGCAGCGAGGATGCCGAGGGTAACCAGGACTCGACGATCTCGGTCTTCACGCGCGACCCCGATGGCCAGGTGCGCCACTTCTATACTGCCCAACCACGCATGGCGGATGACATCGACCAGCGAGGACTCGATCTGCTCTGCCCGGTCTGGAACATCCTCGATCTCACGCCTCAAGGTCGAGGCGACTGGTACGCGGAACTCGTCTACCCGGACGGCGCTCAGCGCTGGTCAGCGGCACGCGTCCAACGCGTATGAAGACGAAGAACAAATGGAAAGAATGACGCTTGGTTCTGCTCAGGCCGAGTATCGGGAGCTCGTCAGTGCGTTTCCAGCGCGCCCAATTGGTGATGACAACGACCTTGATCGAACCTGGGCGCAAGACGAACCTCTTCCGACCAAATCGAGGCGCAGTAAGGCCGAAGACGATTATCTGACGCTGCTGAGTGACTTGGTTGAACGTTGGGAAGACGACCACGTCGCGGTGCCAAGGCTCGCTGGGATCGAACTTGTCAGAGATCTTTCAGAGGACAATCAGCTTCCATCGTCTCGGAAGTTCTGGCGGGAAAGCGAGAATTGCAGCGAAAGCACATCGAGGGATTAGCCGAATTCTTCAATGTGTCTACGGCCTGAAGCTAGTCCTCGTAATAGTGAACGTAATGAAATAATCAGAGGTTTGGCACGGGTACGCCTGCGTAGCGGGGACGATGTACTCCTTTTGCTGACTGTAGACACCGGTCGTCGAGGTCAGCGCCAACAGCTGGTCGCTCGGTATCCCTACGTGGTCGACCACAACCGGGCGGCCGCACGAGGCATAAATCTGATCGTGCAACTTTTTGACCTCTTGATCGATTTCTTTCCACGCGTCACTTCCCTGCGGATAGACGATAGTCAGCACGCCGCGGGCAGCGCTCGACACGACGTCTAGGATCTCGCGTACGATGTCCCAGCCTCCCTGACTAGTGAAGGTATAAGCAAGATCCAGGGGAGGGCTGCTTCCCGCCAGGCTGGTGAAGGCAGCGAACTTAATCCCCAAAGGGATGGGCTGGAGGGTTGGCACGTCACCCAAATTGACCTGCTTCCCCGTTGTGTTGGTAGGGTCAGTTGGGTCACCTAGGGGCTTATCACCGACATTGGCCAGTACGCCGCCAATGACACTGTCTGGCTGGATTTGGCTGCATCTGAACTTGCACATTAGGCTATCGATTCCCAGATCGTATGTCGCGCTCACAGCTAGACGGAACGTGCCTGAAGCGGTAGGGGGTGGAAACTCGCCACTCGACAGATCTTCGTCATCGAAGAAGTCGATCTCTAACAGTACGTCTGGGCCGGCGGCCGGGGCACGGCCCTGCACCGTTCCATTGAAGACTGCTCGGGGAGCAAGGTTGGTGATTCTGCTAAAGGCCGTAGCCTCGCTTAGCTGCACAGTGCCGCTGACGGGCCTCTTGAGATTGTTGGTCAATGAGAATGTAACGCTGATCGGGGTGTGCTCGACGGGGATTGCCGGAGAGACCTCAACGATGTCTACGGACACCGCGGTGAGGACTCCTAGGCGCGTGTCGATCTCGATTCCAGGATGTCCGTGCTGCACGATGGTTCCCTCCCTCGGTGGCGGTCAGCTGTCGGGTGCAAACGGTTGAGCCAAAGCGGCCTGTGAGTGACAGTGTAGCGGCTCGTGCATCAGTATGGCGCGTCCATGTTCGTGCTAAGGATCGGAGTCACTCAAGCGCCGTCAGCCCCGCTCCGGCTGCCAATATTTGCCCGTCCGAGGCATTTCACGGTGGAGACCGTTCGGTTTCAGGTGCTCTCCCGCCGCTTTCTTCCCGACGTCGACTGCCCGCCCGGTCTCGCGGCCACGAGTCCCCGGCCGCCGTGCAATCAAAGTGGCGGCTGAGCGGAGCTCAGTTAAAAAGTTTCGTTAGCCTGCAGTCCCTGCGGGCTCAGCCGGTCGGGTGGTCCTGGATCGTTCCGCGCAGCGGGATTTCCGGAAGGAAGAAGGTCGTCACCAATCCCAGCGCCATCAGCGCGGTGCCGAGGAGGAAGGCGCGCTCGACCCCGATCGAAAGGCTCACGCGGACCGCCGTCAGCAGCTGATGCGCCAGCGCGGGCGGGAGCTTTCCGAACGCTTCTGTCAGTCCCTGGTTCTGACCGGCAATCAGTCCCTGGGCACCCGACGTCGCCGTCTTTGCCAGCAGCGCGCCGCCGCCAGTGGGCAGGTGCCTGGGCAGCTCGTTCTTCAACGTCTCGATGACGATCGTCGCCATGATCGGGACGCCCATCACCGCGCCAAGGTTGTTGAAGAACTGGCGCGCTGCATTGGCCGTGCCCAGCATGCGGTAGGGGAAGGCGCTCTGCACCACGACCGACAGAGTCGGGAAGACGGCGCCGACGCCCGCGCCGGTCACGACCATGGCGATCAGCGCCTGGCTGAAGGGTGAGGTCGCCGACAGTCGCGACAGGAGGAACATGCCGACGACGGCGAGGGCCACGCCGATGATCGTTTGCGTCTTGTATCGACCGGTCCGCGTGGTCAGCTGGCCGCCAACCAGGCTGCCGAGGACGAAGCCGAGCATCAAGGGCGAAAGCACGAGGCCGGCGTCCTGCGCGCTGTACCCCAGCACGCCCTGGGCGTACAGCGGCAGAAACGTCAGGGCGCCAAAGAGCGCGATGCCAACCAGGAAGCTCAGGCTCACCGCCACCGTGAAGGCCCGACTCTCGAACAAGTGCAGCGTCAACACGGGTTCAGCGGCGTGGTTCTCCCAGACGGCGAAGGCTGCCAGCAGCACGGCGCCGCCGGCCAGTGCGGTGATCACCTGGATCGAGCCCCAGGGATAGGTGATGCCGGCCCAGGTGAGCCCGATCAAGATCGGCACCACGCCAGTGACCAGCAGGACGATGCCGAGCCAGTCGATACGTACCCGGCCGCGACCCGCGAGCCTGGGCAGGAGCAATGCGATGAGCACCAGCGCGATCAGCCCGAGTGGCAGATTGACGTAGAAGACCCACCGCCAGCCGAAATGATCCGTGATGAGCCCGCCCACCAGCGGGCCGACGATGCTGCCCAGGCCGAAGACGCTCATGATCAGGCCCATCCAGCGTCCACGCTGACGGGGCGAAAAGATGTCGCCGATGGTCGTAGCGCCCAGCGCCATCATGGCCCCGCCTCCGATTCCAGTGACGGCTCGAGCCGCGATCAGCTCACCCATGTTCTGGGAGAACCCGGAGATCGCGGACCCAACGAGGAAGAGCGACAGACCGGCGATGTAAAACGGCCGGCGTCCAAAGAGGTCGGAGAGCTTGCCCACCACCGGCACCGTCACCGATGACGCCAGCAGGTATGACGTGAAGAGCCAGGCGTAAAGATTGAGCCCGTGCAGCTCGTCGACAATCGTCGGCGCGGCGGTCGACACGATCGTGCTGGTCAGGACCGAGGTGAATTGCACCAGCATGACGGCGCCCAGCACCCAATAACGGCGATCGGCCGGAATCTGGTTGGTGAAGGTTGGCCGGGGCCGCGCCAGGGACGGCCCCGCGGGTTCGGCGTCGCTCATCGAGGCTTCCAGTCTACCGATGCATGATGCGACCCTGGCGAGTCGGAACTCGCGCGGCTGGCGCATGCCAGAATAGACGGCACACAATGGAGGCCGCGGAGCGTGGCAAGCGGATGCCGAGGTCTGTCGTCGAAAAGATCATTCGGGAAGCGCCACTCGACGACCAGTTTGGCGACGACATCAAGGCTGCCTTTGATCAGCTTCGGGTTCAAAGGGTCTAGGTCGCGCGAGCCCACAAGGAACTCGGCTGGCCTGACGCGCTAATTGCGTTCGCACTCGCGGCCGGCGGAGGGCTCGCGGTCATCCTTGCCCTTCGATCTCATTGGATTCCCGGCGTGCTCGCCAACTACGTCGCCCATGCCTGGATGGCCGCCATCGCGCTCGCCTGGTTCTTCCTGCTAGGACGAAGGTTTCCGATCGGCGGTCTCAACCAGCGACGGCTGCGCCCCTGGTATGTCGTCGGCCTCATCTTGATCGCCGCCAATGCGGCCGGCACTTTCGCCTCGCCTCCAGCGGCGCGGTTGCATCTTCCCAACCTGCCGACTCTCATCGCCGAGCTGGTGTTCCTGGCCTTCATCGTTGGTCCCACCGAGGAGCTGCTCTTCCGGGGCTTGATTCAAACGGCGCTCAACGGGTCGATCCACGCGCGCCTGGGACCGAATCCCTCACCCCGACCCTCCCCACGCGGGAAATCCCGCGACCCTAACAACCCAAGGGGGGAGGGAGTCGGCGGTTGGCGGCTCGAGCTGGGAACCGTGATCGGCGCCATCCTGTTCGGCCTGATCCACTTCATCAACCTCGGCTACCAGTCGCTCGCAACGATGCTGCAGCAGGTGATAACGGCGATCGTGATCGGGCTCGTCTTCGGCGTGCTCTACGACCGAACCCGAAACCTGGTCGGTGCCAGTCTCGCGCATAGCGTGGCCGACTTCTCGGGCACGGCGATTCCATTGCTCGCGTATCTGATGACTTCCCGCTGAGCGGCACGTGAGCGGAAGGTTTACCCCGAGGCGAGCAACAAGTCGGAGCGATCGATCACGTCTTCCGGATGTCGCAGGATGTCGAGCAGCCGCGGGTCGAGCGGGACCAGCACGCCGTCCGCGTCTGGCCCAGCTTGCTCCAACGTCTTCGCCCAGGCCTCACGATCGGCCTGCACCCCGACCCGGTGCCAGCGTTCTGCTCCACTGACGATCGTTCCGCCTTGAGCGACGCCGATCACGGCGCGCTGCCGCGATAGCCGCTGCAAGGTTTCGAACCCCCTCCCCGACCCTCCGCCAGAGGGGGCGGGCGAGTCAGGGAGGATTAACCCAAGCCGCAGCTGGCCGGTCACCGCGGCGATCGCCGCCAGGAAGAGCCACGGGTCGAGGCCGTTACCGTCTTCCTCCAGCCAGACGCTGTCCGCCCCGGCGGCTTCCATCGCCCGGGCGTCCGCGAGGAACTCGCCCGGTTCCTCGAACCGGGACGGGAAGAGCACGCCTACCTTCATCTATGCCTGGGCGCTGAAGATGATGACGGCGCGCAACGCCAGCACACCGACCAGCACCAGGACCGGCACCACGACGGGCGGCGGCTGACGCCTCATCGTCGGCCGCCATTCGGCGATCAGCGGCACCAGGGTGCCGATCAGGACCACCAGCCACAGGATGATCCAGCCGCCGCCGAGCACCTTCGACACGACCCCGCCAAGCGTGATCAAGAACAAGGCGATCAAAAGCAGTTCTAGGATGATGAAATACCGGTCCGCCTCCATCAACTTGCCATCGGTGACGACCGCGCCGCGCCGGCTGAACAGCAGGATGGTGGCGACAGCGCCGCTCAACCCGGAAGCCAGGAAGAGCCCGCCCAGCGCCCAGGTGTCGCTCCAGACCGGCTGGTTGCTGACCGCGAGTAGGACCCCGGTGTAGGCGGCGACGAAGAGGCCCAAGACGGCGCCCACCACCACGAAGACCCGGCCGACCGCACCGGCGATGAAGCTCGCAGCCGTTTCCAGCGCGCGGACAGTGCCGCCCTCGGCCAGCGCCGCCAGGAACATGACGAAGCTGAAGATGCCGAAGATGAGTAGCGCCCAGGCGCCGAGCGACATCGGCGACCAGACCTTGAAGGCGAGGCCGCCGGCGCTATCGTCGATCAGAAAGTGCCAGAAGCGGAGCGGCTGCCCGAGGTCGAGGGTGAGCAGGATAGGACAGATCAGCAGGGTCGGGAAGCTGATCAGGAACGCGACGCGGGCGGCGATGGCATCGCGCGCGTCGCCCCACAGGCGCAACATGGTGCCCAGGACGTAGCTGCCGCCGCTGATTCCGGCCAAGAAGAAGTAGCCGAGGATGTACCACTCCCAATGCGGCGGGACGACGAAGTGCTCGCCGGGCATTAGAGCCCCCTCCCCGACGCTCCCCCATAGGGGGAGGGAGATGACGAGCCCGACCCTCCCTCGGAGGGGGAGGGAATTGTGCGGGATGAGGTGTCGCCACGCCGGCGGAAGGCGATCAGCCCGGCCAGCCCGGCGAGCACGGCGGTGATGGCGGCAGTCAGGTAGCCGGGGGCGTCGTTCCTGCCAGGCAGCACGGCGCTTTCGGCGCCGGGCAGCGCGTATGCCTCGGGCTTTTCAGTGAGGATGAAGAGCGCGTGCAGTCCGCCGTACTCCGTATCACCATACACGCGGGCGTTACTGACTCCCTGGCCCTGCAGCGTCTGCACCCGCTGGGCCGCCGTCTGGCGCATGGTATCGAGGTCGCCGAACTTGATCGACTGCGTCGGGCAGGCGGTCGCGCACGCCGGCATCAGGTTGTTCTGCAGCCGGTCGTAGCAGAAGGTGCATTTCTGGGCCGTCCCTGTTGCCTGGTTGAAGCCGATCACAGCGTAGGGGCAGGCCGCGATACAGTCGCGGCACCCGTTGCAGACATCCTGCTGGATGAAGACGGTGTCGAACTCGGTCCGGATGATGGCGTTGGTCGGGCAGACCTCCAGGCAGCTGGCGTTGGCGCAGTGCTTGCAGACGTCCGACATCATCGACCAGGCGATCGGTTTGTCCGGGTTCGACGTCGTCGTCTCGAGGAATCGGACGTGGCGCCAGTTAGCGTGGTCCAGCTGTCCGGTGTTGTCGTAGCTGTCCCTGAACTCGAGCGGGTTGTTGGGCAGCCCGTTCCACTCCTTGCAGGCGACCTCACAGGCCTTGCAGCCGATGCAGAGCGTTACGTCGGTCAGGAATCCAACTGGTTTGGCCATCTCAGTTCCCCAGCAGGTTCGATGTGATCTTGGTCATGCCACGCTCCTGGGCGTACAGATCGAGCGGGAGTCCTGCCAGCTCGTCGACGATCGGGATCGCGCGGGTGTCCTTGCGCAGGTCGATGGTGAGCAGGTAGTAATGGCAGCTCTCGCAGGCGTCCGCCCGCAGATGGGGAAGGTACTCGCCCTCCTGATAGATCGGCAGCCGGTGCGTATCGTGCTCACCGCAGGCCACGCAGGTCATGCGGCTGAACACCCAGTTGTGGCTGCAGCGAGCGCAGACCAGGTAGCGGGGGCCGCTGACGAGCGCCTCGCCGGAGAGCGCGAAGTAGGAGAGTTGCGGCAGCCCACCGCATTGTGGGCAAATGCCCCCACCCTGCCCGCCCCCAGAAGGGGAGGGAATCACTTGGCCCGCCGCCTGCGTTCCTCCGTCGGGTAAGGGAAACTCCCGGTCAGATGAGCGAGCCTCGAGGACGGGAGAGGCTGAGGCGCGGGCCAAATAGATTTCCACTGGGGTTAGAGAGCGCCCACCCTGCCCTTCCCCAAGGGGGGAGCGAAATTGAGAGTCCGAGGGAATTTGCAGCCAGCGGCGGATGAGCCCCGCGAGGTCGGCACTGCAGAACACATTGATCACGCCATCCCGCAATCGCGCCGGTCCCGACGAGACGGTCGCGTCGACCACCGAGGGCAGGACGCGGGTCGCCGCGAAATCGGCGATCTCCTCCAGGCGTGGCGGCGCCGAGCGAGCCTCGCGGTAGGCGGCCTCCTGCACGACGGTGAGGGCCTGGTAGAGACGCAGCATCTCGGCGGCGTGCGGGAAGCGATCCGCCAGTTCCGCCGCGCGTTCCCGACGTAGCGGCCACGGGTTCGCGATACCGGCGGCCGCGGCTTCCAGGACCTGCATCAGATTTTCTCGAGGTTGACCAGGAAGGCCTTGAACTCGGGGGTGTAGGAGTTGGCGTCGCCGACGAACGGGGTCAGCGCGTTGGCGATCCAGTTGGCACCCTTGCTCGGGTCAGACTCGGCCGAGAGGCCAACGAAGCCCCAGTGGATTGGAATGCCGATGGTGAAGACCTTCTGGCCGTCGATCATGGATGGCGCGAGTCGCTTGGTGACCAGCGCTAGTACCTCGACCTTGCCCCGGTTCGAGCGCACCCGGACCCGGTCTCCACTCTGGATGCTTTTCTGCGTGGCCAACTCTTCGGGGATCTCCACGAAGGGTTTCGGCTGCAGCCCGACCAACAGGGGAACGTTCTGGGTGATGTAGTGCTCGTGCTCGGTCAGGCGGTACGTCGTGGCGATGTAGGGAAACAGGTCGGGGGTTCCAAACGTCTGCTTGACCGCGCCATAGCTTCCGGTGCCGCCGGTGTAGAGGAAGGCGACCGGATCCTCGGACTGCGCTGTGTGCAGCGGGTTTTTGACCGGGCTCTCCATCGGCTCGTAGTGCTCCGGGAGCGGCCCGTCGAGGGCACTGTTGGAGAACAGGCGGCCAACCCCCTCGCCGTTCATGATGAAGGGCAGCCACGAGGTCGGACTGGCGGGGTCCGCGGTCGGGCCGGTGGCCGGATAGTCGGGCACGTCGCCGACCCACTTCATCTGCACTGCGTCCCATTTGATGCCGGGTCGCGTCGCATCCCACGGCTTACCGTTCAGGTCGGCCGAGGCGCGGTTGTACAGAACCCGGCGGTTCAGCGGCCAGGACCAGGCCCAGTTCGGGAAGAAGCCCATCCCGGTAGGGTCGTTGGCCACCGGATACTGGACGCCCAGCCGGCGCTTCATCAAGTTGCCGCTGTCCGGATAGCTGCCCGTATAGATCCAGTCGCCGGCGGTCGTCGTCCCGTCATCCTTGAGAAGCGCAAACGACGCCATTCGCTTGCCCGCGGCGAGGTCGAAGCCGTTGATCTCCTGGGCGATCTCATCCAGCAGCGGTTCCGTTGGATCGCCGTACTTCATCGTCACCGCCATGATCGGGTCGGGGAACTTGCCGCCCTGCTGCTGGTAGCGGGCCTTGACCCTGGTGAACAGGTCGGCCAGGACCCAATGGTCGTGGCGGGCGTTGCCCTGTGGTGGGATCACCTGGTCCTTCCATTGCGACCAGCGGCCGCTGTTGACGAACGAGCCGTCCTTCTCGATCCAATGGGTGGTGGGCATCATGAAGACTTCGGTCTGGATCGACTTCGGGTCGGCGCCCGGCCGGCGCCAGAACTCCGAGCTGGTGGTGGCCAGCGGATCCATGACGACCAGCCACTTCAGGTTGGCCAGCGCGTCCAAAACCCGGTTCGAATCCGGGCCGATGCTGGTGGCCGTCATCCCGCTGAGGATCAGCCCCTGCATCTGGCCCTTGAGCGCCTGGTCGTAGATCGACATCCAGGACGAGTTCTTGCCGGGCTTGGGAATGAAGTCGAAGGCAAACTCGTTGGCTTTCGTCGCCGCATCGCCGTACCAGGCCTTGAGCAGGCTGACCATGAACTTGCGGTAGTTGGTGCCGAAGAAGTTCCAGGAGCGCGGATCGTTCTTCTTCGAAGCGCTCTGGGCCACGTAGTCGGCGACCGTCTTCTGTCCCGGCGCGGGGATCTTCAGGTAGCCGGGCAGGATTTCCCACGAGATGGCGTGATCGGTGTTCCCCTGGATGTTGGCATGGCCGCGCTCGGCGTTCATCCCGCCGCCCGGCCGCCCAATGTTGCCGAGCAGCAGCTGCAGCACCGCACCGGAGCGGATCAGTTGGACGCCGGTCGTGTGATGGGTCAATCCGACGGCATAGACGATCGTCATGACCTTGTCGGGGCGGCCCATCTCGCCGACCAGTTGCGCGATCCGCATGAACTGGTCCTGCGGGATGCCGGTGATCCGCGACACCATCTCCGGCGTGTAGCGCGAGTAGTGCTGCTTCATGAGCTGGAAGACCGTCTGCGGATCCTGCAGGGTCATGTCGCGCTTGGCCAGCGACGCGACCGCCCCGCCGGCGGCGGGATGCGCGTCGTTGAAGGCCGAGGTGGCGGCGTCGTCGACCTGGTAGCCCCAGGAGGCGATGTTGTACTTGCGGGCCTTCGGGTCGTAGCCGGAAAAGAGGCCGTCCTTGAAGCTGTAGCCGTCCTTGACCAGGAAAGAGGCGTTGGTGTAGTTGCGCACGTACTCGTCGTGGAACAGGTTGTTCTGCAGCACGTAGTTGATCAGGCCGCCGAAGTAGGCGACATCGGTGCCTACCCGGATGCGGGTGTAGATGTCGGCCATCGCCGAGGTGCGGGTAAAGCGCGGGTCAGCGTGAATGATCTTGGCGCCGCCGCCCGAGCCGGGCCCGCGCTTGGGATCGAGTTTGGCCTTAACGAACCACTGGAAACCGACCGGGTGCGCTTCGGCGGGGTTGGCGCCGTTGATCAGGATCAGGTCGGCGTTCTTGATGTCCCGCCAGTGGTTGGTCATTGCCCCCCTCCCGAATGTGGCGGCCAAACTGACCACCGTGGGGCCGTGTCAAACCCTGGCCTGCTGTTCGAGATGGACCAGGCCGAGGCCGCGCATCAGCTTGGTGGCGAAGTATCCTTCCTCGCTGCTGAAGGCGGCGCCACCGGCGAAGGCGATCCCCTCGGTGCGATTGACGGTGTTGCCGGCGGCGTCTGTGGCGACGAAGGTTGCGTCGCGGGAGTCCTTGACGCGCTGGGCCAGCTTGTCCAGCATCTGGTCCCAGCTGATCTGCTGCCAGTGGTCGGAGCCAGGGGCGCGGTACATCGGGTTCTCCACCCGTCGGGCGCTGGTCGCGAGTTGCATCGCCGTGGCGCCCTTGGGGCAAAGCCGGCCCTCGTTGACCGGACTGTCCGGGTCGCCCTCGATCTGGAGGATGCGGCGCGTCCCGTCGGAGTTCTGCTGGGTGAAGGCGACCAGCGAGCAGCCGACGGCGCAGTAGGGGCAAACCGAATGCGACTCCTGGGCGCCGGCGATGTGGAAGCTTTGCTGGACCCCCACCGCCTGTGCCATGTCGAACCCGAGGACTGTGAGGCCGGCCGCACCCGTCCCGGCCGCGCCGATCTTCAGAAAGTCACGGCGTGTGACCTGTGGCACCCGGTTCTCCTTCACAGTGAACGAGGTCGCCGTCGACGGAGCTTAGCCTACGCGCCGGTCAGTGGCCGTGTCAACCGGTTCTCGGGCGACGGCAGGCCGGCCGCCATTAGTGATAGGTTGGCCTTCCAATGAACGTGTGGTTCGAGGCGCTCGGCCGCCGGTTCGCCGAAGCCGGCCAGGAGCGCGGCGCTCAGGTCGCTCCGCCGGAGCTTGATCCCCAGGTCGCCGACGAAGTCCTCGAGCTGGCGCGGGTGGCCGCTCACAGTAAGGAGCGTCGCTTCGCGCCGCTCGCCTGCTTCATGGCCGGCGTTGCTGTGGAGCGGTTGCGCCAGGCCAGCAAACTCTCGGCGGCGGACGAAGCGGCCTACCTTCGAGCCATCTATCAATCGTTGGAAGCGGAGCCAGAGCCCAGCGCCTGAGTCCCCGAGGCTATGACGGCTGGACCGCGTTCTAGGATCGATCCATCGGTGGCTTCGCAACCTCGGAGTCGTTTGCGGTTGAACGATCCGCTGCTCGTTTCAACTGCTCGCCCGCAGTGATCAGCTTGTCCCCCGCTTCGCGGGCGTGTTTGCCAATAGTAAGGATGCTCCGCATTCCAAGTGGCCCCGATGCCAGCCGCTGAAGGGCTTCGCCAGCATCGATCAGCGCTTGCGCTGCCTTATCCAGAGGCTCGATGTTCATCGCACCGATCCTAGCGCAGTAAGGCGACGCCTCGGCACAGTCTAAACTCCGAACCGCGGGAGGACTGGACATGCCAGATCAACTGCGGATGTACACGATCAAGCCGGGCGAGATGGCGGCCTGGCTGAAAGAGTGGAGGCAGCTGGTCGCCGGCTCCGGCGCCGCCATGGATTCGAGATCGTCAGCGCGTGGACGACCGAGTCGGACCAATTCGTCTGGATCCTCCGCTACGCCGGCTCGAAGAGCTGGGAAGAAGGATGCGTCGTCCTCTTAGCATCCGACCCGGGTCTGGATGGACTCGAGTGGCCAGAGTGGCATCGGCCGACCTTGTCTGAGGAGCGTTCCTGCCTGGGGTAGGGCAAAACGGTACCGGCCTCAGGTAACGTGCCTGCGCAGTTCAGGTATTTCTCCCCTTATGGACGCCGTAGGTCGGTTCTAACCTAGCCGCACGTCCCGCAATTAAGGAGGAAACACAATGAAGTTCCGACTGCCAGTGATGATCGCCGCGGCG